>SXGQ01034426.1_pt1 | contig 15147 bp, 12 predicted proteins | sample 3178371 | NCBI WGS metagenome assembly SXGQ01 (sample SAMN11356859, study PRJNA531348) | freshwater metagenome | isolation source: freshwater sample F1-20 | place: China: Fuxian Lake, Yuxi | collected 2017-12-25
AACTCCGGCGGGGCCCACTGCCTCAAGACGGGCATGACGGCAAACCATGTTCTGGGCCTGAAGGCGGTCCTGGCGACCGGCGAGGGGGTGTCGTGGGGCGGTGACAGCCGGGAACGGGTGGGACCCGATTGGTGCGGCCTGTTCACCGGCAATGAGGGGCTCTTCGGCATCGCTCTCGAGATCACCCTCCAGCTGCTGCCCAAGGCGGAAACCGTCCACACCGTGCTCGCCGGATACCGGTCGCTTGAGGAGGCGGGAAACGCGGTGGCGTCGGTGATCGGGAGCGGTCTGCTCCCGGCGGCGATGGAGATCATGGATGCCCTGGCACTCGAGGCGGCGCGGGCTGCGGTCCATGCGGACTACCCGCCGGGATGCGAGGCGGTCCTGATCGTCGAGCTGGAGGGTCCGCGTGAAACGGTGGCGGTGGAGCGGGCCCGGCTCGACGAGATCCTGGCGGTCAGCGCGGCGGTCGGCATCCGACCCGCCCGGGATGCCGCCGAACGCATGGCAATCTGGAAGGGGCGGAAGTCGGCCTTCAGCGCGGTGGGGCGGCTGTCGCCCGACTACATCGTCCAGGACGGGGTCGTCCCACGTCAGCGTCTGGGCGAGGCGTTGCGGCGGATCGACCTCATGGGGCGGGAGGCCGGCATCCGTGTCGCCAACGTGTTCCATGCCGGTGATGGCAACCTGCATCCGTTGATCCTCTTCGATGGTCGCCAACCTGGGGCGCTCGAACGCGCGGAGGTCCTGGCCGGACGCATCCTCCGGATGTGTCTCGAGATGGGCGGTTCCATCACTGGCGAACACGGGATCGGAGTCGAGAAAAGCGCCTTCCTGCCGGAGATGTTTGGTGCTGACGAGATCGAGGTCATGCGCCGACTGCGCGCGGCGTTCGATCCGTTGGAGATCGCGAATCCGGGCAAGATGTTCCCCGACGGCACGGCGCCAGCGCTGCAGCATCGGGGGCCCCATCCGCTGGAACGGGCGGGACTGCTCTCCCGCGAATGAACGCCGTCGTCCATCCCGAGTCCCTGAAGGCACTTGCCGATGCGGTACGGTCGCTTCCACGTCTCCTGCCCGTTGGGGCGGGCACCAAGCCCCGGCTTGGTGCCACGGATGCCGCCAGAGTGAACCTGACCCGTCTGAGCGGGATCCTGGAGTACGATCCCGGGGAGTTCACGTTCACCGCGCTGGCCGGCACGCCGGTCCGGGAGGTCGTGGCTGCGTTGGAGGAGAAGGGGCAGTACCTGCCGTTCGATCCACTGCAGTTGGAGGCAGGTTCCACGCTGGGTGGGATGATCGCCTCCGGCATCAGCGGACCGGGGCGACTTCGCTATGGCGGTGTCCGGGATTTCATCTTGGGAGTCCGGATGGTGGACGGGGCGGGGCGACTCCTGCGCTTCGGGGGCAAGGTGGTGAAGAATGCCGCGGGGTTTGATGTCCCAAAGTTCCTCGTGGGTAGCCTCGGTCGGTTCGGAGTGATCGCGGAGGCGACCTTCAAGGTGTTTCCGCGACCCGAGGCGCGCCGCACACTCCGGCTCGAAGTCCCGGCGTTGTCCGCAGCCCTGGAAGTCGCTGGGATGCTGGGACGCTCCCGGTTCGACCTGGAAGCCGTCGATGTCCTGCCCGATGACGGGGGACTGCTCGTGCGGTTGGCCGGCCCGGAGGCAGCCCTGGATGAGCTCGCTGCCGATCTGCTCCGACGTCATCCCGGGGAGTCTCTGTCGGATGCGGTGGCGTCCGGCCTTTGGCAACGATCGAACGGGTTCGGGTGGCGCTCGGACGGGGACGTCCTGTGCAAGATCCCGTGTCATCGCGGCGTGGTGGAGGCGCTGGACCGGGCCCTCCGGGAGGCAGGGGCTCGGGTCCACTGGAGCGCGGGATTCAACGTCGCTCTGGTGTCTTTCCCGGCCGTCGTGGGAGCCGGTGGAGCGTGGGACCCTCTTTCCGATCTCCTGGCGGGGTGGGGTCTGACCGCGCTGACCCTCGACGGCAAGGCGCCCCTCCTGTGGGGGGCTCGACCGGATCATCGGATCGAGACCGCGGTGAAACACGCTCTCGACCCCGACGATCGGTTTCCCGGATTGTATACCTAGATGCTCCACTCGATTCCCACCGACCGATTTGGCGCCTTGGGCGAACCCATGGCGGATGCGGTCTCGCGTTGTGTGCATTGTGGGTTCTGCTTGGCGGCGTGTCCGACCTACCGGGAACTGGGGCAGGAGATGGATTCCCCCCGGGGTCGAATCGTCCTGATGAAGGAGGTGCTCGAGGGACAGGTCCCTCTGGCGGAGGCCCAGCCGCACATCGACCGCTGCCTCGGATGTCTGGCTTGCGAACCGGCCTGCCCGAGCGGGGTGCCGTATCGGGACCTGATCAGTCCGTTTCGAGCGCTGGTCTCCGCGCAGGCTCCGCGGACGTGGCAGGAGCGGCTCCGACGCGAGCTCGTGTCCATGACCCTTCCGTATCCGGAGCGGTTCCGTCCGGCGGCAATCCTGGGAACATGGGCACGACGTCTGCCCTGGATGCCGTCCGTGATGCGGCCGATGCTGGATCTGCTGCCCGAGCGGGTGCCGTCCGAGGTGTTTTGGCCCGAGGTGACCCCGGCCCGAGGAACGCGGCGCGCCCGGGTGGCGTTGCTGCTCGGGTGCGCGCAACAGGTGCTGGATCCGGATCTCAACACGGCGACGATCGAGGTCCTCGCGGAGAACGGGGTCGAGGTGGTCGCCCCGCAGGCCCAGGGGTGCTGTGGGGGATTGGCCTGGCACACCGGCGATCTGGAATCCGCCCGGACGTTGGTCCGTCGGAACCTGCTCGCATTCCCGAGGGACGTGGATGCCATCCTGGCCAATGCCGCCGGATGCGGTTCGGCCCTTCACGAGTACGGGTTGATCCTCAAGGGAACCGCCGACGAGGGACAGGCTCGGGCCTTTGCGGAACGGGTCCAGGACGTGAGCGTCTTCCTGGAGAGGCTCGGTCTCCGGAAGCCCCCGACGACCCTGCCGTATCGGGTGGTCTACCAGGACGCCTGTCATCTTGGGAACGCCCAGGGTGTCCGCCAGCCACCCCGGACGGTTCTGCGGTCGATCTCCGGGTTGGAGTTGCTCGAGATTCCGGATGCCGACCAGTGCTGTGGCAGCGCGGGGACGTACAACATCGACCAGCCTGAACTGGCGGCACGGCTGGGAGAAGGGAAGGCCCGAGCGATCATGGCCTCCGGGGCGACGCATGTCGCGAGCGGCAACATCGGTTGCCTGACCCAGATCCGTTCCCATCTGAAGCGCCTCGGCTCCCCGATTGTCGCCTGTCACACCCTGCAGCTGCTTCGCGACGCCTATCGGGGTGCCGGATCCTGAGTTTCCAAGTTCCCAAGCCTCTGAGTCCTTCAATCCCCCGTCCATGACCTGGTCCCATGACTACAACCCGCTCGGGCACCTCCTGGTGTCGGCTCTCGTGGCGGCGGTACCCGTGGTGGTCCTTCTGGGGCTGCTGGCCTTCTGGCATGTGCGGGCTCAGATCGCGGCGTTGGCTGGGCTTGCCACGGCGGCGGTGATCGCGGTGGGGGTCTACCACATGCCGGTCCAGCTGGCGGTCCTCGCCGCGGGGTATGGTGCCGCATTCGGCCTGTTCCCCATCGGCTGGATCATCCTCAACGCTATCTTCATCTACAACCTGTCGGTCCAGACCGGGCAGTTCCGGGTCCTGCAACGCCAGGTGGCGGGGGTCTCGACCGACCATCGGATCCAGGCGTTGCTCATCGCATTCAGCTTCGGTGCGTTCATGGAGGGGGCGGCGGGGTTTGGCTCGCCGGTGGCGGTGACCGGGGCGTTGATGATCGGGCTGGGGTTCCGTCCGCTCGAGGCGGCGAAGCTGGCCCTGATCGGCAACACGGCCCCGGTGGCCTACGGGGCCTTGGGAACGCCGCTGATCACCCTCGCCAAGGTGACCAACCTCGATCTCGGGGATCTGAGCGCGATGGTCGGACGCCAGCTGCCGCTGTTCTCGCGGATGGTGCCATTCTGGCTGGTGGCGGCGCAGGCGGGGTGGCGGGGGATGATCGGCGTCTGGCCGGCGTGCCTCGTGTCCGGACTCAGCTTCGCGGTGCTCCAGTTTGCCGTCTCCAACTTCCACGGACCCTGGCTGGTCGACATCATCAGTGCCGTCGGTTCGATGGGGTCCCTGGTTGTCTTCATGCGCTGGTGGCGTCCGTCGGATGTTCCCCAGACGCCGCCCGCGCCTGCCACGGCGGCCGACTCCGGATCTGTCTGGCGTGCGTGGGTGCCTTGGGTGTTCCTGACCGTCTTCGTCTTCGTCTGGGGACTGCCGTCCGTGAAGACGGCGTTGAACGGGATCCTGTCCCCGTCGTTCGAGGTGCCGGGTCTGCACAAGGTGGTGATGAAGGTGCCCCCCGTGGTGGTGCAACCGGAGCCCGAGGCAGCGGTGTTCGCGCTCAACCTGCTTTCGGCGACCGGGACGGCCCTGCTCCTGGCGGGCCTGAGTGCGGGCTTGGTGCTGGGGTTGGGTCCGATGCGCCTGCTGCGGATCTATGGCGAGACGTTGTGGAGCCTCAGGGTGTCGCTGCTGACGATCGCCCTGATGCTGGCCCTGGGGTTCACCACCCGGTACAGCGGGACGGACACCACGATGGGGTTGGCGATGGCGGCCACCGGGGCCTGGTTCCCGTTCTTCTCGCCCCTCATCGGATGGCTCGGGGTGGCGCTCACTGGAAGCGACACCTCGTCGAACGTGTTGTTCGGAAACCTGCAGCATGTCACCGCCCAGCAGCTGGGTCTGTCACCGGTCCTGATGGCGGCGTCGAACAGCTCGGGCGGTGTGATGGGCAAGATGATCGACGCCCAGAGCATCGTCGTGGCAAGCGTGGCCACGGGGGGGCATCCGGACAGTCCGGACGCCGGGACGGTCCTGCGGTCCGTCTTCTGGCACAGCATCGCCCTAGCGGTGCTGGTTGGGATCCTGGTGATGCTTCAGGCGACGGTGTTGAAGGGTATGATCCCCCGATGAAGCCGTTTGCGGACGTTGATCAAGGAATTGGATTCCCCTGCGTGCCGACTGTCCTTTGACTGACGGCATGTTGGCGCGGAAGGACTGGAATCCAGAGCGGGTGGTTCGGATGGTCACGGCCATCCTGATCGCCTGGATGTCGGCGATCCTGATTGCAGGCGCGATCTCGAGTGCGATGCAGGCCAAGGGCCAGGCTTTGTCGCCTGTGGCGGCCTTGGTCGTGGTGGGTATCGCCTTCCATGGCTTCGGCCTCGTTGCTGTGGCCTTCCTGATCCGGCAGGAGCGACGGACTTGGTCGGAGACTTTTGGTTTTAACCGGCAGTGGGGGCGATCGGTGACCTTCGGTGTGGGCTGGCTGCTGGTCGTGGCACCCGGGATCTATTTGCTCCATGCCGGGATTGGAGAGGTGCTGCCGAGGCTGGGCATCCAGCCGGATGTCCAGGCGCCGGTGCGGATGCTCATGGAGTCGGACTGGAAAGACCGGCTGGTCATCGGGTTCTTCGCGGTGGTGCTGGCGCCGGTCGTCGAGGAGCTGCTGTTCCGAGGGATCTTCTTTCCGTTCCTGCGGGACCTCGGGTTCCAGCGGTTGGCGTGGTGGGGCACCTCCCTCGTGTTCGGCTTCATCCACGGCAATGTGGCCGCATTCCTGCCACTCTGTGTCCTGGGTGCCTTCTTCGCCTGGCTCTACCAGCGCACCGGCAACCTCGCCTCCAGCATCGCGGCCCACGCGGTCTTCAACCTGATCCCCTTTGTCCTCGTGTCGTGCGGGATCGATCTCTCCTTCTGAGGCGGAAGCCCATCGTCTTACGAAACGTCTCAGGGCACCACGATCCGGAGGGCCTTCCGGCGGACGGTGATGGAGGCCGGCAACGATCCCACCACATCTCCATCGAGATGGAATCCCATTGGCTCTGTGCAGGAGAGGTGGAGCTGATCCGTGTGGAATACCTCACGGACCGATGAAGACCGGATCCAACCCAGCACCATCCGGATCCAGGTCCCGATCAGGGTGATCCAGTTGAGACGTGTGACGACGGTGACTCCCAGTTGGCCGTCGTCGAGTTGGGTTCCGGGAAACAGTTCCAGTCGTCCACCGAAGTAGCGGCCAGATCCGATTTCCACGAGGGGACCTGCCGTCGAGCGGGAGGGGCTGGTCACGGTGATCGGCGGATGTGGGGGGCGCATCGCCCGGATTCCGGCGATGATGTAGGCCAGCTGCCCGTGCTTCTTCTTCAGGGACCAGTCGACGCCTTCGATGGATCGCGTGGAGAGGCCTGCGCCGGCGAGGAGGGCGAAATGGCGTATCTCGGCACGACCCTCGAGGCCGATGAATGTGGCCTGAGGCAGGTCGATGGGGCGTTCGTGTCCCTGCCGGATGACCTTCCATGCGGCATCGAAGTCCGAGGGGATTCCAAGTTCTTTGGCGAGGACGTTGACCGTTCCGAGGGGAATCAGTGCGAGGCGGGTGCGGTCGAGGGCGCCAGGCACATCGGCCAAGCCATTCAGGACCTCGTTGACCGTGCCATCCCCGCCTGCGGCCACAAGGGTCTCGACACCTTCCCGGGCCAGCTCCGCCGCGAGAACCCGAGCGTCACCTGGCCCGCGGGTGGGCAGAATCCGCACTCCAGTGCCCAGCTCCGAGAGTCGGTCCCGGAACCGGAGCGCCTTTTCCCCCTGAGCGGTGGGGTTGAACAGGATCCCGATCACTGGTCGCAGGATCGAGGGCCTGTCCCCATGGCTCAATCCCCAACTGCTCGAGAGGTTGGAGGGCGGTTCACGTGGAGATGCCTGCAGGGTTGGATGGGCCACAGGCCCAGTCGGGTGAGTGATGCACTGCCCTGCATCACTGGGTTCACCCTGTGCGCCCATCGGACTGCGGTGTGGCGCCGAACGGGGGATGTCCCTACCGAGCCGGGCGAGACCTGGGAGGCGCGCATGTTGTGCGGCGGATCCCGCCTGGGGTTTGTGGGCGCTCCCGCTCCCAGTGCCGTAGAGCACTGCGGCACCCGCCGATGGAAGCCTTCGGCTTCCGCTGCCTGCCGGTGAGTCTCCGACCCCGGGCTTGCTGAAACCTTGCGGGGCCCGGAACGTCGCGGGGTGCCCGCGGACAAGTCACAGCTCTGGATCGATGCGTTGCGTGAGGCGGTCGACACGCATGCTCTCGTCCGAGTGGTCCTGTCCGACCCCGGGCCTGACTCCAGTGTCCGACGCCTCCGGATCCGACCCGTGGAGATCCGGGGTGAACACCGTCTCCAGGTCGTCTCCGAGACCGCCACCCAAGCCACGACCCAAAACCTTCCTCCTGCACCCGGGGTCGAGTCGTTGGCCCAGCAGCTGGGGAATCCCTTCCGCAGTGCCCTCCTGACCACCACGAGCCGGTCGTTGCACCTGCAATTCCGTCCAGCTGGGCCAGCTCTTCTCCGGGTCGAGGAACGTTCGACGCCGGTACCGGATCTGGGGCACGACCGTTCCAAGGTGCGCCGGATCGAGGCCTCCAAACCCTGGCTCCGGTTGCTCGGGGTCACGACACCCAAAGGGGCGGTGTGCAAGGGGATGGAGGCAAAGTTCCGTCAGATCCACCGGTTCGTGGAACTGCTCGAGCCCCTGCTGGATGCAGCGGGTCTGGTGGCGAAGGAGTCGGTGTCCGGGCCGGACCCCCTGCGGTTTGTTGATGTCGGGTGCGGCAAGGGATATCTGACCTTTGCGGCGCACGAGGCGCTTCAGACCCAGATCCATCGACCGGTGCGGTCGCGCGGGGTGGAGCGGCGTGAGGAACTGGTCCGGTTCGTCAATGACACGGTGGCCCAATCGGGTGTGGAGGGATTAGAATTCGAGGCGGGTTCGGTCGAGGCGTTGGAGCCTGGCGCTGTCGACGTGTTGATGGCCCTGCATGCCTGCGACACGGCGACGGATGAGGCCCTTGCGTTGGGAGTCCGCTCGGGAGCCCGTCTGGTGATGGTGGCGCCGTGTTGTCATCGGGAGCTGCGTCCTCGGGTGGTCCCGCCTGAATCGCTGCGCGGGGCGTTGTCGCACGGGATCTTCCTTGAGCGACAGGCCGAGTTCGTGACCGACGCGCTGCGGGCTGCGTTGATGGAACAGGCGGGCTACGAGACCCGGGTGTTCGAATTCATTTCCCCGGAGCACACGGCCAAGAACCTCATGATCGCCTGCATCCGGCGCGGGGAACCGGACCCCGGGAAGCGCTCGGCCATTCGTGCACTTGCCGGAGTCTACGGAATCCAACACCAGCGGCTCGCGGACCGACTTGGTGTTTCACTGGTCGACTGATTCTCTCCCTGGAATGCGCCCCGAGTCACAACCCACTGACGGGATGGATCGATCCCCGGCGATCGCCACCACGCACTGGCCCGCATTGGAGCGGTTGCGGGAGATCTTTCTCTCCGGACAACCCGTCCGGGGCTCCTACTGGACCTGCCGCGAGGACCTCGAGGCCTATGACGCGACCCTGGGCGAGCGGATCGGTTGGAAGTGGGATGCGGTTCTGGGGGAGCTGGGGCGTCTGGGCTGGTCCCCTCCGGTGGGCCCTCTTGTCGACTTCGGCTGTGGCAGTGGTGTTGCCTCACGACGGGTCCTGGACCGCTGGTCGATGGATCGCTTCCCGGAGATTCGCCTGATCGACAAGTCGTCTCTCGCCACCGGATTCGCTGCGTCACGCCTCCGAGGGATGGCCCCCGGGGTCCGGGTTGTGGAAGCGGGCTCCTCGGATGTGGAGACGGTGATGGCGGGGGCGACGGTGCTTCTCAGCCATGTGCTGGGCGAGATGGTGCCGGCCGCTCGGCGTCAGCTTTCGTCGGCCCTCGCCGGGGCCGCAGCAGTGATCTGGGTCGAACCCGGGACCCATGTCGACAGCCGGGCCTTGATCGCGATGCGGGAGGAGTTGCTGGGGGCATTCTCGCCGGTCGCACCGTGTGTCCATGGCGGTCGATGCGGTCTCCTGGAGGCCGGCCAGGACCGTCACTGGTGTCACTTCTTTGCGAACCCGCCGATGGGTGTCCTGGCAGATCCGGATTGGGCGGCCTTTGCGGCGCACATGGGCATCGACCTGAGGAGTGTCCCGTACAGCTATCTGGTGCTTCAGCGGGGCCAGCAGCCCGTTCTCGAAACTGGCGATCCCGGGGAGCCGAGTCGCGTGCTGGGTACGCCGAGGATCTACAAGGGATTCTCACGACTCTTCTGTTGTGCCGAGGCTGGGGTCGAGGAATTGGAACTTCCAAGACGGTTGGATGAGGCCCTGTACAAGGCGATCAAACGAGAGGAGGCGGGTTCGCTCTTCCGTCTCCGCAGCGAGGCGGGTCGGATCCAGTCCATAGAGCCGGTGCCTTCCACACCGGTCTGAGTCTTTGGACACGGGAAGGGGACTCGCACGGTGACGCGGAGGAGGAAGAGGGAGAAGGGGAGGAAAGAAAATGGGTGTCGGGGTAGCTCGGGACCGGAAACCGAAGGCTTTTGTGGGTGGGTGATGCAGTGCCCTGCATCACTGGGCGCGGGAGCGCCCACCCAAGGTAGGGACGACCTCCGTGGCGTCCCCATCTTTTCCCCGAGGGTCTGGCGGACCGGTCGACCTAGCCGGGTTCCTCTGAAGCGTGAGAGGACCCCCTCCCCCTTCACGGGTGCACGACGCGTATCGGATCGAGATGGGGCCGTGTCGGAGCACAGCCCTACCGTTGCTGTTGTCCGCGTCTTGGCGTCGCCATGTGAGTCCCTCTGACTTCTCTCCACGTGACACGGAAGGTGCTTGGAGCAGACCGTCCCCCGCTGATACCCCATGGGGTCACATCCCATGAAACTCGGCTTCGTCTCAGCAATCCTCCCCGAATGGACCCTCGACCAGGTCCTCGCCTTCGCCGCCCGGGAACAGTTCCGTTGCGTGGAGGTCATGTGCTGGCCTGTCGGCAAGGCCGATCGACGCTTCGCCGGAGTGACCCACATCGATGTCGACGGCCTCTCTGCTGCCCGGATCGATGACATTCGCGGCTCCTGCCAGAAGCACGGCGTCAGCCTGACCGCACTCGGCTACTATCCGAACCCCCTCGATCCGAACCCCGAGGTCTCCAAGGCCGCCGTGGCCCACCTGCGCAAGGTGATCCGGGCTGCGCGCCAGCTCGGGCTCGAAACGGTGAACACGTTTGTCGGACGGGACTGGACACGCAGTGTGGACGACAACTGGCCGCGATTCCTGAAGACCTGGCGCCCCCTGATCGCCTTCGCCGAGGACCACGGGGTTCGGGTGGGCATCGAGAACTGCCCGATGTCGTTCACAGCCGACGAATGGCCGGGAGGGAAGAACCTGCTCACAACCCCCGTGATCTGGCGACGGGCCTTCCACGACATCCCGTCGAAGCACTTTGGACTCAACTACGACCCCTCCCATTTCGTGCTGCAGCACATGGATCCCGCGAGCCCGCTGAGGGAGTTCCAGGACAAGTTCTTCCACGTCCACGCGAAGGACGTGAAGCTCCGTCGCGATCGGATCCATGAGGTGGGTGTCTTCGCGCATCCTCTCGAATGGCATCAACCGCGGATCCCTGGGTATGGCGAGATGGACTGGGCGAAGTTCCTGGGTGCGCTCATGGAGACCCGATACCGCGGCCCTGTGTGCATCGAGGTGGAGGACGACACCTTCGGAAAGGATCTCGAAGGACGTCAGAACGCCCTCCGGGTCGCGGGGAATGTCCTGCGCCCGTTCCTGCCCTGAACCTGACGAGACGAACATGGTAACACGGTGGAATCGATTCCTGTGGTTGGTCGGAGCCCCGCTTCTCGCCTGGACGGCGGACTCGGATTGGCCGGTCTATCTCGGTGACCCCTCGAGCAGTCACTACTCGACCCTGCGTCAGATCACACCGCGCAATGTGGATCGACTGCAGGTCGCCTGGACCTTCCACGGCGGTGGTGCCGATCCGAACAACCGTTCGCAGATCCAATGCAATCCACTGGTCATCGAGGGCGTCCTGTATGGCACAACGGCGGATCTGCAGGTTGTCGCGCTCGATGCATCCACGGGTGTCGAGCGATGGCGCTTTGATCCGGCGTCGGTCCCTGGATTGACCAAGACCGGGGTCAACCGGGGACTCGTGCATTGGGCGGAGGGGGGCGAGTCCCGGATCTTCTACGGGAACGACCACTTCCTGCATGCCTTGGATCCCCGGACAGGGAAGCGCATCCCGACCTTCGGCAAGGAGGGTTCGCTCGATCTGAAGGACAGCTTGGGACGGGATGTGGGCCGGTTGTCGCTTCAATCCACCACACCAGGGATCGTCCACGGTGACCGGCTGATCCTCGGGATGCGGCTGGGGGAAGGTCCTGCTCCAGCGGCTCCGGGTCACATCCGGGCCTATGATGTCCGGACTGGTCGACTCCTCTGGCGTTTCAACACGATCCCGGGTCCGGGCGAGTTCGGATACGAGACGTGGCCACCGGATGCCCATCGTGAGGTGGGGGGCGGAAATGTCTGGACCGGATTCGCCCTCGATGTGGAGCGGGGTTGGGTGTTCTGCCCGACTGGGTCGGCGGCGTTCGACTTCTGGGGTGGGAATCGCATCGGACAGAACCTCTTCGCGAACAGCCTGATTGCGATCGACGTCGCGACCGGCCAGCGGGTCTGGCACCAGCAGCTGGTTCATCATGATCTTTGGGACCGCGATCTGCCGGCGCCTCCGAATCTTCTGACGGTGAAGCGTGGCGGGAAGCGCATCCCGGCGGTGGCCCAGGTCACCAAGTCCGGCCATGTCTTTGTCTTCGATCGGCAGACGGGTGCTCCGCTGTTCCCGATGAAGGAGGTGCCGGTCCCCGCCTCCGACATGCCGGGTGAGTCGGCCTGGCCCACCCAGCCGCTCCCGGAGAAGCCGGCCCCGTTCGCGCGTCAGGTGTTCACCCATGCGGAGATCACCGACATCTCACCGGGATCCCATCGCGAGGTCCTGGAGCGGTTCGTGAAGCTCAAGCCCCATGTGCCGTTCGGCCCGCCGAGCCGTCTGGGTACCATCGTGCTTCCAGGATTCGATGGCGGTGCCGAATGGGGTGGGGCGGCGGTGGATCCGGATGGGGTCTTGTACGTCAACGCCAACGAGATGCCATGGGTCCTGACGCTTGTTGATGCGGGGCGATCCGGATCCGAAGGACATGCGGATGGGGCAACACTCTTCGGCCAGTTCTGCGCTGCATGCCATGGGGTCGATCGCAAGGGAAACACCTCCCAGAATGTGCCCTCCCTCGTCGGACTGAAGGACCGGCGGTCGAGGGCCGAGGTGTTGGCGCTGCTCCAGACCGGGAAGGGGGTCATGCCCTCGTTTGATTTTCTGACGGACTCCCAGCGCTCCGTGCTGATCGATGCCCTGCTCGACGTTGCGTCGACGGGCTCCCGGCCCTGGACCAACGGAGCTCCAGGTGGTGCGTTCGCGGAGATTCCGTACACGTCGACGGGCTATCACCGTTGGCTCGACACCAACGGTTATCCGGCGATCAAACCCCCGTGGGGAACCCTGAATGCCATCGACCTCAACACGGGTGAGTACCGGTGGCGGGTTCCGTTGGGCGAATGGCCGGAACTTTCGGCCCGGGGTGTCCCGCCGACGGGCACCGAGAACTACGGCGGGCCGGTGGTGACGGCGGGGGGGCTCGTGTTCATCGCGGCGAGCCGGGATGAATACCTCCGGGCATTCGATCGGAAGACCGGAAGGGAACTCTGGAAGGCCCGGTTGCCCGCGGCGGGGTACGCGACGCCATCGACCTACTCGGTGGGCGGACGGCAGTTCCTCGTCATCGCCTGCGGTGGCGGGAAGATCGGCACCCGGAGCGGGGATGCCTACGTGGCTTTTGCGCTACCGCTCTGAGTCATGGTCCGACGGGACGCATCCACCCAGGGGCAGTGCCGCGGTGCGGCATTCTCCCTGATCGAGTTGCTGGTCGTCATCGCCGTGGTCGCGCTCCTCGCGTCCCTGATGATGCCGGCGCTTGGGAGGGCACAGTCGATGGGCCGCTCGTCCGCCTGCCTGTCGAACCTCCGCCAGATGGGTGTCGCCTGGCATCTCTATCTGGCGGATCACGGTGACCGGTTCCCGGACCGTCGGGATCTCAAGCGGGATCTGATGGGCGGCTACCAGCCGTGGTCGACTTGGCCCAAGAGTGATCCGAGGGCGGGCTGGTCGGCGGTGGTGCTCGGATCGCTGCTCGCCTCGAAGCCGGTCTGGCAGTGTCCCGGTGTCATGTCTGGGCCAATTGCTCGACTCGACCAGGTCCGGCAATGGGGCGGGACCGACACGAACCGCTCGACCGAAGTCACCTATTGGATGTGGCGATTCGACCGCATGGACGATCCGGTCCCGGTCGACAACTTCTGGGGTCGGACCGTGGACGAGTCCTTGGCGGGCTGGTGGCTCTCTGGAAATCCGCTCGCGGTTCCTGGCGGGGGTCTGTCGGAGGTCGAGTTGGTGGTGGATCCGTATTTCCCGGCGACGATCCCTGCCATTCCTGAGGCGGTGCGTGGACGCGCGGCGCATCCGGGATTCCGCAACCGTCTCCTGATGGATGGTCACGCCGACCGGTTGCGGGATCGTCGACTCCGGTAGTGCGGTGTTCCACGGTGGAGGGAGAGGGGTTTGTCTTTCCTCTGGTTTCCCGGGATTCTGGGGTCGTAAAGGTCCATATGAAGCCCTCTGAATTCTTCCGGTTCTGTCCGCGCTGTGGCGCTGGGCCTCATGAACCCCCAGCATCGAATGCCTTCTCCTGCCCGTCGTGCCGGTTCCGGTACTTCTTCAATCCGGCCGTTGCGGCTGCGGTGTTTGTCCGGAGGGCCGACGGCCGTGTCCTTCTCGTCCGACGCGCCAAGGATCCCGGAAAGGGACGTCTCGCTCCGCCGGGGGGCTTCATCGACCACTGGGAGACTGCGGAGATGGCTGCGGCTCGGGAGATCCGTGAGGAGGTGGGACTGGAGATCTGCCGGATCCGGTTCCTCTGTTCGCAGCCGAACGCCTACCACTACGGCGAGGTCACCTATCCGGTTCTCGATCTGTTCTTCACGGCCTGGGCGGCGGAGGGTGCCGAGGCGCGAGTGATCGAGGAGGTGGAAAGTGTGGAGTGGGTGGAACCTTCCTTGGTGGTTTCCGAAGACCTCGCCTTTCCGTCGATGCAGAAGGCGTGGGCGATTTGGAGGGACTCGGGTTTTGGTCCAAGCCCAGGTTTGGTCTAGCGGCCGTCAGGCGGGTTGCCCGAGACGATCTTGCGCAGATCCAGGAAGTACGGTGCGGAGTAGCTGCTCTCGGGGAGGCGCTGGGTGACCGTAGGGAAGGTGTAGTCGAACTTGTACCGATAGGGCACGATCGTCTTCTCCCCTGTGATCGGCACATCCGCTTCCCAACGCTCCTTGGTGCCTCCGACGCGCTGCATGGGATAGAAGTTCTCCCCGATGACGACGTACGCCTTCACGTCGGCGGTGTTGGCACCGCGTTGGGACGTGTCCCACTGGACCTCGAAATGATAGACGTCGGCTGCCTTCTGAACCGCGGTCCGAGGGGTCAGGTTCGTGTAGACCGGGGTGCAGCCGGTGAGGGCGAGGAGGGCTCCCAAGGTCAGGACAGCGCAAAGAGGCTTCATTACGGGGTGTGAAAATGACCTCCGGTGTGGTGGGCGGCAAGCCCTGTCCTCGGACTGCCGGAACGCATCAGCCCCTGGCGGACCGTTCCCCGAGGGCCTCGATCATGCTCTGGAAGATCCAGCGTCCATCGTCTGAACCGAGAACGGATTCCGCGGCACGATCGGGGTGGGGCATGAGCCCGGCGACGTTGAAGCGGTCGTTGGCGATCCCAGCGATGTTGAGGAGGGAGCCATTGGGATTGGCCTCCTCGCTGACGGCCCCCGTGGCATCGCAGTACTGCCAGAGGATCTGCCCATTGGCCTGGAGTTTGGCCAGGGTGTCGGGGTCGGCGAAATAGCAGCCCTCGCCATGGGCGATGGGGATGCGGAGGAGCGAGTCCTTCGGGATGGACCGGGTGAAGGGGGTCGCGGGGTTGGCGGTCTTGAGGTGGACCTGCTCGCAGTGGAAGCGGAGGTCGCGGTTGCGCACCAGTGCCCCGGGGAGGAGTCCGGCCTCGCAGAGGATCTGGAAGC
>SXGQ01775313.1_pt1 | contig 15147 bp, 13 predicted proteins | sample 3178371 | NCBI WGS metagenome assembly SXGQ01 (sample SAMN11356859, study PRJNA531348) | freshwater metagenome | isolation source: freshwater sample F1-20 | place: China: Fuxian Lake, Yuxi | collected 2017-12-25
CTGGCGTCCTTGGTGCCGATGCAGGGTTCGGCGATCACGTAGGGCATCTGTATCTCCAGCGAGTGGCGGTCGTGCTGCTCTGGGAAATGCGTCGGGAGCGGTATCATAACCAACCCCCGCGCGGTTGTAAACGGGTCGAGCGAACGTTCGAACGCTTCCTGCTACTCCAGGTGCGTGTCGAACCAGTCCAGGGTGGCGTCGGCCACCAGCTTGAGGTCTGGCGTGGCGCCCGCGTAGGGGTGCTTGCCGCCGAACCCGTGGTCGGCGCCCTCCACGATCAACAGCTCTGCCGTGTCGCCTGCGGCGTCAAACAAGCGCTGTCCTTCGTCCACGGGCACGGTCGGGTCCGCGTCGCCGTGCACGATGAGCCAGGGCAGCGTGAGCCGCGCGGCGGCGGCCAGCACGTCCAGCCGCGCTTGGTTGGCCTGCAGGTCCTGCCAGTACACGGGCCCCACGGGCATGGGCTGCCGGGTGCGGGCGTTCTCGATCTCCACGTTCTGCCCGGCCTCCCACGCGGCCACGTGCGCCGGCGCCCAGCGCTCGGCGATGTTGGCGATGGCGGCCCAGGTGACGAGCGCGTCCACGCGGGAATCCTCCGCGGCAGCCAGCACGGCCTCGCAGCCCCCGCGCGAGTGGCCCATCAGGCCGATCTTCGTCGCCGGCCGGCCGATCAGGGCGCCGCTGGAGACGACGTCCAGCACGCGGCGGATCTCGTCCAGGTTGCGCGTGTGCGTCTGCTCCGTGAACCGGTGCATGGCGCTGAAGGTGTCTGCCCCGTCCTCGCCGATGCCGTTGTGTGAAAAGTCGAACGTGACGGCCGCGTATCCGCGCGCGGCCGCCGCCCGGGCCAGGCTGGGAAAGAAGCTGAAGCGGCGAAACCCCTTGAAGCCGTGTACGAACACGACCGCGCGGTCTGCCCGGTGCCCCTCCAGGACGCGCACGTCGCCGCGCACGGGCGGTCCGCCGTCCGGCGCGGGAAGCTCGAAGTCCGTGCGGGTAATGGGGGTCTGGGGCTGCTCGGGCATCTCGGCGCGTGGCTCGGGTTCGTGCGTTGAAAGAACGGCGGGTTACAGGGGACAGGGGACAGCCTGCAACGACACCGGACCCTGGGCCGGGCAGGTTTGGCTGTCCCCTGTAACCCGTACCCTGTCCCCCGCAGTTCTCCTGCCGTCACACCATCGGGCAGCCGCGGCAGGGCACGGCCTTGGGACAGCCCTCGCAGGGCAGCTCCGGCGCGGGCAGGTCGCCCAGGCGCGCCTTTTCCTCTGCCAGGCGCAGGGCCAGGTAGCGCATGCGCCGCGGGTTCGTCCCCTCCGTGAACTCGCCCTCGCGCGCGGCCCCCAGCGTGCCGGCGGCCGCCTGCGCGGCGATGTCGCGCACCTGCTCGATCTCCTCCGCCCCCAGCCGGCCCAGCCCCGTGAGCTCCAGCCGCGGCGCGCGCTCCAGCACCAGCACCTGCCGCGCGAACGAAACGAACATCGAACACGCCTCCGGACAGGGGACGAGCGCGTCGCCCGCCGGCTCTCCCTCGCTGGCCAGGTCCAGGGGCGTCTGCGCGTCCACCTCCCACGCCACGCGGCGCAGGCACACGGCGTCGGCGCAGCAGGCGCGAACGGTGTTCCGCACCACGTCGGGCGGCAGCAGCTTGACGGCGCCGTACATCCCCGTCTGCCGCGCGGCCGTCTCGCCCCAGTGCGTCACCCGCAGCTGGCCCGTGCGCCCCGCGTGCCAGTGCAGGGCGCAGGCCGGGTACAGGTAGTCCAGGGCCGTCCACAGGGCGCGGGCGTCCAGGTCCACCAGCGCCCAGCCCTGGCGCAGGCTGGGCGCCGTCTTGAGCGGCCGGTGCTCGCCCGTGTTCGTCATCTGCGCGATGAAACGCGCGGCGAACGGGTCCGGCGTCACCGTCTCCAGCGACTGGATGGACCGGTTCACGTCGCGCGCGTGGCGGATCTCGTACCGCCCGTCGCCCGTGCGCAGCAGGCGCACCTGCAGGAAGGTGCGTCCCTCGCCGCCCGCCTCGTCGATCCAGCGGACCAGCGCGTCGCGGGCCGCCGCCATCCCCCGCGGGGCGTGGGCCCCGCGCTCCTCCCGCGCGTCAGACACCGGCCGCCTCCGCCAGCGAGATGCCGTCCGGGACGCGCGCGCCGGCCTCGCGGGCGCGCTGCAGCACGATCTGCGCGATCTCGGGAAAGGTGCCCACGGGCGCGGCGTAGAACACCGTGCGCCCGTCCGTCTCCGTTACGGGGCTCACGGCGGGGCGGTTGAGGCCCAGGTCGTCGGGGATGGTTTCCTGCGTGTGCCACCCCTCGGCCACGAAGAAGGGGACCAGCACCACGTGGCGCTCTTCCATCTCCGCCAGCACGTCGCCTACGTCGGGTTCCTGGTCCAGGAAGCCCGTGCGCACGTGGCCGAACACGCCGGCCTCGTCGGCTTCGCGGCTCACGCGGTAGATGACCTCGGCGGAGTTGCTGTTGCGCTCCGTCCCATGGCCGATGATGATGAGCCCCGCCTGCCGCGCCTGCTCGTCGTCCAGCCCCGCGCTCTGCTCCGCGCGGCGCAGGATCATCCGCGACATGGACGGATGCGTGCCCACGGGCGGCGTGTAGTGGATGGTGCGGCCCAGCTTGCGGGTGACGGAGGGCGCGGGCCCGTCCAGCCCCAGCTCGCGGGGGATGACCTCTTCGGTGAAGTAGCCCTCGGAGATGAACAGGGGGACCACGTACACGTCGTCGGCCTCTACCAGGTCGAACACTTCGCGCATGGAGGGCTCCTCCTTCCAGAAGCACTCCCGCACCTCGTCAAACACACCCGTCGCGCGGATGGCGGCGGCGTGCGCGTAGACGGGCGCGCTGCTCTCGGCGTTCAGGTGCGACCCGTGGCCGATGCTGATCAAGGCCTGCAACTGCGTAGCTCCCCTGGGCGAACGGTGGCTCGGACGCGCCGAAGATGGGCCGGGCGGGAGCGGGGGGCAAGGGACGGAAGCGGACCGGTTTCGCGGCCTCGTGTGACGGGCCCGAGGCGGCACGGCCGGGAAAGCCGACCGCGTTTCGTGGCCCCCCGACGGACGGGGAGCAGGCGCGAATGGATTCGCCGCAACGACCACACGAAGTCCGCCTGCGCGGACGGGTCCGTCACGGGCGTGTGCCAGCCGGGCCGTTGGGATCCGTGCCCGGTCGGGTAGATGATGAGGAAACGACCGGCCCGTGCGGCTCGGGGCCGTTGAAGCCCGCACGGACGCGCCAGCGGCCCGGACCGAGATTCCGCGCGCCCGATGCGCCTACGGCAGCCGGGCGCGCAGCAGCTCGATGACGCCCTGCGGGTTGTCGGTGTTGATCCAGTGGCCGCCCTCCAGCTGGTGCAGGAACACGCGGCCGTTGGCCGTCCCCGCCATCTCCACCCGCCGCACGGACTCGTCGTCCAGCGCGTTGCTCTCCGAGGCCTTCACGACGTGCACCTCCGCCTCGCCCGGCGGGTTCACCAGCACGTCCCACAGGTCCGTGCGAAAGTAGTCGCGCAGCATCTCCTCCATGACGTCGAAGTCGATGCGCCAGCGGTAGCGGCCCTCGTGCGGCTCCAGGTTGATGGCCATCCACTGCGCGATCCCCTCGTCGTAGCCGCCGGCCACCAGCCGGGCCACGGCCTCCTGCCGCGACGGGAACTCGGGCGGCAGGGCGCGGATGACCTCGATCAGCCGCCACGCGCTCCCTTCGGGCTCGCGCACGGACAGCGTGCTGTCCATCACCCACACCTGGCGCAGCTCGCCGCCGTGGTGCTGCGCGTACACGAGCGCCACCTTGCCGCCGAACGAGTGGCCCACCACGGCCGCGGCGTGAAAGTCCAGGTGCGCCACCAGCCGGTCCACGTCCGCGGCGGCGGCGTGCAGCGTGTGCGGGCCTGCGAACCCCTGCGAGCCGCCATGGTTGCGCAGGTCCACCAGCAGCACGCCCCACTCCGGCCGCGCCTCTACCAGCCGCCGCGCGATGGTGCCCCAGTTGCGCCCGCTGCCGTAGATGCCGTGCAGCATCAGCAGCCACATCTTGGGCTCCGCGTCTTTGCCCACCACGCGGGTGTGGGTCAGGATGGGATCCTGCGCCTGCGTCGTCACGTGCTCGCTCCGTGCTGTCGTCGTCCGGGACCGTCCCTTGCGCGGATTGTATCGCGCGCCACCCGTGTACGCGAATCGCGTGCTTCCGCGGCGACGCAGGGAGATCGATGCCCCGCAGGAAGGAGGGAGGCGCCTCCAGCCCACACGCCGGCGGCGAGCACGCGCATTCCCCCGCGGCCTCCGCGCGAGCCGGGGGTTGACGGGGACGCGGAACCGGTTATCTTAGTTCTAAGATTTGTGACGCGGAGGAGCAACGATGGCGGAGGTCGAGACCGGAACGGACGTGGAGTTGTCGCTCAAGCTGTGGGTGGTGCTGTCGCGGGCGTTCGACGCCGTGCAGGCCCACGCGCAGGCCGACGCCGCGCGCCGCGGGCTCACCATCATGGAGTTCGGCGTCATGGAGGTGCTGTACCACAAGGGCCCGCTCACGCTGGGCGAGGTGCAGCGCAAGATCCTGGTCACCAGCGGCGGCGTGACGTACCTGGTGGACCGGCTGGCGGCCAAGGGGCTGGTGGAGCGGCGCCGCTGCGACAAGGACCGGCGCGCGTACTACGCCGCCCTCACCCCCGCCGGCGAGGAACTGATCCGCGAGATCTTTCCCAAGCACGCCGCCGCCGTGCACCAGGCCCTGGGCGGGCTGGACGACGCGGACAAGGCGCAGGCCATCGCCCTGCTGCGCGCCCTGGGGCGCCACGCCGCCCAGGCGCCCACGGCGGAAGAGTGAGGGGCTTGACGCCCCATATATCTTAGAACTGAGAATTAAATCAGTGAGTGAAAGCGGCGCGCCTTCCGGCCCGGGACGCCGCACGGGAGTGAAGGGCCCAACCACCGGCAACGACAAACGGGAGGTACGGACGATGAGCATCGCCGACGGCACCACCACCAGCACCTGGACCATCGACCCGGCGCACACCACCGTGGAGTTTTCCGTCAAGCACCTGATGATCAGCACCGTGCGCGGCCACTTTGGCGCCGTGACGGGCACCATCGTGCTGGACGAGGGGAACCCGGCCGCGTCCACGGCCACGGCAGAGATCGACGTCACCAGCATCGACACGCGGCAGGAGCAGCGCGACGCGCACCTGCGCAGCCCGGACTTCTTCGACGTGGAGCAGTTCCCGTCCATCAAGTTCCAAAGCACCCGCGTGGAGGCGCTGGGCGGCGGCCGCTACAACGTGCATGGCAGCCTCACCATCCGCGACGTGACCCGCGAGGTGGTGCTGGAGACCACCGACGAGGGCCGCGGCGGCGACCCCTGGGGCGGCCAGCGCGCCGGGTTCAGCGCCACCACCAAGATCGACCGGCGCGACTTTGGCCTGGGGTGGAACCAGGCCCTGGAGACGGGCGGCGTGCTGGTGGGCAACGACATCAAGATCTCGCTGGAGGTGCAGGCCGTGAAGGCCTGACCCCGGCCGGACAGACGGACCGCGGGCGCCCCGCTCCGCACGGACGCGGACGGGGCCCCGCCCACAATACGCGGAGGGAGGGCAGGATGGAGCCGATCACGCAGGGCTTTCACCACGTCACCCTGGTGTCGGGCGACGCGCGGCGCACGCTGGCGTTCTACCGCGACGTGCTGGGGCTGGGCCTGGTGAAGCAGACCGTCAACTTTGACGACCCGGGCGCGTACCACCTGTACTTTGGCGACCACGGCGGCCGGCCGGGCACCCTCCTGACCTTCTTTGACTGGGGCGCCGCGCCCGCGGGCAGGCCGGGCACGGGCGGGGTGCACCACGTGGCGCTGGGCGTGGAATCGGACGAGGCGCTGCTCAAGTGGAAGCGGCGGCTGGTGGATGCCGGCGCGCAGGTGAGCGGCCCGTACGACCGGGGCTACTTCACCAGCCTGTACTTTCGCGATCCCGACGGGCAGATCCTGGAGATCGCCACGGCCGGGCCCGGCTACGCCATCGACGAGCCGGCGGACGCCCTGGGGCGCGAGATGCTGTTTCCGCCGCAGCGCATCGTGGCCGGGCACCGCGACGAGGCGGCCATCGCGGCGCTCAGCTGGCCGGACCCGGTGCCGCAGATCACGCCCGACATGCGGCTGCACGGCATCCATCACATCAGCGGCATCACGGACGACCTGGGCCGCGCGGGCGAGTTCTACGAGGCGGCCCTGGGGCTGCGGATGGTGAAGAAGACCACCAACCGCGACAGCCCCGACATGCTGCACTACTTCTGGGCCGCGTACGACGGGACGGCGATCGCGCCGCACAGCTCGTGGACGCTGTTCGGCTATCCGCCCAACGGGCACCGCGCGCGGGGCGGCGTGGGCCAGACGCACCACGTGGCCTTTCGCGCCCGGGACGACGAGCAGCTGGCGGCGTGGCTGGACCACCTGCGGTCCCTGGGGGTGGAGGCGTCGGAGGTGATGGAGCGCACGTACTTTCGCAGCATCTACTTTCGCGCGCCCGACGGGCAGCTGCTGGAGATCGCCACGGACGGCCCCGGGTTCGCCGTGGACGAGCCGGCGGACCGGCTGGGGAGCGCCCTCATGCTCCCCGCCTGGCTGGAGCCCCGCCGCGCGGAGATCGGCGCCGCGCTGGCACCGCTGGGGTGACGTAAGGGCTCCGCTCTCCGGAGTGGAGCCCCTGCGGGAGCGGCTGAAGTCGCCGCAACGACTGCGGAAAGTCCCACAAACTGCGTGGGGCTTCAACGGCGGGAACCGCGCTCGGATGCACTCATTCGGCGTGCGGCACGAGCCGTCGGCGAAGGCCGACATCACGTCGTCGTTGCCGCGAATTCATTCGCCGGGGCTCGGAGCCGGCTTTATCCGATGGAGAACGGCTCCGTCCATCCCGGGCGGAGCCGCTTTCCGTATCCCAATCAACTCCAGCCGCCGCGCGAAGCCAAGCGGAGGCGATGGACTACGCCTCGGCCCCATCCCCATCCCCATCCACCGCGATCCCGAACACGCGCGCGGCGTTGCGCCACAGCACGCCCTCGCGCTCCGCGTCCGTGAACTCCAGCCGCTCCGTAAAGCGCAGGTAGCTGGCGATGTCGCTGATGGGCCAGTCCGTGCCGAACATCAGCTTGGTGGGATCGTTCACGTAGGCCACCACGTCGTTCACGCGGCGCAGGGCCAGGCGCTCGTAGCGCGGCTCGAACGCGCCCAGCGTAAGGCCGCAAAAGTCGCCCATCACGTTCTCGTTCTTGTAGATGACCTCCATGGCGTCCGCGAACCACGGGTTGCCCAGGTGGCACATCACGAACGTGGTCGCGCGAAAGTCCACGGCCACGTCGTCCAGCTCCAGCGGGTGCGCGTAGCGGACCTTTGCGCCGGGGCTGTAGGTGTCGCCCATGTGGATCATGACGGGAACGCCGTGCTCCGCCGCCAGCTCGTACACCGGGTGCAGGCGCCGGTCCGTGAGGTGGAACGGCTGGTAGCCGGGATACAGCTTGAGGCCGCGGATGCGCTTTGCCTGGAGCAGGTCCCGCAGGTACGTGACCTGGTCCCCGCCCAGGTGCGGATGGCTCACGCCCGCCACCACGCTCAAGCGCGGGTCGCCCGCCACCATGGCCAGCACGTCGTCGGGCGACGGCCAGTCGGGCGTGATGTCGAACGCGGTGAGGACCACGGCGTGCGCGATGCCGTTGGCCGTCATCTCCGCGCCCAGCCGGGCGTAGCGCTCCGCGAGCGTGGGCGGATCGTCCGGGCTGTAGCGGTTGAGGTGCGTGTGGCAGTCGATGATCACCGGCCGGCGGGGTCGTGGGTGCGCCTGCGAGGGGAGGCAGGAGGCGTACCAGGGGCGGAAGGGGACGGGCGTGGGATGGAGCCCGCCGCTGCGCGGCGGGGACCCTCTCCCCCGACCAGCCTTTCGCTCGTTCCTCGCGACGGCGGTCGACCCCTCCCCCAACTTCGGGGGAGGGGTGCGCGCGGCGGCGGAGTGATGCTCGCGTAAGCCGATATCGCGCAGATACGTAGCCTCCCGCGGGTTGTCAGGGCGAGAGCAGGCCCGGCCCGTATGTCCGGCGCCCGGGTCGTTCCGAGGCCCATCGCGGAACGGGCCGTGGGGAAGGTCTTCCCGCCGATTGGCGCCATGCGGTTTCGCGGTCGCGCACGCGGTGCTATTGTTTGGGTCATCCGCCGTCCATCCGTTCGGCGCCCTTCCGCCGCCACGATCGCGCGCATCCCATCCGCCCAGCCCGCTTTCGGGGCCGGTGGCGCGCACGCACCGCATCCTGATGGTTTCACTGTTCCCGCCCGCCGACGAGGCGCTGCACGCCGAGCCCGGCTCCGCCATGGCCCGCGCGCGCGACGCCCTGCGCGAAAGCGAGGCGTACTTTCGCTCGCTGGTGGAGAACGCCCGCGACGTCATCCACGTCATCAACCCCGACCGCACGACCCGCTACGTCACGCCGTCGGTGCAGCGCCTGCTGGGCTGGGACCCCGAGGAGCTCATCGGCCGCAGCGTGCTGGAGTTCCTGCACCCCGCCGACACCGAGCGCGCCATGGCCGAGCTGCGGGCCGGACGGCTCAAGCCGGGCACGGGCATTCCCATCGAGGTGCGGGTGCGGCACAAGGACGGCGAGTGGCGCACCTTCGAGAGCGTGGCGCGCAACCTGGTGGACGACCCCACCGTGCGCGGCATCGTCGTCAACTCGCGCGACGTCACGGACCGTCGCCGCCGCGAGGAGCAGATCCGCCGGCTGGCCGCCATCCCCCAGGAAAGCCCCAACCCCATCCTGGAGTGCGACCTGGGCGGCAACCCCATCTACCTGAACCCCGCCGCCGAGCGCCTGCTGGTGGAGCTGCGGCTGAACGACCCCCTGGCCCTGCTGCCCGCGGACCACGCGCAGACGGTGAACGGCTGCGTGCAGTCGGGCACGGGGGCGCGGGGGGTAGAGACGGCCGTGGGCTCGCGCGTGTTCGCGTGGACGTACCACCCGCACCCGGCCCTGGGCGCCGTGCACGTCTTTGGCGAGGAGGTGACGGAGCGCAAGCGGGTGGAAGACCGGCTGCTGCACCACGCCCTGCACGACCCCCTGACGGGGCTGCCCAACCGGCACCTGTTCATGGAACGCCTGGGCCGCGCCCTGCACCGCTTTCACGGGCACGAGGGCGGCCTGTTCGCCGTGCTGTTCCTGGACCTGGACCGGTTCAAGGTGGTGAACGACTCGCTGGGCCACCACGTGGGCGACGAGCTGCTGCAGGTGATCGCGGAGCGGCTGCGCGCCAGCGTGCGCCTGTCGGACACCGTGGCCCGCTTTGGCGGCGACGAGTTCGCCGTGCTGCTGGAGGAGCTGGAAAGCGCGGACGAGGCCACCGTCATCGCCGGAAGGCTGGGGCAGGCCGTGGCCGCGCCCGTGAACCTGGGCGGCTACGAGGTGTTCACCACGGCCAGCATTGGCATCGCCCTGTGCAGCAGCGGCCTGGACCGGCCGGAATACCTGCTGCGCAACGCCGACGTGGCCATGTACCGCGCCAAGGGCAGCGGCACCAGCGGCTACGAGGTCTTTGACCGCGAGATGCACGCGCAGGCCATGGCCCGCCTGCAGCTGGAGACGGACCTGCGCCGCGCCCTGACCCGCGGCGAGTTCCGGCTGCGCTACCAGCCCATCATCTCCCTCAAGACGGGGCGCATCACGGGGGTAGAGGCGCTGGTGCGCTGGCAGCACCCGGCCCGCGGCCTTACGGGTCCGGCCGAGTTCATCCCCGTGGCCGAAGAAACGGGCCTCATCCTGCCCCTGGGCGCATGGGTGCTGGGCGAGGCCTGCCGGCAGCTGGCCGCGTGGCGCGCCGAGTTCAGCCACGCGCGCATTGCCCTGAGCGTGAACCTGAGCGCCAAGCAGTTTGGCCAGGCGGACCTGGTAGAGCGCATCCGCGACGTGCTGCACGACAGCGGGCTGGACCCGCGGCACCTCAAGCTGGAGATCACGGAAAGCGCCATCATCGACAACCCCGGCAGCGCGGGGGCCATGCTGGCGCAGCTCAAGGAGCTGGGCATCCAGGTGCAGATGGACGACTTTGGCACGGGCTACTCGTCGCTCAGCTCGCTGCACTCCCTGCCCCTGGACGGGCTCAAGGTGGACCGCAGCTTCGTGGGCCGCATGCCCGGCAACCCCGCCACGCGGCAGATGGTGCGCACCATCGCCCTGCTGGCGCGGGGGCTGGACCTGGCCGTGATCGCGGAGGGCGTGGAGACCACGGAGCAGCTGGACGACGTGCGGGCCATGGGATGCGACTACGCCCAGGGCTTTCTCATCGCCCCGCCCCTGGAGCCCGACGGCATGCGCGCCCTGCTGGCCGAGGATCCGCGCTGGTAGGCGGACCGCCGCGCCTTCGTGCGCTGACCGGGCAGGAGCGGACGGGCACGGTTCCGCGTTGGCTTCACGAAGCCGGACAGTTGCGGACGGTCAGTGGCTCACCCGTCTGGATAAGAAGGGGCCCGGACCCGGCCGGCGCGTAGCAGGCCGGGCGCGTGGATCGCACTTGCACCATCCCGCCCATCTGCCCGATATTCCCGACCAGCCGCACGGCCCGCCCGGGCATCCGCGTTCCCCTTCGCGGAAACACCCTGCCTGAAACCGGCGGCCCCGCGGCCCGTAATCCTCTGCCACGCAACACGTTCCGCCAGGAGCGGAACCTCCACGCCACCCGTGCGTCTCCCTGCGACATGACCGCATCCACCCTCCGTCACCGGGCAACGTGCGCCACCCTCGTGGCGCTGCTGGCCGCGTGCGACGGTGCGCAGGGCAGCGGGGCGGGCGACGTGGGAGTGGACACGGCGGCGCTGCGGGCGGCGGATTCCGCCAACGCGCCGTACAAGGCGCGCGTGGACGAGGGGCTGGGCGCGTCGGTGGCCATCCTCATCGACAACTCCGGCTCCATGTGGCAAACGGCGCCGGGCGACTCGCGCGTCAAGTACGTGGTGGCCCGCGAAGCCGTGGAGCAGATGCTGCGCGCCACCGAAGAGATCATCCGCGAGCGGCCGGACTTTCCCGTGAACGTGGGCATCTACCGGTTCAGCGACGGCGTGGCCACGGTGCTGCCCATGCAGCGCTACGACCGGCAAAAGGTGCGCGCCGCCCTGCGCACCATGCCGCAGCCCGAGGGCAAGACGGCCATCGGCGACGGCATGGACCAGGCGCGGCACGAGCTGTACGGCGCGGGCACGTTTCGCAAGTACATCCTGGTGCTGACGGACGGCGAGAACACGCACGGCCGCCCGCCCGACGAGGTGGCGCGCGAGATCGCCCGGCGGGGCCAGGGCGCCGTGCAGACGTACTTCGTGGCGTTCGACACGGACCCGGCCACGTTCGGGTTCCTGAAGGAGGCGGGCGGCGACGTGCTGGCCGCGCGCGGCGGCGCCGAGCTGCGCCGGGCGCTGGCGGAGGTGTACCGCGGAAAGATCCTGGCAGAAGCGGCCGACTACGGCGAGGGCGCACCGCCGGCCGCCACGAACAGCGCCACCACCCCGGAGGCACGGCAGCGATGATTCTCGGAAAGTTCTGGAGCGCGTTCAGGGCGCAGCTCAACAAGGTCGCCAACCTGTTCTGGACGGCGGACCCCATCGCGCAGATGCAGTACGAGTACGACGCGGCGGTGGAGCAGCTCAAGGAGGGGCGCAAGGGCCTGGAGCTGTACGCGGCCTTCGTGGAAAAGGTCACGCGCCAGGTGACCACGGGCGAGCAGCACATCCGCTCGCTGGAGTCCAAGGTCAAGAGCTACCTCAAGGCCGGCGACCGCGAAAGCGCCGCTCGCTTCGCCCTGGAGATGGAGCGGGCCAAGAAGGACCTGGAGGCCAACCAGGAACAGCTGCGGATGCACCAAGAGGCGTACAACAACGCCCTCCTCAAGATCCAGCACGCCAACAAGAAGCTGGCCGAGGTACGCGACAAGATCCAGCGCTACGACGCCGACCTCAAGATGAGCTCCGCCGAGGCCGAGGTGGCCAAGCTGGCCGAGAGCTTCGAGATGAACGTCACCACCGACTTCGGCGAGCTGGAGACGGTCATCCAGCAGAAGATCGACAAGAACCGCGGCCGCGCCCGCGTGGCGGCGGACCTGAGCTCGCGCGGCATCGACGACATCAAGGCCGAGCAGCGCATGGAAGAGCAGATGGCCGAGGACGCCCTGAGCAAGTTCGAGGTGGAGCTGGGGCTCAAGACCGAGGAGAGCGCGGCCCCCGTGGCGCCGGCCAGCAAGGACCTGGGCCCCGCCGTGGCGGAGGGCTGATTTTTCGGGATGGGCCGCGCCGCGCCGGGACCGGCGCGGCGCACGCGGAAGGCAGCGACATCAACCCTGACCGGCCCCCGCGGGCCGGGACCGACCGAGGATAGACCGACATGGCAGCAGCCGGAGCGGGCGGAAGGCCCAAGCCCCTGTTCACCATCGTCCTGGGGCTGGTGGTCCTGGGGCTGATCGCCCTGGGCGTCAGCCGCTTCATGGGCAAAGGCGGCGGCGGCGGCGAACGCGCCGGCGGCGACGACATCAGCAAGGACAGCCTGACCATGCTGGCCGAGGCCCCCGACGGGCAGGCGGCCACCACCGTCAAGGAGTACACCTACGTGCCCGGGCAGCGCCTGCCCGAGGTGCGCGGCACGTCGGCGTACAAGCCCCTGCAAAACCGCACGGTGCGCATGGCGCTCAACGTGTGGGCCGGCTGGGCGCCCCTCATCCACGCCAACAACGGGTTTCGCCCCGGCAAGGTGTGGAAGGACGCCAAGGGCAACGACTTTCGCCTGGAGCTGGTGCTGATCGACGACCCGGTGGCCATGCGTGACGCGTACGCCAGCGGCGACGTGCACATCGGCTGGGCCACGCTGGACATGCTGCCGCTGCTGGTGGAGGGCCTGCGCCGCGACTCGCGCACCATGCCCCGCGTGTTCCAGCAGGTGGACTGGTCCAACGGCGGCGACGGCATCGTGTGCCGCAGCAGCGTCGCCACCATGGCCGACCTGCGGGGCAAGACCATCGTGCTCGCGCAGAACTCGCCGTCGCACTTCTTTGCCCTGAACGTGCTCATCAACGCGGGGCTGCAGCCGGGCGACGTGGAGTGGAAGTTCACCCAGGACGCGTTCCAGGCCGCCGCGGCGTTCAACGCCGACCGCAACCTGGCGTGCGTGGTGAGCTGGGCGCCCGACATCTACAACCTGTCGGAGGTCACGGGCAACAAGCTCATGGTGACCACCAAGACGGCCAACAAGCTCATTGCCGACGTGTGGTTTGCCCGGGCGGACTTTGCCCGCGACAACCCCGACATCATCGAGGGGCTGGTGCGGGGCATCTTTGACAGCATGGAGGCCCTGGCCGCGCAGGCGGAGCAGCAGAAGGTGGCCCAGCTCATGGCCGAGGGCTACAGCATTCCCCCCGCCGACGCGCTGGGAATGCTGGGCGACGCGCACTGGACCAACTACGCGGAGAACCGCGACTTTTTCCTGAACCAGAACAACCCCACCAACTTCGAGCGCATCTGGAACAGCGCGTACTTCGTGTACCGCAAGATCGGGATGGTGGGCACCAAGGTGGACTTTGACCAGGTGATGGACTTTTCCGTCATCCAAAAGCTGGCCGGCGAACCCCGCTACGCCGACCAGCGCAGCAACTACGGCGCGCAGTTCACGGCGGCCACCGCCACCAGCGTGCAGGCCGAGGCGCCGGAGCTGCTGAGCAAGCGGGTGGTGATCAACTTCTTTCCCAACTCGTGGGACCTGAACCACACGGTCACGCGGGTGGTGGGCGGCAAGAGCAAGGAAGAGGCGTACGATCCCAACGTGGAGTTCATCGTCGAGGAGATCGCCAGCCTGGCGGGGCAGTACGGCAACGCGCGCATCGTCATCGAGGGGCACACCGACGCCAGCATGCAGGGGCAGGTGCCCAAGTCGTTCGTGCAGGAGCTGTCGCTGAACCGCGCCAACGCGGTCAAGGCCGAGGTGGTGCGCCGGTTCCCGGACCTGAACCCCAACCAGTTCAGCACGGTGGGCATGGCGTGGGACCGCCCGGCAGACCCGCAGGACCCCATGAACCACGCCCGCAACCGGCGGGTGGAGGTCAAGGTGTACCCGGCCGAGGCCATCCAGTAGGGAACTGAAGTGCCGTGTGCCGAGTGCCAGGTGCCAGGGAACTGCACCTGGCACCTGGCACCTGGAACTTGTCACACGAGGAACCCGGTACCCTGATGGCATCTCGCAGCCGACCCCGGCTCCTGGCCCTGCGCGCCATGCCGCCCCGCCCCGTGCGCCTGCTGGCGGGGGTGGCGACGGTGGCGCTGGTGGTGCTCGCGTGGTTCCTGCTCACGCTGGGCGTGGCGGAAAGCCGGGTGATCTCGCCGTCGCTGCTGCCCAGCCCGGGCGAGGTGGCGCGCAGCCTGCCGTCGCTGGTGACGGAGCGCGGCCTGTTCGACAGCATCCTGGCCACGCTGTGGCGGGTGATCGCGGGGTTCCTGCTGGCGGTGGCCGTGGGCGTGCCGCTGGGCATCGTGGCGGGGGCGTACCGCGTGTTCGACGCGGCGTCGGCGCCGCTGGCCATCTTTGGACGCAACATCCCCATCGCGGCACTCATCCCCCTGACCATCCTGTGGTTCGGCATCGACGAGACGCAGAAGATCTTCTTCATCTTCATCGCCACGGTGCCGTTCGTGTTCGGGGTGACGGTGTCGGCCATCGCGGGGGTGCACGACCGCTACGTGGAGACGGCGCAGACGCTGGGCGCGGTGGAGCGGCAGGTCATCTTCAAGGTGCTCATCCCCCTGGCCATGCCCGACATCTTTGACCAGCTGCGGCAGCTGTTCGGCCTGGCGTTCGGCTACATCATGCTGGCGGAGCTCATCAACGCCAAGGAAGGGCTGGGCTTTCTGCTCAGCGCCAGCCAGCGGCGGGGCCTGTCGGAGCACATCTTTTTGATCCTGATCGTGATTGGCCTGCTGGCGTACCTCATCGACCTGGTGCTGCGGCGGCTGCAAAAGGAGCTGTTTCCCTACCGCGAGGTGGAGGGCTGATGCGGAAGTTCATCCGCGGCCTGCGCGGCCGCGGCGGCGGCGACGCGCCCGACGGCCCGCCCGCGCCCGCCTCCGGCCCGCTCTTCACCCCCGAGACGGCCC
>SXGQ01078937.1_pt1 | contig 15145 bp, 18 predicted proteins | sample 3178371 | NCBI WGS metagenome assembly SXGQ01 (sample SAMN11356859, study PRJNA531348) | freshwater metagenome | isolation source: freshwater sample F1-20 | place: China: Fuxian Lake, Yuxi | collected 2017-12-25
AAAGTCTGGCCCATGTTGCAGCAAGGCAAGTGCTTGCCGGTGGTGCATCAGGTGTTTGATTTGGGGCAGGCAGCGCAGGCCCATGCGCTGATGGAGTCATCTACGCATATCGGCAAAATCATGCTCAAGGTGGCTGGCGGCTGACAAAAAAGTCTCTGTGCCAGCTTGTCAGGAGATCAGTTTTTTTCGAGACAGGCGGCGCAGGAACCGTACAAGGTCACTTCGTGGCGCTCGACTTGAAATCCAGCGGGTGCCAGTTGTTTCAGGTCTCCCGGGCAATCGTGCACATCGTAGACCTTGCCACACAAGCTGCAATGAAAATGGTGGTGGTGGTGTAGGTGCGACACCTCGTACCGAGGGTTCTCCCCCGGCAAATGGACTGTGCTCAATAAACCTGCCTCCACCAATGCTTTGATATTTCGGTAGACCGTGGCTTGACCCAGGCCGGGTGAGTCGTTAGCGGCTGTTTCTTGTATTTCCTGCGCCAGCAAAGGGCGTTTCGCCTTTTCTATGGCGTTCAGTATGGCAGTGCCTTGTTTGGTGATTCGTTCCATGTTGACAGTCAAACGTTTCTTATTGATAATGAGTTATCGTTATCAGAAATAGGAGCTCCATTATGGCATTTCCCCTCAGATTTCATCCCTTGTTGACAAAGCAATCAGGGGCTTTTGGGCTGGTCTTGTGTGTGAGTGGATTGGCATGGGCGCAATCGCAACCACCGTCTGAGACGGGCCGCATGTCTGAAATCATTGTTACCGCAAACCCGTTGGGGAATGCGCAAGGTATTCAACCCGTGCAAGTGTTGCAAGGCGATGATTTGAGGCAAGAGCAGCAAAGCACGCTGGGTGAAACATTGGGCCATTTGCCTGGGGTCAGCAGCAGTTACTTTGGGCCCAATTCCAGCCGACCAGTGATTCGTGGCATGGACGGCGACCGCATCAAAATCCTCAACAACAGCGTGGAATCGCAAGATGTTTCCTCACTCAGCAACGACCATGCGGTCCCCCAAGATGTGTTGAGTGTTGAACGCATCGAGGTGTTGCGCGGACCATCAGCCATCATGTATGGGGGCAGTGCCGTGGGCGGTGTGGTCAATTTGATCGACAACCGCATTCCAACGGCACCCATGGACGGTATCAGTGGCAGAACCGATGCGGGATGGTCCAGCGGCAACAAAGAAAGAAGTGCTGCGGTGTTGCTGGAAGCAGGCAATGCCCGTTATGGGCTGCATATCGATGCCTTTGGCCGACAAAGCGACGATGTGTCGGTACCCGACACCATGGCTTGCAGCAAATCCGGTTCGGCCAGCAGCGCCAAAAAAATATGCAACTCCAGCAACCGCGCCTACGGATATGCGATCGGCAGTTCTATTTTTTGGGACAGCGGCCATGTCGGCTTGGGGGTGAACAATTACCGCAGCGATTACGGCACGGTGGCAGACGATGCGGTGACCGTTGGCATGCAATCTGACCGCTAGACCCTGGATGCCGAGATCAGGCTCTCGGGTTTGATAGAGCGCATTCACACCCAATGGGGCAGCACCGATTACCAACACACCGAATACGATGATGGTGTTGCTGGCACCGTCTTTAAAAAATCGGGGCACGGCTTGCGGCTGAGTGTGCAACACCGCGCATGGCAAAGCCCGATGGGCAAGTTAGAAGGCGTGTTGGGTTGGCAAAGCAGTGGCTCCGATTTTGAAGCCGATGGAGACGAAGCCTTCATGCCGTCTACCAACACCAAAGAATCTGCGCTGTATCTGGTGGAAGAACTGTCACCGACTTGGGGCAAGTTCAGCTTGGGCTTGCGTGCTGAACAGGTCAAGGTCAAGGGGGATGCGTTTGACGGCTACGATGCTGCCAACGAGGCGGCCACTTCGAAGCGCTTTACCCCCTTTAGCGTGTCGATAGGCAGTTTGGTTTATCTCAGCCCAACATTCAAACTAACCGGTCATTTGGCACGCACCCAAAGAGCACCGAAAGACTATGAACTGCGCGCCAATGGGGTGCATGTGGCGAGTTCTGCCGTGGAAGTAGGGACACCGACTTTAGCTACCGAAAAGGCTTGGCAGGCAGACATCGGTTTGGGCTGGGCGCAGGGGCCGCACACTGCACAGCTCAATTATTTTCAAAACCGGTTTGACAACTACATCGGCCTGATTGCAACCGGTGATGTGGATACCGCGGACAGTGGCTACGATGTGTACCAGTTCACCGCCGCCCGCGCTGAATTCAAAGGCATAGAGGCGGTGGGCGACTGGCGCGTGATCGGACAAAACGGCTGGCTGCCGTCTGAGGGTGACGCGGTATGGCGAATGAAATGGCGTGCCGATGCGGTCAGAGCCACCTACCTTGACAGCGGGCAGGCTGTGCCGCGCATTCCTGCCGCGCGCTTGGGCACCACCTTGCTGCGCGAGTCCGGCCCATGGCGTACATCTTTGGGCGCCGAGTACAACGCCAAGCCCCGCCGTGGTGAAAACCAAGCGGCAAGCAGCGCCTATACCTTGTGGAATGTCTATATGAGCTACCGCCAGAAAATCGCTTCCTCACAAGCCATTTGGTTTGCCCGGGTCGACAACCTGACAGACGCGCTGGCTTACTCGGCCACTTCCATCCTCACCACCACTGCAGTGGATGACACATCAAGCCGCCCCAAAGCACCCTTGCCCGGCCGCTCCTTCAAACTTGGTTTGCAGGTGTCTTTTTAATCCCCACAGAAAGTATCAATGACTTTGACTTGGATTCTGTTGGCCTGTCTTGCCAGCCTCACATTCAGCTTGCTGACATCATTTTGGTTGGTCAAAAAAATACCACAAAGTGCCTTGAACTTGATGGTGGCTTTTTCGGCGGGCACTATGTTGTCAGCGGCATTACTTGATGTCCTACCAGAGGCCTTGGAGTCGGGGCAGGCTGACGTTCACTGGTTGATGGGTTGCTGATTGCTGCGGCATTTGCGGCCGATCCCGCCCTTGGAATCACCACCACGCTGGCGATTCTTGTGCATGAAATCCCTCAAGAATTGGGCGATTTTTCCTTGTACTTGGCTGCGGGGTACACGCGGCGACATACCTTGCGCATGAACTGTTTGTCTGGCTTGCCCATATTCGCCGGTGGTGCCATGGGATGGTGGTTGTTGAAAGCCGATGATCCCGTGGTCGTGTACGTATTGATGGTGACCGCGGCAAGTTTCATATACATTTCAGTCTCTGATCTTTTTCCTTTTTTGCACAAACAGCACCGCGTAGAAAATTTTGCCAAGCAGACCATGTTGTTATTTTTCGGTTTGGCTTGGGTGCCCGCATTTGGTTTATTTATGCATTAAGCTTTCGTCATTGCCTAAGCGAGGTTTTTCAAAAGAGGTGGATATGAAACGTTTTCTGACGGCAGCCAGTTTGGGACTTTTTTGCATGGCTGCCCCATTTGCTTTTGCGCAAGACAAACATACGCATGCTGCCCATTCCCATGGGGTCGGTTCGTTGGAACTCAGCGTACAAGGCGGCAAAGTCAGCGGAAATTTTGAAATCCCTATGGAGAGTTTGTTGGGCCACGAGCATTTGCCACGCACCGAAGCGCAGAAAAAAGCCATGGCCCATTTGCAATCCGGCTTGGCCTCTGCTGATTACTTCATGGCCTTGCCTGCTGCCGCACAGTGCAAGCAGATTTCTCTCAAAGCCAGTTCCAGCATGTTTGAGGGAAAAAAATCTGAGCATTCCGACTTGGATATTGATGTTGTATTTGAATGCGCCCAACCGGCAGCACTGACTGAGTTGCGTATTGCACTGTTTGCCAAGCATCCGCGATTGAAATCCCTAAAGGTAGACATGGTGGGACCCAAGGGTCAAAAATCGCTCAGCCTGACCGCCAAAGATCCCGTTTTACGCTTTTGAGCACCCACGCACTTTCACTGTCGCAACTGTCACACGCTTGGCCGGGGCGCCCGGCATTGTTTGATATTGCCCATTTGTCCTTGACGCAAGGCGAGCATTTGTTTATCCAAGGCCCCAGCGGTTGTGGCAAAAGTACCTTGCTGTCCTTGCTTGCAGGGGTACAGCCACCGCAAAGTGGGGTCTGTGAAGTCCTCGGTTTCAACATGGCCACACTCAGTCCTGTGCAACGCGACCGCTTGCGTGGAGAACACATGGGCGTCGTGTTCCAGCAGTTCAATTTGTTGCCCTATTTGGATGTGCAGAGCAATGCTTTGTTGCCAACCCGCTTGTTTGCCAGTCGCGCCAAGGCGTCTGCGGCGCATTGGGGCAGTCCTTTGCAACAAGCCAAAGCCTTGGCTGACAGATTGAAATTGCCGCCGCAAGTTTGGCATCAGCCGGTTCATCAGTTGTCTGTGGGACAGCAGCAACGTGTGGCTGCGGTTCGCGCATTGATGGGTTCGCCCCGGTTGTTGATTGCCGATGAACCAACCTCAGCGTTGGACGATGACAACCAAATGGAATTCATCGATTTATTGCTCGATACCGCGCAACAACAAAACGCCAGTGTGGTGATGGTCAGCCACAATGCCCGCCTGGCCTCACGCTTTCATCAGGTGTTTCAGATGCGCGCGGGAGGGAGTGCATGAGGCTGTGGTTATCAATGGCATGGCACAGCGCATGGTCGCGCCGGTTTGCATTGCTGCTGGTCATGCTGTCGGTCAGCGTGTCCGTCTTGATCTTGCTGGGTGTTCAGCAATTGCGCGAGGATGCCCGACGCAGTTTTTCGCATGCTTTGAGCGGCGTGGATTTGATTGTCGGCCCGCGCGGCAGTGCCACCGAATTGATGCTCTACAGCGTGTTTCAAATTGGCCGTCCTTCCCGCAACATGGGGTTTGCAGGGTTTGAAGAGATACAGCGTATGCCCCAGGTGCGCTGGGCGGTACCCATTCAACTGGGAGATACATACCAAGGTTATCCCGTATTGGGCACGAAGGCCGTTTTGTTCAAGGAATTCAAAAGCCAGGGCAGGGGACTTGAATGGGCGCAGGGCCGCGCGTTTGGTAATCCTTCTGAGCAACCTCAGGCCATGTCTGAAGTGGTGTTGGGCGCGGAAGTGGCCCAGCGTTTTGGTCACCAAGCCGCAGACCTATTGGTGCTGACCCACGGCACAGGCGGTGGCCCTGAGGACACCGACCATGACGACCATCCTCTGGTGGTGGTGGGGGTTTTAAAGCCTACGGGGGCACCTATCGACAGGGCTGTGTTGATCAACTTGGAAGGTTTTGAAGCCATGCACCAAGGCTGGGGCATGGGCATTTCGCCCAAGTCGCTGAAGTCTGCCGCCGCGGCCTTGCCCCAAACACAGGACGTCAATGCCTTGCAGCCTGTGAGCTTATCCGCCGTGTGGGTCGGTTTGCACAACCGGGCCGACGTTTTCTCTGTACGCCGAAAAATCGAAAGCATGAACCGCGATCCGCTCATGGCGGTCTTGCCCGGCGTGGCGCTTGACGAGCTTTGGCAAGTGGTCAAAGTGGTGGAAAACAGTTTGGTCTTGGTTGGATTCATGGTGGCCGTCAGTGCCATGCTGGGGGTGGCCGCTGTCTTGCTGGTGGCCATGGCTGGACGACGCAAAGAGCTGGCGATATTGCGAGCCATGGGAGCTGCGCCGCGCGCTTTGTTGGGTTTTGTATTGCTGGAGTCGGTGTTGGTTTGTCTGGTGGGTATAGTTTGTGGATACATCGCCTCTCAAAGTTTGATGTGGGCTGCGCAAGATACGCTCAGAACCGGTTTTGGGGTCATGGTGCAGCCGGGTTGGCCGTCCACAGACAGTCTCTTGAGCTTGGGCGGGTTGTTTGTTGTGTCGGTGTTGGCGAGTTTGTTGCCAGCCTGGCGTGCTTATCGGTTGTCTTTGATGGACGGATTGCACCCGCCATCCGTTTGATCTGGGAGTTGACATGGCCTGTATAAATCGTTTGAAGCGCCGCGAATTTCTGTTTTTATCGGGTTCGCTGTCTGTGTCTTGGGCCGTTTGGGCGGAGACCGAAGGATACAAAACGATTGATTGGAATGATTTGATGCCAGACCCTTGGGTCAAAGAAATGACCAAGGAAATGGCCGCCATCAGCAAGCTGTCTTATTTGCAAGATAACAGCGAAGAGGCCAACAAAGCCATGGGAGCGATACGCAAAAAACTCGATGAAGCGCCTATTGTCAAATCGCAGATTAATAAAAAAGTAAGACTCCCAGGGTATGCCGTGCCCTTGGATGCAGACCGATCCGACAAGCGTGAGTTTTTATTGGTCCCGTATTTTGGCGCTTGCATTCACACGCCACCGCCGCCCGCCAACCAAATTGTGCTTGTGCGACCGACAGCGCAAAGCAAGATCAAAAAAATGCCCGAATCCATGGATGTGCTGTGGGTCGAGGGAGAGCTCAAAGAGGGGCGTGTCAGCACGTCGCAGGGCGTCAGTGGCTATTTGTTGGAAGCCGTTAGCATTGCCCCGTACGAAACCAAGCCCGCCAAGCGCTGACTTACAATGAAGAGTATTCCATTTTTGTAATTTTGACTGAAAGACGCACATGGCAACCAACATGGATCAATCCAATAACCTCGTGATCGGTAACGGCGTGACGTTCAAGGGCACTTTGAATGTGCCTAAAAAAGCGACCATTTACGGTACTGTGGACGGCGAGTTGACCGCCGAGGAAATATTCATTGGCCAGTCTGGAAAAATCACGGGCAAAGTGACTGCCCGCAGCATTGAAGTCGAAGGTGAATTGCACCAAGTCATCCATTGCCGCGACCATTTGCATATTCGTGCGACCGGCAAAGTGTCTGGCAAATTGGAATATTCACAAATTCAAATCGAGCGTGGCGGAGAATTTCGCGGTGAAATGCAGCAAGTGGGCGCGGCCCCGGTTTATCCGCCCAACACAGCAGCTGGTGCTGCCAAGCCAGCCTCAGCGGCGGCTACCTCGCCTGCGGGTACACCTGCCAGCCCTGCGTCTGGCAACAAAGACGCCGCTACCTGAAAGCGTTTTCGCACGGGCCTTCTGGTGATGCCTTCATACACAAGCAGCTGAACCCGAAGGTTTTCACGTCTTTCTTTTCAATGCCTCTGATGGCGGTTTTTCGCACAGCATTTGAAGGTATGTAGAGTTTGGGATCGAACGCTTGAGCACGTTTTTTCCCATCCTTGAATTCAAAATGGGCGCCCACACAAAACACCGGGCCGCTGTTTTGGTTGCTGACCTCAAACAGCATGAGGCTGGGGTCATCACTGGACCAACCGGAACGGATCCCCAATAGCTTGAGCTGTTGGGGAGTCAATTCTGATTGCCGAAGTGCTGGCTCGTTGGATAGCCAGCCCATGGCGAACAGCGGTCCGCCCACACCCACGCTGGTCAGGCATGCAAAAAACAGGGCTACAAAACGGGTACTTATGCCTCTCATACCATTGAATTTTACGGCGAGTGTGGTCAGAGCAGCGGCAGAATATCCCTCAGGCTGGCTCCGCTGTGGGTTGGGCGAGGACCCAGCGTTTCAAATGGCAAGCCTTGGCGGTTGACCCAAAAACTTTTGAAACCAAACCAAGTCGCACCCAAGGCATCCCAGCTGTTGCTGGAGACGAACAAGACCTCGCGAACATCTGTGGGGTAATGGTGCGTCACCAAGCCATAGCTTTGCGGCATGGTTTTGAATTGCCTGACCTCATCCACAGACAACACTTTGTCAATCAAACCCGTCATGCCAGCGCTGCTGACCGCAGAATGCAGCATGTCTGGACTGCCATTGGAAAGAATGGCAGATCGCATGCCCGCTTTTTTCAGGGCTTGCAGCACCTCTACATTTTCCTCAAACGGTTGCAGCTGTGAATACTGGTCCATCAGTTGTTTTTGTTTCCCGGGTGTCAATTCAAGCTGCAGACGCTGGCAGCTGTATTGCAGGGCCAATCTGGTCAGGTCCCAAAAAGATTGGTAGTGGCGACTGCCCATTGGATTGAGCGGGTCGCTCAGCGAGATCAAACGGCTGTATTCAATTTGCTTGTCGCGCCACAGAACCGACAAGGCAGCTCCTTGCCCAGGAAACAGCGACTCCGCCATGGCGCCCACTGAATAGACATCAAAAAGCGTTCCATAAGCATCAAATACTACCAGTCGAATCATGGCTGCTCCTGCGATGAGGTCATCGGTTGTCAAACAAGGCAAAACAGGGATGTGTCACTGTTTCGCATCACCCCATCGTATACTTAAATGATGAAAATTCTGATCCTGAATGGCCCCAATTTGAATTTACTGGGCACCCGTGAGCCCGAGCTATACGGGGAGAGCACACTCGATGACGTTCATGCTTTGTGTGTAAAAACTGCCCACGTAATGGGTTTAGAAGCCGATTGCTTTCAGAGCAACCATGAAGGCGAGTTGATCGACAAAATCCATGCATACGGCAAGTTACACAAAGAGGGCTCAGCCTTGGGGGCAGTGTTCAACCCCGGTGGGTTGACCCATACTTCTGTGGCATTGCACGATGCCATCAAGGGTTGCGGTCTACCTGTGATCGAAGTCCACATCTCCAACGTCCATGCCCGCGAAAGTTTTCGCCACCATTCGTTTGTGTCACCCGTGGCGCGGGGCTCTATCATTGGTTTGGGTATCCGTGGCTATGAACTGGCAATCCGCGGCTTGGTATCGGTCTCGCCATGAAAATATCTGTGTTGTGTCTGCTGATCGCCGGGGTGTTGCCTTTGATCAGTACTGCGATTGCCAAATGGGGGTTTCGCGATTTCGACAACCACTATCCGCGCGAATGGCTGGCTCGTCAAACAGGGTTTCGCGCCCGCGCCAACGCCGCGCAGCACAATGCGTTTGAGGCGTTTCCGTTTTTCGCGGCAGCGGTTGTACTCGGCTTGTTCATGTCGATGGATCAGTCTGTGCTGGACCGTTATTGCTTGGTATTTGTAGCAGCTCGTGTGCTGTATTTGGTGACTTATTTGGCCAATTGGGCCAGCTTGCGAACCTTGTGCTGGGTGGTGGCCTATGCCAGTTGCCTGGCGATTTACGTGCAATTGTTGTTGTGACTGTTTGTCTGGGCCGTTATTCTTGTATCACTTTGCAAGGCCCTTTGATGTTTCTTTTGAGTTTCATTTGCTCGCAGCGCTCCATGGCTTTGCGCTCAGCCACTGCTGACATCTTGACATAAATAGAACAGGTGAAGATCATCTTTTCTTGGTCCATGCTGCTGTCATAACTGGTCACACAGCGGCCAATGTTTCCAAGGTTGGGTTTTTCAGTTCGGTAGGCCTCTTGCAGCGGGCTGGGCAAATCATGCACATGCACAGAAGGATAGACATAAGGCTCGGCAAGTGAATAGGTGTTCACAGCGCACAGCATCACGCCGATCATCAAGGACAAAACATTTTTCATGTGACTGATCTTAAGCCAGACCACTTGTCATCCACCTCGGCAGGCCAAGCGTTGTGCAAGTGTTTCGCCGCTTGAGAGAAACCCATCCCAAAGGAGCCCGTATGAAACGATTCAAACCGCATGCCTTGTTAATTATTTTGATTTCTTTTGTGTCGGGTGCTTGGGCGGATCATCCGCGCTGGCAGCACCGTGAACGCACAGTGATCAAGTTAGAAATGCACAGCGGTTATGTCCGCCATGGGCACTCGGGTGGCGGATACCGCCACGGTCATCGCGGCCATCGGCACGACCACGGGTCTTCGGACTGGACACCCTGGGCCACCGCAGCCTTGTTGGGCTCTACCCTTTATTGGACCCAACTCCAGGCGCAGCCTGCGGTGACCACCGTGATTGTGTCGCCACCAGTGGTTTACAGCCCACCGCGAGTGGCGTATTTTTGTCAAACCAGTCAGCAGTATTACCCGGTCGTACCGGTGTGTCAGGTGCCTTGGCAAACCGTCAGCTATTGAAATTCACAAAGACACGATGGTTTTTTCTCCTTGGCGCTGTGAGTGCTTCAGTGTGGCGCCAAGTTTTTCCAGTTCTATGCTGGCGCGTTTGCCTGCATAGATTTTATTTTTCAACCAACTGATTTCATCGTCCACGTTTTTTTCAGATGACAAATTGCGGTGCCAGGTTTTTCGGTCGCCGTCCCAACGGTAACCGCGTGCTTTGAGCATGTCTTTGGTGTCAAACGGCGAGCCCAATGCATACAAGCGAAATTGGGGTTGATTGAGGGTTTCTAGCAACTGCAGCAAAACCGGTTGCTGGCTTTGCGGCAACACCATGAGCAGCAATGTCAATAAGGCCCAGCAATCCATTTCCGCACGGTGTGCTTCGTAAAAATAGCCTTGTGTTTGAAGCAAATATTCCAACTTGGCGGATCCCAAACCTTCAGCTTTCCAGTCGATGTCTTTGATACTGCATACCCAAGGTTTGTTTTCGAACTCAGGCCAGCGTTGTTCGACAAAGGGACGGTCAAAAGCTGCATTGTGTGCAATCACCACCGATGCTTGCGCCAACATGGACAGCACTTCTTGGTCGTTGATACGCTTGCCTCGCACCATGTCGTCGGTGATGTGGTGAACCGCAGTGGTTTCGGGTGGAATCGGAACGCCTGGGTCTTCGAGTTCGTCAAATACTTTCAATACGCGATGCACTTGACCTGTTTGCGGATCGAATTCAAACAAAATCATGCCCAATTCGATCACTTTGCATTCTGCAGTGTTCAGACCCGTGGTCTCGGTGTCCAACACAATGCCCTTGAGCATTTGACGGCCTGCTGGCGCTTCGCTGAACACAAGCTGGGGTTGCAGCCGGCGAAGTATTCGGTAGTCAGGGTGCAGCGCAAGCGACAAAGCCATGTCAGCGGCTTGGCTATCGTTGGGGATAGAGAGGGTCATAGCAATCACGGAACGTTATTTTTCGGCATGCGCTTGAGGGCTGATGCGCAGGCAGGCACCAAAGCCGGACCTGCATAAATCAGACCGGTATAAACCTGCACCAGATCGGCGCCGGCTTGTATTTTTTGTACAGCGTCTTCGGGGCTCATCACACCGCCGACACCGATGATCGGAAACTGTGGCCCGAGTTGCTCACGCACAAAACGAATCACGCGGTTACTCGCTTCGCGCACAGGCGCACCTGATAAGCCGCCCGTTTCCGATGCGTATGGCAGCCCTTGAACCGCCTCGCGGGACAATGTGGTGTTGGTGGCAATCACCCCCCAAGCGTTGTCGGCAGATGCACCGTTTCGCATGCAGCATTGACGCAAGGTAGTGCAAAGTTGATCCAATTGCATATCGTCTAAGTCAGGCGCAATTTTGATGAACACCGGCACGTGGCGTTGGTGTTTGGTAGCCAATGCCTGTCGGTGTGTTTGCAGCATCTCAATCAATTGCACAAAGGCTTCATCCGATTGCAGCTGTCTCAAATGTTGTGTGTTCGGGCTGGAGATATTGACCGTGATGTAGTCCGCATAGGGGTAAACCGCTTCCAAGCATTGACGGTAATCATCGTTGGCGTCGATTATGGGCGTGGCGGCATTCTTGCCAATGTTCAAACCCAACAGCATGGGCGAGTGGGCGTTTTGTCTGAACCGCGCTCTTGACACATGGGACAGAAAACTGTCTAAGCCGCCATTGTTGAAACCCAACCGGTTGATCAAGGCGCTCGCTTGGGGCAAGCGAAACATGCGTGGCTTGGGGTTGCCTGGTTGTGCCAATGGCGTGACGGTTCCCACTTCGACAAACCCAAAGCCCATGTGCTGCCATGCATCGATACAACGCGCGTTTTTATCCAAACCTGCGGCCAAGCCGACCCGGTTGGGAAACGTCAGTCCGCACAGCTGCACAGGATCGCTGATTTTTTCTTGGGTGTAGGTGTGCCGAAGTGGCGTGTGTTGGGTGGCTGCCAGCCATTGCAAGGTGTGGTCGTGCACCGCTTCCGGGTCTGCAGCGAACAACAAAGGGCGAAGCAAGGCGTAGGGCAACACTGACATGGATAATCCGGCAAAGATGAATAAGGAATTGTCACCGATGAACCAGACCGGCCAAACCCAGGATGCATTGAAAACGCTGGTGGCCCAAGCCGCGCTCAGTTATGTGGTGCCGGGCGAATATTTGGGGGTGGGAACTGGCTCTACAGTGAATAAATTCATTGACGCCTTGGCGGCCAGTGGCATTGCCATCAAAGCGGCCGTGTCGAGTTCGGTGGCCTCCACCCAGCGCATGCAGTCATGGGGCCTGCCAGTGGTAGAGCTGTCGCAAGTGGAGCGCTTGGCGGTGTACATCGACGGGGCAGATGAAATCGATGGCCAAGGCTTCATGGTCAAAGGTGGCGGTGCTGCTTTGACCCGCGAAAAAATAGTCGCGGCGCAAGCTGACAGGTTTGTGTGCATTGCCGATGCGTCAAAGCGCGTTGACGTACTGGGCAGCTTTCCCTTGCCGGTGGAAGTCATTCCCATGGCCGCCCCGGAGTTGGTACGGCAATTCAAAGCTTTGGGCGGACAAGCCGGTTTGCGCATGGCCCATGGCCAGCCATTGGTGACGGACAACGGCCAGTATTTGTTAGATGTGGTGGGCTTGCGCATCACCGACCCGCTGGGTTTTGAAAACGCAGTGAGCCAATGGCCGGGCGTTGTCACCGTTGGGGTGTTTGCCCACCAAAGAGCGCATGTGTGTTTGCTGGGCACGGCACAAGGCGTGCAAACCATGGTTTATGACTGATGCGCCATGCCTTGGTGCCGAAGCAATGCATCTAGGCTGGGTTCGCGGCCACGAAATGCTTTGAAAGATGCCATGGCGGGGCGACTGCCGCCCGCTTCCAAAATTGCGCTTCTGTAGCGTCTGCCTGTCTCAACGCTGTGTTGACCATCGGCTGCGCTGGTTTCTTCAAATGCCGCATAAGCATCCGCACTCAATACCTCTGCCCATTTGTAGCTGTAATAGCCAGCGGCATAGCCGCCTGCAAATATGTGACTGAAGGAATGCGGCATGCGGTTGAATGCCGGTGGATGCATGACCGCCACTTCCTGGCGCACTTGATTCAGCACATCGAGCACACGGATATTTTTGGCTGGCAAGCTGTGCAAATACATGTCCAACAACGAAAACTCAATTTGACGCAAGGTTTGCAAGCCGCTTTGGAAATTTTTGGCGGCCAGCATCTTGTCAAACAGTGCGCGCGGTAAGGGTTCGCCTGTTTCCACATGCGACGTCATGTGCTTGAGCACAGACCATTCCCAACAAAAGTTTTCCATGAACTGGCTGGGTAATTCAACCGCGTCCCATTCCACGCCGCTGATGCCAGAGACATCACGCTCGTTGACTTGTGTGAGCATGTGGTGCAGGCCGTGGCCACACTCATGGAACAAGGTGATCACATCGTCATGGGTGAGCAAAGGCGGTTGACCGTTGATGCCTTCAGCAAAGTTGCAGACCAAATGCGCCACTGGCGTTTGTAACTGCCCGGTGTCAGGGCGTAGCCAACGTGCGCGGACATCGTCCATCCAAGCGCCGCCGCGTTTGCCTTGTCTGGCACCGGGGTCTAAATAAAACTGGCCGACCAACTGTCCTTGGCGCTCAATACGGTAGAACGAAACGCCGGGGTGCCACACCGGGGCTTGGTCTTGACGGATGGCCACTTCAAACAGGGTTTCGACAATTTTGAACAAACCTTGCAGCACTTTGGGCGCGGTGAAATACGCTTTGACCTCCAGATCGCTGAAGGCATAACGCGCTTGCTTGAGCTTTTCGCCCACAAAGGTCCAGTCCCACGCCTGGGGATCAGGCAGATGCAAATGCTCGGCGGCAAATTGGCGCATTTCAGCCAGATCGTTGACGGCATAAGGCTTGGCGCGAGCGGCCAAGTCGCGCAAAAAACCCACCACATGCTCGGGAGACTCGGCCATTTTACTGGCCAAAGAAACCTGTGCGTGGTTGTCATAGCCCAGCAGTTGGGCTTCTTCTTCTCTGAGCTGCAGTATTTCCACCAGCAATGCGCTGTTGTCAAATTGCGCTTGCTCTGACAACTCAGACGCGCGGGTGGCGTAGCCGCGGTACATGTTTTCGCGAACACTGCTGCTGTGCGCATATTGCATGACCGGCAAATAGCAAGGCATTTTCAGGGTCAATTTGTAGCCAGATTTTCCCTCTGCTTGTGCAAGCGTTTGCGCCGTTTGCAGGACGTCATCTGGAATTCCAGCCGTCTGCGCGTCCGTGATGAACATGGACCAGGCATCGGTGGCATCGAGCACATGTTCACTGAACAGTTGGCTGATTTCTGCTTGACGCTCTTGGATGGCGGCGAAGCGTTCTTTGGCAGTACCGGTCAGCTCTGCACCCGACAACACAAAGTTGCGCAACGCCAAGGTTCTGGCATGGTTTTGTTCCGGGTTCAAACTGTCAGGGCGAATGGCTTTGTACTTGGCGTAAAGCGCTTCGTTGGCACCCAAGCGAGTCCAAAACTCGGTGACCTTGGGAAGTTGGGCGTTGTAGGCTGCCCGAAGCTCTGGCGTATCGGCCACAGATTGCAAGTGGCTCACTGCACCCCAAGCGCGGCCCAGTTGTTCGGTGGCGGTATCGAGCACTTTGGAAATGTGTACCCAGTCGGCAGGAAAGTCCTCTTGGGTCACCTGGGCAAGGGCCACATCTGCTTTCTCTAACAGTTGCGTGATCGCTGGTTCAACGTCAGCGGGTGTGATGCGGTCAAACAGCGGAAGAGAAGAGAAGTCGAGCAGTGGGTTTGTCATGCGTTCAGGAAGCAGCGTGGTGTTCGGCAGATGCCAGCGTGTTGACCAGCAGCATGGTGATGGTCATGGGGCCAACGCCGCCGGGCACCGGTGTGATGTGAGACGCGACTTGTTTGACACCGTCATAGTCGACATCGCCACAGAGCTTGCCCGCGTCGTCACGGTTCATACCGACATCGATCACCACCGCACCGGGTTTGACCATATCAGCCGTGAGTATGTTGCGTTTGCCCACAGCTGCCACGATGACATCGGCTTGCAAGGTATGTGCTTTGAGGTTGGGCGTGGCGCTGTGGCAGACGGTGACCGTGGCGTGTTCTTGCAGCAGCATCAGTGCCATGGGTTTGCCGACGATATTGCTGCGGCCAATGACCACGGCATGCTTGCCTTTGAGTGAATAGCCAATGTGCTCGAGCATCTTCATGCAACCGTGGGGAGTGCATGGCCAGTAGCCTGGCAATCCGGTCATGAGTGCACCGGCGCTGGCCACGTGAAAACCATCGACA
>SXGQ01507045.1_pt1 | contig 15145 bp, 15 predicted proteins | sample 3178371 | NCBI WGS metagenome assembly SXGQ01 (sample SAMN11356859, study PRJNA531348) | freshwater metagenome | isolation source: freshwater sample F1-20 | place: China: Fuxian Lake, Yuxi | collected 2017-12-25
ATTATAAATGAATGATAAATTAACTATTGTTATTGATATTCGTGAAGAATCATTATATAATGATATATTTGACAGAGATTTAGATATTTACAAGGATAAAATAGATATTATAAAAGAAACATTAGATATTGGAGATATTCATATTAAATATAATGATATTCTATATATATTTGAAAGAAAAACTGTCAAAGATCTTATATCTTCTATACATGATGGAAGATATAGAGAACAGAAGGCGCGAATGTTATCATGTTATTCTAAATATCAATTATCATATATTATTGAAGAAGATGATGTTATATCTTCTAAAATATATTCAAATAAATCAATTATTCAAGGTGCTTATATAAATACTATGTTTCGTGATAATATCAGGGTTTTATTTACAAAAAAAATTTGCGAAACAGCCACATTATTGTTATCAATAGCAGTTAAAATAATAGAAAATCCTAAAAAATTTACTTATGTTCATAGCAATGAAAATGAAACATTATGTTATACAGACCATATTAAATTAAAAAAAAAGAAAATAGATAATATTGATATTGACACCTGTTATATTATGCAGTTATCACAGATTCCTCATATTTCAAATATAATAGCAAAGAATATTGCCAAGATATATCCAAATATGGCTACTTTAATCACGAGTTTAATAAATAATGAAAATAAAACTAAAGAATTATGTAAAATAGATGGAGTAGGTAAGGAGAAAGCCGCTACAATTATTAAATATTTATTTGGAGACAATTGAGAACATCTTATAATCACCAATAATATCTTTAAATCTTCTAATATTATTAATGATTTTAAGGTCTCCTATATTTTGAGTATTGAATATATCATCTAATATATTAGTTTCCTTCGATTTTTCTATATCCTTATAATATACTACTGCTGTATTATATTCAGTTATAAATTTCTTATTATTCAATGTAATCACATATTTCTTATTTTTATCATAATTAATGATTTTACTTATAATATTTATTACTTCTTTATTCTTATCCTTACAATTATTTTTTTGATATTTCCATATTTTGTATATTCCATCACCAATATAAGCAGATGAAATGATAACACCTGTCTTAATATTCTTAGTAATTTTAATATCTACTTTAAATGTTCCATCTTCAATATTTTTATCAGATTTTTTCATCTTCTCCTTATCGGTGCTAATAATCTCATCACATTCTCCTATAATATTCTTATTATCATTTACAGTTTCAATATTAGTAATTTTATTGGCCTTCACTGACTTAGATATTTTCTTAACTTTTGGTTCTCTTAATATGTTAATATACTTGTCGAATAATAACTCTTTAACATTCAATAATTTTAAATTATCTAATCTGTTTTTTCTACGAATATTATCCTGATACATCGGTTTAGTTAATAATTCTTTATCAACATTTTGCCAATATTCTTCATCTTTATCATATCCCGGTAATTGATCGATACACAAAGCATATAATTGAATAATAGGTTTCATTATTTGATTCGTTATATAATGAAGATAATCTGGTGTCAATTTATTCTCTACTATATATTCGGGGTTTTCTATCCTGTCTCCTTGAAGAGAGTTTGGATTATCAGTTTTTATATATACAAATGGAATGCGTTCGTTTACACAAGGACGATTTCCTGGATCTCTTGCACCTATTCTATCTGCCAAAACCTTATGGGCAATTTTTGAAGGGTCTTTATAAGACGCCTTTATACTTTTAGTAATTACTAATTCTTGTATAGATGTTTTGCCTTCTACCAAGTCCTTTAATTCTTCATTTAGAAACTCTATAGAAGAAGCCAAATCTTGTTTTGTCAATATTATATCAATGACTCCTCCATATACTTTCTTAACAATATGAGCATTATCACGTCGTTTCAATACAATTCCCATAGATTTCTGTTTATAACTATTAATATCCGTTTCATATAAGTTTCCAACGTATCTCTTTTTACTTAGCAATATGAATGGATATAGTGATTTTTCATAATTTAATTTCTGAGGTTTAGGCATTATTTTAGCAATCTCTTTTTCTACAATTTTACCCATCTTTATAGCATAAGGCAATGCGTCCTTTCCCAATACTATATTTCCTTCCTCGTCTTTTAATGGAAATTTACAGAATATAGAATCAGTATCACCGTATATAACATCAGCACCGTAATTATCTTCTACAAATTTCTTAGCCATCATAATCATTTCTCTTCCTGTTGCGGTAGTACACGCGGCTATTTCTTTTAAATATATTGATGATGTCCTAGCACCAATTTGACCATATAGTGAATTTGCTGTAATTTTATAAGCAATCTGTCGCGAATCTAATACATCCTGTTCAAATGTATTATATGTATCTTCAATTGATATTACACTATCTTTTTGAATATTATAACTTTCTTCTGTATCTATATTAAATATATTGTATATTTCGCCCTTATCTATACAAAATCCAATATATGTATTTGTGGCATCTTTGATTGTCTTATATTCTATTTTTTTCCTCGTATTTTTCCTTTCAATTAAAAGCATATCTAAAATGTCCGCAATAATTCCCTTACGCCCATCTTTATATTGTACAAATGTACATTCTTTTTCTCCAATCTTTTTCTTCTTATCTCCCTTACCTTCATATATATCATAATAGATATTCTTGTATTCTATATTAGGATCGGCGACCCTATATTTTTCATCTATCAAATAACAATCGTGAGATAAATTATTTGAAATCATAGATGAAGGATATAGAGACCCGTAATCAAATACTACAATAGGGTCGTTTAAATATATTGCTTCTTTAGGGTCTAAGACAACCGCACCCTCATATCCATCTTCAATATCAATTACATCATTATCATACGATTTAATAGTAGGGATAAGTGTATTTTTTTCCATACATTGTTTAGCGATTAAAGAGAATATTTTAATGCCTTGACCTCTGCGAAATAGGAAATTAAGCGGAACTAAACAAACATTACCCATACCAATATTATTCTCTATAATCTTTAATTTATGAATAAGACGATTAACAAGACAGCAATCTTGAATACAATATTTCGCAATCTCGCATCTATCTTTAGAATTACCTTTGAACTTATTGAATATTTCTTGCGGCTTTAAATCATTCTTATTATCGCCTAAAAATATTGATGCCACATTATCTAATTTATAACTATCCAATTTTTGTTCTCTTTGCATTACTTTTAATAAATCGATTAATACCACTCCATCCATATCAATATATCTAAGAATATTATCTCCCATAGCAGATGATGATAATTTTTGTTCAACAAGTGACGTTTTACGGGTTATTAATCTACCCCATCCTATACTATATTCTTCTAATATTCCGAGCTCTTTTGCTCTATCCCAAATATATGGCATATCAAAACCAAATATATTATATCCTGTAACAATATCCGAGTTCAATTCATTCATTAATTCCTTCCATTTTATTAATAATTCTTTTTCTGTAGAACATGATAAAACATCACAATCTTCAATTATATCGCATGTATCTAATGTTATAATACTTTTATATATTATTTTTTCAGATCCATAAATATGGACCGTAGTGCCAATTTGAATAATTTTATCACCCTCCAATGGAACTAATAAACTATCTAAAATTTTTGCTAATTTTGTTTCTTCTTCATTCAATTGAGCAATTGTCATATTTACTTCATTTTCTTCTTCTATTTCTTCTATTTCTTCTACATCTTCTTCACTATGAGAAGTTGATTTTACAGATGCTGATATTTTATCTAGTATAGATATTATATCATTCATATTTTTTTCTAAAAGCACTGGAATACTATCAATATACTGATTGCTTATTTTTCTCTTAGTATATACACGATTAATTTTTAAATCAATTGCTTGATCTATAATGATATCTTTTTTATAAATATTCTTTAACCAATAAATTATAAAATCACTCGTATATTCATATCCTGCTTTTGCCACTAATGCCAAATCTTGCGCGACCTTACTATAATTCTTAATGGCTACAGGAAAATCGCCGTGACTACTGGTACATTCTATATCAAAAGAGGTTATTAGAATAGGTGCTATTTTATTGATATCTAATGGAATAACGTTTTTACCATCGACACTTATATTATAATTACATCTTCCTGTATCTTCAGCAATATCATATTTTTCAATTCTTACCCACCCACATGGTTTGATATTTTGAATATGGATATATTTAAGAAATGGATCAATATTGCTTTCATATGCTTTATAACCTTCCTTCTCACGAGATTTAAAATAGTATTTGAGATTATTATATAATTTCAAAGATTTTACGGAAACCTTGATAAAGCGAAATAATTTATTGTTAGTAAAACCCCAAAAGTCTTTTTTTTCTACTATAGAAATATTAGAGAAATGAGATAACATATTATTAGGAATAATTTTTTTCTCATATTTATTTCCTTTGAATTGTGCCGTATATTTATCATTTAATATAGTATTTTTGAGTTTTACTACATTTGCCTCAAAAACATTACTATTATAATTTTCCCAATACTCTGGTGGTTTTATATAAAAGAATGGTTTAAAACATTTAACCGTAGTTGATATTGTAGCGCCATTATTGCAGACACCATATAAAATAATTGAATAAATTTCTTCAAAATCCTTATCTTTATTTCTATCATTTTCGGGAATATAGATATCAGTAATTTGAAATTCTATTGGTTTATTATCTAATGGTTCGTAATCTTTTCTTGGTTTATCCATAATAAATAGATAATGACAATTATTTAAATATAATTAATTAAAATCAATTTTTAATTTATTATAAGTAATAGAAGAATGGAAATAACTATAGAAGGTTTAATTATTATAATAGTATCTTTAATATGTATTTATTATATTTATAATTATTATCTTAATTTTGGATTAATAAAAGTAAAAAGTAAAATAGATAACAACGAATATATAGTTCAAATTAAAGACGATTCATTAGAAGCCGCAAATTTAATTGCTAAAATACGAGAGAAATTAATAGTTTTAATGGAACATCTCGAGAAATCATTTGGTATGAATGATAATCGCGTTAAATTATTAAAAAAAAACTTTAGACCAGATAGATTAAAAGAAGGTGTTGATAGTCCGGGTTATACTAGTTATTCTATAAATAAAGGAGAACAAATTATATTATGTCTTCGTAATAATGATAAATTAGTCGATATTAATACTATGGTTTTTGTAGTACTACATGAATTTGCACATTTATCAACGGAAACTATAGGACATACAGAAGAATTTTGGGATAATTTTAGATGGATATTAGAAGAATCAATCAATATAGGTATTTATATTAAACAAGATTTCAAAGTTAAAAACGAAGAATATTGTGGTATGACTATTACTTCTTCTCCATTAGAATAAATATATTATATAAGATAAAATATATAAGATAAAATATATTATATAAGATAAATATATATTATCTATATTATAAATACAATGAATGAATTGGTGGTATATAATAAAGACTGTAATCAATTTGAATTATTTCTATATATAATATTTATATGTATGATGATTAGTAAAAAATATACAAATACTATCAAATTTGATGTATTGCGAAGAAAAATAAATCAATATACAAATTGGAATATCTATTTAATATTATTAAATTACTTATTGATTAATTACGCTGATATTAATAATCTTTTAATATCTAAGTTTATTGCCAATAATTCTTTAAATATATTTATAATATTTCATAGTTTTTTGCTCTATGATAAAAGAATATTATTTCAAACTATAGATAATACACCATTTGTTCTTAATAAAATAATCAAAAATATTTCTGATAAACGATTATTACAAACTGAATATATGATATGTAATGTTGTTTTTCATATATTGCCTGTATATTTTTATAGAGATACGCTATTACAATATAAATCGTACGATGATACTAAAAATATGTATTTATATACAATAATTTTTAAGTTTATGTGGACTCTTAATATTTTTGGGAATTATAATTTTATGTCTATTTATATACCATCATTTGATTTTTCTAATATTAAATTAGTTAATGGAATAATTGTATGGGATTATATCTTAGATAATCTTCTTATGAATTTATCTGTATAATTTTGATTACGTAATTACGTAATATATAAAGATATTATTATTATTAATTATATAATATGATACCTAAAATAATACATCAAACATGGAATGATGACCCTGTTCCGCCTATAATTAATTACATACGTAATGAAAATGCAAAACTATTGAAATCATTAGGATATGAAATAATTTTATGGACTGACAAGATGATATTGAAATTAATAAATGAGGAATATCCTGATTTTTATAAAATATATAATTCGGCACGTACAGGTGTACAACGAGGAGATATAGCGAGAATTTTACTTATATATCATCACGGTGGTATATATATAGATTTGGATATATTGGTTTTACGTGATTTTGCTGAATTGCTAGATATGAAACGTAATACTTTTTACATTAGTTATGAACCTGTTGAACAAACTAAGTTAATATATAATAGCGATAGATATATATGTAATGCTTTCTTTGCTGCTAATAAAAATAATATATTTTTACATAAATTGTTACGTAATATTCCTGAATATATAAATAGACATGGGTATGATTTATTTGGCAAATTTGATATATTTGGAGGATTTTATATATTGACGAATATAAATGATTATGATAAAAATATGAAAGAAAATGATATTTTCATAATAGAAGACAGAGAATTGATATATCCTATAAATGATTTAAAATTAGAAAATATTCCTACAGCAGTTAAAGATTGGACTTCTGTTAGAACTGGAAAATATACATCAAATCCTATTATGGTTCATTATTGGATACATGGAGATTTTGAATCTAAGAATCTTCTTAATATATTTAAGCCCGATGTTAATTATAATATACATTATAATATGTATATATTTTTCAAGATATTGTATCCTAATATAGAAAAAATTGATAATCTCTCTTAATAGTAAGTGGTTTATGTTATTAATAATCTTGCTATTATTGTTACAAATTAGTTGTGTTAAAACTTTTGCTAAAATGCAGTATACGAATATTATTAAAGATACTATATTAAATGATCCTAAAATGCCAATGATTTATACTAATAAATATTTGAAGAAAAGTTTAACTAATACAGTAGCAAATTGTAATTATAATAAACAGTTTGTTTCAGCCGAACACATATATCCACAATGTTTATTAAATATTAAACAGTCTAATGATATGCATAATATTATCAAGACTATTAATACACTTAATGCCAATAGATCTAATTATAAATTTCACGAAGATTATGATATTAAAAATAAACACTGGGTAGAACTAGAATGTAATAATTACGTTAATCACAAAGAAAAAATATTTGTACCAAATAATGATTCGCGAGGTTTTATATCTAGGGCTATCCTGTATATGTATAAGGAATATAATTGCAATCCAAATAAAATAATAGATATAGAAATATTAAAGAAATGGTATTATAATTTTACACCAACAATAGAAGAACGATATCACAACGATATTATAAAAAGACTACAGAATAAGAATAATATATTTATATCAAATTATAATAAAAAAAATAAAGGTATAAAAAAAATAATAGATTCCTTGCCATTATGATAATATATATTATAATTGTTTATAGTTAAATATTGCGATATATTTATTTTTTGATTATAATAAAAAATGATATTGACATAAAATATCTCATTTTTATAATGAATCTTTTAAATGAAGAGCAAAATAATGCTTTAAAATGTGTTATGGATGGTCATAGTATATTATTGACAGGTTCGGCGGGAACAGGAAAATCATATACGATTAAATATATTATAGAGTATTTGAATAATGCGAATAAGAAATATGCTATTACGGCTTCTACAGGAACGGCTGCTGTTATTATTGGAGGACAAACATTACATTCATTTTTAGGACTTGGATTAGGAACTGGTAGTGTAAAAGAAATATTGAATAATATATTGAAGAATAAGAAAAAATATGAGAGTATATTAAATTTGGATGTATTAATTATTGATGAGATTTCGATGATTGATAAAGAATTGTTTGAAAAGATATCTATTATATTAAGTATTATAAAGTCCAATGATAAATTTTTTGGTAATATTCAGTTAATTCTAGTAGGAGACTTTTGTCAACTTGCACCTGTAAAGGGTAAATATTGCTTCTTGGCTGATATATGGAATAAGATGAATATTAAAATAGTATTATTGGAAAAATTAATAAGACATAATGAAGATTTACTATTTCAGCAAATGTTAAAAATTCTTAGAAAAGGTAAATGTACGGATAATATTATTAAGGTCTTAAATAAATTGAAAGATACTAAGTTTGAGAATGGTATTATTCCAACAAAATTATATCCAATAAATGTCAATGTTGATAAAATAAATAATATTGAAATAGAAAAATTGAAAGCAGAGGGAAATATCTCTAAAACTTATAGAGCCGTAACGAGTTGTGATAAAGAGAAAGAAGGTGAAAAATTCACAATAGAATTAACATTAAATGCACAGATTATTGTAATTAGAAATATAAATGTTGAAGATTCTCTTGTTAATGGGACACGAGGTATTATTAAACATCTTGGAGAAGATTTTGTTATTATTAATGATGTTAAGGGAAATATTCATAAAATCAAATATTTTACTGATACATTTAATAATGTTATATCTTCTAAAAGTTCTTATATAATACATATGCCTATTAGAATATGCTACGCCCTTTCAATACATAAATCTCAAGGTATGACGATAGACGCATTAGAATTAGATTTGGGTTCTAATATATTTACTTGCGGTCAATCATATACCGCATTGTCGCGTGCTAAAAAATTGAGTTCTATTAAAATTATTGATATTGATAAAGATTCTTTTAGAACTAATATAGATGTTAAAAAATTTTATAAAAATTGTAATAAATAATCTTAATAATTATTAGATATAAATAAAAATGAAAGAAGCATTTGTTTCACAAAGTGAAAATGATGATATTGTAAAAAATGTGTTTATAATATTTGGTTATTCGATTGCTAGTATTATAACTATATTATCATTACTATGGGGATATAATACAAATACTAATATATTTATAGCAATTTATTCTTTAATAATAATTATATATAATGTAATGATAATTTCAATAGTTGTTATGAATAAACAAATATATGATTCTACAAGTTATAGTATAATATTTGGAACTACCATATTTTCTATATTTTTGACTTTTTTCATAGGTGTTTATTTTACGTACAAATATTTTGTAGTTTCTCCGTCAAAAGGAGCATCAAATGTTCAAAATGTTCAAAATTCATATAATTATTAAATTATATATATCCTATGTATGATATGATATATAGTATCATATATAATGATAATGTTTTTATATATATATCAAGTGGTAAAATATTTTCTTGTAAATATTCGGGTATTTTATCATATATATTATTTATTATTCCACTAAAATAAATTAAGAATACTATAATGACTATTATTAGATTCTTTTTAATCAATTCGACATCTATATATAACATATAATCGTTTTTATTATGTTGATTAAAATGTTGTGAATATGGATTTTGCGACGGATTTGGTGGATATGACGATTGTGACTGAGAAGGATAATATTGATTCTGAGATTGATTATAGGTTTGTTGATGAGATTGATTAGATTGATGAGATTGATTGGATTGATTAGATTGATGAGATTGATTAGAATATGATGGGTTATTGGGTGAATTAGGTATTCCTATACTTGGCATCTCGTGTATTATAGGTGGTTGTAAATTTACATTCATTTCTTTATTATTTTTAGATATTAATATTTCATCTCTGAACTCATTTAGAACATCTTGTACGATAGGATCATTTATATCATTATGTTCGCTACTATTAGTCATTATACCGTAATAATCTAATATTATATTATATTTAGATATTGAATATAATTACGCAACATAATTATATTATATATATTATAATGTTGCTAAATCCTAATTATTTAATTGAATTGCTTACAACTAATAATATAAAAATAAGGAAGTGTATTCATATAGGTGCTCATAAATGTGAAGAATTGCCAATATATATTAAACTAGGATTATCTCATAATGATATAATATGGATAGAAGGAAATAGCGATTTAGTTTCTTTGTCAAAAGATAACAAAATATATAATTATATAATATTAGATAAGGATGATTGTGATATAATATTATATAGAGCAAATGATACATCATCTTCGTCTATTTTAGATATGTATATTCATAAAGAAGTTTATCCGAAGATATCATATATAAATGAAATAAAATCTAAAAGTATTACAATTGATACTTTTTTACATTTACATAATATAAATAGGGAAGAATATAATTTCTTAAATATTGCTATTCAAGGTGCTGAACTATTAGCGCTAAAAGGTGCTATAAATTATTTGAAATATGTAAATATAATATATTGTAAAATACACGAAATAGAATTATATAAAAATTGTGTTAGCATAAAAGAATTAGATGAATTTTTAGGAGGCTATAATTTTAGGCGTATTATAACAATTATGACAGATAAAGGATGGGGTGATGCATTGTATATTACTTCTTAATAGTAGGTATTTTAGATTGTTTAGGTGCTTTAGGTGGTTTAATTTTATTACATCTTCCTGTTTCTAAATTTCTTATTTCATCTTCTTTACATTTTTTAACACATTTTCCTGTTTTAGGATTAATTTCTTCATCGTCTTTACATGCTTTAGTATCTTTTTGAAGTTTAGGTAGTTTTTTAGGTTCTTTTGGTGGTTCATTTAAAATAGCATCCGATGGCTTTTTAGGTTCTTTCGGAGGCGTTGGTATTAGTTTTTTAGGTTCTTTCGGAGGCGTTGGTATTAGTTTTTTAGGTTCTTTCGGAGGCGTTGGTATTAGTTTTTTAGGTTCTTTCGGAGGCGTTGGTTTTACAATTTTATCGACAATATCATTTTTAAGAGATAGTTTTTGATATGTATAAATTTCTGGAATATCTGATGCTTCATATTTATATTCTAGATATTTGCGTATAGCCCCTTTAGTTTTATCTTTTTTAATTTCTTTCATTAAATCTTCTTTTATAGATAAGTAGTTTTCGTAACTTATATGTGCTAACATTCTTTTATTTTCATATAGTTCTTCATATTTATTCTTCTTTTGATTATTTATATCTTGTTGTTTATCAAAATTATCAAGATATTCTTTAATATCTTTTTTTAAACTATTAACATCATTTGTATTATTATTAGCAATATTTAATATTTTTTTTTCAATATTTCTTAATATATCCATTTAATTATATTGAGGATAAAAATAATTAAGGTAATATAATATCTTCAAACATTCCCTTGTAAAACGTTTGAAGACTCTCATCTGGTTTCATTTGTTCTTCGTATGTACTTCTTGGTATATATTTAACAATTATTTTTTCCTTATCACAAGTATTTTTCTTACTGTAATATCCTTGAACTATTAATATAGTACCTATAAAAAGTAAAAATATTGCAATTGCTTTCATTTCTTAATATTATAATATAGTTTATTTTTATGTATTTCTTTCACTCCATACATCAACCTTCTCAAGTTCCTCTTTAACTTCCTCCAATTTTACAATATCATCATTCTCGTTACTTGCCTCGACATTATCACCGACGTTATCGCCAACTGGCGCAGCGTTTGAAGCAAATGTTTGCTTTCTATTCTCAAAAACAATATCGCGATTATCCATATTGTTCTTATATTCTTTCATTAGCGTATTCAGTTGCGTTTCAGAATATTCTTGATTATCAAGACATTCTGGATTAGGCGACCAAGGACACCAACATCCAACTTGTGCAATATAAATATTAAACTTATTATCTATTTTTTTCAAAAATTCACTACGCGTTTTTGCTTCCTCGATAGTATCAAAAGTTCCACGTACTTTAATTCCACGCATAGATGTTATAAAATTGTTATCTTTGTGATAATTTGATTCCAATTCATCATTATTTACAGATTTATAAAAAGCATATTGTTCATTCATCTCTTTTGGTTCAAATATATATGAATGATTTTCAACAATTGTATTTATCATATCTTTTTGTTCAGGATTTTTCTCTTTGATACCATCGAGGAGTTTTTTCATATCATCGGAAAATTTGTGTATAAATTTATTAAAAATATAGGCTTCCTTGTTTACGATAACATCCTCAGGGCTAATAAAAGATAGCAGAACAAAATTTTGACCTCTAATAGGTTTATCTTCATCCAAATAATCAACTTCTTTTGTAGATACCAACGTATTATCTACTGCCGACATTGTTATATTCTTACCTTATATTATAAATATATATTTAAAATCTTATATATATTTATTTTAAAATATTTTATAATAATAAATGTCAGTTAAAAAATACGATGATTCTAACATATTATTATATAGTTTTATAAAATATTTTATACAAGGTCTTATAATTGCTTTTATAGCATTATTAATACAAAATAATCGTTTTGATGTCGCAAAATTACTAACTCTAACTATATTAATAGTTCTAATATTATATCTATTAGATTTATTATCAAATAGGTTTTCTATTTATCAAAATGGTAACAAAATAGGATTAAATAATTCTAATGATTTTATGTTGTTATAAGTTATATAATTTCTTTTTTATTGAATTATTACAAAGTAATTTCCATTGGAATATAAAATATTATTATACATAATGAATATAATATAACATATGATAAGAGAATTGCTTGATTAATTATAAAAAGTTCTTCGTATGTTATATACTTTGCAGGCATATTATAATTTTTTATAAGTGAAAATATATCATTTTTTATCTGTGATAAAATTTATTTATGGTAATATACCGTAGGGTATATAGGATTATTATTTTTGCTCAGGATTATAAAGGGTTGTATTGTGGACGAGCGCATTCGTAAGGAATTATAAAAAGAAGCAAATAATCTTTAATTTTTGATTTTAGAATTTGAGTACATAACTTAATTTATTTAAAAATTTCTAGAAAACTTTTGAAATATTAGAAAATAAAAAGTTATGTACTCAAAAATCAAAAAAGGATTTTTAAGATTATTGGTGTAAATTATAAGCAGTTATAGAGCGGTCTCTTAGGCATGCCTTCAGCATGTGCGACCCTTTAAGGGATTCTAGGAGAAGCAAAGAATCTTTATAAAAATGAATAGAATAATTTGAGTACATAACTTAATTTATTTAGAAATTTATAAAAAACTTTTGAAAAATTAGAAATATCAGAGTTATGTACTCAAAATTCAAAATAGGATTTTTAAGATTTTTTGGCTTGGATTCTAAGCAGTTATAGAGAGGCCTCTTAGGCATGCCTTCAGCATGTGCGACCCTTTAAGGGATTCTAGGAGAAGCCAAGATATTTACTTTTTTGATTTTAAAGATTTTTTGAAATAACCAGATTTTATCTATAGAAAATAAAGCATAAGTAGAGTAAGTAACATGAGTAGCCGACGAAATACAAAGATATTATATTATGAATTATAATATACTACTATATTAAAGTGATGGTATAATTTCATAATTCAAATCAATACATATTTTTTTCCATATTTGGTCTTGAATATAAAGTTTTTCTCTACTTTTTAATAAAGGAAAATATTTGAGATATTCGTTTAATCCGAGTATTTGAAAGAATTTATAAAGTACATAACTATATGATAAGAAATTCTTTCTATCTTTTGGACAATGTTTAAGAAATGGCGCTTGAATACTTCTAAACATATTACACAGTTTATCTTCTAATTCGGGACTAAATTGTGGTGTAGGTATTCCATTAATTCTATTTATAATATAATTAATATGTTCATAATATTTATTAATTCTTAATCTTTTAAGAATATCCCTCATTTTTAAGTAAGTTATTTTTTTCAAATCTGTAATTTTTTCTTTCTTAATTTCCGTTAAAATTTTTTCGAATATATCATCTGGTATATCAGTACTTTCTTTTCCCTGAACCTGATTACACCATTCTCTAAAATGATTAATTCTCTTATAGCAAAAATGTGATGTATCCTTAGTATTCTGTTTTAATATTGGTCTATTTTGTTCTACTAATAATAATTCTTGATATCCGCATATATTACACACTATTATAGCATCATACTGAAGACATGTCATATTATTTTTACATATTTTACATATTTCTATATTTTCCTCTTCAACAGTTCTTACATATCTATTATTAATTATAGCCATATATTTATCAACTAACGTACTTTTATCGCATATTTTGCTATTATTATCTTTGTCACTATCGCTTTTTTCGTTCTCATTAATTTCGCATTTATCGCTAATAATAGATTTATTTTCTATCAATGTATTTTTACTATCTATATTATTGAGAGCCTCTAAGACATTTTTAGTATTATAATTAATATTATTATTACGTTTTTTTTTGGAATCTTTTTTATATGTTTTTGGTTTATTACATGTTTCTTTAATAAAATTAATATTTTGGTTAATATCTGATTGTTTATTTACAGTATCATAATATTGAAATAATATATCACTTGTATGTTTATAATATTCTATTTCATCTAAATTATTAAGTTCATTTAATTTTCCTTTAATATCTATAATTTCTTCATTTAACTCTATATTACTAAACCATAATTTACTATTAATTTCTTTATTAGTTGTACTATTAATTTGCCTTAATATCTCGCTTTTCTTTTCTTCGCAAAAATTTAATTTTTTAATATAATATATTTTTTCCTTATCGCTCCTTTCAAAATCCTTTATCATATTATTATGCATTGCATCCAATGTAACTGTTTCATTTATATCTGTCGTTATTTTTTTTTTAGATGACTTCTCTTTAAACATCATTATATTTGAATTATAAATATTAAGGTTTATATAATAAATTTATTTTTGTGTCATATAATCTATATTTTTTTCTCCTCTAATAGTATAAAGAATATAGCGTAAATGGGTGGTGGTCTTCTTCAATTAGTTGCTTATGGTGCTCAGGATGTTTATTTAACTGGTAATCCTCAAATTACCTTTTTCAAAGTAGTTTATCGTCGTCATA
>SXGQ01142434.1_pt1 | contig 15141 bp, 15 predicted proteins | sample 3178371 | NCBI WGS metagenome assembly SXGQ01 (sample SAMN11356859, study PRJNA531348) | freshwater metagenome | isolation source: freshwater sample F1-20 | place: China: Fuxian Lake, Yuxi | collected 2017-12-25
AGCTCGAGCGCCCGCTCGCCACTCATCAGCAGCAGCGCGGCAGCGCCGTCGGTGATCTGGGAGGAGGTCGCCGCGGTGATCACGCCGTCCTCTCTGAAGACCGGCTTCAGCGAGGCGATGCGGTCAGGGTCGGGTTCGCGGATCCCCTCGTCGTGGTCCACCAGTGTCTCGCCCACCTGGACGGGGGCGATCTCGCGCGCGAAGACTCCTGCGTCCCGTGCCGCGATGGCGGTGCGGTGGGAGCGTACGGCCAGCGTGTCCAGGTCTGAGCGGGAGAATCCCCACTTCTCCGCGATCAGCTCGGCCGACTCGCCCTGCGAGACCAAGGAATGCGCTGCCAGTAGCCGGTCGCTGTAGGGAGAGCCCAGGAAGGTGGCAGCTGAGCCGATCGGAATCCGGCTCATCGACTCCACGCCGCACGCGATGGCGACGTCATAGGTGCCCGAGGCGATCCCTTGGGCGGCGAAGTGAAGCGCCTGCTGGCTCGAGCCGCACTGGCGATCGACGGTGACCGCTGGCACCGATACGGGAAGCCCCGCCGCCAGCCACGCGTTGCGAGTGACGTTGGTGGACTGTTCGCCGACCTGCCCTACGCAGCCGCCGATCACGTCGTCAACCGTCGCCGCGTCGATCCGGGTGCGGTCGACGATCGCGCTGAGCACGTGCGCCAGGAGGTCGACCGCATGAACGTCGGCCAAACCGCCTCCCCGCCTGCCCATGGGGCTGCGGACACCATCGACGATCACGACCTCGTTCATCAGGTTGCTCCTTCACTCTGCGCCTCTCTCTCGTGGCGCTCCGGCCGGTTGTGCGAGACTCTACAATCATTCGACCGATAAGTCGATATCCGTCTGCATGGATGGGAGAGTGGGCATGGTGAGTGCTGACAGCGGGGTGGTGACCCCGCGACGAGCGGCAAGTGTGGTCGTCGTCCGCGACGGAACCGATGGGGTGGAGGTGTTGCTGCTGCGCAGGACGGCGAAGGCGGCGTTCGCGCCGGACCGGTTCGTCTTCCCGGGTGGGAGTGTCGACGACAGCGACCAGCGCCTCCCCCTGACAGGTCCGCAGCAGGTCGCCGGTGTCATCGACGACGCCTTCGTCGCGGGGGTGCGGGAAACCTGCGAGGAGGCGCTGATCCTGCTGGCCATCGACGGCGCGGGCGCCCCCGCGAGTGGCGAGCACGCGCGTGCCGTTCGAGCCGCGCTGGCGAGTGGAGCGTCGCTCGCCGAGGCATTCGACCAGAGGGCGCTCCGTCTTGATCCCGGATCCCTCGCCTTCCACGACCGGTGGATCACTCCCGAGGGCGCACCGCGCCGGTTCGACACCTACTTCTACTACGCCGCCAGTCCACCCGGACAGATCTCGGAGCACGACCAGGGCGAGGCCGTCGACTCCGTCTGGGTCCGCCCGGCCGAGGTCCTGCACAGCGAGGAGTGGACGCCGCGCCTGCTGCCGCCGACTCGCTATCCCCTGTCCCTGTGCGAGCAGCACGCGGCCTCGGCGGCGGTCCTCGCCGCGGCGCGAGCACACGCGGTCCGCGAGCCCGTCCGCGCACGACTGGTCTCCGACGGGGCCGGAGGCACCGCGGTGGTGGTGCGGCCAGGTGCGGCGCCGGTGCCACTGGGAGCGCTGCCTTGGCGAGAACTCGGGACGAACGGCCGCTGAGCGTAGACAACTCGACCGTTAGGACATAAACTATCTCTTCGGTTGAACATTTACCAATCAATAGAGTACGTGAGAGAGGAACGCGCATGCGTGAGGTGGCCATCGCCGGAGTCGGGTACACACCGCTGTCCCGCAACTCGGGCCGCACCGTCTTGTCGTTGGCTGCCGAAGCCACCCGGAACGCGCTGGCTGACGCCGGCATGTCCAAGGACGACGTAGACGGCGTGGCGAGTTTCTCGGTGCTCAACGACTCAGTGAGTTGCGAGGCGGTCGCCACTGCGCTGGCGCTGCCGCGACTGCGCTATGTGCTGGACTTCCAGCAGGGCGGTCAGTCACCGAGCATCATCACCCATCAGGCCGCCACCGCCGTGGCGACCGGACAGGCGGAGGCGGTCCTGGTCTTCCGCGCACTCAACGGCCGCTCCGGAATCCGGGTCGGCAGCGGCGCCTTCGCCGGAGGCGCCGCGCAGTTCCGCTACCCCATCGGTTACAACGCCTACCTGATGTACATCGCCATGTGGGCACGTCGTTACATGCACGAGGTCGGCGCGACCGAGGCGGATCTGGCGGCGGTAGCCATCGCCCAGCGCGCCTACGCGGAGTTGAACGACCGTGCGATCCTGCGCAAGCCCCTCGACATGGACGCCTACCTCAACAGCCCGTGGATTGCCGACCCGTTCCGTGCCGCCGACTGCACCACCGAGGTCGACGGGGCGTGCGCGCTCCTCGTGACCACACTCGACCGTGCCCGCGACCTCGCCCACCCCCCGGTCCGGGTCGCCTCGGGTGCGTATGCGGCCGGACCTCGTCCCGGCCTCGACATCGGCGACCAGCTGCTGACCGACGACTTCACCCACAACTACGGCTACCTGTTGCGCGACGAGTTGTTCGGTCGAGCGGGAATAGGTCCGGGAGACGTCGACGTCGCCGAGATCTATGACTGCTTCACCAGCACGGTGCTGATGACCATCGAGGGGCTCGGTCTCGCGGAGCGTGGGGGAGCGGGCGAGTTCATCCGCTCGGGCGCGACAGCGATCGACGGCTCACTGCCGATGAACACCCACGGCGGGTTGCTCGCCGAGGGATACCTGCACGGCATGAACACGATCACCGAGGCCGTGCTTCAGGTGCAGGGCCGATGTGGCGAGCGCCAGGCGCCTCGTCACGAGGTTGCCGTGGTCACCTCCGGCGCCCTCAACGACGGGTCGGCTCTGATCCTCACCGCCGACCGCTAGAACTGCTGACCTTTTCCTTAGGAGCCGAAATGTCCGTTCTCCCTACCCGATACACCGAGCTCGTCGGCATCGAGCACCCGATCATCCAAGAGGGGATGGGCCCCTTCAAGACCGTGGCCCTGGCTGCGGCTGTGAGCAACGCCGGCGGTATGGGCACCATCAGCATGCCGGGCATGTCGCAGGAACCGAGCGAGGGCGCAGCGATCATGCGTAGCCACATCTCCGCGTGCGCCGAGCTCACCGACAAGCCGTTCGCGGTCAATGTCCCTGTCGGCGCTGACGATAATGGCAAGGTCCTGCCGATCACGGAGGCCTACATCAACGCCGTGATCGCGGCCCGTGAAGCCGACAGCAAGGTGGGTCAGCAGTTGAAGGTGCTCACCACGAGCGCCGGTTTCCCGGGGGCTTTCGCATCGCGGATCAAGGACGCGGGCCTGATCCATCAGCACAAGGTGGGCAGCACGCGCCAGGCGATCAAGGCCGAGGAAGCAGGGGCCGATGTCATCATCGCCTCTGGATACGAGATGGGCGGCCATACGCACCACTCTCCCGTGCACACCTTCGTGTTGCTGCCGAACGTCACGGCGGCGGTGTCGGTGCCCGTCCTCCTGTCGGGCGGTGCCCGTGACGGGCGCACCCTGGCCGCCGCACTGGCCCTCGGTGCGTCGGGCGTCGCCATGGGCACGCGGTTCATCGCCTCCGCCGACAACACCGATTGGCACCCGTCGGTCGCGCAGTTCATCGTCGACGCGCGAGAGGGCGACGACGTCGTGTTCCCTGGCGTGTACGGTCCGGCGCGCGGCCTTCGCACCGCCGCCACTGACCGCTTGCTGGAGATCGTCGCCAACGGAGAGATGACGATCGACGAGCTGACCGAGTGGAAGGACCACGCGCTGCAGCTCGCCCAGTCCACCGGCGACTTCGAGAAGGGCCTGGTCGCGGCCGGACAGGTCGCGAGCGGGATCCATGACGTCGTCGACGCGGCCACCTTCGTCCCGCAGATGGCGCGCGAGGCCAGCGAAGTCCTCCAGGAACTCGTGCGCGGCCTCGTGCCCACCAGCACCGTCGGAGTATGACGGTTCTCCGTGGCAGACACATCGGTGCCGACTCCGTCCCCAGGGCGCAGCAGAGGCCTGGTGCTGCTCGGGGGCGACCTGGACCTGGTCCAGGACGTGACCCGTCGCGCCGAGGCCGCCGGCTTCGACTCGGTCTGGACGACCGAGTTCTACGAGCGCACGGCGATCGTATCCCTGGCGGCCATGTCGATGGTCTCCTCTCGTGTGGTCCTCGGCAGCGCGATCGCCTACGCGGTCGGGCGCTCGCCGCTCGTGCTGTCCGCCGAAGCGCGTGATCTCGATGAGCTCAGCCGGGGGCGCCTGATCCTGGGTCTGGGGACCGGCACGCGCACGATGCAGCGGGATTGGCACGGCAGCGATCCGACGGCTCCGGCGCGGAGGGTGGAGGAGCTGGTTCCGCTGCTGCGCCGACTGTGGTCGATGGACGACACCGGCGTGTCACACGACGGGGACTTCTATCATCTGGCCCTGACCCCCACTGCGGCGGTGCGCCCGCCCTTGCGAGCCGACATTCCCGTCTACCTTGCCGGCGTCAACCCGCGGATGGTCCGGGCAGCCGGGTCTGTTGCCGACGGTCTGGTCGGGCATCCGATCTTCAGTCGCCGCTACGTGGAGGACGTCGTGCGTCCGGCCCTCGACGACGGCGCAGCTCGCGCTGACCGAAGCCGCTCGGTGCCCATCGCGGGCTACGTCATCTGCAGCATCAACGAGGATCCCGACGTGGCGCTGCGTTGGGCGAAGGCGCAGATCGGCTTCTACGCCGTCGTGCGCACCTATCTGCCCGCGTTCGCCGTGCACGGCCTCGAGTCGATGGCGGCGGATGCTCGCGCAGCGTGGTCGCGACGCGACATGGACGCCATGATCGCCGCCGTTCCCGACGACGTAGTGGAGTTGTTCGCGGTGGCCGGCACCCCGGACGAGGTCCCCCAGCAGCTGCACGAGCGGTTCGACGGACTGTACGAGCAGACGTTGCTCTACTCCCCGAGTTTCGGTTTGGATGCGGCGCAGCTCCAGGGCAACGTCGAAGCCATCATGGAACTCCTCGCCCCCGGAGGGGCGGCGTGACAGTGGTGGGGCTCGCCGGCTGGGCGGTCGCGGCGTGCGGAAGTGGGCCGGAGCGTCTCGACGTGCCGCTCGGAGTCCACCTCGCGGCGCGGGCCGCCCTGAACCACGCAGGTCTGAGCAGAGCCGACGTCACCGGCGTGGTGCTCGCCGGCTCCGACGCCTGGGACGGCCGGCTGATCTCGTCGATGCACATGGCCGGGCCGGCGGGGGGTTATCTCAGAGACGAGACGAAGGTCGTCGACGATCCGAGCGTCGCACTCGCCTCGGCGGTGTGGCGCGTCTCATCGGGAGCCGACCGAGCGGTACTCGTCGTCTCTTGGCACAGCCCCGCAGAGTCCGATCCCCTCAATGCCGTCTCGCCCGACCCCGAGCCGGTGTTCTCCAGACCCGTCGGCGCGCACCCGCTGGCGGCCGAGGCCCTGGCGGTCACTCGCTGGCTGGAAGCCCACGGACTCAGCGCCGACCGCTTCGACTCCCTCACGGCGTTCCTGGCCCCCGACAAAGCCGACGACGACCGGCTCTGGTTCACCCCGCTCAGGGCGGCGCACGTCGCCCCCGTCGACGGGGCCGCAGTGGCGGTGCTGGTCTCGGCTGACGGGGCGCGCGTGGAGATCAAGGCTGTCGACTTCGCCACCGACAGCGCGCTGCCTCTCGAGCAGCATCCAGACCCGGTGGGCAGGCTGCGGCAGCGGATACTGGCGCGCACCGGTAGTGACCCCGCCCATGCCGAGGTCATCGAGACCACCGACCGGACGGTGTTCCGTCTGGTGATGGCCGCCAGCGCGCTCGGTCTGGGGCAGCCGAGCGAGGTCGCCGACGCCGTCATCGAGGGCGGGTTGCCGCACCTGCAGCCCTCAGGCGGGCTGTTCCGCCGCAACGCCGGTTATGCTGCCGGACTCGAACGGATCGTGTGCGCCGCCGAGGCAGTCGAGCGCGGGGCTGTGAGCGCACTTGCGCACTGTTCGTACGGTCGGGCCGGACAGGGGCACTCGCTCACCGTGCTGGCGGCGCCGTTATGAGCCTCACCAGACCCGGCGTCGTGGGCGTCGGAATGACGCCGATGCGCACTCGCCGACCCGACACCGACCTCTTCGGACTCATTCGTGATGCCTCCGTCGCTGCCTTGGTCGACGCAGATGTGAGCATGGCCGACGTCGATCTGGTGGTGCTCTCGCAAGGCCCGGACGCCCTGTACGGCATCGGACATCCCGAGCAGGAGCTCGTCGACGTGCTTGCCGCTCGCGGGAAGCGAGTGGTGAGGGTGCAGACCGGTGGAGCCACTGGCACGTCTGCGGTGCAGATGGCCTGGTGGGCCATCGCTGCCGGAGAGTCCCAATGCGCTCTGGTGGTCGGGGCCGACAAGATGGGCGACTCCCAACAGTCGGCACAGCATGTCCTCAACCTCATCTGGGATCCGGCCTACGAGGCCCGCCTGCCGTTGAACACAATTTCGATGTCCGCGCTACAGGCCCAGCGTTATCTCCATCGCCATAGCATCGGCTTGCGCCGTGGAGAGGAGGCATGGGCACAGGTCGCCTCGAGGTTGCGAAACAACGGAGCACTCAACTCCTTAGCGCAGCTGCGGAAGCCCGTCACCCCCGACGAGGTGCTCTCCAGCCCACTGCTGTTCGCACCGATCCGGCGCGACATGGCCTGTCCCCAGACCTCGGGCGGCGCCGCCGTGGTGATGGTTTCGGCCGAGTGCGCAGCCACGATGGCCCGACCGGTGGCGTGGATCGACGGTTTCGCGGCCCGCTCCAACACCTATTTCCTGGGCGACAAGATGGGTGCCGCCGGGGACAACGATCACGGCTCGTTCCTCGAGCTCTCGCGTGCCGCGGCGGACGCCTACGCCCAAGCGGGCATCACCGACCCGGCTCGTCAGATCGACGTCGCGGAGCCTTACATCCCATTCGCCACGATGGAGCCGATCGCCGTCGAGGCGCTCGGGTTCTCGGAACCGGGCCAGGGCATCGCCGATGCGGAGAAGGGCCGGTTCGATCGCGGCGGCGAGATCCCTGTGTGCCCCTCGGGCGGCGTGCTCTGCGCGGCTCCCATCAGTGTCAGCGCCCTCGTACGGTTCGCCGAAGGGGCGCTCCAGGTCCGCGGGCGCGCCGGGGATCATCAGGTTGACGGGTGTCGCACCGCCGTTGTGACCGGTGCTGGCGGCTCGATCCAGTTCGCGGGCGTAGCCGTACTTCGAGGGGAGGACTCGTGACCCGGGTAGGACAGGTACTCATCGATCGTGTCGGTGGCGTCGTGCATGCGCGGCTGGACCGGCCCGACGTGCGCAACTGCATCGACTTCGGCATCATCGAGGGGCTCGAGCGCGCAGTCGAGATGGCGCGTGCAGACGCGTCGGTGCTGGTCGTTCGTGGATCCGGCGGGCACTTCTGCGCAGGCGCCGACCTCGACCTCGTGCGTGGCCTGATCGGCGACCAGAAGGGACTGGAGGCCTACGTGACACGGCTGAGCGAGGTCCTCGATGCGATCGAAGCGGGCCCGTTCGCGAGTCTGGCGGCCGTCGAAGGGTACGCGGTCGCCGGCGGCTGCGAGATGCTGCTGGCGTGCGACGTGGTGTTCGCGTCCACCGAAGCCCGCATCGGGGACCGGCACCTGGAGCACGCTCTTCTGCCCGGTGCCGGCGGCTCGGTCCGGCTGGTCCGTGCCCTGCCTCGGGCTTACGCCCGTTGGCTCCTGCAGAGCGGGGCGATGATCTCGGGCGACCAGGCTCGAGCATGGGGCCTGGCCGCGCTGGCGGTGCCGCCGGAAGAATTCGAGTCCGAGCTCGACCGCGTCGTCAACCGGCTCGCTTCACGGGACAGGGTCGCGATGACCGCGGTCCGGGAGATGGCCCGCTGTGCCGAGGACGAGCCGCCACCAGTCGCCATGTCGCGTGAACGAGAGCTCTTTCTCGACCACATCACCACGAGTCCGAACGTCCGCGAGCAACTCGATGGCTTCGTGAAGAGGAGCTGACCATGAGCGACGCCCTGACCAGTCATGTGGTGATCCCGGGGGCCTGGCACCTCGATTTCCGGCACGCGGCGGGACCGGCGGCGAGCCGGTTCCTCACCACCGTGCGGGATCGTGGCGTGCTGACGGCGTCACCGTGTCCTTCCTGCGGCCGGATCCGAGTGCCTCCCCGTGATTTCTGCGAGGAATGCTTCGTCCCCACCTCCGACGACTGGCCGGACGTGGGGCCTCGCGCCGTCATCGAGGCCGCGACCATCGGGTACACGAGTTTCCCGGGCTATCCCGAGCCGCCGTACGCCCTGGTCTACGCGCGCCCCGAAGGCGCGGACACAGCCATCGGAAACCTGCTCCAGGGGATAGATCTGAGTGACTACCACGTGGCGCTGGATCGGATGCACATCGGTGCCGCCGTCACTGCCGTGTTCGGGGACGAGCGCTCCGGGCTCGTCACCGACTTCCATTGGGCCCTAGCCGACTGATTCATGAAGGAGTGACCATGCCCGACAGTTCACAGCAGGGGATCGAGCTCGACGTCCCCTGGTGCTTCACCGACGACCACCGCTCGTGGCGAACCGTGCTGCGCGACTTCACCACCAGCGTGCTCGCGCCCACCGTCGCGCAGCGGACCATCGACGCTGTGTTCGACGAATCGATCGTCGACGGGTTGGGGGAGTTGGGCGTCTTCGGGCTACGCGTGAGCGAGGAGTACGGCGGCTCCGGTTCCGACATCACCTCGTTCTGCCTCGCCGTCGAGGAGATCTCTCGGGTCGACGGAGGGGTCGGTGCCAGCGCGCACGTGCAAGGCATCGCCTGCGCACTGTTCGAACGGCTCGCCAACGACGACCAGAAGAAGGACATCCTTCCCCGGGCGGCGCGTGGGGAGATCTTCATCTCCTTCGGTCTCACCGAGCCCAGCGGTGGCTCCGACGCCGGCAACATCCGTACCGCCGCCGTGAGGGACGGCGACGGGTGGCGCCTGAACGGATCGAAGGCCTTCATCACCAACCCGGGCACGCCGCGATCGAAGTACGTGATCCTCTTCGCCGCAACCGGTCCCGGCCGGCCCGGTCGCCCCGAGGTGTCGGCCTTCCTGGTCCCTCTGGATGCGCCGGGCGTCGAGGTCGGTCCCGCCTACGACAAGATCGGTTGGCGTACCTCCGACACGCACCCGCTGTACTTCGACGACGTCCGCCTGGGGCCAGACGCCCTCCTGGGCGAGGCCGGTCGCGGATACCGAGAGGCGCTCGGCTTCCTCACCTGGGCCCGACTTCCGATCGCGTCGGCCTCGGTCGGTATCGCCCAGGGGTGCCTCGACGCCACGCTCGAATTCGTCAAGACGCGCGAATCGTTCAACCAGCGACTCGGCGACCACCAGGCCGTCGGATTCAAGGTCGCTCGGATGGCTGCGGCAACCGCAGCTGCCCGGTCGATCACCTACGACGCCTGTTGGAAGATGGACCACGGCCACGCCTACGAGCAGGAGGCGGCGATGTGCAAGATGGTCGCCTCCGAGATCTGCAACAAGGTGGCCTACGACGCCACGCAGCTACATGGTGGAGCGGGTTTCATGATGGATTCGACGGTGACGCGACTCTATGGAGACGCCCGGGTGATGACGATCGGTGAAGGTGCATCCGAGGTCCAGCAGATGCTGATCGGTCGAAGCCTCGGCCTCAAGGTGTAGTGGGTGACCCGTGCCGGGGCGCCGGCACCGGTGATCCGCGACAGCGGCCGGCGGCCCGAACGGGCCGCCGGCCGCTGCGCAAGAGGGTCGTTCGCCTCAGTCCAGGCGCAGGCGTCGCAGCACACCGCCGGGATCCACCCGTTCGCGGAGCATGGTGAGTTCCTCGTCGGTCGGCGACGGCGTCAGGGGAACCTCGCCGGGTGTCGGCGACGGCAGGTCGAACCCGGTGCGTTCACGGACCTCGTCGGGGGTGTGCCCAGGATGCACCGACTTGAGCCGGAGCGTGTCGTCATCGCCGAAGTCCAAGACCGCCAGCGGAGTCACCACCAGTTGGGGGCCGTCGGAATGCGGGTCGCAGAACTCTCGACGCGCAGCCGTGCGCCCGGGTGCGCTGACATGGTCCACCTCGTCGACGAAGATCCGTGCGTCGTGGCGCTGCACGAAGATCATGGTGCGCGTGAAGTAGGCCGCGAAGACCAACCCGACCGTTCCTGGACCGCGGACCCGTAGCTTCGGGTAGTCGCGTCCGATACCGACCATGTTCACGTTCCCATGGCGGTCGACCTGCATGCCGCCGAAGATCCCCACGGTGGGCGCCTTGCGCCATCCACCGAGCTCGAAGTCGACGATGTCCTCGAGCCGAAAGGAGTGCTCCGCGCTGTCGAGGGTCACCGGGTCGGCAGTCGACTTCACCAGTGGCGCCGCCGAGTTGATCGCACCGCCGCCGCCGCTGAGCCAGTTGAGGTCGGGGGCGTGCATCAGGCGGGCGAGCTGGAAGGCCGCCATCGGAATCTGCGAGTTGGCGCCACAGGCACCCCACTCCTCGTTGCGCAAACCGCGCGCCAAGGTGACGGCCATCAGCTCGCTGGTCGTACACGTCTCGGTCATGCCTGGCTCCTGTCCGCGCGCGGCTGGTGGTCGACACGCAGGGTGCCGACGAGGCGCTCCACTCCCACGCGTTCCAAGTACTGGTGGTGATCCTGTGGTTCGCTCACGTAGCGCGCCATCCACTGTTCCGGCGAGCGCACGTAGTCCTCAAGCATCCGCTCGTCGCGCCCGTAGTGACCCGCCGAGGAGGTGGGATGCGCAGCAAACGGGAGAGCGACCACGGCGGAGACCATGAAGCTCGGAACGGTGACCTCCTTGTGCCGGCCGGACGCGGCGTAGTCGTCGGGCACGATCTCGTCCGTGACGACGATCGCGGTCCTCGACGCCCGCAGGATCAGGTCGTCCTGATAGATCGGACCGTCGAAGAAGACGTTGCCGAAGCGGTCGCAGCGCGGAGCGTGCACGATGCCGACGTCCGGTCGCATGGCAGGAATGGCGACGTGCTCGTTGCCGGAGTACGGGTCCACCACGGTGCGGAAGAGCTCCGGTGACAACGAGCGCGTGCCGGTGGCCTCGTGGCCGCGCGGTAGTGGCATGAAGGGGAGGTTCGCCGCCGCCGCCTTGAGCCCATAGATCGTGAACGGTTCGTCGACGTCGTGCACGATGATGGTGGAGCTCTCGGCGGCCGCGCGGAACGCGGGCGCCAGCCCGAAGTCCTCCAGCCCGACGTATGCCGTGTAGACCTCGGCGACGGTCCCGGCGGCGATGAGGACCTCCACGGGGAGCCCCGCCGACACGTTCGGCAGCAGCCGGAGGTTGCGCCGTCCGGCGCGGGCGAGCTCGCGGATGATCGGCATGGGCGCCGCGTGCGCGTGGATGCCGCCGATCGCCACCAGGTCACCGTCACTCACCAGGTCTGCCGCGGAAGCGACGTCGATCACCTTGCTGCGTCGGTTCATGCCATCTCCTCAGTTGTCACGGCCGGCTCGAACCGTGCGCGGACCCGCGCGGCCACCTCCATGATCCGGGCCATCTGGTCTTCCAGGTCGCTTCCGGCGATCCGACAGATCACGTGGGTGACGCCAGCCTCGACGAAGGCGGCGATCTCGTCCGCGCACTGATCGGCGTTGCCGGCTATGCAGTAGCGGCGCATGGGCTCGGGGTCTATGGCGTAGACGTCGCCGATGAAGGCGCTGGCCTCGCGCCACGCGCGGTCGGCATCGTCGTCCACGCGGATGTAGACGTGCAGGCCGGGGGTCAACTCTTCCGGCGCGCGGCCGGCGTCAGCCGCCAGCGAGCCCAGTGCCGACCACCGCTCGGCGTAGCGCTCCGGCGTCACGAAAGCCCCCAGCCAGCCGTCGCCGAACCGAGCCGTGCGCGCGAGTGCGGCGTCCGCTCGTCCGCCGTGCCACAGCGGGATCCGGCTCTGCACCGGAGGGGGCTGGAGGCCATGCGGGTTGTCAGCGAGCCACATCTCGCGCAGCGACCTCATCAGTTCGGTGGTCCTGCGGCCACGCTCTTCCAACGGTACGCCGGCCAGCTCGAACTCCGCTCGATTCTCTCCGCCCACGCCGAGACCGACGAGTACCCGTCCTTCGCTGAGTGCATCGATGGTGGATACGGACTTGGCGACCCAGGCTGGATGCCGGAGCACCCCGAGCAGAACGCCCGACGCAACCGTCACTTTGCGGGTGACGACCGCGGTGGCCGCCATCATCGACAGACACTCGTACAGCGGGACGTGGAAGCTCAAGTGGTCGCCGAACCACACCGACGAGTACCCGAGCTCCTCGGCCAACACTGCAGAGCCGATCACATCGCTCGCAGTTCGCAGGGGCGACCCGAAGTTGTTGATCCCTACCCCGAAGTGCAGCGGTTGCGTCACGCGCTTTCCTTCCTAATACGACCATAGGGTTGACGTTCGACCGACAGGTTGAGACTCTAGCTGCAGCAGGACGGCCGCGCTAGGGCGGACGCACGCAGCATCGACGATGCGATGCGACAGACCGAAGGAGCCAGCAGTGACAGCAACGCACTCGGAAACCACCCGGACGTCCACCTTGCTCGTGGAACGGATGGCGTTGAGTTCCGGGCCCGGAGCGATGGCGTTGGTGACCCTCAACCGCCCCGATGAGATGAACCCGCTCGACTGGGACACCGTCAGGCACCTGAGAACCACCTTCGACGAGCTCGGACACGACGACGAGGTCCGCGTCGTGGCGATCACCGGCGCCGGACGTGCGTTCAGCGCTGGGGGCGACATGAAGAAGTACCAACAGCTTCAGCGCGACACCCAGGACTTTCCGCAGTTCTTGGCCGACATCCATGAGACGTTCGCCGCTATCAGCCAGTACCCCAAGCCCTACATCGCCTTGGTCAACGGGATAGCGGTCGCCGGAGGTATAGAGCTGGTTCTCTCGTGCGACCTGGCGCTCGCCTCGGCGTCCGCGCGGATCGGTGACGCCCACCTCCCGTTCGGTCAGATGGGCGGCGGAGGGGTCCTCACCCTGCTGCCGCGCGCCGTCGGACCCGCCCGGGCGCGAGAGCTGATCTTCACCGGTCGCATGCTCAAGCCACAGGAGGCGTTGGAGTGGGGCCTGGTCTCGCAGGTCGTCGAGGACGACGACCTGGTGGCGGCTGGTCTCCGATTCGCCGAGCAGGTGGCGGCGAAGTCGCCGCTGGCCGTGCGCAACGCGAAGCAGGTCCTCAACGCCGCGTACTGGGAAGGCACGGGAATACCCGGCGGCATGCGCCTGGAGCGCGAGGTCACCGCCCGGTACTGCCTGACCAGTTCCGACGCCCCCGAGGGTCTCGACGCGTTCGAGTCCAAGCGCACCCCCCAATTCACCGGGCGCTGAGCCCAGCTGATCAGCCAGGAGAATCCGTGTCCAACCCCACTGAGTACGCCCAACCGCCAGCTCCCCAGGTCGATCCCGACAGCGCCGCCTACTGGCAGGGACTAGCCGAACGCGAAGTACGGTTGCCGGGATGCGCGGCCTGCGGCAAGGTTCGCTTTCCTCCGCTCGATTCGTGCCCCTACTGCGGGCAACCGGGGGGAGAGGAGCAGGTGCTGTCCGGAGTCGGCACGGTGTACTCGTTCATCGTCCTGCACCGTACGTTCCACCCGGCTTTCGAGGCCGACCTCCCATTCGCCATCGCCGTCGTCGACCTTGAGGACGGGCCCAGGATCGCCGCTCGCATCGAAGGCCCGCCGGAGGCAGTGAGCATCGGGATGCGGGTGGCGGCGACCTACTTCGACCGCGAGTCGTGGACCGAACTGCGCTTCACCGCGCAGGACAACTAGAACCGAGGAGACAAAGATGTCCACCCACACCCACAACGAGGCCACGTCCGACTGGTCTGCAGTGATCCACAAGTTCGGTCGGGACAAGGTGCTGCCACGCAGCAGCGAACTGGACGCGCACCCCCAGGACATGGAGCTGATCAGGTCCCTGCTGCTGGAAGTTGGTCGCATCGGGTTGTACGGAACGGTGATCTCGCCGGAGTACGGCGGCACGGGCCCGAGCAGCCTGGCCCTGCACGAGGCGGTCGACGCCTTCGCCTACCACAACGCCGGCCTCGCCATGTCCACCATGCCGACCTACCTGACCGCCCGGGCGTTGATGTCGTTCGGCACCGATGAGCAGAAGTCACGCTGGCTGCCCAAGATCGCGGCAGGCGAGCTGATCACCTCGTGGGCCGTGACCGAGCCGGACACCGGCTCCGACGTCGCCAACATCACCACGAAGGCGGTCCGTGATGGCGACGGTTGGCGGATCAGCGGCACGAAGATGTTCATCACCAACGCCAGCATCGCCGACGCCGTGCTCCTGCTGTGCCGCACCGGCGGCACGGGGGTCAAGGAGACGTTGACGACCTTCGTCATTCCGATGGATGCTCCGGGGATCAGTGTCACCGGCGTGCTGGAGAAGATGGGGCTGCGGTCGTCCCCGACGTGCGAACTCGTCTTCGACAACGTACGGGTCGAGGACACCGACCGGCTGGGCGAGGTCGGCGAGGGCTGGGAGGTTGCGATGGATGTGCTCGACTACGAGCGCCTGGCCATTCCCGCCATGACCGCCGGCATGGCGCAGCGCGCCCTGGAACTCTCCTCGGCGTACGCGGGTCAGCGAACGGCTTTCGGAGGCCCGATCGCGGACCTCGCACCCGTCGGCGAGATGTTGGCTGACATGGGCGCCGCACTCCTGGAATGTCGATTGCTGTACCGGCACGCGGCGGCCCTCTCCGACGCCGGCAGGCCGTCGATCGCCGAAGGCTCGATCGGCAAGCTCGTCGCCGGCCGGTTGGCGAACGAGGTGACCAGCAACGCCGTCCAGATCCACGGTGGCTACGGGTACTGCCGCGAGTACGAAGTGGAACGGCTGTACCGCGATGCGCGCCTCTTCATGATCGGCGGAGGCACCACCCAGGTCCAGCGCAAGATCGTCGCGCAGCAGCTACGTCGCTCGCCCAAGTGGGGAGCATCGGCCGGTATGTGGGCGTAGCCCTGGCAGCGTCACCCTGAACCCGACGGGCACGCGCGGTGGTGCTGGTACGACTGCCGCCGCGCGCCCAGGGATGGACTGGACCAGTCGCCGTATGAGGAGACAGC
>SXGQ01735155.1_pt1 | contig 15139 bp, 17 predicted proteins | sample 3178371 | NCBI WGS metagenome assembly SXGQ01 (sample SAMN11356859, study PRJNA531348) | freshwater metagenome | isolation source: freshwater sample F1-20 | place: China: Fuxian Lake, Yuxi | collected 2017-12-25
CGCTTGATGATGCGCCCATTGGGTAGCCGCTTACGCCGCCGCCGCCCGTAGCAACTACACCTGTTCCAGATGAGAACACCGCAGAGAAGTTGCCTGACGAATACAACGCACCACCGCCACCTACCGTCACCGTCTGATTAGCCGACAGATAAAGCGTCGTATCAAACACATCGCCAGCACCGCCACCACCACCGCCGACAGTCCCAACCGCACCGCCGCCGCCGCCGCCACCGACGATAAGAAAGTCAAACAGTCCAGCCTTCGTCACCGTCAGCGTGCCTGATGCGGTGAAGGTAAGAAGCGTGTAGTTCTGACTATCAACCGTGATGCTTGACGAAGTGCCGCCTGTTGCTGTGCCGTAACTTATGCCGCCTGCGGGAAAAAAGATGAAAGATGACGCCGACAGAGCAAGTAGCGTGCCGCCTCCGTATTGCGCCAATGCCAAAGAACCTGAGACGTTCACGGTGACGCCAGCACCTGCCGTGACCGTGCAAGTGCCTGCGCCTTTGTTCGCGATGTAGACGACCTGCCCGGCCGTGAACACCGAGTTGGGCACGGTGATCGTCGTCGCGGTCGCCTTGTTCATGATGACGCGCTCGCCTGCGTCACCGGCGACCAGCGTGTAAGAGTCGGTCTTGTCGTTGATGACGAGTTCGGTAATCGCGTTCATCTGCGCAGCGGTGAGCACTTGGCCAGCAGTGAAAGGGAATGGGGTCGCCATAGGTTCTTAGTGTAGTCGCTACGCCACGGCGTTATCGCCATCTAACGTGCCGTAAGTGGCGTCATCAAGCACGAACTGATAGACCAAGTAGGCCTCCGACATACCGACGAGCAACGAGTGGGCGTTGGGCGTAATCGTTCGGGATAAGCGGTCTATGGTCTGGTACTTCGTGACGGTGGCCGGCGAGCCGCTTACATAGTTGCGCTCAACCGTGATGGTGTCTCCGAGTTCTAACTGATTACATACGGTGCGGTTGGGCGCGCTGAATGACGACACCAGCAACGCCATGTCGTTGAAGCGGAAGGCTGGTTCGGCGTAGAGGTCAAGCAGGTCGTTGGCAAGCGTCTGCGCTTGGGCATCCGTGCTAACCAGAAGGTTATCGAGCGCCAGCGTTGCGATGCCGTACTCCGTCTGACTGCCGGCGTCGTTGGCCACTTGCGGCGTGCTACCGCTACGGGTCGCGGAAACCTTGTTGTAGAGAAACTCCTGCCCATACACCACGCCGAGTGACTGATACTTGATTTCTGAACCTTGCGCGTCACTGAACGCGCCGACCACCGTGGCGAAGCCAGCGGTCGCCCGGTCGGTGAACGTCAGGTCGCCGTCACGGGCCACGAAGAAGAAGCCCTGCTCGGCTTGCGCGATTTGCTGGGCGTAAGCCAGCGCGTTCGTGTTGGCGGTAATCGTGTATGCGCCAAGCGTGGCCGTACCCGTGTCTATGTCGGTAGTGCCGGCGTAGCCCACTTCGGGAAGGTTCAGCAGGTATGAGAGCCGCGCGCCAGACAGTTCTTCCGTGGGCGTGACGTCAGCCGTGGTGCTGGCGTTCGCCAGCAACACGAAGTCGTCAGCCGCCGCAACCGTCACCGTGGACAAGTCGCTTGACTTGCCGCGCGCATAGGACAGGTCTATGTCCGTAATACGGCCCACGAACAGCGTGTCGTTCCCCAACTTGACCGTCACCTTCCGCCGTGGCTGTACGCCGGTGCGCCCAGCGGTCGCATCCCAATACGGGGAATCTTCGTTCGTCGGGTCAAAGCGGCGGTCGTTGTTCACCAGCGTCACGGAACAAGTACCAGCCGAGAACTGCGCGAGTTGGTCTTGCCGGCCACGGTTGATAGTCACCTGCTGTGCGTAGCCCGACACATCATCACCGAGCAACGTGCCGTCAAGGAAGTCGTCGTCAAGCACGCCGAGGTTGGCGTCGTTCAGCGTGAATGGATTGACCGGGAAGCCCAACTCCATCAGCACCGTGATGGTTTCGCCCCACGGCAATGTCGTCGCCATTACTCAAACGCCACCGATTGCGTCACCAGCGGTATGTATCCGTTCTGGCGCTCGTATGACTTCAATACGTCAATAACTTCGCGAGCCACGGCCTGCCCGTCGCCGCCGATGCCGGTGTTCACGGTGACGTTGATGGGCGCGACGTTGGAAGTGCCAGAAGCGGCCACCGCGTTCAGCGCGGCGAGTGCCGGGTTCGCCGTAGACACGCCAGCCAACAGGTCTTGACCGCGCGACACGACGCTTGACGGCGTCACCTTGCTGACCTTGTTCAGTTCAATGATGGCATCGCGCAACGCGAGCGTGGCTTTCGCTTCATCTAGCAGGGCGCTTGCGACGTTGCGGCGCTCGTTGGCCTCTTCCTCTTTGGCTTGATTCAGGGCGTCAAGCGCGGCTTTGTAAGCGTCACTACCTTCCGTAGCGCCGTTCAGCACCTCATTCATGAAGGCTTGCGCCACGGCCTGTTCCATCGTGGCGTCACGCACCGCATCGGTTGAGTCCTCTACGGCGCGCTTGGCGCGTTCAAGGTCGCGTTCAGCGTCAGCGATTTGCTCAGCCGTAGCCTTACGGTTGATTTCAGACGCGAGTTGTTGCTCAGCCGTCTTCACGCTGTTCACGGCCTCAACCACGCTCAACTTGGATTCAGCGAGCCGTATCTCTGCGCGACGGATTTCCATTGGCGAAGCCGTCGGGTCTTGGCGCAACTTGGCGAGCGCGGCCTCAGCGTCAGCGACAGCAAAGTTGGCTTCTTCTACCGAGAACTTAGACCGGGTAAGTTTCCGTTCCGCTTCCGCCACGTCTTCGGGGTCGGCGGTGATGGCGCGCAAGTCACGGAGTTTCTTCTCCGCCGCTTCAAGGTCGCGCACCGCATCGCGCTGTTGAACTGTCGCATCGCGTAGCCGGCGTTGGCTGGCCGCATACTTGGATTGGGCGTCAATCGCTTCACGGCTGTCCTTCGCGAAGCCGCGCGTCACCGTGTTGAAGAACTCTTGCGCGCGCGCCGTATTGGTGATGGCCTTGTCCAGCGCGCCCTGCGCCGCCACTCGCGCGTTGCTGGCGGCGGTCAGCGACCGTTGCGCGTCATAGTTGCCGCGAAGCGCCGCCGTGTAATCCTGTAGTTGTTCCTTCGCGGTCTTGACGGCGGTGGTTGCGCCACCCGTACCTTTCAGTTGGTCATTGACGCGCTTGTTGTATTCTTCCAGCGCGTTCGCGGAAGCCAACCGTGCGGCACCTTCCTTCTTGATGCCCAACTCAAACTTCATGAGCGGTCGTATGTCAAAGCCGGCAACAGTGTTATTCAGCAGGCTCACCGCGCCAACCGCGCCCACCGTGGCCTCTTTCGCCTTGTTCGCGGCATACTCCATACGCCCGAACGACACTTCTGAAATCGGGCCTATTTCACCGATGTTGATTCCCAACGCGCGCAACGGTGACGTCAGCGCATTCAAGCCCTTGATGAAGAAATTGACCAACCGTATCCAGCCGTTGACCAACTCCTCAAAGATTCCGATTACGAAGTTGCCCATCGCCTTGAATGCGTTGGTCACGCCACCCGTCTTGTGAACCAGCATCACGAAACCAGCAATCAGCAAGCCCACCGCGACCACGATTGCGCCGATGCCGGTCGCCGTCAGCGCCACGCCGAACAATTGGAGTTTCAGGGCGGCCAACGCCGTCACGATGGCGTGAATCTTCAACGCCGCGTTCGCCACCAGAATCGCTGACGCGAAAGTTGCCACGAATGCCGCAAGCCCCATGAAGAGCGTCTGGTTCTCTGCGATGAGATTCACCAGCGAAGTCAGCACCGGCAACATCGCGTTCACCGCAGGCAACAACGCCTGCCCGAACGACTCTTGAAGTTCCCCAACCTGATTCTTCAAGATAGCCATCTGGCCAGCCGTGGTCTTGCCCATCGTTTCCGCCGCGCCACCGAACGTCTGCGTCAGTTCCCTATAAATCTCGTCAAGTGACTGACCTTCCTTGATGTTGTCTTTCAACATCGGGGACAGCATCATCAGCGCCCGGTAGTTGCCCGTTTGTGCGCGCGCCAACGCCTGCGACACGGTCGTAAGGTCTTGGCCTGTGCCGGCCGCAATGTCCATCGCCAGCCGCAAGGCTTCCTGCGACTTGCCGACATCCTGAGTGGTTCGCATCAGCGCTTCAAACGCTGGGCGCATCTGTGAATCAGTGAACGTCGTGGTCTTCATCTGCGCCGCGAAGAACTCTTCGGTGGCGGCAATCGTTTCATCGCTTGCGCCGGCCACCTGCCGTAGCGTGAACGCCAACTTCTCTTGCTCGGCTTGGTCTTCAATAGCGGCTTTCGTGGCCAATGCCGCCGCCGCGCCAAGCGCCGCCAACGCCGCCGCCGCAGGCAACGCCGCTTTCTTCAACGCGAACTGAGCCTTCTCTCCGATGCCTTCAAGTTTGCTGAACTCGGCAACTGCCTTCTCAATACCGCGCGCATCAAAGTTAGAGATGATGTTTACGCCAAGTGCCATAACTACCTACGGAATCCCTTGCTGGCCGCGCCCTGAATGATGTTCGCCCTGATTCGGTCTTGCTGAGCGTCAATCGCTTTCGCGACGAGGCCTTCTATGTACGGCAGGAAGCGCTTGGCCGTGGGAAACACCACACGCGAACGCGACTTGTTGCCCGTGGATTTCACGCGCAGGTGCTTGTCTAGGTTGCGAATGAAATTGTCGCCTTTCGGGTTCGCCATCTTGCCGCCAGCGCTGTCGTATACCGCGCCACCAGCGTTCATTTGTTGGATTCTCAGGATGCCGACGTTCTTGCCGATGAACTTGTTGCCCGAATACACGATGGCCTTCATGCCGGCTCGGACACTGCCGGGGTCATAGCCGGGGAGCCGCGCTTCGCCGCGGCGACCGCGCGCATGCCAATACTCCAACGGCGTCTTCTGTGGGAAGGCCGCCCCAACCGCCGCCGCCACGGGTTGCGCCGTGGCCTTCAACTGCTTCTCCACCTCTTTATACAAGTCGCGGTCAAACTTCCGCAGGTCGGCAAGCAACTGCTGAAGCCCCACGACGTTCACATTGACGTCGTACTGAAACTTGGTTGATTGCGCGAACGCCATGCTTCGGCAGTTTACTATCTACGGCGCGAGCGTTCAGCGCGCCATTTGAGGTAGGTGTACATGGCTTCTATCATCTCGTCGCCGGCTTCCAGCAAGTGAGTTGGCGCGATACCTGTCTCGCAGGCCAGCGCCGCTATCTGCCAATGCGCTGAACTGCTGTCGTTCAGTTCTCGGCTTTTGGGCTTTCGCGCACCTCAACCGATTCCACGGTGCTGACCCATTCGGGGTCAAACTTCAAGGTCGTGTGCTTATTGCGAGTCTCAGCGTGCCACGCCAACCACGCGAGGTCGGTCAGTTCCATCGCGTGTTCAAGTTTCATGACGGACTTGTCCTTGTGCTTCTCAAACATGATGAAGTCCACGAACACGGCTTCCACTTCTGCCGTTTCACCGTTAATGAACTTGACGGTCATCGCAAGTTTCATGACTGCCTCCTATTGGTTGTGGTTGATTACGCGGTGGCCTTCGTGAGTGTGCCACCTTGGAAGGTCAGCGACGTTTCACCGAGTGCGCCGACTTCACCGGCGTTGATTGGCGTGTGGTTCGCGAGGTACGCGCCGGTCAGCGTGTACGACGGGTTCGTGGCCGAGACCGCGGCGCTCGTCGGCTTGACGACGATGGTGGTGGTTGTGCCGACCAACGGATAGACGGTGGCTTCCACATTTGTGGCCGCGAAATCCTGTCCGAACGTGATTTCCACTTGGTTGTTCTGGATGCCGCCGATGCTGGCGCGGTTGCCGCCCATCACGGTCGCATCCACCGCTTCCACCTCATAGGTCAACACGACGCTACGCACCTTGTTGCTGAGGTCAACTGAGTTCACCGTGACTGAGCAATCCTTGAATGAGAGAACCGCCATGACTATTCCTCGCCTTTCGCGTGGTCTTGCTTCTTTAACTTGCTACCGATTTCGGCAATGTGACCTGCTTCAATCAGCGCTGCGATGTTAGCACCTTCAAGGTCTGCTTCGCCAACAGTGTCACCGAGTTTCTTGCCCGACAACAGGTCTGATGTGACTTTGTATTGTGCCATGCTCACATCTTAGCCGTTCACGGTCAGTTGTGTCGCGACCTGAATGAACTCTTGGTCGGCTTGCGTCAGGCTGGAAATGTCCGTAGACGAAGAAACTATGATGCTCTGCGCCACGCCACCGAGCGTCGGGTCGGCCTCCAACGCGGCACGCAACGACTTCGCACCGCTGTACGCGAGGTATCCGTCAAGGTCTGCGTTCGCGCGGTCATCGGTGTACCGGCCAACGATTACGTACACGGTGCAGTCATAGATGGGCATACCGCCGCCCATCATCCCGTGGTAGCGCACCTGCGTAATGACCGGGTATCCCACGGGTGGATTCAGTTGGCTCGGCTGATAACTGAACGCGCGCAAGCCGCTGATGGTGGCGAGCCGCGTGGCCAGCCCCGACCGCACTTGTGAGGCCGTAGCCGGCATTACGCGATGCCCATCTTGCGGTAGCCGTTGAGATAGTCGCGCACGTCGGGGTCTACCGCCCGAACTTGTACCGCCATGTCCGCGAAGCCAACCACGCCCAGCGCCGCGTTGTACCGCGCGAAGCCGCGCATGGACAACAGCACACACGCTTCTCGCACGTCATCTGGCACAGCCGAGAAGCCCCACGAACCGTTCACCTCAACGCCCGGCAAGGCCGGCACGGTGAAGATGGGAAAGGTCTTGCCGCCGACAGCCGTGATGCGGTAATACGGCAAGCCAGTCAGCGCCGTGTTGGTTGGTTCAAGCGCGTAGTCCGTGCCAGCAGTCCACGTCGTTTCAAATGTGCCGTCGCCGTTGTCGTCAGTCTTCAAGGTCGTCACCGAAACGAGGTCGTCAGTCAAGAACACTTGTAGTTCGTTGCGCGCGAACAACTTGATGGTGGCCGACTGCGAGTAGAAGAACCTTCCGCAATAATTATCAATACGGCGTGAAGCGGCCTCAACACAGTTCTCCAACAGGGTGTTGTCCGTATTGTCCGTTATCCGTAGCGCGGCCTTGACTTCCGCAAGGGTGCAGTAGCCGTTGGTAATCGGCACGACTATCCCTTTCTACGGCGTGACTTCGGTGCGGTGCTTCGTTCTGGTGCTTCCGGCGCGCTTGCGTTCTCGAGCGGTTGATGGCCCAACGCGCGCAACTGTTCATCCACTAGCGCGACACGTTCGTGAAGCCCACGGCGCTCGTATCCGAGACGCTCAATGAGCAGTGCGTGTATCACCGCTGAGTTCATGCGTTCACCTTAGCATCCGCACTTCGGCGGACGCGAACTAGAACGTCGGGGTGACGAGACCGGTGCCGTTGATTTGCGCCCATGCGTTCGGGTAGCGGTTCGCCGTCACGGCGACGTATCCGTACACAATCATGGTGACGTCAAGTTCTGCGGCCTTCGGTTGCTCAAAGCGCAGCATCATCGGGTCGCCAGCGCCCTGCTCCCACAAGTGGAGTTCCTGCAGGTTGCCGACATAGATGGTGTCTTGGTCTGTGCCAGCACCCTTGTTGGTGGCGACGTTCGCGTCGGTGATGACCGGGAGGCCCATGATGGCGTATCCCGAGTTGCCGTACTGCGGCGCACCTTGACCGAGCACCGTCGCGTTCTGCGGACCGGCGGCCAGCGGAACAGCAATCGGGCGAGCCGACGAGTCCACTGCCGCGAGGAAGAACGCCAGACGGCGAGGGTGCATGATGATGGCGTTCGGGCCAGCGAAGTAGGTGGTCTGCACCTTCTGCACTGCGTCAGCCAACTTCGGGTACAACTCCGCCACCGTGGGCGAGGCATCGGTGTAGGTCACCGCTTGGCCAGCCGACGAGAACAGTTCCGCGACCAGCGTGGCGTCCACGAGCGTGTGGTACGCCGAAGTCAGGTCGGCCATCACCAGCGAGTCAATGTTCGTGCCGCGCTCAATCGCCTGACGGCTGACGTTCTGCTGGCCGGCGATGGTCTGAACCGTCAAGTCCAACTTGGTGTCGTCCATGTTGGTTTCCTGAACAGCCGAACCTTCCGTCTGAACGGCGACTGCCGAGCCGGTGGTGACCTTGCTGATGCTCAGCGTCAAGCCAGAAGCCGGGAGTGCGTGCTTGCGCGCGCGGTCTGCGACCGGGCGGCCTGCGCGCGCGAACGGTGCGGCGATGTCGGTGAGAAACTGCGGCACGACGAGACCGGCGAAGTTGGCGCTGGTGACGTCACGGCGCTCCACGCGCTCTTCCGCCATGTGGCGCGCAAGACGCTGCTGGGCTTCAAAGTCGTTGCTGAACTGCGCGCTGAATGCGTCACGAATAAACGAGTGTTCTGCCTTCGCGTGGTAGGTGCGCGGCTCGGACTTGACGACGGCGACGGCCGACTCAATCTTGTTCTCGGCGCGGACTTCGGCGGCCTTCGCGGCACGGTCTTCAAGTTCGGCGTGGCGCTTGACCTGCTCATCAAGTTCGCGCACGGCTTCCAACTTGTCCGCGATGCTCTTGTCTTCATCGGCGGTGAGGTCACGCTTCTCGGTCTGCGCGACGGCAACGAGTGCGTCGGCCTCCGCGATGAGTGCGTTTCGCTTCTCGGTCAGTTGCTCTGAGTACTTCACGTCAGTTTCCTTTGCGCTTGATTTTTGCTAGGGCTATCTGGTTCTTGCGAATCAGTAGCGACTTCTGTGGCTCTACCATAGTGGTTTCATTACGTCTTCGCAACTCGGCCACCGCGTCCTCGTAAGCCGGGAAGGTCACGATGGAAACGTCGTAGAGCCGAACTTCTTTGAGTTCGCGTGTCTGGCGGTCGCCCGACCACGAATCTTTGACGGCCTTGAACGCGAACGACATCTGAGACAGGTCGCCACGCTTCATCGCGGACAGCACTCGCGCCGCGTCAGGGTTCGCCGGGTCAAGTTCTGCTTCTACATACAAGCCGCGCTCATCTTCCGCGAGGCTCAGCGTCCCCGACTTTGTGCGCGCCAGCGGCACACCCTCGTGGTCAATCAGTAGGCGCACGTCAGCGCCATCTTCCAGCGTCTTCGTGAACGCGCCACGGCGCACATACTCCGTGTAGGGCAACGGCTCGCTGGGCGAATCAAACACGGCGGCGTAGCCCGTGATGGTGTTGCCGTCACCGATGGCGCGCCACTCCGTGCGCGTGAAGGCCAGCCGGCGCGACTCAACGCCGGTGCTTACCCAAGTGGTTGCCGTTGCGAGTTCTTTCGTCATGGTCATCTCATCATAGACCATGCTGGTCAGTCTTGCTTCGGATACTTCGGATGGTCGCGGTGAAGCAGGTCGTTGTCGCCAACATACTTCGGGTTCTGCGGCCGGCCCACGCGCACCAGATACAAGAACGCATTTACGCGCGCCATCGCCCACGCCGCTCGAGAAACACCGGGTCGGTGGGAAGTAGAGTACGCGCCAGCCCCGCGTCGCCATACCGCTTTCAGCGAGCCTGTCCGCACGCGAGTCCACGCTGGCCTGCCGGCTTTCGTCATCGCTTCGTTGTGGTCGGTGGTCTTGGTTTCCAGCGCGGTCACGGTTGCTTCGTCTAGCGAAATGTCGCCGGTCTTACCTTCGGCTGAACCTTCGGGGTTCTTGTCTGAGCCTTTGATTCTGTCCTTCGGTGGCGCTGGCGCATCGGCGCGCTTTTCGTTGCGCTTCTTCCTTGCCTTGTCAATGAATGAGATTTCTTTACTCGTCGTGTATCCGAACTTGTCGCTCATGGTGTGTATGCCGTGGCGTAAACCGTCACGAATCCTTCCTTGTCTATTGAAGTTGACTCAATCTCGAAGTCTGTGCCAGAAGGTAGCAATAATTCGCGTTCATGCGCATTGTGTGCCAACGCACCCGGTGCGAGAGCGCTAGAACCTTTCGGAACACGAATAACCATCCGCGCGTTGCTGGTTCTTTGGTCAACGAAATTATCTGCGATTTCAGACTGGAATGACGTGCTCACGATCCCCTTGTCAGTAAACGCTCTTCCTTTGAGGTTCGCTACATCCGTTTCATAATCATCGGATTCCATGTCGAGGCCAAGCGCTTCCACGGACACACCACGAAACACCACTTCGTCCGTTTCCAACCTCGGCGCGTCGGCGATGGCACTATTGATGGCGTCCGCTTCAAGAAGGGCGCGTTCTTTCTTTTTGGCCGGAAGTGAATCCGGAGCGCCGCGCAACGCGCTGTTGATGTCACCGAATCCACCCTTCGTGTATTGGAAGACACTGTTTTGTTGATCTGGGTCAAGACTGTCCACATAATCCGACTGTTGCGCGGATACGGCTTCTTCGCGTGCACGGCCATTCTGATAACTACCAACGTCACCCCCTGCCCATGACGGCGCGTCAGGGTTTTCGCTGGCATCGTTGGAATCCCCACCACCACCGCCGCTACCCGAACCGAACTTGCCATCAGCATCCCTCGGCTGTTCTGGGTCATAGCGCTTCTCGTTGTCTAGTTGGGCCACGATGCGTTCGGCGTAGGCCTGCGCGCGGCGCGCGGACTCCTTACTGCTACCGCCACCCCACAGCAACATTGCGACCAGACCCGGCGTAATCTCGTCGCCCTGAACCGCGTCAAGGTCTACGATGTGGCGCGCAATCCACGGCGCGATACGCCGCCACTTATCTTCAGACAGGGCCGTGCCTTGCACCATGCGGCGCGCATCAGCGACAGTCGCCGGCTTCAAGCCTTCACCGCTTTCGCCTTCCTCGTGTAATGCGAGGCCACGGCGCGCGGAAGCCTTCATGAATGATGGCGCGACAAGGTTCGGCGTGGCACGTTCTTCCATGCCAAGCGCCGCGCTGTTCTGCTCAGGGCTGTTGTTGATGGCGATGATGCGGTTGTGACTTTCAATGAGGGTTCTCACTGCGGCATCTTTGGAACTACTAATTCGGCTAGACATCAAAGTTCTGAACATGTCCACTTCTTTTTGGTTCTTCGGCTCTTTGGTGATTCGCACTCTTGGTTGCGAATAGTAATTCGTCGTCAATCCTTGCCGAGAAGAGTACGACGGTGTGCGTTCGCGTACTTGCCTGATTTCGCCAACGTGTTTGCCGTCCTTGTCCGTGACTTGCCATTGAGCGCGAGTGCCCGTTTCGCTGACGACGATTTTGTCCTTCGTAAGTTTGGCCTGATACTCGTTCGTCTTTTCGCTACTTGGTTCAAGGGTTTCTTTGGCCTCTTTGGATGCGGCGTAATCTGGCACCGCTTCTTTCTTCTTGCCGGCAGATTTCGCGTCGCCCGTGCCTTCGGGCGTTTGTGTGCCACCTGATTCAGCACCACCACCGCCACCACCTGAACCGAACTTGCCATCCGCGTCGCGTGGTTGGTCGGGGTCATAGCGCATTTCATCGGCGGTCGCCATGTTGAGTGCGGCCATGTGCGCCATCGCCTTCACGCGCGTATCATGGCAACCGCCATCCACCGGCTTCGCTTCACCTTTCTTGACGACTGCGAAGCCATCGCAACCTTCAGCGTTCGTGATGACCGCGTAAGGCATGGTCAGTCCGCGTCTGGCGAGAACACTGCAACAGTTTGGTCGGCGTTATCCGAGATGGCGTAAATAGTTTGACCTTGCGGCACGAACACGGCCATCGTTGCTTCCTTTGGAAAGTGAAGTCCGTTGGCGCTCGAGACATTACTGCCACCGAGCCACACGGTTTGATTTGAATCGTGGTGAAGATACACGGTGCGCGGTATGTCGTCAGCCGCGACGACCAGCACGGCAGTCGTGCCGACGGTGAACTGCTGAGAGCGCATCGTTATCTCTCTGGCGGCACGGCGTCCTGGCCTGCTGGCGGCACAGGTGATGGATTCATGAACGCATCGCCACCTTCATACGGTTCGCGGTTCTCTTGCTGGCGCGCTTCATTCGGTGAGAGTGTGCCCGACATGATTTGTACCTGTTGCGCGCGGACGCGCGTGGTCAGGTCGGCGCGCATGAACTCGTCGGCGTTGAATCGCACCTTCTGTGTGAGCGGAAGCATCTCGCTGATGGCATCTTCTATGCGGCGCATCCACGGCATGAGTGTGTAACGAACGAAGTTGATACCGGCTTGTTCTACGTTCTGATAAGTCTGCGAGTCGCCGCCGCTACCGAGAATGAAGTTGAGCGGTATGCGGTACGCGCGCGCGATGTCGCGGATGATTGACTCGCGATGCTGAATCATCTGCATGTCGCTGGCACTGGTGGTGATGCTCCGCCATTTCAGGCCGCCAGACAGTACGGCTGGCCGGCGATGCTTGACGTGGGAATCTTCCCATGTTTGGCGCAACAGTTCGGCTTGCTGTATCGTCACTTGCTGGTCGGTTTCCAGCACGCTGCTCGGAGTCGCACCTTCGCCGTAGAACTGCGACAAGAACCTGTCCATCGCCAGCCCCATGCCAATCGTGTTGCGCTGAACTTCTAGCGGCGACAAGCCGCGCAACGAACCGGGGAACAGCACCCAATGTATCGCGCGGATTTCCGATGGCAGGTAGCGCTCTTCCGCTATCTCGTAATAGACGCCGTTCGTGACGTCGCTGTATGGCTTGATTTGGTTGGGGTGAATGTTCCGCATCTCTGGCGGTAGTTCACCTGCGCGGCGTGGCGCGTAGATGTACGCGCAACCATGAAGCGCCAGCATCAGGACTGTCTGGTGAATGAAGTCAAACATGGTCTGATGTTCGTTCGGCCTGATAAGAACCGATGGCGTGGGTAGGCGTTCGCTACGGCCGGCGCGTTCGCGCATGAGTTCCAGCGGCATCGTCGCTATCGCGTCAGCCAGAAGCGTCACCGCGCCCATCAAAGCAGAGTGCGCGAAGGCCGTGGTCTCGTTGACCAACTCGCCAGAGTAGTTCCGATACAACGGGCGAGCCGTAATCTGATACGGGTCAATGTTGGTCGGAAGCGCGCGGCGCTCGGCGTTCTTAAACAGGCTCATTCAAGTAGGTATCCAATCGCGATAAGAAACAGTCCAGCGACGACCAATCCAGCCGGCACCGACACCGATAGTACCCCAACCACGACCCATCCTGCGCCGATGAGTTCAAGGCCGAGGGTGAACCAGCCACGGCGCGCGCCAACTCGTTGCCTTATGCCCACACGTTCACCACCTGCGGCGCGTCATTCGTGACTATCTGGCGGCGTGTTGCTCTGTCCACGGCCATAACCATAGCAATACAAGCGTCAATCTTGCGCCGACTCTTTCCCTTGCTGAGCCGCCAGCCGGTATCAGTCATGCGTTGTGCCGCCGACAGCACTTGGTCTGTGAAAGTTGGCGAACCATCGTGCGCGAGTTTGCCCTGAACTATCAGTTCATAGGTTTGTCCACAAGCCGGCACCATCCGCTGGCCTGTCTGTGGAAACTCCACCATCGGCAAGCCATCGTCAAGCAACGCTTCCGCTGAACGCATGAAATATGCCGGGTCAAATGCGAACTCCATCACTTGATAGGTGGCATGTAGTTCGCGTAGGTGGCGTTCTATCTCCACCACGTCTACACCCTCATCCTTCGGTTGCCAGATGCGCGCGCGAACCACCACGCGCTCGCCTTGTGGTTGGGCTACGACGACTGCGATGCTGTCGTGTTTCAACGCCATGTCTATTCCGACCCAGACGGGAAGCGCCGGGTCAAGTTGGGCGCTCGAGAATGAACGCTCCCACGCGCCAGCCGGCAACCATGATTCCTGCGTGCGTACCCACTGATTGAGCCGCCATCGCCTGAACGCTGATTCGGTGGTCTGCTTCGTGGCGGTTGCCATGTCGTCAGCGTCAAGCAGGCCTTCCGCGATGTTGGGGTTGGCGCGCTTCCATTCGGCGCGGTCATTGATGTCGCAGTCGGCGCTGGCCTCCCACCACCAGAAGCCGAAGGATTCATCCTGTATCTCGTTCGCGGCGCAACGCTTCCCATAGTTGTAGAGGTTGCCAGCCAGCGAGTCAAGGTCGTAGCCGGCAGTCGTGATGCTGACGACAAGCGGTTCTAGGCGCGCGCCCGAACCGAGCGTCATCTGGTCAAACAGTTCGCTGTTGGCCTGATTCCATAGTTCGTCAAAGAGAACGGTGCTGGGGTTGAGGCCGGCTTGCGAACGAAACTCGCTAGACAGCACGCGAAACACCGAACCGAACGTCGGCATCTCCAACGCATCGCGATATACCTTCGTGACGCTGGACAGCATGGGCGAGTTCTGTATCTGTTGCTTGGCTTCGTTGAAGATGATGCGCGCTTGTTGCCGGTCGCCGGCCACCGCGTACACCTCGGCACCCGGCTCGCCAGCAATCATGCTGTATACCGCGATGGCTGACCCCATCAGGCTCTTGCCTTGCTTACGTGGAAGCCCTACCAGCGCGCGCCGATAGCGCAGGCGGCCATCAGCGTTGCGTTCAAACAGGGCGCGAAGCAACCACTTCTGCCACGAAGTGAACACGAGCGGCTCGCCGGCGCGGAAGCCTTTGAGTACGCGGAAGTGGCTCTCAGCGAACTTGATGATTTCATCGCCATCGGTGGCCCGGTACAAGCGCGGCGTGTAGAACGTCGGTTGCCACTTGGCGCTAGGCGTTGTTCCTCTTGGCTTGGATTCGCGCGCGGATTTCGTGGAAGTCATGTTGCTTGTGTTCGGTTATGCCGAGGTTCGCGCGGTCGCTGGGCGCGAAACCAATCTGCCCCAATAACGAAGCAATCTGCTTATCAAGTTCACGAAGGCCTCTCCTCTCGCGCCATGCTGTCGGGTCAAGCATAACTCGCTGGCGCAACATGACGCGCTCATCTATGGCCTCGCAAACCATCAGCACAACTTCCGAATCCATCTGAGGTTTCAACCATGCCGCGCCGGCTGTCCAGACTGCGTCCCACATTGTGCGCCCGAACTTCGTGGCGAGTGGCCTATGTGGTTCAGGCACGTTCGTGAATGGCAGAACGATTACTTCCGCGCCAGCAGGCGGAAGCGCGCGCTTGCCGGGATTTCCCAGCCGGCGCTTCTGCTCAGTTGGTTTCGGCTTGCGGCCAGAACCTTTACCGCCCATCGTGGTAGCCTTTCATGCGCGACATGGTAGCCCAGCCAGCCAGAAACGTGGTTATTTCGCGGTTGCCTACGCGGCGC
>SXGQ01046051.1_pt1 | contig 15138 bp, 12 predicted proteins | sample 3178371 | NCBI WGS metagenome assembly SXGQ01 (sample SAMN11356859, study PRJNA531348) | freshwater metagenome | isolation source: freshwater sample F1-20 | place: China: Fuxian Lake, Yuxi | collected 2017-12-25
CCATTTTGCACTTGCTTTATGCGCGCTTCTGGACCAAGGTGATGCGCGATTTGGGCTTGGTCAAAGTGGACGAGCCCTACACCAAATTGCTCACGCAAGGCATGGTGCTGAACCACATTTACTCGCGCCGCACCGACAAAGGTGGCAAGGATTATTTCTGGCCACAAGATGTCGAAAACGTTTTGGCTGAAGACGGCAAAGTCATTGGTGCGCGTTTGAAAAAGGCTGTGGGCGATTTGCCTGTAGGCACCGCCATCGACTACGAAGGCGTGGGCACCATGTCCAAGTCCAAAAATAACGGCGTCGATCCGCAAGACCTGATTGAAAGATACGGCGCCGATACAGCACGTCTGTACACCATGTTCACCGCACCGCCCGAAGCCACGTTGGAGTGGAACGATGCGGCTGTAGAAGGTAGCTACCGCTTTGTGCGCCGTGTGTGGAACTACGCGGTCAAAGTGGAAGGCGCGTTGAAGGTCGGCCTCACGGTTGATCGCGCGCAGCCCATCACCTTCAGTGCCGAGGCCAAGAAGTTGCGTCTTGAAATTCACTCGGTGCTGCGCCAAGCCAATTACGACTATGAGCGCATGCAATACAACACCGTGGTGTCGGCGCTCATGAAGATGCTTAACACGCTAGAAGATTCTCCCTTGTCATCTTCCAAAGACATGAACGACAACGCGGCCTTGGCCGAGTGCTACTCCATTCTGCTGCGCGTGATGTACCCCGCATGCCCCCACTTGGCTTTCCAGTTGTGGAACGAGTTGGGCTATGGTGCCAGCCAAGGCGATTTGCTCGATACGGCTTGGCCCGGCGTTGACGAAACCGCTTTGCAGCGTGATGAGATTGAACTCATGCTGCAGATCAACGGTAAGCTGCGCGGCTCACTCACGGTCCCAGCGAACGCTGACAAAGCGGCCATTGAACAAGCGGCAGCGGCGCATGAGCAAGTGACCAAGCAAGGCGCTGGCGCGGCTCCTAAGAAGATCATTGTGGTGCCAGGCCGTTTGGTCAACGTGGTGTTGTAAGGCACACACCATGAACAACGCGCAAGCATTGAAAGCCCGTCGACAAGCGCTACAAGCCATTGCGCGTGGCTTCACAGGTGGTGCGCTGTTGAGTGGCTTCGCAGCGACAGGCTTGACGGGATGCGGCTTTCAATTGCGCCAAAGCGCCGACCTGCCCTTCCAATCTTTGTTTTTGAACTTGCCGCGTCAATCGGCCTTGGGCAACGATTTGCGAAAAAACTTGGCAAGTCAAAGCAACTTGCAGGTTTTCACTGAGGCCAATGACTTGGCCACTTCGCAGGTGGTGTTGGAGGTCTTGTCGGAAGTGCGCGAGCGAGTGGTGGTGGGTTTGAATGCATCTGGTCAAGTGCGTGAACTGCAACTTCGCTTGAAAGTGAAGTTTCGCTTGCGGACGCCGCAGGGCAAGAACTTGATCCCTGAAGTGGAACTGCAACAGCAACGGGACCTGAGCTTTTTGGAGTCGGCCGCTCTGTCCAAAGAGATCGAAGAAGCCATGATGTACCGCGACATGCAAGTGGACATCGTGCAGCAAATTTTGCGTCGCTTGGCGGCGGTCAAATCTCTTTAAGTTCAATTAGACGCACGCTGCCTTTATGCAACTGGCCCTGCCTCAGCTTCAAGCTCATTTGCAAAAAGGCTTGCGAAGCTTGTACACCTTGCACGGCGATGAAGCCTTGTTGGTGCAAGAGGCGGCCGATGCCATTCGCGCTAATGCCCGTCAGCAAGGCTATACCGAGCGCAGTGTGCACGTGGTGTCTGGCGCCCACTTTGATTGGAGTGAGGTGCTGGCAGCGGGGGGCTCCATGAGCTTGTTTGCCGATCGACAAATATTGGAAATTCGAGTGCCCACCGGCAAGCCCGGCAAAGAGGGCAGCCCCATGATTCAACAACTGGCTCAGAGTGCAGAGGGCAACGACAGCACCCTGACCCTGTTTATTTTGCCCCGTTTAGACAGTGCCACCAAAAAAGGCGCTTGGTTTGGCGCATTGGAGCAATTCGGTGTTTCGGTGCAAATTGACTCGCTAGAGCGAGCCCAATTGCCGCAGTGGATTGCGCAGCGCCTGAAGCTTCAACACCAAAGCGTGGCCCCCGGACAAGAGGGCCAAAACTGTTTGCAGTTTTTTGCAGACAGGGTGGAAGGCAACTTGTTGGCAGCGCACCAAGAAATCCAAAAGTTGGGTTTGCTTTACCCCGCTGGCGAATTAAGCCAAGCGCAAGTTGAAAGCGCTGTGTTGAATGTGGCGCGTTACGATGTTTTCAAGTTGTCAGAAGCCGTTTTGTCGGGCCAGGTGGCACGCGTGCAACGCATGCTAGACGGCTTGCAAGCCGAAGGCGAGGCTGCGGTTTTGGTGCACTACGCTTTGGCAGAGGACATTCGCGCCTTAAAGCGTGTCAAAGACGCCATGGCAGAAGGCCGCCCCTTGCCCATGGCGCTGCGTGAGCAACGCATTTGGGGCGTGCGAGAAAAGCTGTTTGAGCGGGTCTTGCCTAGGTTGACGGCCTCACGTTTGGCGCAGTTGTTGCAAAACGCCCACCAAGTTGATGGCATTGTGAAGGGCCTGAAAGTGGCCGATTGGCCCACCGACCCGTGGCAAGCCTTGCAGCGCTTGGCCTTGCGGGTTTCAAGCGCTTGCGCAGCAAAGACTTGAGCGCTTTTGACAAGTTGCCACACAAGAGTGCGAAAATAGCGCCATGAACGCACCTCTCAACGCTACCGCCCAGCCTGCGGACAAAGCCCTTGAAGCGACACAAGCATCGACACAAGCTTCGACACAAGTGTCGATGCAAGCGTCGATGCAAACTTTGGGGCAGCAGGCCAAAGTGGCCTCCGCGGCCATGGCCAAAGCATCTACCGCGGCTAAAAACAATGCTTTGAAACGCTTGGCGGCGTTGCTTCGCCAAAACACCGACGCTCTGCAAATTGACAACGCCAAAGATTTGGCACGGGCTCAGGCCGCAGGCTTGTCAGCCCCTATGGTCGATCGCTTGCGTTTAAGCCCCCAGGTTCTGGCCACCTGTGCCGAGGGCTGCGAGCAATTGGCCGCCATGCCCGATGTCATTGGCGAAATCTTGGGCATGAAACAACAACCCAGCGGCATTCGCGTGGGTCAGATGCGCGTGCCCTTGGGCGTGTTTGGGATGATTTTTGAAAGCCGTCCCAATGTCACCATTGAGGCGGCCAGTTTGTCGATCAAAAGTGGCAACGCTTGCATTTTGCGAGGTGGCTCAGAGGCCATTGATTCCAACAAAGCCTTGGCTTTGTTGGTACAGCAAGCTTTGCGAGAGTCGGGCTTGCCCACGCAGGCAGTGCAGTTGGTGCAAACCACCGACCGCGAAGCCGTGGGCCAACTGATTGCCATGCCCGAGTATGTCGATGTGATCATTCCGCGCGGCGGCAAAGGGCTCATCGAGCGCATCAGCCGCGATGCCAAAGTGCCCGTCATCAAACACCTCGATGGCAATTGCCACACCTACATCGACGACCCCTGTGATGTGGCCATGGCCGTGAAGGTGGCAGACAACGCCAAGACGCAAAAATACAGCCCTTGCAATGCCAGTGAGGGCCTGCTGGTGGCGCAGGGCGTGGCCGCAGAGTTCTTGCCTCTGATTGGCAAGGTCTACGCCGACAAAGGTGTCGAAATGCGCTGCTGCGCCAAGTCCAAAGCTATTTTGTCGCAGTTGACCGGTGCCAAGTTGGTCGATGCCATCGAGCAAGATTGGTTTGAAGAATATTTGGCGCCCATCATCAGCATCAAAGTGGTTGAGGGCTTGGACCAAGCCATTGCGCACATCAATCACTATTCCAGCCACCACACCGATGCCATCCTCACGCGCAATCACATGCATGCGCAGCGCTTCTTGCGAGAGGTCGATTCAGCCAGCGTCATGGTCAACACCAGCACCCGATTTGCAGATGGCTTTGAGTTTGGTTTGGGTGCAGAAATTGGCATCTCGACCGACAAGTTCCATGCACGTGGTCCAGTTGGCATTGAAGGCCTCACTTCGCTTAAGTACGTGGTACTGGGTGAGGGTGAAGTTCGAAACTAATTACACACAAGGCGCTTATGGTTCCGCATTTAGTCACGGCCTTGAATGGCCCCATCAACGAACTTGAGCAGCGCGTGCTCGATTCCATGCCCGCCATTGAGCGCTGGTTCCGCCTTGAATGGATGGAGCACACGCCGCCCATTTACACCTCGGTGGACATTCGCAATGCCGGTTTCAAGTTGGCACCGGTCGACACCAATTTGTTTCCGGGTGGCTGGAACAATTTGTCGCCCGAAATGCTGCCTCTGGCGGTGCAAGCTGCCCAGGCGGCCATCGAGAAAATCTGCCCCGAAGCCAAAAACCTGCTCATCATTCCCGAGAACCATACGCGCAACACCTTTTATTTGAGCAACGTGGTTCAGTTGCAGCGCATCTTCCACATGGCTGGTTTGAATGTGCGCATTGGCTCCATCAACCCTGACATCAAAGAGTCCACCACCATCGACTTGCCCGGCGGTGAGCAGGTCACCTTGGAGCCCGTGCTGCGCAGCAAGCACCGCGTGGGCCTGAAAGATTTTGACCCCTGCACCATTTTGCTCAACAACGATTTGTCGGCGGGGGCACCTGGCATTTTGGAAGAGTTGCACGAGCAACATTTGCTTCCACCTTTGCATGCGGGTTGGAGTGTGCGCCGCAAAACGCTGCACTTTCAAAGCTACGAAGAAGTGGCCAAACGTTTTGGCAAATTGCTGGGCATCGACCCTTGGCTCATCAACCCCATGTTCAGTCAGTGCGGTGACGTCAATTTTGCGGAAGGTTTGGGCATTGAGGCCCTGCGCAGCAATGTCGATGCGCTCTTGACCAAAATCAAGCGCAAGTACAAAGAGTACGGCATCAATGAAAAACCCTTTGTGGTGGTCAAGGCCGACAATGGCACTTACGGCATGGGCATCATGACCGTGCGCGACGTGTCCGATCTGGATGTGCTCAATCGCAAAACGCGCAACAAAATGAGCGTCATCAAAGACGGCCAAGTGGTCAGTGACGTCATCATTCAAGAAGGCGTACTCACCAACGAGCGCATGAACGACGCCGTGGCCGAACCTGTGGTTTACATGATGGACCGCTATGTGGTGGGTGGTTTTTACCGCGTGCATGCCGAGCGCGGCGTCGATGAAAACTTGAATGCGCCGGGCGCGAGCTTTGTCCCCTTGGCGTTTGCGGAAACACCGCACCTGCCACAGCCAGGCATGAAGCCCGGTGCCAGTGTGCCAAACCGCTTCTATATGTATGGCGTGATTGGCCGATTGGCCATGTTGGCCGCCAGTTACGAGCTTGAATCAACCGACCCCGAAGCCGAAGTTTACGACTAAAGTTCTCTTCAATGGGGCCAAGTTGCTGCGGTGCAACATTTTCAAGCGGGGCTGTGTTTTAGAGCGTGGACCCCATGTTCAAGATGCCAAAACAGGCGCAAAATCGCCCACATTCTGAATAAAAGCCCAGCCTTGATGCTGGGCTGACTTTTTGTGTCCTCTACCAAAACCTCTCTCGGCGCCCTGACTTTGGGCGCTATCGGTGTCGTCTACGGCGACATTGGAACCAGCGTCTTGTATGCCTTGAAAGAGGTTTTTGGTTCGGGTCATGTGGACTTCTCGCCAGACAATGTGTACGGCATTTTGTCCATTTTCTTTTGGACGCTCACCACCATCGTCTCGCTCAAATACGTCACTTTGGTGTTGCGTGCTGACAACCATGGCGAGGGTGGCTTGGTGGCCATGCTGGCACTGGCCTCGCAATCGGTCAAAGACAAACCCAAGCTGCGCAAAGTGCTGCTGCTGGTGGGAATCTTTGGCACCTGTTTGTTTTATGGCGATGGTGTGATCACCCCCGCCATCTCGGTGCTGTCTGCCGTAGAAGGTTTGGAAATTGTCTCTCCTGCCTTTAAAAAGGCGGTGATCCCCCTCACCTTGGTCATTTTGTTTTGCTTGTTTGCCGTGCAAAAAAGAGGTACGGCAGGCATTGGCAAATTCTTTGGCCCCATCACCTTGGTTTGGTTTGCGGCCATTGCCGTGTTGGGCGTTTATCACATCGCCGCCCTGCCTGAAATTTTGTGGGCAGTCAGTCCTCACTATGCAGTGATGTTCATGTGGGAGAACCCAGGTACCACCTTCATCATTTTGGGTGCCGTGGTTTTGTGTGTCACTGGTGGTGAAGCGCTCTATGCCGACATGGGTCACTTCGGCAAGAAGCCCATCCGATTGGCGTGGTTCTCCACGGTCATGCCGGCTTTGACCTTGAATTATTTCGGTCAAGGTGCTTTGCTGTTGTCTACCCCCGAAGCGGTTAAAAATCCTTTTTACATGATGGCTCCCGATTGGGCTTTGATTCCCTTGGTGTGCTTGGCCACCATGGCCACGGTCATTGCTTCTCAAGCTCTGATCACGGGGGCATTCAGTGTGACCAAACAAGTGATTCAGTTGGGCTATTTGCCCCGCTTGCAAGTGCTTCACACCAGTGTGAAAGATTTGGGTCAAATCTACATGCCGTTTGTCAACTGGGGTCTGTTCATCTTGATTGTGTTGGCCGTGGCATTGTTCAAATCGTCCAGCAATTTGGCCGCAGCCTACGGCATTGCGGTGTGTACCGATATGCTGATCACCACCATCCTGACGTTCTTTGTGATCCGCTACCACTGGAAATTGCCACTGTCACTTTGCATTGGCGCCACAGGCTTCTTCTTTGTGGTCGACTTTGCCTTCTGGGCCTCCAACATGCTCAAATTGTTGGACGGTGGTTGGTTCCCTCTGGTCATTGGTGGCGGTATCTTCTTGCTCATGATCACTTGGAGCGATGGCCGGCGTTTGCTCAACAATTCGCTCAAAGCCGAATCCTTCAGTTTGGTGGATTTTTTAGAGGCCATTTTTGTGGCGCCGCCCGCCCGTGTCGAAGGCACTGCAGTGTTTTTGTCAGCCGAGCCTGGCAGTGTGCCCAATGCCTTGCTTCACAACTTGAAGCACAACAAAGTATTGCACCGCCAAAATTTGTTCGTCACGGTGCGCAACCAAGAAGTGCCTTGGATTGGCATGAACAAGCGTTTGGAAATTGAACCCTTGGGCCACGATTGCTGGCAAGTGATTGTCAACTACGGTTTCAAAAACGACCCCGACTTGCCCAAGGCCTTAGAGCAACTCAAAGGCCATGGCGCCGAACTCGACCCTATGAGCACCAGCTATTTCTTGTCTCGCGACATTGTGATTCCCACCATTGGCGGCGGCATGGCCACATGGCGTGAAAAGCTGTTTGCGCAAATGCACTTGAATGCCAGTGCGGCAGCCGAGTTCTTGAAATTGCCCAACAACTCGGTGGTGGAGTTAGGCTCGAAGATTGAAATTTGAAGAAGCAAATCTTCAAGTCTGCAAATCTTCAGATTTTCAAATTTTCAGTGGCGGCTCATCGCCTCGCCCATTAAAAGCGGGCGAGTGCTGATCCAATCGCTTGGAAACTGAATGCTGTTTTGCGGAAACAGCATGACCACCGTAGAGCCCAACAAAAACCGGCCCATCTCTTCGCCTTTTTGCAGACGCACGTCTTGTGACTCGTAGCGCCATTCACGCACCGTGCCAGGCCGAGGTGGATTGACTTGACCATGCCACACCGTGGCCATGCTGCCCACGATGGTGGCACCAACAAGCACCAACACCATGGGACCGTGCTCGGTCTCAAATTCGCACACCACCCGTTCGTTGCGTGCAAACAAACCAGGAACGCCTCGGGCCGTAGTGGGGTTCACAGAAAACAAATCGCCGGGCACATGCACCATGCGCAACAACTTGCCAGCAACAGGCATGTGAATGCGGTGGTAGTCACGCGGGCTTAAGTAGAGCGTGGCAAATTGGCCGTTTTGAAATTGCTCAGCCAGCGCCGCATCGCCGCCCACCAAAGCACGCGTGCTGTATTGATGGCCCTTGGCTTGAAAAATTTGATCGTGCTCAATGGCGCCGCACTGACTGATGGCCCCATCGACTGGGCACACCCAAGTGCTGTGGGCCAATGGTCGCACGCCGTCCTTAAGGGGGCGCGTGAAAAACTCATTGAAGCTTTTGTAATGCGCAGGATCGGCATGAACGGCCTCTGCCATGTTCACGTTGTAGCGTTTGACAAAGCGCTTAATGACCCAGGTGGTGAACGAGCCCAACTTGGCACTGGCCAAACGGCCGGCCAAGCGGGTCATGGCCAGCTTGGGCATCAGGTATTGCGGCAACACCGCCAATTGATCGGACACGCTGGCTCCCTAGGTTCTCACGAGGGCTTATTGTAGAAGGGTATTGGCGCAGACCATCCAAGCTGGCGCTTGTTCAAATGGCCAAAGATTTTTCTGCACGCCAACCATACAACCACTCCAGCGCATCGTAAAAGCGCTCGGGCGTGCGGCCTTCCCACAGTTGGTTGCGCACCAAACGTTCAACACCTTTGGCGTGATAGAGGCGCCCCATTTCGCGGGCCGACAGTACCACCCGCGCAGTGCGAGGAATGCGGCTTTTCTCATACAACTTAAATGCTTGGAGCACATCGCCTTGGCAATGCTTCATGGCTTCGCCCAAGGTGACGGCATCTTCAATGGCCATGCAAGCGCCTTGCGCCATGTACTGCAACATGCCGTGTGCTGCATCACCCAACATGGTTACGCGGCCCTCGCCCCACTTTTCAAGCGGGTTGCGGTCTGCGGTGGCCCAACGCCGCCAAGACTTTGGCAGGTTGAGCATTTGCCTAGCGCGAGGGCAGATGCCTTCAAAGTAGCTCAGCACTTCTTCCTTGCTGCCATCGGTCACGCTCCACTCTTCCTCTTGGCGGCTGTGAAAGGTCACCACCAAGTTGTATTGCTGACCACCGCGCAATGGGTAGTGCACCAAGTGACAGTCGGGGCCTGCCCACACCACAGGTGCGTTGATTTGCAAATCGGCGGGCATTTCTTCAACAGGGACCACAGCTCGGTACACCACATGGCCAGAAATGCGCGGTGGATCGTTGAACATCATTTCCCGAATCACGGAGCGCACACCATCGGCCGCTATCAACGCATCGGCTTTGAAAACACGACCCTGTTGGTCAACGGCTGTCACGCCAGCGTCGTCTTGGGACACACTGACAACCTTGGTTGAGGTTTCAACTTGAATCAAATCAGAGCCTTGCGCACCTTCCAAAATGGTGGCGTGAATGTCTGCCCGGTGAATCACCGCGTAGGGATTTTGAAAGCGATCGCGAAACGCCTGACCGACTGGGAAGCTACCCACTTCAGATCCATCGACAGCGTCCATCATGATGAGCCGTTCTGTAAACACGGCGCGCTTGCGGGCCTTTTCGCCAACGCCCAAGGCGTCCAGTCCGGCAAAGGCGTTGGGGCCCAATTGAACGCCCGCACCAATTTCACCGAGCTCAGCAGCTTGTTCCAAAACCGTGACATGAACCCCTTGCTGACTGAGCGCAACCGCTGCAGCCAAGCCACCAATGCCGCCGCCCACCACGATGATTTTTTTACCTTGGCAGCTCATGTTCAAAACTCCTGATAAAAGCCCAATGCGCGTTGGGTAGGCGCATCGTCAACATGGAAAAGATAAGCGTTGCCATGGTGGGCGCGGTGTTTGATTTCAGCGTGTGTGGGAATGGCCACCGTATCGCCCTCTGACCATTGCAAAGTGACGCCATCAATTTCGGATTCACCACGACCCTCAATCACATGCATGACCGAGCTGGCAGATCTGCGGCGGGGACTGAAGTCAAGGCCGTCTCTTAAAAGCTGGGCAGAGAAACCCAAGGTGGGCAAACAAGGCGCGCCTGTTTCTGGATTCACATACGCCAATTGAACGGCATCGTTTTTGGCCGTGCCTTTGTCGAGTGCCAACAAGGCTTTGCGCACATCCACCCAGGGATATCGAATTTGCGGGTAGGGTGCGCGCACCGATTGGCTCAAAGAGCTGAACGGGACCAGGCCAGCACGCTGGTACTTGGTTTGAGAAGCGTCCAAATCGGGGCCAGCATTTTGCGAGGGACCTTCAATGGCATACGAGGCTTCCATGCCATACACCATGGGCAAGTCCAAAGCATCCAACCAAACCACAGGTCCTTGACCCTCGTGGCCGTGTTCGTGCCACAGGCCGGCAGGCGTCAGGATCAAATCGCCTTTGTGCATGGGGCATTTCTCGCCTTGTACCGTGGTGAAACCGCCGTCACCTTCAACCACAAAGCGCACTGCACTGGGGGTGTGTCGGTGGTTGGGGGCCACTTCGCCCGGCAAGATCAGTTGCATGCCCACATAAATATTGGGTGTGGCCACCAGTTTCTCGATGCCGTGGCCAGGGTTGCACAACACCAAAACTCGGCGCTCGGCTTTTTCGATGGGCGTGAGTTCACCGGCCTTCATCAATTGGGGGCGCACGTCTTTGTAATGCCAAACGAAGGGCTGGGTGGCACGCGAGGGCTTGCCACGTGGCAGCAGACCGCGCAGTTGTGGCCACAAAGGGGCAATGGACAGCGCCGTCATGTCGGCAATGTAGTCTGCGGGCAAGTCTTCTAAACGACCCAGTGAGTCAGAGTGGCTAGAGGGGTTCAAGGTCAGTCTCCTGAGAATGTGCTTGGATTTAATAAGTATACATATTAATTTCAAGCTCGCAAGTGGCCAATCTGGTTTTGGAGTCCATTCAAAGATGGAAAGCTGTGCTGCGTCAGTCAGTTGGAAGACGCGCCAAGGCACAATCAAGGGATGACTTATTTATTGAATGTCCAGCATTTGGACAAAAGCTTTGGCGACAACAAGGTGGTGGACGATTTGTCCTTCCACATCTCTCCCGGGGAGTGTTTGGGCGTGATTGGCCCCAATGGCGCTGGCAAAACCACCACCTTGCGCATGTGCTTGGGTTTGACCACCCCGGATGCGGGCAGCATCACCTACTTTGACAGCCTTTCCATGCCAGACGAAGCCTTGGCCATCAAAGCTCGCCTGGGCGTGGTGGCCCAAATGGACACACTAGATCCAGACTTCACGGCCGAGGAAAATTTGTTGGTGTACGGCCGCTACTTCGGCATGAAAGACCGGGACATCAAAGCACGCATTGCACCGCTTTTGGAGTTTGGTGCTTTGACCAGCAAAGCGAAAGCCAAGCCAGGTGAGCTTTCAGGCGGTATGAAGCGCAGATTGAGTTTGTCGCGTGCGCTCATCAACCAACCGCAAATGTTGATGCTGGACGAGCCCACCACAGGCCTCGACCCACAAGCTCGGCACTTGATGTGGGAGCGCTTGCAGATGCTGATGCAAGAAGGCAAATCGATCTTGCTCACTACCCATTTCATGGACGAAGCCGAACGTTTGTGCGATCGATTGTTGGTGATTGACCATGGCAAAAAAATTGCAGAAGGCAAACCACGTGATTTGATTGCGCAGCACCTAGAGCCCGATGTGGTGGAACTGTATGGCCAAGGTGCTTTAGCTTTGGCGGCCGAAGACTCGCCGCTCAGGCGACATGCGGCGCGGGTTGAAGTGAGTGGCGAAACGGTGTTTTTTTACACGGCCAAGGCGCAGCCATTGTTGGTGGCCTTGCAAGCGTGGCCGCACATTCGCAGTTTGCACCGCCCTGCCAATTTGGAGGATTTGTTTTTGAAACTCACCGGTCGACAAATTAGGGAGAACGCATGATGCAAAAGCAACACGTGACCCCTTCTGTGTGGGCGCCGCCGCAACTCTCGATGCGCTGGTGGCCTGTGTTTTTGCGCAACCTTTTGGTATGGCGCAAGTTGGCCCTGCCCAGTTTGGTGGGCAACATTGCCGAGCCTCTCATGTGGTTGGTGGCCTTTGGCTATGGCTTGGGTGCGCTGGTAGGCGAGGTGAACACGGGCGGACAGCAAGTGCCCTACATTTTATTTTTGGCCAGTGGCAGCATTTGCATGAGCGCCATGAATGCCGCTTCCTTTGAAGCTCTGTACTCGGCTTTCTCGCGCATGCACATGCAAAAGACCTGGGACGGCATCATGAATGCGCCGGTGCGCCTGGACGATGTGGTGATGGCCGAAATGCTGTGGGCAGCCTACAAAGCCTTGTTTACCGTGACCGCCATTTTGGGTGTGATGTTGGTGCTGGGCATCAGCACCAGTTGGAAGTTGTTGTTGGCATGGCCGGTGTTGTGGTTGGTGGGTGTGACCTTCAGTTGCATTGCTTTGATCTTCAATGCCATGGCCAAGGGCTATGACTTTTTCACTTATTACTTCACCTTGTTTCTCACACCCATGATGTTTTTGTCGGGCATTTATTTTCCGCGCACCCAATTGCCAGAGTGGTTGCAAACGGTTACCGACTATTTGCCACTGACCGCTGCCATTGAATTGGTGAGGCCCATGTTTTTAGATCAGTGGCCTAGCAATGTGGCTGGCAATTTGAGCTTGCTGGTGGGTGTGACTGTGGTGGCATTTTGGGTGGCTTTGGCCTTGACCCGAAAGCGCTTCAGAGCATAAAAACTTAAAAACATAAAAACACAATAGCAAGCAGCGGCTGTCGTTTTTTCATTTCAATTTTTCATTTCAATTTTTCATTTTTAAAATCATGATCATTCAAAAAGTAGGCATCATAGGCGCAGGTACCATGGGCAACGGCATTGCACAAGCATGTGCCGTAGTGGGCATTCCCGTGGTGATGGTGGACATTTCAGAAGCGGCCGTGGCCAAAGGCATTGCCACGGTGTCGGGCAGCTTGGACCGCTTGTTGAAAAAAGAAAAAATCACGGAAGCAGACAAGGCGGCAGCACTCTCCAAAATTCAAGGCAGTACTCAGTACGAAGACTTGATGAGCGCCGATTTGGTCATTGAAGCCGCTACCGAAAACCAAGACCTCAAGGTCAAAATTTTGAAACAGCTCGATGGCATGTTGGCGCCAGAGGTCATCATTGCTTCTAACACCTCTTCCATTTCCATCACGCAGTTGGCCGCAGTCACCAAGCGAGCAGACCGCTTCATTGGCATGCACTTTTTCAATCCCGTGCCCATGATGGCTTTGGTGGAAATTATTCGCGGTTTGCAAACCAGCGACGAAACCCACGATGCTGTGCATGCGCTGGCTACCGCATTGGGCAAAACGCCCATCACTGTGAAGAACGCGCCTGGTTTTGTCGTCAACCGCATTTTGGTGCCCATGATCAACGAAGCCCTGTTTGTGTTGTCTGAAGGCTTGGCCACACCCGACGACATTGACGCTGGCATGAAGCTGGGTTGCAACCAACCCATTGGCCCCTTGGCGCTGGCCGACATGATAGGTCTGGATGTTTGCTTGGCTGTGATGGAGGTTTACCTCCAAGAATTTGGCGACAGCAAATACCGCCCTTGCCCCTTGCTCAAAGAGTTGGTGGCCGCCGGCCGTTTGGGTCGCAAAACAGGCCACGGTGTTTACCAATATTGATTGAAAGCATTTGGTTTTTCGCGTCACTCATTCATCTGCAGCCAAGGTTCTCAATGACAACAATTCACCCAGAAGGCAGCATCGACTTGGAAGCGCAAGACGGTTTGCTGTTGATCGGCATCAACCGACCCAACAAGCGCAACGGCTTCACGCCCAAGATGTACCGCGAGTTGGGCGAGGCTTACACACGGTTGGACGACGATCCTGCGCTGCGTGTGGGTGTGTTGCATGCCATGGGCGATCACTTCACGGCGGGCCTAGATTTACCCACCATTGCACCGCTCATGCAGCGCGGCGAAAAAGCCGTGCCGCTGGGTTTGGTCGATCCGCTCAATTTGGGCATGGAAGGCTATCGTCGCCGTATCAAGCCCATGGTGGTGGCTGTGCAAGGCATTACCTACACCCTGGGCATTGAGTTGATGTTGGCGGCCGACATCGTGGTGGCTGCAGACAACTGTCGCTTCTCGCAATTGGAAGTGAAGCGCGGCATCATGGCCACCGGCGGCGCTACATTGCGCATGGCCGAGCGCGCCGGTATGGGCAATGCCTTGTTGCATTTGCTCACCGGTGATGAGTTCAACAGCGCAGAAGCTTTGCGTTTGAATTTTGTGCAGCGAGTGGTGCCAACCGGTGAGCAATTAAGCGAAGCGTTGAAAATTGCAAAAGCTATCGCAGCGCAAGCACCCTTAGCGGTGGTGGCTACGCGTCAAAGTGTTTTAAAAGCGGTGGAGCAAGGCCCCTTGGTGGCGATGCACGAATTTATCTCGGTGCAAAAAACGCTGTCCAACAGCGAAGACGCCAAAGAGGGCGTGCAGTCCTTCATTGAAAAACGCGTTGCACGCTTTACCGGAAAATAGCATTTTGAAAACAGCCATGCACCGTTTGAATTTTGAGGAACACTGAATGACGAATGAACTCCCACAAGGGCCTGCCGAGTGGGACGATTTGCATCCATATGCCTCGCTCACACCCGATGCTGTGCTGGATGCTTTGGCCGATATCGGTTTGATGGGCGATGGGCGCTTGACGGCACTCAGCTCTTACGAAAACCGCGTCTATCAAATTCAACTTGAAACTGAGCGTGAGCCCACGCAAACCGACGGGACGCCGGTACCCAACAGTGTTGTCGCTAAGTTCTATCGGCCAGGCCGTTGGACCGATGCGCAAATTCAAGAAGAGCACGACTTTGCGGCCGAGTTGGTGGCTGCTGAAGTGCCGGTGGTGCCTGCGTTGAATTTGCAAGGCCGTACTTTGCATCACAAGCTTTTTGCTGGACCTCAAGCACATGACGCACATGCCACATTAGAAGGTCAAGCATTTCAAGGCTTCTCTTTTTCCGTCAGTGAACGCCGAGGTGGTAGACCACCCGAGTTGGATGACGATGAAGTGTTGGAGTGGATTGGTCGATTTTTAGCGCGCATTCACACCGTGGGTGCTGCCAAGCCTTTTCACAACCGGCCAACACTCAGCATCGATAACTTTATGCAAGAGCCCAAGGATTGGTTGTTTGCTAACAAAGCCATTCCCATGGAAGTCGAGCGTGCATGGCAAGACGCTTGGCAGCAAGCCATCGATGTGATGCACACCGCTGGCTTCGGTTCTGCGCATGGAAGCGACTGGCCCCATTTTCAAATGCTGCGTTTGCATGGCGACTGCCACCCAGGCAATATTTTGTGGACGCCTGAA
>SXGQ01100965.1_pt1 | contig 15136 bp, 19 predicted proteins | sample 3178371 | NCBI WGS metagenome assembly SXGQ01 (sample SAMN11356859, study PRJNA531348) | freshwater metagenome | isolation source: freshwater sample F1-20 | place: China: Fuxian Lake, Yuxi | collected 2017-12-25
AAAAACGCAACCCGCACATTCATTGGTACCGAAAAGAAAAAGATTACTGTTACTCTTACAGTTAAAAAAGAAATTGTAGTTGATCGTCCTAAATTTTACTGGGCTGATTCTGGTACTAGTCTTCTCCGTATCTGTGAAGATACCGATGGTAATGTTCTTGTATTCAGTGGCAATGCAGATTTCCCTGCTGAAGGTGAAACTGCAACAATTACCGCTACAGTAAAAATGCACCGCTACTATAAACAAAACGATATTGAAGTGCCACAAACAGTTATCATTCGCCCAAAGATTGTTGCAACGGTACAACAACCTGTTGCAGAAACCGCTTGACATTTAATTCGGACTGAGTTAAGATACATACATGATTAATACACAAATTTCAAAATCCACTTTAGCAAAGTTACTTGCTACAGAGAATATTTCAGTAGAGTATCGCAAGGTGCAAACTGCATCATTTGATATCGTGAATCGCCGTCTTACTCTTCCCATTATGAATGACACTACACCTGAAATGACAGACCTTTTGGTCGGACATGAAGTGGGTCATGCATTAGACACACCACAATCATACGTTGAGTCGGCTAAGGCTGGCGGTTCTGCATTTTCTACATTCTTGAATGTGGTCGAAGATGCACGGGTAGAACGTAGGATAAAAGATCGTTATCCTGGTTTGCGTAAACCGATGGCTATTGCTTATCGTCAATTTACTGAACGTGATTTCTTTGGCATCAAAGGTCAAGATGTAAACGAATTGATGTTGATTGATAGAATCAATTTGCATTTTAAACTCGGTGCAATGGCTGGCATCAAATTCAATACAGAAGAAATGTCATACGTCAACGAAGTTGAAACGGCAGATTCGTTTGAACAAGTGAAAGATATTACCGAGCGTTTGTATGCATTTTGCAAAGCAGAGTTAGACCAAAAACGTGAAGAGGCTAAAGAAGAATTCGAAAAACGCAAAGAGAATGGCGAATTTGATGGTGACGATTTTGGTGACAATGATGGTTTCGGTGATGATGCCGAAGACTATGAAGACCAAGACCCAAACAGTTCTGGTTCTAATGGCGATGAAGATGATGACGATTATGAATCAGAAGACCGCTTTGACAATGGCTATTCTAATGAACGCACGTTTGAAGATACTATGTCTAATGAGTTGAAGGCATATGGTGATGAAGTTAAATCTATAACCGATGAAAAATTTCAACAAGCATTGAAAGGTCTTGCAGAAACAAAAGAAATTAATGTTGGCAAGATTGTTAGTCAAAAGAAAATTGATTTGAAGAATTATATTGTTCCTTTCAAAGAGTTACAATTCTTTGATGAATCATTTTACGATACTGAAGAATTAGAAGCGCATGAACGTTATGATGCTAGTCTATTAACTAAGTTTGAATCCAAGAATAAGAATGCTATTGCATATCTTATAAAAGAATTTGAAATGAAAAAGAAAGCGGCTGAGTTGCGCCGTGTTACAGTCTCCGATACTGGTACACTTGACACTAACAAATTGCATACTTACAAATTCAATGACGATATCTTTCGTAAGATTGGTGCCGTTGCTGATGGTAAAAATCACGGCATTGTAATGTTCATTGACTGGTCTGGTTCAATGCAGGACAACATGACTGGTACAATTGAACAGTTAATTACAATGGCAACGTTCTGCCGCAAAGTGAATATTCCTTTTGATGTTTATGCTTTCAGTACTCAGTACAAAAAGAAACTATCAGATATAATAGATTGTCCTATTTCAAATTCTAAAGAAGACAATCAATTAGACATTGACTATTTTTCTTTGTTGAACATTTTGTCCAGCAGTATGAAAAACCAAACGTATCGCAAGTTTGCAAATGACTTGTTGAATGTTGCAGAAGCATACAAGCCTTACTCGCATTATCGTAGACACAATAAAACAAATTACATCAAAGAAGGTATGGGTCTCGGTGGCACTCCGTTGAATGCAACAATTCAAGTAGCATCTAATGTTGTGAATGATTTCCGTAAACGTACACGGTCTGAAATTGTGAATGTTATCTTTTTGACAGACGGAGAAGATAGCACCACAATGTGGACCACATCTGCTGAAACATTTCGTGGTACTCGAATCGGACCTTCTGACTTTCGTTCAGTTTCATATATTGAAGATAAAGATTCTGCAAAAACTTATCGTGTAAGTGACAAAGGTGTAACGCCAACGTTATTGCAAATTCTAAAAGATCGTACTGGTTGCAATTTGATTGGATTCTACATTCTACCAAAAAGCAAACGTTACTTTCAAAATGCAATGTCACGGTTCAACGTGATAATGACAGACAATGGATACAAACAATTTCGTAACGAAAAGTTTTTCTCTGTCAACGGATATGGCTACTCAGAATACTTTCTGATTCCTGGCGGCGAAGACTTATCTACCGAAGATGATTCGCTTGCAGATATTCTTGGCGAAAGCAAAGATGTTTCCGCACGTAAGTTGAAAGGTGCATTCTTAAAGATGAACCAAAACCGTTTGACTAATCGTGTTCTTCTCTCTAAGGTAATCAAGGAAATTGCTTGATGTTGTATAAAAACAACAGCCAAAAAACAATCACTTGACTTGCCACAAATACTCTGTTAAACTACTAGTATTGAAATTGATTTTTACTTGAAAGAAACTTTATATTATGACTACCAAAGCTGAAAAGATTTTATTTGTTACCGAAGCCGCAAAGCGTTTTGGTAAAGTTGTAACCCATGACCAACTGGTAACACTTTCCGAAGAAACTGGCTTGAAACGTCAAGTTTGGTTAGAAGGCAAACAATACCGAGTTGCTCGAGGCAAGTATCAATTGCCGCTTCAAGAATTTAATATTGATATGGCAGGTCTTGCACTTGTCAAACCTTCTGTAGAAAATTATCAACCAGTTATGGCACCATCACCCACTGTTATCAACTCTAAACCTGTTGCAAAAATGTCCTCTGTAGCACGTATGCAAGAAGGTACAATTATTCCTAAAGTGAATTCATTGTATGTGCCTTTCGGTTTCTTTGATAACATGAAACGAATTATTGCATCAAAGAAATTTTATCCAGTATTTGTTTCTGGTCTCTCTGGAAACGGCAAGACTTTCATGGTTGAACAAGCCTGTGCCCAACTAAAGACTGAATGCCTCCGCGTGAACATTTCACCTGAGACTGATGAAGACGATTTGATTGGTGGTTTCCGTTTGATTGACGGAGAGACAAAATGGTTTGATGGTCCAGTTGTTCAAGCAATGAAGTCTGGTGCTGTTTTGATCCTTGATGAAATTGATCGTGGTTCAAATAAACTAATGTGTCTACAAGGTGTGCTTGAAGGCAAAGGCTTGTTTGTTAAGAAGACTGGCGAATTTGTTGAACCAGTTACAAGTTTCAACATTATCGCTACCGCAAATACTAAAGGTAAAGGTGATGAGACTGGTCGCTACATGGCGGCAACAATTATTGATGATGCGTTTCTTGAGCGTTTTCCAATTACAGTTGAACAGGAATATCCTGACACTAAAGTTGAAACTAAGATTTTGACTAAGCTGTTCGCAAGCCTTGGTATCAATGACAAAGAGTTTGCAGAAAATCTTGTGAAGTGGGCTGATATCATCCGTAAGACTTTTGAAGAAGGCGCAATCGATGAATTGATCTCCACTCGCCGTTTGTCTCACATTGCCGAAGCATATACCATCTTCAATGATAAGATGGAAGCAATCAAGTACTGTATCAACCGCTTTGATGGTGAAACAAAGACTGCATTCCTTGACTTGTACAGTAAGATTGATGCTGGTATTGATCCTTTAGCAGAAGTGAAAAATAATCTAGATGGAGACAACGATCATTAATTCAAACATTTCTTTTTAATCTCCTTGGCATAATTAATTTATGCCTTTAGAGGCTACTTGACGTAGCCTCTTTTTTTATATATAATAGTGTAGATTGATTTAACAATATGGAGAAATTATGCAATTTGAAATTGATATTCAAAAATTAAGAACTAAAAAACTTTTTGTTGCAACACCAATGTATGGTGGGCAATGTCATGGTTCGTATACTAAGGCAATTACCGATCTAATGATTCTTTGTACCAAATATGGTATTGAAGCTAAATTATTTTTCATCTTTAACGAATCACTAGTGCAACGTGCTAGAAATTATCTAACGGATGAATTTGTCCGAAGTGGTATGGACTACATGATTTTTATTGATAGCGACATTCACTTTGAGGCACAAGATGTTTTAGTAATGATGCACTTTGCGGCAACCCGTGATGACATGGATGTTGTTTGTGGTCCATATCCAAAGAAAGCAATTTCTTGGGAAAAGATTAAAGTTGCAGTTGACAAAGGACATGCAGATCAGAATCCAAATAATTTAGAAGAATTTGTTGGTGACTTTGTTTTTAATCCAGCAGATGGCATTACACAATTTAGAGTTGATGAACCAATTGAAGTAAAAGAAAGTGGCACAGGCTTCATGCTCATTACACGTACAGCACTTGAAAAATATGATGCCGCATTTCCAAACCAAAGCTACAAACCAGATCATGTACGTACCGCAAACTTTGATGGTAAAAGAGAAATCATGGCTTACTTTGATTGCGTTATTTGTCCAGATACAAAACGTTATCTTTCAGAAGACTATATGTTCTGCCAATGGATGCGTAAAGCTGGCGGTAAAGTATGGCTACTTCCATGGTTGCGCTTGAAACACGCTGGTAGTTATATCTTTGGTGGTTCTTTACAAGCCCTTGCAACTATTAATGTTTCACCTACTGCTGGTGATGATGTTATGAAACGTGCTACTTAAGATTTGAAATGATAAATTATCGATATAATGAAGATAAGACTTTAACGGAATTGAAGTCTTATATTGATGCAACATACGGGCAACATTACTCCCGTGACAAATTTCAAGCAACAGAATTTATCATTGATGGTGGACATGGTGAAGGATTCTGTATTGGAAACGTGCTGAAATATGCACAAAGGTATGGCAAAAAAGACGGTAGAAATCGTAAAGACTTGCTAAAGATTTTACACTATGCTATAATTATGTTACACGTACATGATTTGAATGAAGGAAAACAAAATGAAATTAAGTGAATCTACAATTGATGTTTTAAAAAACTTTGCAACCATTAATGCTGGTATGCAATTCAGAGAAGGCTCTGTAGTGCGAACTATATCCAAAGGGCAGAACGTACTCGGCAAAGCTACAGTAACAGAAAACTTTGAAAAAGATTTTGTCATCTATGACTTGAATCGTTTCTTGTCTCTCTGTGGTTCTTTGACAGACCCCGAAATTGCTGTCAATACTGATGCAAACAACATCACAATTAAATCGGGAACATCCAAAACAACTTATGGACTTGCAGATGAGTCTATGATTGTTGCGCCACCTTCAAAAGAAATTAAGATTGAAAATGCCGAAGTGAATTTTAGACTAACAAAAGATGATATGAATCAAGTATTGAAGTTGTCTGGCATCTTGGGTCTTCCAAACATTGCAGTTGTTGGTGATGGTGGCGAAATCTCTGTCTCTGCACTTGACGTTAAAAATGCAGAATCAGATACTTTTTCAATCAAAGTTGGCGAAACTGCATCAAACTTCAAATTGATTTTCAATACAGAAAATCTTAAGATGGTTCCTGGCACATATGATGTTGCAATTTCATCTAAAGGTATTTCGCATTTCAAACATGCGACCGACAAAATTGAATATTGGATTGCTACTGAAGCTGGTTCTAAGTACGAAGGTTAACATAATGAGTAACGTAATTGTTCCGTCTTCTCCAGAAGATCGTAAAAAGATTCTGGATGCACTTGTTGAAATTTCAAACTCACTCACACGTATTGAAGCTGAACGTGATTTGATTAAAGACATTCTCACTACAGTAGAAGATAACTTTGAGTTGCCTAAAAAATACACTCGCAAACTTGCAAAGATTTATCACAAACAAAACTTCACCGAGGTCCAACAAGAACAAGATGATGTTGAATCTTTATATGAGAGTGTGGCTAAGTAACACTCGCTTGCATTCTAACATGTTTTATGTTAGAATATATTTTTATGTTATGATAAGGTGAACACATGCTACAAGATTTTTTGTGGGTAGAAAAATATCGCCCAAAAACTGTTGAAGATACAATTCTTCCAGCAGATTTAAAGGCTACGTTTCAACAATTCGTTGAGCAAAAGAACGTACCTAATCTAATTCTTACTGGTGGTCCTGGTGTAGGTAAAACTACTATCGCCAAGGCTATGCTTGAAGAACTTGGATGTACTTACATCGTTATTAATGGATCAATGAACGGCAACATTGATACTTTGCGAAATGAAATTAAAAACTTTGCCTCAACTGTATCATTCTCAGGTGGTCGCAAATATGTTATTCTTGATGAAGCTGATTATCTTAATCCGCAATCTACTCAACCCGCATTGCGGAACTTCATGGAAGAGTTTTCTGCTAATTGTGGTTTTATCCTTACTTGCAACTTTGTTAATCGTATCATCGCCCCTCTCCATAGTAGGTGCTCCGTTGTACATTTTAAGATAAACGCATTAGACAAACCAAAACTTGCTGGTCGTTTTATGAAACGTGTAACTGGCATTCTTGAAAAAGAAAATGTAGAGTTTGAATTAGCAGTTGTTGCTGAACTTATTATGAAACATTTTCCTGATTGGCGCCGTGTTCTTAATGAACTTCAACGCTACTCAGTCACAGGTAAAATTGATACAGGTATTCTTGCAAATATTTCAAGTGACAATTTCAAGTCATTAGTTGAAAAATTGAAAGCAAAAGACTTCACAGGTATGCGTAGGTGGGTTGCAGAGAATCTAGATAACGAACCGATTGTTTTGTTCAGACGAATTTTTGAAAACAGTAATGAATGTTTAAAGCCAGATTCTGTTCCACGTATGGTTTTATTGCTTGCTGATTACCAATACAAGTCTGCATTTGTTGCAGATCAAGAAATTAACTTTGTCGCTTTCTTAACTGAGGTGATGGTTGACTGTGAATTCAAATGACAACACCATTTGATTTCTTAAACGCTATCAATCAGTCAAAAGAAAACTTAATGGTTGGTACAGACAATGATGAACTAGCCGAAAAAACGTACAATGCGTACATTGTTAACAAAGGACTTTCTTTCTTTTCTGACACTATTCTCTATTCAAATGAGATGAATTTTCGTCATTTTCTCGACAATACACCTCAATTTTTGTATTTACTAAATACTATCAGGCCACGAAAACGCTATAGCAAGTGGTTCAAAAATGAAGTAGTTGAAGACATTAATGTGATTTCTGAATATTTTGGCTATAGTTACGCCAAGGCTAAACAAGTAAAAAATCTCATAACGTCCGAACAGCTCCAGATGATGAAACAAAAAATACAAAAAGGTGGCGTGAAGTCCAAGGAGAAAAAGAATGGCGGTGAACATTGAAGACTTACTTGAAGTCAGACTCAAAAAAGAAGATGATTTCCTAAAAGTAAAAGAAACATTAACTAGAATCGGAGTTGCATCTAGAAAAGATAAAACTCTATATCAGTCGTGTCATATTTTGCACAAAAGAGGTAAATATTATATTGTACATTTCAAAGAATTATTTGCGTTAGATGGCAAACCAACAGACTTTGAAGAAAATGATTTAGCAAGACGAAACACCATTGCAAAGTTGTTAGCCGAATGGGGACTAATTGAAGTTGTAACTGCCGCATCAAATGTGGAACAACCATTTGCTCCATTGTCTCAGATTAAAATCATATCATACAAAGAAAAGAATGAATGGTTACTTACGGCAAAGTACAATATTGGAAATAAAAGAAGAGATGATGATTCTCAAGTCAACGATTGATACTTGACAAACGTTAATATATATGAGATAATAACATCTCAAAACAAATTTAGGAGATTACATGAAATCCATTACAGCATTGACAGCAGTAGCATTGACTACTCTCTCCCTAGTTGCCGTTGCGGCAGAAAAACCAGCAGAAAAGAAATCTGCTGATAAACCTGCAACAACAGCACCAGCACCTGCCGCATCAGCAGACTCTAAAGATAAGCCACGTCCAAAAGTGATTACTCCAAAAGAAAAAGCCGAAAAAGCAGAGGCTAAAAAAGCAGAGGCTAAACCAGCTGAAGCTAAAACAGAAACTAAGAAATAATTCTTAGTAATTTTTTTATCATTAATTGATGAGGTATTTAAAATGGCATTTGTAAATTCTAGCAAAACACAGACAGAACTCTTGGTATCGTACTTACGTGGTACAGGTCGTGGAATCTCTGCACCCCAAGCAAGGTCTTTGTTTGGCATTAAAAACCTTCGTGCCCGTATCAGCGACTTGCGCCAAAGCGGCTACAAGGTTCGTAAAGATATGAACTCAGAAGGCAATACAACTTATTTTGTTTCACGCAGAATGATTGGTCAGGCTTAATAAGTCTTATAAATAAGCGTGTCTCAGGGATGGGAACGTTGATGGCTCTTCTACCTTAGGAGCGTCTAACGCTGGTACAACGATATGGTATCCCTGCATTCAGTAAGCAGGATTAACGATACGCCTTAGGGGTATCAAATTTTATTTTAACTCGCTTAACAAGGAGCAAACTATGCTAATGTACGCAAATATGGCTATTGACGCCATTCAATCTGGTAAGACCGCTTGGTTAAACCAATATGTCCAGGACGAATCTGTCCGCAAACCTCTTCAACACTTTGTAGATGCTCAGACTGAGTTTACTAAACAAATTGCTAAAACATTTTGGGAAGTAACTGGTTCTGCAATGCAAGCAACTTGTTCAAAAGTTTTTACTAAGTAAGAGGAGATATAATATGGGACATACACCACTACCTGCAATCTTCGGCGGTGCAGGATTTAAAGATTTTGATAAATTCTTTGTTGGCTTTGATGACCAATTCAATCGTTTAGCAAAAATACATGATGACGTTACTAAAAATATTCCTAACTATCCACCTTACAACATTCGCAAGACTGGTGACAATACATACATCATTGAAATTGCTGTTGCTGGTTTTGGTAAACAAGAAATTGATATTACATTTGAAGATAACAAGTTAATTGTTTCTGGTAATACAAAAGATGATAGTGATAATTTTTTGTTCAGAGGAATTGCTAATCGTGCATTCACTCGCACATTTGCACTTGATGATCAAATTGAAATTCAAGATGCCGCTTTGATTAATGGCATGTTGAAGATTGCTTTGGAGCGAATCATTCCAGAACACAAAAAGCCAAAGAAGATTGAAGTTAAGGATGCAGAATCCAAAACTAAAAAATCATCTAAGCAATTCTTGACCGAGGATGATGGAGTTATTTAAATATTTTAAATAATACCAATGGGGGCGTAATGCTCCCATTTTTAATTATGGAGATAATATGGCAGATAAACTTAGAATTTTAAAATTAAGTACGGGTGAAGAAATTGTTGGCAACATTACAGAACGTAGTGGTGATTTAATTTCAATCGAAAATCCATGCGTACTTGCAATTGCAATGGGACCAAACGGCAAAGCAAGTCTTCAAATGCAACCTATGCTTATCTTTTCCGAACAAAAAAAGGTAGACATCCTTCGTGCCAATATAATATATGATGTTTCGGTTGCACCAGAGATTGAAAACAAGTATAATGAGATATACGGTTCAGGTATAGTTATGCCTAAAAAACAATCTATTATTATTTAATGAAATTTTACACACACTTCTCTAAACTTGGTAATCAAATTCTTGTTCGTGGATATAAAGATGGCAGAAGATTCAACGAAAAAGTTGAATACAATCCAACATTGTATTTGCCTGCTGGAACTAAAGACGCTGAGTATCGAACGTTAGATGGTCAATCGCTTGCGGCAGTATCGCAAGGAACAATGCGTGATGCTACCGAGTTTATGAAACGTTATGAAGATGTTGACAACTTTAAAGTTTATGGCTCAACAAACTTTCCTTATGTGTACATCAATGAAACCTATCCAGGCAAAATAGATTATGATCCATCGCAAATTAAAATTGCAAACATTGACATTGAAGTTGGTTCAGAAAATGGTTTTCCTGAACCAGAGTCTGCGAGTGAGCCAATTACTGCTATTACGTTTAAGATAGCTGGACACTTATATGTCTTTGGCTGTGGTGAATTTAATAACTATCGTGATGATGTGACATATGTAAGATGCCGTGATGAAAACAATCTCATCATGCGTTTTCTTGACCTGTGGGAAGAAACATCACCTGACATTGTAACTGGTTGGAACATTCAATTCTTTGATATTCCATATCTGAACAATCGTATCACAAAACTCATGGGCGACAATACTGTACAGCGTCTATCACCATTCCGTAGAATCAATGATCGAACAATAACAAATCACAATAAGCCACAAACTATATTTGAGTTTGTTGGTATTGCAACGCTTGACTATCTTGAGTTGTACAGAAAGTTTACTTATTCACAGCAAGAAAGTTTCAGTCTGAATCATATTGCATATCTTGAACTTGGCGAAAAGAAACTAGACTACTCTGAAGTTGAAAGTCTGCATCAATTGTATGTGACAAATTTTCAAAAATTTATAGAGTATAATATTCGTGACGTTGAACTTGTGGATCGTATTGACGCTAAGATGCAATTGATTGATATGGCACTTGCACTTGCATATGACGCTAAAGTCAATTACACCGATGTGTTCACACAGGTGCGTATGTGGGATACTCTGATTCATAACGATTTGATTGAAAAGAATATTGTTGTGCCGCAAAATGTTCATACATCAAAAGATTCACAATTTGCTGGTGCTTATGTGAAAGACCCAATCGTTGGTATGCACGAATGGGTTGTATCATTTGACTTGAACTCTCTGTATCCACACTTGATTATGCAATACAATATTTCACCAGAAACAATTGTTGAAGGTCGTCACACAAGTGTCTCTATTGATAATTTACTGAATGGTGAGTATCAATCACAAAATGAATATTGCATGGCAGCCAATGGGCATTACTTTAAGCGTGACAAGCAAGGCTTCTTGCCCGCTATGATGCAACGTATGTACGATGATCGGTCATTGTACAAAAAGAAAATGATTGAAGCACAGAAGGCTTACGAAAAAGAAACTAATAAAGAACGTAAACGTGAAATAACAAATCAGATTTCAAAGTACAAAAACTTGCAGTTAGCAAAGAAAGTACAATTGAACTCCGCTTATGGCGCACTTGGTAATCAATATTTTAGGTTCTTTGATACTAGACAAGCGGAAGCAATCACTCTGTCTGGTCAACTTGCTATTCGCTGGATTGAAAAGAAGTTGAATAGTTATCTAAACAAACTATTGAAAACTAAGGATATTGATTATGTTATCGCATCGGATACGGACTCTGTATACGTTAATCTTGGCCCGCTTGTACATATGGTCTACGGATCGAAGAGTGAAACGAAAGTTGAAACAATTGTTGATTTCATCGACAAAGCGTGTACCAAAAAATTTGAACCCTTCATCGACAAGTCATATCAAGAACTAGCAGACTACATGAATTCATTTGAACAAAAGATGCAAATGAAGCGTGAGGTGATTGCCAACAAAGGTATCTGGACTGCCAAGAAGCGTTACATTTTAAACGTGTATGATTCTGAAGGTGTGCAATTTGCAGAACCCAAGTTGAAGATGATGGGTATTGAAGCTGTCAAGTCTTCTACGCCAATGTCATGCAGAGATAAAATTAAAGAGTCGTTAAAAATTGTGATGAATGGTAATGAGCAAGAGTTTCAAGACTTTGTTAATAATTTCAAACAAGAATTTAAATCGTTACCATTTGAAGACATTGCATTTCCCAGAGGCGTTAGTGAATTGACTAAATACAAGAGTAGTTCGGAACTTTATTCTAAAGGCACACCAATTCATGTGCGTGGTGCAATTATATTTAATTCATTGATTGAAAAGCACAAGCTAACAAAAAAATATCAATTGATTCAAGATGGCGATAAAACTAAATTTTGCTACATGAAAGTTCCAAATCCTTTTCAAGAAAATGTATTTTCTATTTTGACTGTATTGCCAAAAGAATTTAATTTTACTAAATTTATTGATTATAATTTACAATTTGAAAAAGCATATCTTGATCCCTTAAGAACAATTGTAAACACAATCGGCTGGAAGCCAGAACGTGGTTCATCACTAGAAAGTTTTTTCACATGAGACAAATACCACCAGAATACTTAGCATTTAGAAAAGAAGATGATTTCGGATTTAGTGCTATAGACGAATCAGAAGTTAATCGGGTTGTTGATCCAAACACTTTACAAGAAACTGTAATTGTTCGTGAATCAATTGCACAGTCTTCAGAATCTTTAACTAGAGTTGAAGATAAATTAGATTCAATTTTAGAATTGTATAATAACGGAAAATTAGGGCTTGATGCTGAACGAGATAAAATGGAAGCACAAGTCAAAATTAATTTAAAATCATTAGAGCAACTAGTCATACCTTTATTGGTAAATCTAATGAAAAATCCAGAGAAAGAATACATTTACTGGCCGAATCGTACAGAAAAAATTCAAGAACAAATTGATAAAATACTTACTCTAACCAGAGGATAAGATGATTTTTGCTTTGATTACTTTATTATGTGCAGTATTACTTTCCTCTATCGCCGCATATTATTCTGTCATTGGCTTAATGGCTATTTTTGCTACGGCACCAATTCCTATTGCAATCATGGGTGGCGCTCTTGAGTTTTCAAAACTCATTGCGGCATCATGGGCATATAAAAACTGGACACTTGCGCCAAGATTTTTAAAATACTATTTTGTTATAGCAGTTATTATATTGATGTTTATCACATCACTAGGCATATTTGGATATCTATCAAAAGCACATAGTGATCAGAATCTTATAAGTGGTGATGTGTCTGCACAAATTGCATTAATTGATGAAAAAATTAAAATTGAAAAAGATAATATAGATGTTAATCGCAGAACACTTAAACAGATGGATGAAGCTGTTGATCAAATCATGGCGAGAAGCACAACAGAAACTGGTGCAAGTAAAGCGGCAAATTTACGCAAAACACAACAAGCAGAACGCAATCGCATACTTAAAGAAATTGAATCACATAACAAATCTATTTCTGTTCTCAATGATGAAAGATCACCAATTGCAACACAAATTAGAAAAGTGGAAGCTGAAGTTGGTCCAATCAAATACATAGCGTCACTCTTGTATGATTCAGTTGATTCTGATATACTAGATAAGTCTGTCAGATTTGTTATTATTCTTTTAGTTTTGGTTTTTGATCCAATGGCAGTTTTACTTGTCATTGCAGGTAACTTTTCATTAAGGCAACTTGCAAAAGAAAAAGAAGAAAAGATGGGTAATTACGAAGTTAACATTCCTATTCCTGTTGTACCACCAAAACGAAAACAAAAAGTTAAACCAGAAAAATCTAATAGAGATGAAAATTTGGAAGCATCAGTTATAGAACCCATACCGATGACAAAAGAAGAACTGGAAGAATTCAAAAAAAAATATACCAGAGATGGTAGACCAAAATTTGCAAAATACCTAGATATGTGATGTTGCATTATGAACAAAAATGAGTTATAATGTCATTTGTGGGTTAATTATTATTAAAGGAAAACTATATGAGCAATTTTTTTACAGATTTAGTTCAACAATTAAAAGATGAAGACACAAAGATTCTAGCAGACGGTGAAGCGTCAGCAGAATTTAGTGGTAGCATTGATACAGGTTCGTATGCGCTTAATGCACTACTTAGTGGTAGCATCTATGGTGGTGTGCCGAACAACAAAGTGACAGCGTTTGCTGGTGAGTCTTCAACAGGCAAAACTTTCTTTGTGCTTGGTATTGTCAAACAATTTCTTGATGCAAATCCTGATGGTGGTGTTATCTATTTTGATACTGAAGCGGCAGTTACAAAGTCTATGATGGAGACAAGAGGCGTAGATACTAAGCGTGTCGTGATTTCAGAGCCCGACACTATTCAAAAGTTTCGTTACACTGCATTACAAATTATTGATAAGTATTCTGCACAAAAAGAATCAGCACGTAAACCAATGATGATGGTTCTTGATTCTTTGGGGCAGTTGTCTTCCACTAAAGAAATGGAAGATACTGCTGAAGGTAAAGAGACAAGAGACATGACTAAGAGTCAAACACTCAAGGGAGCATTTCGTGTATTGAATTTAAAACTTGCTAAGATCGGTGTGCCATTGCTTGTAACGAATCACGTTTATGATGTTGTTGGTGCATACATTCCAATGAAAGAAATGTCTGGTGGTTCTGGCTTGAAATACACAGCATCTACAATTGTTTACTTGTCTAAGAAGAAAGACAAAGATGGTACTGAAGTTATTGGTAATATTGTCAAAGCAAAATTACACAAGAGCCGTTTAACAAAAGAAAACAAATTTGTTGAAATTAAAATCACATACAGCAAAGGCTTAGATCGTTATTACGGATTACTTGATATTGCAGAAAAGTACGATATCATTAAAAAAGTCTCTACTCAATATGTATTGTCAAATGGTGTGAAAGTCTTTGGTAAAAATATCAATGCTGAACCAGAAAAGTATTTCACTAAAGAAATTTTAGACTTGATTGACGAAGCATGTAAAAAAGAATTCATGTATGGTCAAGATGCTGTTGGTAGTGATGTTGTCGATGAGGAAGAGTTGGAGTTGACAAATGAAGATTGATGAAACTTATATAATTACCGATAGCGATGTAAGATACAAAGATAAAGATGTTGTCGCTACGATTAAGATTACTCAAGGCGACTTCAAAGATACAGTATTTCATTTTGGTGAAATTAGTTTTGCCGATGAAGAAAATCCCGATGGCACCTATTCAATTAGCTTCAACTATGATATAATAAGTGAAGAACACAAAGCAATTCAAGGCAACGAAGCCTTTGAAAAACAACTTGGTGAAATTTTAAATGATATGCTAAGACATGCACTAGACGAAGCAGAGAAAAGGTATAAGAATGAACTTGGAACAAAAGATACTCAAACACCTATTACTGGATGAAGAGTATACACGAAAAACATTACCATTTATTAAAGGTGAATATTTTCAAGAATCTTCAGAAAAA
>SXGQ01795058.1_pt1 | contig 15131 bp, 11 predicted proteins | sample 3178371 | NCBI WGS metagenome assembly SXGQ01 (sample SAMN11356859, study PRJNA531348) | freshwater metagenome | isolation source: freshwater sample F1-20 | place: China: Fuxian Lake, Yuxi | collected 2017-12-25
GTTGCGGGCTTCGCAGCTTCGGGAGCTGGAGCCGGAGCAGGTGTTGCGGGCTTCGCAGCTTCGGGAGCTGGAACTGGCGGAGTCGCGCCAGGAGTCACGGGGAGAAGCGGAGACGGACGGCTGTTCGGCGCGCCGGGCGTCGGTGCAGGGGCGGGCGCCGGTGCCGGTGCGGGACGCGGCGTTCCACCAGTCTTCCGGGCGTTCGGGTTCTTCAAATCATCCTGCAGGTCGCGGGCAGCGCGGGCGATTGCGTCCTGACTGAACGGGTGGGAGCCTTGCAGGAGACTGTCGAGTGCGGCGATTGCCTCGTCGCGGTTTCCTTTCGCCGCGAGAATGCGTGCCACGCCGAGCGTCGCCACAGAAACATGCGCGCTCTTTGGGTAATTCGTCTGGATGCGCTTGTAAGTCGCCAGCGCCTCATCCTGTTTCCCCGCTTTTTCAAGCGTCACGCCAAGTGCCGCGACCGATGCCGCAAGCAGTGGATGCGTCGGATTGTTCTGGGCGAAGTTCCGGTATTCCGTCGCTGCTTCATCGAATTTACCCGCCGTGTGGAGCTCGTCCGCGATTCGGAATTGCGCCGTCGCAGAAGCTGCCGTGCCGGCCCAGTCCGTCGTCACCTTTCGCAACTCATCCACGGAACCCGCCGAGGCGAGCGCCTGCTCCGAGCCTTCTTTCTTCCGTTGCTCGACGAAAAGATACACACCCCAAATGCACACGCCTAGAACCGCCGCATACACGGTCCGCATGATGACCTTTCGGTATTGGATCCAGAAAGCCAGCATATCGAACTCCTCCGGCGGAGGCGGAGCAGCAGGCGTTGGCGAGTTAGGTTTACCGCCGGTGGAAGTTGGTTTCGGAAGATTGGACTCCGATGCAGGTTCGGACATAGGGCGGCGGAAAGTGCCAGAGCCGCGACAAAAGGCAAGCGTGCTGAAAGAGGAAAATGCGCCAGTGCCGCGAGAAACCACCCGGGAATAAGCGACGCCATTTGCCAGCTACGCTCCGGCAGTAAATGCCAAAGACCACGTTGTTCATCACTTTGCAGCGCCCGACGAATAATTAATCGGTGCCGTTGGCGGAGAACACTTTCGCATTCTCGGGAAACAGCGAGCGCGCCATCCGGAGGTGAATCCGGATGGCGCGCGGCTGGGTTTTCGGGGTAGGGTGAAGTCGGGCTGACGGCCTGCTTTTTTTCTGGCGGGCTAGTCCGCGAGGAGCGGGCCGTCGTCTTCGTCGCGAATCTGGTCTTTGTCTTTGTCGTTCATGGCAGTGATGGATGGTTTAGGAGCAGCCCTGGCTGGTGCCGCATTCGGTGCAGCAGCCGCAGGCGCCGGCGCGGATGACTTTGCTGCTGCCGCAGTTGGAGCAGGTGGTGTCCATATACATGTGGCCGAGGGCGCTCTTGAGGCGGTCGGCGTGGGTGGCGCCGTTTTGCGAAATATGCGGGTGGCCTTCGCTGCCGCCGGCGTGGGAGATGACGTCGATGATTTCCTTTTCCGAGGTGCGCTCGAGTTCGGGGACGGGTCGGTTGAGCGCCTTTTTGTCGAGCTCGGCGAGTTCTTTCATCGGCAGCTCGGCCTGGCCTTTGTTGGGGCTGGTGGCTTCTTTGTAGCCTTTGATGAACTGGCAGCCGAGCCAGCGGAAGACGTAGTCGGTGATGCTGGTGGCGGTGCGGATGTCGGGGTTTTTGGTGAAGCCCGATGGCTCGAAGCGCTGGTGCGCAAATTTGCGGACCATGCTGTCGAGCGGCACGCCGTATTGAAGCGCCATGCTGGTGAGCGCGCCCACGGTGTCCATGAGACCGCCGAGGGTGCTGCCTTCCTTCTGCATCTGCACGAAGAGTTCGCCGGGCTGTCCGTCTTCAAACATGCCGACGGTGATGTAGCCTTCGTGGCCGGCGATGTCGAATTTGTGGGTGAGCGCGACGCGGGTGTCAGCCATGCGTTTGCGGAGCGGCTGTTCGGCTTTGTCGCGGAGATCCTTGAGCTCGCTTTCGAGTTCGCGGATGCGGGCGGCGTAGTTGTCCACTTCTTCGTTTGCCACGGCTTCGACTCCGGCGACCGCGCCGTTGCTGGTGCTGTGCGTCTTTTTGTCGGTCGCGATCGGGGCGCTGCCTTTGGAGCCGTCGCGGTAGATGGCGATGGCCTTGAGACCGAGCTGCCAGCCCTCGATGTAGGTGTTCATGATGTCGTCCACCGTGGCGTCGTTGGGGAGGTTGACGGTCTTGGAGATGGCACCGCTGAGGAAGGGCTGGGCGGCGGCCATCATTTTGATGTGGCCGCGATAATGGAGGCTGCGTTTGCCGTTGGCTGGTTTGAATGCGCAGTCGAAGACGTTGAGGTGCTCGGGGCGGAGGCCGGACTGGATGAGCTCGCCGTTTTCGCCGGTGACGTCTTCGATAGTGTCGTGCTGATCGATGTGCGCCTCGATGCGCTCGACCTCAAGGCGGTTGTAGCCGAGGTTTTGGAGCGCGGGACGGACGGTCTGGTTGACGATCTTCAAAACGCCGCCGCCCGCGAGGAGCTTGTATTTAACCAGCGCGATGTCGGGCTCAATGCCGGTCGTGTCGCAATCGATGAGGAATCCGATGGTACCGGTGGGTGCGAGGACGGTAACCTGCGCGTTGCGGTACCCGTGTTTGTTTCCGAGCGAAAGTGCGTTGCTCCAGACTTCGCGGGCTTCGTCCTTGAGGAAGCCGAAGCGGTCGCTGGCCTGGATGGCTTCGACGCTCTCCTTGTGCAGCTCGATGACCTTGCGCATGGATTCGACGTTGTCCTTTTTCGCAGGCTTCTCGACGCCGGTGCAGCGGGCATCGTGGTAGCCGGGGAATGCGCCCATGACCTGCGCCATGCGGGCGCTTTGCTCGTAGGCGTGTCCGGTCATGATTGCGGTGATCGCGCCGGCGAGCGCGCGGCCTTCATCGCTGTCGTAGCCGAGGCCGTAGCTCATGATGAGCGAGCCGAGGTTTGCGTATCCGAGGCCGAGCGTGCGGAAGATGTGGGAATTCTCGGCGATTTCCTTGATGGGGTAGCTGGCGTTATCGACGACAATTTCCTGCGCGGTGATGAAGATGCGCACGGCGGCCTTGAAGCGCTCGACGTCGAAGGAGCCATCGGCCTTCTTGAACTTCATGAGGTTCAGCGAGGCGAGGTTGCAGGCGGTGTTGTCGAGGAAGAGATACTCGGAGCAAGGATTGGTGCTGTTCTGGCGGGCGGTGCCGCGGCAGGTGTGCCATTTGTCGATGGTCGTGTCGAACTGCATGCCGGGGTCGCCGCAAATCCAGGTGCCCTCGGCGATTTTGCGGAGCAGCGTCTTGGCGTCCTTCTTTTCGCACGGCTTGCCGTCGGTCACGCGCTTCGTCCACCACTCGCGTCCGGCCATGGCGGCGTCCATGAACTCATCGCTCACGCGGACGGAGAGGTTCTCGTTTTGATACATGACAGAGCCGTAGGCCTCGCCGTTGAAAGATGCATCGTAACCCTGCGCGATGAGCGCCCAGGCCTTCTTTTCCTCCTTGGTCTTGGCCTCGATGAACTCCTCGATGTCGGGGTGATAGTCCTTGAGCGTGTTCATTTTAGCCGCGCGACGGGTCTTGCCGCCGGATTTCACGACGTTTGCGACCTGGTCATACACTTTGAGGAACGAGAGCGGGCCGCTGGGTTTTCCGCCGCCGGAGAGCTTCTCGCGGGTGGAGCGGAGCGGGGTGAGGTCGCTGCCCGTGCCACTGCCGTACTTGAAGAGCATGGCTTCCGAGGTCGCGAGGCCCATGATGCTTTCCATGGTGTCCGTGACGCTCTGGATGAAGCACGCGGAGCACTGCGGGTATTCGTATTGAGTGGGTGCGCGCTCGGCGATCCGGGTGTCGCGATTGATGAAAAAGTTGCCTTCGCCCTTGCCGACGCCTGTGCCGTATTGGTGGTAGAGGCCGCAGTTGAACCACACGGGGGAATTGAACGCGCCATACTGATTCACGCAGAGCCAGGTGAGTTCGTTGTAGAAAAGCTCGGCGGTTTCGTTATCCGCGAAATAGCCGTCGGCGAGGCCCCAGTCGGCGATGGTGCGCGTCACGCGGTGGACGAGCTGTTTCACCGAGCGCTCGCGTCCGCCTTTGTAGGGATCCGTTCCGTTGGCGATGTCGCCGTAGAAATACTTCGAGACGGCGATTTTCGTGGCGAGCTCGGACCACGTTTTTGGCACTTCGACGTTGTCCTGTTTGAAGATCGCCTTACCGGAATCATCCGTGATGGCGGCCGTGCGGTTTTCCCATTCGAGTTCGTCGAACGGCGCAATGGCTTCATTGCTGAAAACGCGGTCGAATTTGAGGCCTTTTGCGGAGGACTTTTTGGCGGAACGTCGGGCGGGTGCGGCGACGTTGAAACGGTTCGTGGAACTAGGGCGGCGGACTGTTTTGAGCGTGGGCATGGCTGGAATGTGAATAACTTGGTGAAAACTTTGTGGGGTTCCGACCAATAAAGGGTGCTTTCCAGAGACGGACCCTGTGAATAACACTCCCTGTTGGGCGCAGGTTTGTATGACACCACAATTAGTAGGGGCATCCAAGGAAATAACGGGTCCCTTTAACAAAAGTTTTTCCCTGCGAATTTCCTCTTGCCACGAGGGCTTTTGACCGCTCCCCGGCGTAAAAGCGGCGATCTTTCGACGCAGATCGTGTGGAACCTTTATGGAACCGTAATTCCGGCGTTTTTGGCAGCGGAAAGCCGCATGGAATGGGCTCTCCGGAGCGATCCGGGTTACGCCGGGGTTCCGGATGCGTCACGACTGCGCGGAGTCCGGAATGGAATTTTACAAATCCTGCTCGGTTTTGAGGATTTTCACGAGCTTGAGCAGGTCGTTTGTGACGAGTTCGTAGAGCGGCTTCGTGGGGTCGCTGGCGAAGATGTTATATTGCCGCAAATCGTAAGCGCAAATCGACGCTACGATGACCGCGACGCCGAGCCACTGCCGGTGACGGAGACCGGTGCAGAGCTCGGCGATGATCATTACGGCGCCGAGCCGGAACGGCATTTCCCAGATGCTCGTGTAGCGCAGATTCATGCCGTATTTTACGTTGCACATCACGAGGTAGCTTGCTGCGACGAAGACGGCGACAAACGCGAGTCCCTTCCGCGATGGCGTGAGCTTGAAAAGCGCGCCAACGCCCAGCAGCACGACGATCGGGCTCAGCGTGATCATATCGATGAAGTAGCGATACCACGGACCGTCGCCGGTGAGTTTGGCGTAATTCAAATTCTGCGCTTTAACGACGAGCGTTTTGTAAATCGAAACGAAAGTTCCGGCTCCGCCTGCGAGCGAGATGAGCAGAAGAATTCCGAGCAGCGGTGCGAAAAAACTCACGAGCAGAAACTTTGGCGTCGTGTTGCCGATCTTAAGCCAGCGGTTGGCTACGATGATCGCGCCGATTCCGCAGCAAACGAAGAACGCGTTCTCGAGCTTCGCGAGCGGGAGCAGGGCGAGGAAGATTCCGTGTGCGATGAGCCAGGCTTTTGAAGCGGGGTTCTTCATGCATTCCCACGTGGTCCAGACGCACATCAGCGCCCAGAACGCGAAGAATCCATCGATCAGCGCGTGCTGGCTGAAGTGAAGCTGCATCGGGCTGAACGCCATCAACGCAAGCACGCCGAGTCCGACCTCCGGCCCTGCCATGCGCCACGCCGCGAGGCCTCCGGCAATCATCAGGAGAATCGTAAACATGCACGCGACCCGATGCAGCGAAGCCAGAGCGGGATCGCGATGGTCGGGATCGTTTGCGCGGTCCGCAGGCAATGTCCGGGGTTGCAACTCCGCGGGAGTCAGCGGCGGTGCGTCTCCGAACTGCACGCGCTTCCACAGCCACGATGTGTAAATGTATAGAAACCGCGTCGGCGGCAGTTCGCATTCCGTTTTATCCGAAGCCTGCGAGTCGAGGAAGAGTCCGCAAAGATCGGGCATCGCGCCCATTCCAGTGCCTTGAACGGTGATTTGATAAGGAGCGAGCGTCTGGTCGCGTTGGAACACGCCGACGGTATGTTTTCCGCCGTCCATCATGTTCACGTAGCGCCGGTAGATCATCTCATCGAAGCCGACGCGGCGCCACGAGCCGGAATCGGCGATGCGCAGAATCGATCCAACGATCGAAATGAGGACGAAAATGAAGACAAACGACCGCATGGAAATCCGCTGCGGCTGGGCTGATGTTGAATCGGACATGATTGGGCTGCGCTCCCTTAAAGCAAACGCCTTGCCTGAATGACAGCCCACTTTCACCGCCTTGCGCGTGGTTTGGAGGCTGCTATTGAATGCCGGCTACGAATGACACGCGTTTTCATCACCGGTGCGGCCGGATTTATTGGAAGCAATCTCACGGACCGGCTGCTCGCCGAAGGCCGCACAGTAGTGGGCTGGGATAATTTCTCGACTGGGCGACGGGAGTTCCTCGCAGATGCGCTTAAACGTCCAGCCTTCTCATTGGTGCGTGGTGACAACCTCGATGCGGAAGCACTAAGGGCCGCGATGGCCGGTTGCGATTTCGTGTTTCACCTTGCTGCCAATGCCGATGTGCGATATGGCCTCCAGCATCCGGAGCGCGATATTCAGCAGAACACCATCGCGACTTTCCACATGCTCGAAGCGATGCGCGCGAACGGAATCAAGCGCATGGCCTTTTCATCGACGGGCTCCGTGTATGGAGAAGCGGCGACGATACCGACGCCCGAGGATGCGCCATTCCCGGTGCAGACCTCGCTCTATGCCGCGTCGAAACTCGCTTGCGAAGGGCTGATTCAGGCCTATTGCGAAGGCTATGGATTCGAGGCTCACATCTTCCGCTTCGTCTCGATCCTCGGAGAGCGCTACACGCACGGACACGTGTTCGATTTCATGAAACAGCTCCGCGAGCATCCGGATTACCTGCGTGTGCTTGGCGACGGCACTCAGCGAAAAAGCTACCTGCACGTGGGAGACTGCGTATCGGCGCTCGTGAGTATTCCTGCGAAGGGTTTCGCGCCTGACGTCCGGCAGCGCGTAGCGGTCCTGAACCTCGGGACGGCGGAATACTGCATGGTAAAGGATTCCATCGGCTGGATCGCGGCGCGTCTCGGTATTTCTCCACGGCTTGAATTCACAGGTGGAGAGCGCGGATGGGTGGGGGACAATCCGTTTATCTTCCTCGATACGGTGCGTGCGCTTTCGACCGGATGGAAGCCCAATCTGAGTATTCGCGAAGGCGTGGAGCGAACGGTGGACTGGCTCGCAGCGAACGAGTGGATCTTTTCCGCGCGCGAGTAGCGTTCGCCGCCTAAACCAGATTTTCGCGAACCAGAAGCGCGTAGATCGCGGCATCCGCGAAAATGTGGGCTACGATTGGAAGTACAATGCTGCCCGACCGGACGCGGAGGATTCCCATCGCGATGCCGAATGCAGTGGCGAGCGCAGCACCGGCGGGGCCTGGCGGGTAGCCCTGAAGGTGGCCGATGCCAAACAGCAAACCGGTCGCGAGGATGGTAATGCGCTGGTTCCACTGCGACGCGATGCCATCGAATAGAATTCCGCGATAAACGAGTTCCTCGAGGGTCGCGTTGATCAGCGGAAACAGAATCCACGCGCCGTACCTTCCGCCGAGCGAATCAAACGGCATCGCGGCTCGGTAGCTATGGAGGTCCGGTTGGGCGAAGTGCTGAAAAGCAAAGATGCCCGCGACAGAGATGGCGATGATGGCTGCCGTCACTGCGCAATTGGACCGGGAAAAGTTGCCGAAGCGAGGGCGGGAAAATGTCCGCCGGAGCGGGCCTGCCGTTGCGACAATTGTCGCATACAAAGCGAACGGGACGATCCAGAAAAGCGGCCAGACTCGCAGCGGCGGAACGATCGAAGGGACCGTTAGCAGCGATGCGAACAGCATGCAATGAACTACGGGCCACGGGGCGGATTTCATTTCACTCAGGTTCCTTTTAGGAAGGAACCGCTACTACCTCGAAAACGCTTCCATGAGCGCTGCGACGCGCTTCTTTTCCGCCTCGATGGCGGTGACCGTCGCGTCGTCTTTCGCCCGCGCGTGGGCGGCTTGAAGCTCCGTCAGCCACTTGAGGTAGCCATCCACGGTGAACTTCCGGACGGAATCATTCGATGTCGCGGCCCGCTTGGTCGCGGTGACGAAACGCTCGCGTGCTGTGCCGAGGTGCGCCGGGAGTTCCGCCGGAGTCTTTCCTTCGATTGCTCCGGCTTTTCGGGCGGCGAGTTCCGCGTCGATTGCTGCGACGCCGGCGGCGCGCTTCGCTCCCTCTTCGATCCTGCGGGCGGCGTTTAAAGTTGCGGCATACTGGTCGAGCGCGAGCTTTTTCTGTGCTGCGACGGATGCATCATACTGCTTCATCGCAGCATCGAACTGTGTGGCCTGTGTTTTGACCGTTTCCGGCAAACCGGCGGCGCCGGATGTGGCAAGCAGTCCCACGAGGACAGGAATTGAGCAAAATAGGTGTGAGAGTTTCATGACAGGCAGCGAGGTGGCGATAGAGCAATCCCATCGCGCCTCAAAGCTTTGTTGTGCCATTTTACGGGCTCGTGTTGGTGCCACGTTGCTGTGGGGATTACGGTTCGCTTGCACCCACCGCGCCTTTCCGCCAAATGTCTGCGATGACGACTGCACGAGTGCTGGTGGACCTTGGTTCGCGGAAATATCCGATTTTGATCGGGAGTGACACGATGGGTGGATTGGGCGCTTCGCTCCGGGAGAACGGGCTGACCCAGCGCGATGCGTTTGTGATTACCAATCCGGCGGTGGGCGCACACTATTTCGACACGGTGCGGCAATCGCTGGAGGATTCCGGTTTTCGCCGTGTCGTGCGGCACGACATCCCGGCGACGGAGCAGGGGAAGAACTGGGAGGAATTCACAAAGGCCTGCGCGGGAATGCTGGAGTCGTTTCCGGATGCCGGCGCCATTCCGCTTGTGGTTTTGCTGGGAGGGGGCGTGGTTGGGGATCTTGGTGGTTTTGCGGCGGCGGTTTTCCGGCGCGGTGTTCCGTTTGTGCAAATCCCCACGACGCTCCTCGCGGCGGTGGATTCGAGTGTCGGAGGGAAGGTGGCCGTGAATTTCGGCGGCGTGAAAAACATCATGGGCGCTTTCAGCCAGCCGCGACTGGTTTTCTGCGATCTGGGCGTGCTGCGGACGCTTGATGCACGGGAGGTTCGCAGCGGAACGGCGGAGATTATCAAGTATGGTGCGGTGTGTTCGGAATCGCTTTTCCGGCAGCTCGAGGATGGCGCGTTGGAGCGGGTTCTGGCACTGGAGCCTGGGACGCTGACTGATGTCGTTGCGCAATGCTGCCGGCTGAAGGCCGATGTCGTGGAGAAGGATGAGCTCGATAAACTTGGCATCCGCAATGTGCTGAACTTCGGCCACACGATTGGTCATGGTTTGGAGCTGAGCGCGGAGTACGCTCTCACACACGGCGAGGCGATCGCGATTGGCATGGTCGCGGCCACCCGGATGGCGGTCAAACTCGGGATGGTAGGTCCCGAGTTTGAGAATCGACTATTCTCACTAATTCGACGCGCCGGCTTGCCAATGAGTTTTTCCGGGACTCCAGGGCTCTACGATGCCGTGATTCGTGCGATGCAGTCCGACAAAAAATTCCGCGATGGACGGAACCTCTTCGTCCTTCCGACGGCCATTGGCGCTTGGGCGCCGAGGGAGAACGTCGACTGGGGACTTGTGGGTGACTGTGTCCGTGGAGTGATTTCGTGAAAATTCGTGCCCGGCGTGGCACGAGTTTCGCTTCGCAACAGGGGAATCTGCGTTGATTGGCCGGGTGCCAATCAGGTCTGGGTTCGTAGTTTTATACGTGTTGTTGTTGGAATATAAGCGCCGTCCGGAATGTTGTACGGGCGGCGCTTTTCTCGTACACAAAAGAGCCCGGCGCAGTGAGTGAATCACCCCGCCGGGCTCGAAGAGTGGTAAGTGGAACTATTTCAGTGCTTCAGCGCGGGGCACGATTTTGACGCTGATGACATTCATCCGCTCCGTCGGACGGTCGCGACCATCCGTCTTGGTGGTGGCGATTTTCTCGAGAACGTCGTCGCCTTTGATCAACTTGCCGTAGGCTGTGTACTGCTTGTTGAGGAAGCTCGGGTTGCCATGGCAGATGAAGAACTGACTGCCGGCGGAATCCGGGTCCTGCGAGCGGGCTGCGCTGAGCACGCCGCGAACGTGGTCCTTGTCGTTGAACTCGGCCTTAATCTTGTAGCCGGGATCGCCGGTGCCCCAACGGGCCTGATTGGCGTCATCCTTCGTGAGCGGGTCGCCGCCCTGAATCATGAATCCTTTGATGACGCGGTGGAAGCACGTGCCGTCGTAGAATCCCTTTTTGGCAAGGGTCTTGAAGTTCTCGACGTGCTTCGGTGCGACGTCGGGCCAGAATTCGAGCACCATGTCGCCCTGATTGGTTTTGATGACCGCGACCTCGTCGGCAGCGGCTGCTGGTTTTGCGGTTTCGGCTTTCTCATCGGCCGCCTGGACTTGAAAGCCTATGGCTGCCGTGAGTGCGAGCAGAGTGGAAAGGAGTTTTTTCATAGGGCGGCGAAAGAAGCATGGGATTCCGGCGCTGTCACGTGGAGAAATTCCATGCCGAAAGGCTGGCAATTCTTTGCCGACTCGGCTTTCGATGGGGACCGACATTTTCTCCAACATGCCTCGCGAACTCGACGAACAGGACAAAACCATTCTCCGCGCCCTTGTGCGCGACCCTCGCAACAGCGACAACGCGATCGGTCTCGCGACCGGTGTGAATGTTCGCACCGTCTCGCGGAAGCGCCAGAAACTCGAAGAGGACGGGATTTTAAGTTACTACACGAACGTCGATCTTGGGCCGCAGGGGGCCGGGCAGAACCTCATCCGCCAGCACTACACGATTAAATTCAAACTCGGCGTAACGCTGGAGCGGCTCATCAGCGACATTCGCCGCGAGCCGAAGGTGCGAAGTGTTTTCACGGAGAGCATCGTCGAGAGTCACGTGGCGGAAATGGACGGCCACCTCGCGATGATTCTCATCGTGGAAGCCGGGAGCGACCAGGAACTCGTGCAGACGGTCCACGAGAAAATCATCCCGAGCCTGCGGCGAAACCACGGCCACGACAGCATTGAGGAAATTCGCACCATGCGTCTGCTGGCTCCGGTGCGCGCCTGCCGGAATTACGTGCTGCCGGTCAACATGAAGAGCGGCTACCTTGCAAAGGAATGGCCGGACGACGCGATTTACGTCGGCCGCTAAGCCTTATTTGAGGGCGAAACGGACGGGGACCTGGAGGCGGGCAGCCACCGGCTGGCCGTTCATTTTTGCGGGATTAAAGCGCCACTTCCGGACGGCGGCCATGGCTGCATCGTCGAGCTCTGCGCATCCGCAACCGCGCGCTTTGGTGACCGATACAGGACGTCCGCTCTCGTCGACGGAAACGGATAGAATTACCGTGCCGGAAATCCCCGCCTTTTTTGCTGCTGCCGGATAAATCGGATGCGGAGTCTGCGCGTATGTGGCGGGCGTGTAGTTGGCAATCCCCGCAGTGCCGCTTCGACCGCTTTCGGGGCCGATTCCCATCGCGTTTTCACGCCGGGCCGAGGCTTTGGTGCGCGATTTGTTTTCCTTTCGCTCGCTGCTCACGAGCGGTGAGGCGGCGATTGCGGGAAGGACGCTCGGTGATGTTGTGGAAACGATTTCTGCAACGGTCGGGGGATTTGCAATGGGCGATGACTCGATTTCCACAGCGGGGTTCGGGGGGGCAGGTGGCGCAATTTCGAGTGGAGCGACCGGCTCCACGCTTTCCATCGGCGGGGCGGCATCGGCCGGTGCATCGAGTATGAGCGTAGTTCCCGCTCCGAGTTCATCGCCTTCGCTGGGAATAGATGGCTTCGGAGCGGGATGGAATGCGACGGCGGCCATAACCACGACTACGGCGCTATTGAGCAGCGCCGATGCGAGTAATGATTTGCCGCCAAGCGTCATCGGAAGTTTAGCGACGACCGGACACCGGCTTGTACTTGGTTTCGTCCGCACCGCGACCGAAGTCATAGCTGAGGACCAGCCAGCATTCCTGACGCGGGGAGTCATCATTCAGCCCAAACAGCGCGGTCGTTGCGACGGAGAATTTGTCCGTGATTCGCCACTGTGCGCTCGGGCCGACGTGGTATTTGTGCTCGGGTTCGCTGCGGCTGGTGGTTGTGGTTTCGTGTACGTATTTGCCCTCGATGCCGAGGCTGAATTTTCCATCCACGAGCGTCTTGCTGACACCGCCAACGAGCTGCCATTCGGTGGTGCGTTCGCCGCCGAGTTCCTTTTCCCAAACGAGGTTTGCGCCGTAGTGCCAGCCGCCCGGAAGTTGATCGCCGAGGAGGAGTTTCAGTTCGAGAACATCCGCCCCTTCATCCACCCACTTGTATTCCGCGTAAAGCGTCGGATTCAGCGGAAGCTTGCCCCAGTCGGCCAGAGCGTAGCGGAGTTCCACTGCGAAATCCTCGGTCCGCGAACGGCGGCTGCCGTCAATCGCCATGTCATAGTAAAGGTCGAGTTGCATGCGGTGGGGCAGGCCGATTTCGATTTCCGCAGTCGCGCGGCTGATGGATGTGCCATCGCGCTTGTGCCGGTAGCGCCACCACGTTCCTGCGCCGACCTGCCATGGCTCCTTTTGAATATAGACGCGGGTCGTCGGGAAGCGGCGGGCGGTGGTCCATTCGGGGCGACCGGTTTCTCCGATTGCACGTTGGTCGTTGAAGAGGTTGACGTCTGTAATCGTAACCTCGGGCATCTTCTGCGCAGCCGGCCGTTTTTCTTCGGCTAAAGCGGTGGTCGCTGCTGCGGTGGTTGCGAGTAGTAGAATGGCTGGTTTGTTTATCATTGGTTGATTATCTTTTAAGATGTGCGTCTTGATTGACGCGCCCCGCGCTCTAGCGGGCACTGTGCCAACTCTGCAGAAGTCTCGTCTTTACTCTGTCAAAAAGTCAGCTTCGCAGAAAAGAATCTTCACGAGTGGCTAAGATTTGTTCGCGCAAATTCGTGTGCGTGGATAAATGTTGTTCATGATTTCTGCGAGGGTAATTCTATGAGCCGGTTGTCACTGCGGCTTGCGCTGGCATTCTTCGCATTTGTCGTGATTGGTTCGCTGGCGCTGGTTTTTTGGATGGCGTCCGAGGAGCGGCGGCAGTCACGAACTGCTTTCGCCACGATGGCGCGTTCAAATGCCGAACTCATTTCCAGCCAAAATTATCCGCTGTCATTGCGAACCGCCAATGCTGTCAGCGAAGTTTTGGGTGTTGATCTTTTGTTCGTCCGCACCGAAGGGGGAAATATAGTCGAACCTGAATGGAGCGAAGCGCATAAGCCGGTCCACATGGCTTTTGTCCTCAGTTCAAGGGAGCCGGGCAAGGTGCTCGACCAGTATCTCGAGTATCCGAATATCAGACGGATTTTGATGGATTTGGCTCCGGGGCGTACACTCAAGACGGACGGACCGAAATGGGAGATTGTATCTTGGCCGTTGAAGGACGGGTATTTTCTTTCCCTGCTTCGGCCGGAGCAGGTGTGGTGGACTCCGACGTTGAACTTTCGAAGCGCAGGGATCCTCACCGCATTCTGGTTGCTGTCTGCATCGCTGGCTGTCGTCCTCGCACGGGGAATCGTTGGTCCGCTTCGCTCGCTGGCGAAGCGCCTGCCGCGAATTGGTGATGGCGGGGACGATTCTCTGCCTGAAGCCGCGCGGGGCGATGAAATTGGCGAGCTAGCGCGTGCCTATCAATTCACGCGCAAACAACTCGCCGAGGAGCGCCGTGCCCGTGAGCAGGCAGAGCGGCTTGCCACGCTGGGGAAAATGGCGACCGGGCTCGCGCATGAAATCAACAACCCCGCCGCGGCGATAAAGCTGCACGCTCAATTGCTCGAAGATGACGCCCCGGGCGAATCCATCGCGACGATTTTGAGCGAGAACGCAAAGATTGAAGCGCTGGTCAATCAATGGATGTTCCTTGCGCGGCCGCAGCCTCCTGCGGTGGCACAGTGCGACCTCGCGGATTTGGTTGCGGAATGCATTCGCACTGTTTCACCGGCAGCCGTTCACGCAAAAGTAGACATCGTTTCCGACCTGACAGGTGCATTGGTTGATGTGGATCGCAGGAGGATCGCGCAGGCGGTTTGTAATGTGTTGATGAATGCCATTCACGCCATGTCGAATGGCGGCGAGCTTTCGATTTCAAGTGCCGCTCACGAAGGCCGACAGATGCTCGTTTTCCGGGATACGGGTCCGGGGTTTTCTTCGGCGGCGCTGGATAAAGCGACCGAGCTTTTTTACAGCGAAAAAGAAGGCGGCATGGGAATCGGCCTGAGCGTCACCGCAGAGATTCTCAAGGCCCACGGCGGAGAGCTGCGCATCGCAAATTGCGAGCGTGGCGCCGTGGTTACAATGGTCCTCCCGGTGAAGGCGGTTAGAAGCGCTCACCTCTCGTCAGACACTCATTTATGATCCTCATCATCGAAGACGAACCCGCCCTCGCAAGCGCCCTCGCGACAGTCGTCAAACGACTTGGCCACGAATCTGAAACGTGCGCCAGTGGTCGTGCCGGACTCGCAAAGCTGCCGTCGGCGAAACTCGCCATACTTGACATCGGACTCCCCGACATTTCGGGGCTCGATGTATTGGAGAAGGCACGTTCGCAGGCTCCGGGTATTCCAGTCATCATCATCACCGCGCACGGCAATCTAGAGAACGCAGTCGCCGCGCGAAAGCTCGGAGCCGCCGCATACCTCGTGAAGCCGCTCGACCTTCGAGAACTCCAGCAGACCATCCAGCAAATCCTGGTGAGCAGCGTCGCGCCAGCAACATCGCCGAAAGCCGCAGCGAGCCGCGCCGAGATGATCGGCACCTCGCCCGCCATGCAGCGTGTATTTTTGGAAATCGCACACGCCACAACGACCGACGCACCCGTGTTGCTAGGCGGGCCCACCGGTGCGGGGAAAACACTCGCGGCGCGCGTCATTCACGATCACTCGCCTCGGGCCGCAGCGCCGTTCGTCACGCTGCACTGCGGATCGCTGCCGGAGCCTCTGCTGGAGAGCGAATTGTTCGGACAGGAACAAGGGGCGGTCACCGGCGCGA
>SXGQ01449718.1_pt1 | contig 15130 bp, 5 predicted proteins | sample 3178371 | NCBI WGS metagenome assembly SXGQ01 (sample SAMN11356859, study PRJNA531348) | freshwater metagenome | isolation source: freshwater sample F1-20 | place: China: Fuxian Lake, Yuxi | collected 2017-12-25
AGTGCGCTCGCGCTGTCGGGCGGCACGGCGAGTGCCGCGAGGTCGAGCAGCGTCGACTTCCCCGATCCGGAGGGGCCCGCGACTGCGACGGCCTCGCCGGCACCGAGGACAAAACGTTCGACCTCCAGCACGAAGGCGCCGGCCCCGCTGCCGTTCGACCGCACCAGCCCCTCGATCAGCAGGGCCGGCGCGGCGCTCACGGCAGGGCGGAGAGAGGTACGGGGTACATCGCCTCGTTGGGGCTCCGCGCGCCGTCGAGGTTCACCCAGAGCTCGGGCTGGCGCGCGAATTCCTCGTAGAGGCGGAGCTTGTTCGAGAGCCCGTTGATGATCTCCCGCCGCGCGCCGGCGCCCATCGTCACCCACTCGTCCTCCGTCACGCCCATGATGGCGGAGCGGTAGGGAAGGCCCTCGAGATAGTCGCCGAACACGCCCGCGACGCGCTGCAGTTCCGCGATCCGCCGCGGGTCGCGCGACAGCGCCGCGGCGAGGCCGCGCAGGCGCCCGAAGAACGTCTCCGGCGCGAGCCGCCCCGCCGTTCCCGCCTCGATGATGCCCTTCAGCGTATTGGCGAGATCGGAGAGCTGGTTGCGCGTGAGCAGCACACGCACCTCGAGCGGGCGTCGGATGGGAGACGGGTTGGTCCAGTCCTCGTCGACGGTGAAGCTGTGGATCACGTCGGGTGCGGCGGCCCCCGTTGCACGACCGAGATAGGAGAGCCGCATCGCATGCGCGACCACGGCCGTCTCCTCGGCGATGCGGCTCTGCTGCGCCGAGCCGGTCGGCGCGATGCCGCCGATCGGGCGGCCCACCGTCTGCGCGACCTGTCCGAGGATCGCATCCGCCAGCGTATCGACGACGTTGCCGAACTCCTCGACGCTGCCGTCAGGCACCGGAGAGTAGAGCGGGCCGACGCCCGGGAAATCGGTCAGCGCCCGGTACTGGCGCTCGGCGCGGGCGTGGTTGTTCCGCCCCTCGGGCGTCTTCAGGTGGATCGCGTAGATCGCGACCTGCTTGGCCTCCGACCGCGCGATGGCGCGGACGCCGTCGATGGTGAGCCCCGTCGTCGAACGCGGGTCGGGCGCCTCCTGCGCGCCGGCATCGGTGATCAGGATGATGTAGCGGCCGCCGAACTCGCTCCACTTCACCTCGTCGAGTGCCGTCTTGATTCCCGCGATCGCGTCCTCGTCGAACCCGTCGGTCGAGACCGTCGCCTCCCGCACCGCGCCGATGCGGCCGAGCAGCGCGTCGGGCGCCTCGCGGAAATCGGGCGCGGCGACCAGCCGTGAGGTGTACTCGATGTTCGCCCGCCCCGCCGCCGTGCCCCGATAGGCGACCATGCCGAAGCGGAAATTGTCGCGCACGGCGGTGTCGCCGATGCGCCGCACGACGCGCGCGATCGCCTCGCGGGTGCGCGCGATGTAGGGTTCCATCGAGATCGTGGTGTCGACCACGAATACGACCGCGCCCTTGAAGTCGCGCAGCGCCTCGGGGCTGGCGCGAGGTGCGGCTTCGCGCGAAGGCGCGCTGATCACCTCGAGAAGCCGTGCCGAGGGGCCCCGCTCGGGCTCCATCACCCGCGCCGAGAGCACGGGCAGGAGGTAGAAGTTCCGCGTGATGTCGACGAAGGTCTCCGGCTCCTTCGCGATCACCGGCCCTTCCGTGCCCGCCGTCGCCGCCTGCCGGAAGCCGGCCGCCCGCTGCGCGCGATCGGCCGCCACCCAGGTGTCGCGCACCGTGTCGCCGTCGCGGAAGAACAGCACGGGGTCCCGCCCCGCGGGGTTGGTGAAGGCCAGGATCATCGTGTGGCGCCAGTCGATCACCTGCGCGGCGCGGATGAAGCCGCTGGTGCGCCCGTCCGCCCCCTCGCCGACCTCGACCCAGGCATTGGCCCCCTCGCCGCCCCGGCCATAGACGTAGAACACCGAGAAGCCGGGAACCGGCCGGCCCGCCACCTCGGCACGTGGGCTGAGGGCCGCACCCGGGCGGGTGATGACGCGCTGGTAGAGCGTGGTCGTGCCCTCGATCGTCAGAGGCTGGCGCCTCTGCTGCGCCTCCGCCGGACCATGGTGGAACAGCGGGAGAAGCAGGAGCGCGGCGAGCACAAGACGGATGAGCGTCATGGCCAGAACTCCCTCAGCGCCTCCGCGGCGGTGGCGTTGCCCTGCGCGGCGGCCTGCTCAAGATACGTCTTCAACGCCTCGCGCAGGGGCAACACCTGCGTGTCCCCCGCGGTCGCCGCGCGGCGGTAGTAGTCGGCCGCCTGGCGCATGTCAGGCGAGGTGAAGGGCCGGCCAGGCTCGAAACCATTCGGATCGTAGAGCCGCCCGAGCGCGGTGAGCGCCGGAGCGACGCCGCGATCGGCCGCCTCCTCGAGCAGCACGAGCGCATCGTCATGCCGACCCGCCTGCTGGCGGCGCAGCGCGACGGCGAGGATGCCTTCCGGATTGGGCGTGCGCTGCACCACCTCCTGCAGCGAGAGCTGGTCGGTTCCCTCCGGCCAGGCAGGCGGTGGCGGCGCGGCCGGGGCCACGGGATCGGGTGTCGCGATGACCGGCGGAGGCTCCGCGGCGTCCTTGAACGCGAACCACCAGGCCGCGCCGGCGGCCGCCCCGGCGACGACGAGCAGGACGAGCAGATAAATTGGCCAGCGCGGTCCGGGTGGGGGTGGCGGGGGCGGCGGAGGTGGCGGGACGATCTTCGCCCGCTCCCGCTCGCGGTCCTTCTCGCGCTCGCGTTCCTCGCGCTCGCGTCGTTCCCGCTCCTCCTCCTCGCGAGTCTTCCGCCTCGGCCCGCCACCCTGGGGCGGCGCCACGGGCCCGCGCGTGGCGAGGTCGAGCGCGTCGTCGCCCTCGTCGTAGACGGGGATGTCTGCCGGCCAGAACAGCGCGAGGTCGCGCCCCAGCGCGGGCAGTCTCAGCGTCAGGGGCCCCGGCTCGACATGGCGCACGAGGCCGGGCGCGAGCACCAGCACCGGCGCACCGCCCTCGCTTTCGACCGCCGACGGTTCGAGCACCGCCTCGCCCACCTGCCAGCCGCGCGCGCCGAGATGCGCCGCGGCATAGCCTTCGCGCAGCAGGCAGAAGCGGAGATCGCCCCCTTCGGCGACGCCGCGCAGGACGATGCGCGCATGGCCGAGCGGGCGGGAGGTGTCGGCCTCGGCGCGGAGGGAGGGCGGCATTCTCGCGCCTCCTCAGGCCGCCGCGCGCAGGATCGCGAGGATGCGGCCGAGCCTGGCGTTCGCCTCCGAGTCGACGCGCCCGCCGAAGGCGTGATCGACGTTGAGGTCGATCAGCCTGGCGAAGCCTGTGATCCAGTCGACCGTGAAGTTGGTCTCGAACGGCGCGGGCGCCGCGCCGAGCGCGGGGATGTCCTCGGCGGCCTGCCGGTCGGCGAAGATCGCGCGGCCGTCGCGCTGCACCTTCGGGCGCTGCGCCTCCGGCTCCTGATCGAAGCCGAGCCAGGCGACATGGTCGTTGATCGCGCGCTCGGCCACCATCACCGGCCGCGTCATGCTCTCCGACAGGCGCTCATGGAAGCTCGCCAGCGCGCGGATGCGGCCCGCCATGTCCTGGCGCAGGTCGCGCGTCGCCGCGCCGGTCTCCACCTGGGTCGCGATGAACACCGCCGCCTCGCGCGGCAGGCGCAGGAAGCCGGTCATCACCGTGTCGTCGGCGAAGGCGCCGAGGCGCTCGCCCCAGGTCTCGAGCGCGGCCTCGGCCATCCGGTCGGCCATGTCCCTCGCACGCGCCGGAGTGGTGGGCGGGGGTGTCGGCTCCTCGCCGAACAGCCCGGCGAGCTCGCCCGCGAGATCGGCCTCGGCCACCGCGGCACCCACGATCGGCGCGGCCGCCTCCTCCTCCGGTGCCGACAGCACGAGCCGCGTCAGGGCCGCCTGCAACGCCTCGGTCTCGACCATCATCGCCTTCAGCAGCAGGCCGAAGCGCTGCGCCGCGGCGGTGCCGGCCATGGCGCGGGCGGCCTGCGCGCCCTCGGCGCGGCGCTTCGTCCGTTCCGCCTCGCGATCGTCGCTGACGTGGAACGGGTCGAGCCGGATCGCCATCGCCTTGGCGAGCGAGGCGAGGCGCGCCGCGACCTGGCCGCGCTTGAGCTCGGGATTGCAGACAGGCGCCAGCCGCGCGGCGAGATGGGTCACCCCGCCATCGTTCAGCTTCATCGCCTCGTCCCAGGCGAGCGCCGGGTCGGCGAAGTGGCGCTTCACCGCCTCGGTGGCGATGAACTCGGCGCGGAAGCGGCGCATCCTGTCGGGCTCGCGCCAGCCCGCCTCGCGGCGGTCGTCGTCATAGTCGAGCAGGCCCTTGGTGATGAAGTTCGGGTTGCGAAGCCAGAACGTGTTCGAGAAGGGCCGCCCCGGCGTCCATTCGAGGGGCCAGGTGTTGTCGAGGGCCAGGAAGCTCGTGACGTTGGCGTGGATGCGCGCAGACCAGCGGTTCGGCCCGTCCCCCTCGCCCGGCTCGGAGGCGCCCTGCTTCTCCTCGAACTCGGCGTCGAACTTGCTCAGCACGAGGAACAGCGCGGTGGGGTGCTTCGCGCGCTCCTCCGGCGTCGCGCCATGCGTCGCGTCGACCCATTCGCGCACCATCCCGGGAAGCGTGCGCACGTCCTGGTTGGAGGGGCCGATGCAGAGCAGCATCGCCGTCAGCTCCTGGTCGGCGACGTAGCGCTGGTAGAGATAAGCGACCTTGCCGCGAAGATAGAGTGGCGCGAGCTTGGCGGCGTCGGCGAGGTACTCCTCCGGATCGTTCAGCACCTCGCGCGAGCGCGCGCCGGGGAAGTCGAGCAGGTCGGTGCCGCTCATGAAGTCCCAGGGCTGCTCGGCCAGGGTCAGGCGTAGCTCGGCGATCAGAGCCGTCACGACGGCGCGCGGCAGCGAGGCGGAGCGTCCGGCCCGCGTCGAGACCGTGAGCGGCTTGCCGGAATCGGGTGCGGCCAGCGTCGCCAGCGTGTCGACGTTGATCACGCTGATCTCGCGCGGCAGCAGGGCGTCCAGAGGCAGGAAGGCCTCGTCCGGATCACCGAGCACCTCGAGCGCCTCGGTCAGCCGCCGCGCCGTCGCGGTGTAGGCCGGGATCAGGTTCCACAGCGGCGCGAACAGCTCGGCCCGGTCGGACACCGAGAGCGATGGCGCGAGCGCGGCCGCCTCGCGCCAATAGGCGCTGCCGAGGCTGAGGATGACCGGGTGGCCGCGGAAGTACTTCTCGAAATACTCCTGGAGGTCGAAGACGAGATCCTCGTCCATGCCCTTCGTGGGCGCCGATCTCGCCCGCGCCGAGAGGCCGGAGAGGTGCCTGGCCAGCGCCTCGGCGGCGAGCGGAGCGACCTTGTCGCGGTTGAAATCCTCGAGGAACGAGTTGCCGAGGATCTTGATCGCATCCGTCTGCGTCAGCATCCGCACGCAGACCGGCGCGCCGGGCAGCCCAGGCGTGGGCCGCATCGTGAAGCGGGTGACGAGGCCGGTCGCCTCCTTGCCACCCTCGGGGTTGATCCTGCGCACGAAGTCGACCGTCTCGCCGTCGAACACCGCGTTCACCGGGTTCTGCCCCTTCCGCGCGAGAGCCGAGATCAGGTAGCTCTTGCCCGCCTGGGAAGGCCCGAACACAGAGACGCACATCGGCCTCTGCGCGGCCGCGGCGAGCTTGCGCGCGGCAAGCCCGAAGCGGCGGAAGTCGCGCGCGAGCGCAGGCCCCGCCTCGCGCACCGTCGCGCCGTTCTCGGCGAGCCAGCCGAGCGCGCCGGTCGCCGCCTCTGCGATCTTGCCGCAGCGCGCGGCGAGTGCGGCATCCTCCGGCGCGATCATTCCCGTGTCGTTGCTCATGGAACCGACAGCGCCCCCGTGTCGCGCCAGTAGCCCGCCTCCTCCTCGAGCGTCTGCAACCTCAGCGTGACCTCGCTGGTGCGCAGATTGTCGCCCTCGGCGTCGACCACCTCGCTGATGCGGAAATCCTCGCGCCTGAGCTCGGCATCGGCACGCTCCGGGTCGACGTCGGCGCGTTCGAGCGTGATGGTCAGCGGCAGCGCGAGGCGGCGGACGGAAGCAGGGTTGGCGAACTCCATGCGGTAGAGGCGGGTCGCGGTCCACCGCTCGAGGTCGAGCTGGCGGAAGCCGAGGAAGGCGGGGGCGGCGAAGGGAATGCGGAACGACACGGCATCGCCCTGGGGCTTCGCGGCAAGATCGGCCTCGCGCAGCAGCACGTTCGCATCGCGGATCTGGCCCGTCTGGTCCATCAGCCCGATGTAGCGCGCCGTCGACGTCATGCCGAGCTTCGAGGCGCGCAGCAGGAACCCCTCGAGCCGCCCCTCGGCCGTGGCCGAGATCATCGCACCGACCGCGGCGGTGGTCTTCGGGTCAGACACGTGGCCCGAGGCGTCGCGGAACGGGAACCACTGCTCGATCGCGTAGCCATCCATCGGCACCACCTTGTGCGGCGGCACGGGCAGGCGGCTGGTCACGATGTCCTTCACCGCGCGCAGCCGCGAGGGCCGGCCGGAGAGCAGCAGCACATCGACATCGAAGGCATGCACGACCTCGGTGAGCTCGGCGAGCACGGGGCCGAGTGCTGCGCCAACCACGGCATCGACCTGCCCGGCCGAGGCGGCGAACACCACCTCGCCGAGCACGAACCCCTTCGCGCCGCGGGCGGAGGCCTGGTCCTCGAGATGGGCGATGGCGCGCGCGCCTGCCGGCAGGCCGGCGAGAAGTGCGGCGACGCGGTCGCGCAGCACCTCGCCTCCCTCGCGGCCGCGTAGGCCCTCATAGGCGCGCAGCATGGCGATGCCGATCGGTTCGAGCACGAGCTGCACGAACTGCCGCGCGAGATGGCGCTCCTGCTCGCTCTGCCCCGCCCGCGCGCCGGCGAGAAGCTCGCGCAGCAGCGCCTTCGGCCCGGTGGTTCCGGCAGCGGCCAGCGCGGCCTCGAGCTGCGGCAGCAGGATCGTCTGGATGACGGCCTGCAGCACCTCGTCGCCGGCGATGCGGAAGCCCTCGCGGAAATTCTGCTTCGGCGTGATCGCCTGCCCCTCGCCCGCCGTGTAGGTCGCGATCATCAGGTCGGTCGTGCCGCCGCCGATGTCGATCGAGGCGATGCGGAGCGACGGCGCCGGCCCGTAGCCGGCGCGCACGCGGCCCTTCAGCCCGAACAGAAGCTTCGGGTCCGAGCGGAGCTTCCAGCGGCATTCGTTGTAGAGCCAGACGAGCTGCGTCGCCGTCGCCTCGTCGAGATTGGCGATGATCTCGGGCTTCTGCGCCGGCCGCGGCAGCGCGGCATCGGCGCCGTCCTCGCTCCAGCCCATCAACCGCCAGGCACGGTCGACCGCCGCCCGCGCCCGGTCTTTCAGGATGCGCTGCTCGGCGAGCGGCATCGCCGGGGGAAGCGTGAGCACCAGGCGGCGCAGGCGGCGCGGCACATGCACCGAGCCGCGTGCCGAGCGGATGTCCGGTGCGTTCATCTGCACCGCCGCCTGCATCAGGATCTCGGTCAGCATGAAGGTCGTCAGCGAGGAGCGGGAGAAGCGCGCACGCGATCCGCCGGTGAGGCGGTGGCGGATCGTCTCGAGTACCTCGCCCTCCTCGCTCACATGCTCCATGAACGGGCCGCTGACGGGAGGCTCCGTCGTCGTGCCGTCGACGCCGATGCCGTTGAAGCGCCAGGCGAGCGCGGTCGGCCGCGTGTCCCACAGGTATCGTTTCGGGCTCGAAAGTCCCGTCGCCCCCTCGTTGCCACGCGCATCGGCCGAGAGCCGCACCGCCTCCGGCCCCACGCGCACCGGGCTCGCCCAGTGGAAGGCGTTCGGCCGGCCGGAGCGGCGGCTCAGCGCATCACGGCCGAAGCTCGCGCGGGCGAACTCCACGCGGCTCTCGAAAGGCTGCTCGTAGAGGTTCTCGGGCGCGGAGAGGTCGCGCAGCCGGAGCACGTAGCCGTTGTTGAAGTCGAGCGGGCGGTCGGGATGGTCCTCCACGACCACGCCGCAGGTGCGCGCATTGCCGATGTCGAGCACGAGGTCGACATCGATCGGCCTGTAGGCGGCGACAGGGCCTGACGAGGCCATCACCTTCACCCGCGGCAGCTTGCCCCACTCGTCGAGGATGGCGAGCAGGGTGAGCATCCTCGCCCAGTGCTCGGCCCGCCAGGGAATGTCCTCGGGGCGCAGCGGGCGGCCGCCGCGGGCGGCCTGGCGGGCGCCCCGGAAATTCGCATCGAGCCACTGGTCGACCCAGTGCTCCTTCAGGAACCAGGCATTGTCGGACCCCTCGACTGCGAGCGCGTACTCGGTCTCCTCCGGCATCGGGGCGAGCGCGACATAGGGCTTGCCGCGCGGCAGCAGCCCGGTATCGAAGGCGAGCGTCACGGCATGGGTGTTGCCGGCGCGGTCAGGCTCCGGCAGCGGCGCGATGCGGATGCGCGCCCAGTTCGTCGGGCCCTCGTCGAAGGCCACGCTGCCATCGGGGCGCGGCCCCTTGACGAGGAAGTAGGGCAGCGGCGTCCAGGTGCCGAGGGCGGGCTCCAGCGCCTGGGTGCGGCCGATCTGGTAGATCCTGTCCTCCGGCGGCCGCGTCTTGGTCACCGGGTCGTAGAGCGTGCCGTCGGGGTCGGCCTCCAGCGCGCGGAGGATGATGCGTGGGCGGCCATCCGGCCCCGGGTCCTCGCGCAGCTCCTCCTCCCAGTAGGGGCGCGTGAGCCTGGGCAGAGCCGCGAGGTCGCAGCGCAGGTCGACGATCTGGATGCCGCTCTGCGGCACCAGGCTCACGAGAGGGCGGGGCTGGGAAGGAGGCGTTTCTGCTGGCACGCGGACGTCCCGGGGCGCTGTGGTGGGGGCGCTGTCGTGGAAAGCGGCGCGACGCCGCCGGTCTGGACACTCTGATCCTGGACACTCTGATCCTGGGCACTCTGATTCTATGCAGCGCGATCATGGCCGAACGAGGCCCATGCGCCAAGCACGGGCGCACCGATTGCGCGCCGGACCACTACCGGCAGTTGTCCACGCCATCGGACCGTCGCGGGCGCGGTCAACGCTTAACAGTCCTTTAACCGTTCCGACGCGGCAGCGTCAGCGATCGCGCGGCAGGGTCCCGGCGAGCCACCGGGACCGCTCAGGGGGAAAAGCCGCGCATGTCCACGACCCTTGCCTCGACGACGCTGTTCACCTTCAACCACGCCACGGAAGCCTCGGCCGCGAAGAACGCCGAAGTCGCGGCGTTCGACCAGGCGACGGGGCTGATCTTCGTCGCCGCCCCCAACGGGGTGGACGTGCTGACCCGCTCGGGCGAACTCGTCGGTACGATCGACACGGCCGCGCTCGGCCTCGTCAACAGCATCGCTGCGAAGGACGGCGTGGTGGCGGTCGCGATCGAGGCGGTGCCGAAGACCGATCCCGGCAAGGTGCTGGTGCTCGACGTCGCTTTCGAGGAGGGGACGTTCACCGCGACCGAGCGCTTCGTCGCCGAGGTCGGCGCGCTTCCCGACATGGTCACCTTCACCCCCGACGGCACGAAGCTGCTCACCGCCAACGAGGGCGAGCCGAACAGCTACAACCAGCCAGACAGCGTCGACCCCGAGGGTTCGGTCTCGATCATCGACCTCGCGACCGGCACGGTGGTGACGGCGGGATTCGAGGCGTTCAACGACCAGATGGACGTGCTGAAGGCGGCCGGGGTGCGCATCTTCGGGCCGAACGCCACGGTCGCTCAGGACCTCGAGCCTGAATACATCGCGATCTCCCCCGACGGGCTGACGGCCTACGTGGCGCTGCAGGAGAACAACGCGATCGCCGTGCTCGACATCGCGACCGCGACGTTCACCCGCATCATGCCGCTCGGCACCAAGGACCACTCGCTTCCCGGCAACGAGATCGACCCCTCCGATCGCGACAGCCCGGGCAACACCAGCATCTGGAACCCGCAGAACTGGCCGGTGTTGGGGATGTACCAGCCGGACGCGATGCTCGCGGTCGAGATCGGCGCGACGACCTATCTCATCACCGCGAACGAGGGCGATGCGCGCGACTACACGGGCTTCGTCGAGGAGGTGCGCGTCGGCGCGGGCTCGTACCAGCTCGACCCCGACGTGTTCCCCGATGCCGCGGTGCTGAAGCAGAACGCCAATCTCGGGCGGCTGACGGTGACGAACGCGACCGGCGACATCGACGGGGACGGCGACTTCGACGCGATCCACGTGTTCGGCGGACGCAGCTTCTCGGTGTGGAGCACCGATGGCGAGCTCGTCTACGACAGCGGCAACATGCTCGACACCATCATCGCCGAGCATTTCCCCGCCCTGCGTGACGGCAACCGCGACGACAACAAGGGCACCGAGCCGGAAAGCCTCGGCTTTGCGACGATCGGCGGCAGCGACTACCTCTTCGTCGGGCTCGAGCGCGCCAACACCGTGCTCGCCTTCCGCGTCGACGGACCGGATGCCTTCACCTTTGCCGGCGAGTTCTCCACCGGCGGCGACCTCGCGCCCGAGGTGTTCACCATCATTCCGGCCACGGCCGAGACCGGCGCCGTCCTCGTCGTGCCGAACGAGGCGAGCGCGACCACCACGGGCTACGAGCTCGGCACGGCGACGGGCGGCACCTTCACGCTGAACCTGCTGCACCACGCCGATTTCGAGGGCAACACCAACGCGCTCGCCGACGCGCCGCGGCTGGCGGCACTGTTCGATTTCTTCGACGACGCGCCGAACACGCTGAAGCTCTCGGGCGGCGACAACTGGATCCCCTCGCCCTGGTACAACGCCCAGATCCCCGCCAATGCCGACATCCTGAAGCCGGCGCTGCAGAGCGTGTACGAGACTCTGCTCGGCCTGCCGGAAGGCAGCCTGACGGGGCTTGCCATCAGCCCGGGCGTGATCGACCAGGCGATCCTCAACATCATCGGCATCGACACCTCTGCGATCGGCAACCATGAGTTCGATCAGGGCCCGGCCGCCGTCGCACGCATCATCGAGTTCGCGGCCAACGCCGCGCTCTCGGGCGACGCCGCAACCTATGAGCTCGGCGACATCACCAATATCGGCGCGCTCTATCCGACGGTTAGCGCCAACCTGAACTTCCTGGGCAACCCCGACCTCGCCGACAGCTTCACCGCCGCGCTGCTCGACAGCCTCGCCTTCAGCATCACGGACCTCTCGTCGAGCGAGGCGATCGCCGCGAACCTCGCCGCGAACGGCAAGCCGAAGCTCGCGCCGTTCACCACCGTCGAGGTCGGGGCTGAGACGATCGGCATCGTCGGCGCGACCACCCAGAGGCTGGCGCAGATCTCCTCGCCCGGCTCCGTCACCGTCGAGGGCGCGCCGGGGGCAGACGACATGCCGCTGCTCGCCGCCCAGCTCCAGGACGAGATCGACGCGATGACGGCGGCGGGCATCAACAAGATCATCCTCGTCAGCCACCTGCAGGACTATCGCAACGAGATCGAGCTTGCGGGCCTGCTCTCGGGCGTCGACATCATCCTCAGCGCCGGGTCGGACGCGATCTTCGCCAACCCCTCCGACGTCATCAAGCCGGGTCCGGGCGTGAACGAGCCGATGTACCCGCTGATCCATGTCGGGGCGGACGGGCTGCCGGTGCTGCAGGTCAACACCGATGGCCAGTACCACTACATGGGCCGCCTCGTGGTCACCTTCGACGCCGACGGCGTGGTGATCCTCGACAGCCTGAACACGACGGACCCGACGGCGGGCGACTACAGCGGCGCCTATGCGACCACCGACGCCGTGGTCGCGGGCCTCTGGGGCGATGCCGATCCCTACGGCGAAGGCACGGTCGGCGGCCAGGTGAAGATCCTCGCCGACGCGATGGGAGAGATCATCGGCGCCAAGCTCGCCAATGTCGCGGGCTACACCGAGGTGTTCCTCAACGGTCTGCGCGGCGACGTGCGCAACCAGGAAACCAACCTCGGCAACCTGACGGCCGACGCCAACCTCCATGCCGGCCAGAACTTCGTCGCGGCGAACCCTGGCGCCGGCGAGGGCATCCCGCTTGTCTCGCTCAAGAACGGCGGTGGCATCCGCGCCGAGATCGGCCTGCCGCTCGGTGTCGAGGGGCCGGAGCCGCCGGTCGGCGGCGCGGTCAGCCAGCTCGACATCGAGACGGCGCTCGCCTTCAACAACGCGCTCGTCATCTACCCGACGACGGCTCAGGGGCTGCTCGCCCTGCTCGAGCACGGCGTGCGCAACGCCGGCACCACGGCGGGGCAGTTCCCGCAGGTCGGCGGGCTCTCCTTCAGCTACGACCCCGACCTGCCGCCGGGCGACCGCATCCTCTCGCTCGCCATCCTCGGCGAGGACGGCACGCCGGTGCTCGGCCTCGTGAAGGACGGCGCACTGATCGTTCCGGCCGACACGCCGGTCAACGTCGTCACCCTCTCCTTCCTCTCGGGCGCCGACGGCGACGGCTATCCCTTCGCCGCGAACCGCAGGCCGGGCGAGAGCGACATCCCCCTCTTCGCCGAGGGCTCGGTGCCGGGCTACGACGAGCCCGGCTACGAGCAGCAGGCGCTTGCCGAGTACCTCGCCGAGTTCCATGGCACGCCTGAGGCCGCCTTCGGGGCCGAGGACACCGGCCGCGCCGACGACACCCGCATCCAGAACCTGAAGTTCCGCGACGACACGGTTCTCGACGGGCTCGACCTCGGCGGCGACGCCGCGTCTCTTTCGTTCACGTTGTTCCAGGATGCGGTGATCCCTGGCCGACCCGAGATGCTGTGGGCGGGCGAGCTCGTGTCGCTCGCCTACGAGGACGGTTCGGGCGAGCGCGAAACGGCCGGCCCGGCCTCGTTCTCGGAGGAGGACGGCGATGTCGGGGTGTTCGGCGCCGCCTTCGCCAACGGCGTGGCCTTCGCCTCCGATGCGCCGCTGGTCAGCCTCTCCTGGGACGACGGTGCCGCGACTCTCGCCCATCTCGCGCCGTGGAACGCGATCAAGGTGCTCGCCATCACCGAGTTCACCGGCTCGGAGTTGACCCTCGAGGGCTGGGTCGATGTCGATGTCGACCTCGCCTCGCTCGAGACGGCGATCGACCTCACGGTCGACGGCTCCAAGCGCGGGACGATCGCCACCGGCTCGGGCGATGACGTGATCACCATCGGGGCGGACAGCAACGAGGCCCGGTGGTCCACCCTCTTCGTGATCGACACCGGCGCCGGAGACGACACGGTAACGGTGGGCGACGCCTCCCTCGCCTATGCCGAGGAGAGCTTCGCGCGGAGCTTCCTCTCGGCCAACACCACCGTCGAGATCCGCCTCGGCGAGGGTGACGACCTCTACCAGGGCACCGGCCGCGACACCGCCGTCTATGACGGGCCGATCGAGGGCTACCTCTTCACCGCGCTCGAGGGCGGCGGCGTCCGCGTCGAGGACATCGACCTCGACGACGGAGACGAGGGAACCGACACCCTCTTCGGCGTCGCCTTCATCCGCGCCGGCGGCACCACCTACGCCCTCGACGACCTGCTCGCCTGACCGTAACGGGTGGGGGAGGTCGGGCCTCCCCCGCCCCTTCCCGCCCTGCCAGCCTTGCCTCGCGCAGCACCCTGCGCGCAGGATCGGCCGCATGAGCGAGGCGGAACTCGTCGATCTGGGAGCGGACCCGGTCGAGCAGCGGAGGGCGACACGGCGGAGGCTGCGCCGCGTCTTCGCCCCCGTCGCGGCCGCGATCCTGCTCATCCTCTCCGTCATCGGCCTCTTGATCGCCGGCTATGAGAGCAACCGCCGCGGCGCGCTCGCGCTGTCGGAGAACGTGCTGCTCAGCCTCGAGAGGCGCATCGCGCTCAGGGCCGAGAGCTGGCTCGCCCCGGCCTCGCGCTCGCTCAGGCTTCTGAACGACCTCTATTCCTCCGGCCCGCTCACCGGGGCGACGCGCGAGCATGCCGAGCGGGTCGCGATCAGCCTGATCCGCACCGTGCCCTCGATCTCGCTCGTCTCGCTCGCCGACACGCGCGGCAACTACGTCTACCAGCGGCGGAACCTGCAAGGGGGCATCGACACCAAGACGATCGACGCCGATCCCGGCCCGCGTCGCGTCACCCTCGTCACGCGCGATGGGGAAGGCAACATCGTCTCCGAGACCGAGGACCCGGCCGACACATTCGACCCGCGGACGCGGCCCTGGTTCATCGCCGCCGCTGCAGCGACCGGCGTGATCTGGACCGAGCCCTACGTGTTCTTCACAGACCGTGCGGCAGGCGTCACCGCCGCCGTGGCCTTCCGCGACGGCGACACGGTGCGTGCCGTGTTCGGCGCCGACATCAGGCTCGACGAGCTGTCCGCCTTCCTCAACCGCCTCGAGGTGGGCGAGACGGGCCGGGCCATCATCGTCGACCGGGCGGGCCAGATCGTCGCCTACCCCGTGCCCGGACGGGCGCTCAAGGAGGTCGATGGCGCGCTCGTGCGCGCCCGGATCGACGAGCTCGACGATCCCGTGCTGTCACGGGCCTACAGCCTGCACCGCATCAACGGCCATGGGCGCTTCACCTTCACGCTCGATGGCGCCGACCACATCGCCATCTGGGCGCCGCTCCGCTCTGCCGGAGACGGCACCTGGTCGATCCTGATCACCGTGCCGGAGGGCGAGTTCACGAGCTTCGTCGCCAAGGCGAGCCGCATCACCGGCGCCGTCGGCGCGGTCGTCGTGCTGGTCGCGCTCGGCCTCGCGGGCCTCCTGGTCCAGCAGGGCTTGCGCGCCGACGCGATGGAGCGGGTGCTCGAGCGGCGTAGCCAGAGCATGGCCGCGCAGGCACGGGTGCTGGCACGCCTCGGGCGGGCTCAGGCCGTCTACGACCCCACGCGCGACGAAGGGCTCGAGCTGCTGAGCGCGGCGCTCGCCGAGACGCTGGAGGCGCGGCGCGCGAGCATCTGGCGCATCGGCTCGGCCGGCGATTCGCTGCGCTGCGAGGACATGTACGACATCGCCTCCGCCCGGCACGTGCGCGGGCAGAGGCTGAGGCGCGCCGAGCATGAGCGGTTCTTCGCCGCGCTGGCCCGCGGCGAGGTGTTCGAGGTCGAGAAGGCGGAGGCTGACGCCCGCACCGACGAGCTCGCGGCCTCGATCCTCGCCGATCGGGGCGCGGCGGCGCTGCTGGCCGTGCCTGCGATGCGCGGCCAGTCGCTGAT
>SXGQ01604324.1_pt1 | contig 15130 bp, 13 predicted proteins | sample 3178371 | NCBI WGS metagenome assembly SXGQ01 (sample SAMN11356859, study PRJNA531348) | freshwater metagenome | isolation source: freshwater sample F1-20 | place: China: Fuxian Lake, Yuxi | collected 2017-12-25
ATATGCGGGAGGAATGTATCTTCAATGGGTTTGGGAGAAACATATTGGGAGTTGGAAAGGGTAGGTGTAACACTCAATACTGTATTAAATTAATAAAGTTCACTCGGCTATAGCAATTGGCTCTTAATCACCGAGCAGCTTTTAAGCTGCTTAACTTATGGCCAACTACGGTGGTGCTTAACTTGCCATCTTTGAGCAATCTAATCAGCGCTGCTGGCTCCTCAGCGGTGGGCGATAAGGTCAAAGAGGATTTTGGCACTTTTAATTTGCCGCTTTTGGCTATCTTAATTATTTTCCCCCTAGCACTGCCCCCACGATGATTCCAGGTGACAAGTGAGCCAACTCGAAACATTGATTTACTCACACCCACTCCTTTATCACTGGATATAACAATCTACCCCCAAAGGGTGGTATTACTCAACGACTGACTACCTTACTTATTATCTTCACAATCTGCTTAGCTGATATGGCGCTCACCAAAATATACTCAGACCAATTCCTAAATCTCTTCTCATGATCATTTTGCTCAGATATCAGAGGAGTTAATGGGAAATCTAGAAAGAGCGTCTTATAGACAATAAAAACTTATACCTTGAAGTTTTCCCTCCTTACCCAAGTAATTGCCAAAATAACACTGCTGGCTATGCAGATTATTAGAGAGGGAAAAAAGCTGTAAAGGTCCAACAAAATACCTAACCTAGGTTCCCCTGGAACAAGTTGGCGCATTTGAGTTATGCCCAAGATTGAAGCAGCAGCCCAGATAAGTGCAGTCATACTTGGTGGACGTTTTGCTCGAGCGACATAAATTGTTGTAATTAACAAAGCTAAGCTGCCTAAAAGAATTCCTGTGAAAATAAGTAACGAAGTATATTTTACCGAGCCTGAGCGAGTTACCTGAATAAGGTTGGAGATTTTGCCCTCTTCTCTTTGTTTTGCAACCAGATTTTGGTCATACGCTAAGGCTTCAAACCAATCTACTTCCTCATCAAAAGTTGCACCTCTAGATATATAAAATTCAAAGCCTGGAATCTGTGGCTCATAGTAAAATTCATAGGTATTAGCATTTTGGAAAGAGTTATCTTGATCATTTCTGCCAATTTCCACTTTTACATAATTGTCCAAAGAGTACTCATCAAATGGATAGTAAAATTCATTTGCTCGCTCAAATTTCAAAGGATTTGTCATGTCTAAAACTATAGGAATTGCTCCTATTGCATCTCCCGGGGAGAATTGCTGCAAACTATTTTGTGAAATATTGTCAACAAAGGCCTTAAGTGGCACCTTAGTAATAGTTGAGCTTGAGTACGCTGTCGCTAAGTCAAGGCTCGGCCAAAGATAAACATTTGCGCTTAAATGGCCAGTTTGAGGATTGACATCGGTAAATTGATACCAAAATTCGACAGAGTTTGTTTCCAACTTTTCTCCTAATTCCTCATTTGGAAAGTTTCCTAAAGAGGAGACGCCCCAGGAATCCTGTTCAAACAAGGTATTGGGGTTGGAAAGTTGAAAGTATGTTATGGGAAGAGCAAGCAAAGCCCAGGTGAAGATAGCGATAAGAAGAACATATATTAAGTTCTTCTTCGAACTGAGTGCGGCTTTTACATGCATCCTGAGAGTATAGACCTGCTAATAACCTAAAGGATACTATTTAGAATTAGTCTAAATTTTTGATAATACGAGGCGTTGGTTTAACCGCAGATTCGATGTTTGTACCTGCAGTTGCCTAACTGGTAGATACTTTGTTTGATGTAGAAAACATTAATTGAGATGGTTATTTTGGTGATAGGAGCAGTACTCAGTGATGATTGCTTACAGTAAATCATTGCGGCAGTACTTACAGCAGCAAATACAATCTTATTGGCGCAGTTCTATGAGTGATTGGGCATGGTTTGTCTAAACTTATAATTGACGAAGATCTTAATGCCCAATATGCTCAGTGTTGATTACCTAAATGATTCTAAATACAAGTTTGTAGGTGTAGGTATAGTTGTAGCAATTAGTGCTATGGTATTCGTAGGTTGATTTGTTCTGTTTAAGAGGTGCTACCTCTTGATTATTTGATTAAAGTAGGTTTGGATATACTCATTCCATTACCGGTAGGAGTTTTATGGGCTTGAATGATAACCCTGATAATTTAAAAAATGATGAGGGTTTTAAATTGATAAAATCTGGGTCAAAAGCCAAAGGGTTAGAATCACTCAGATCGGCTGCTCTAAACGGTCAACCAAACGCTCTGGCTACGATAACTTGGCATTATTTATTGGATGGTGAAATTAAACTAGCTATTAAAGATTATGAGCAATGCATTGTTAAAACTGAGGGCTGGATCGCCACTGAAAAATCTAGAATTGACAAGCTGTGGTTAGTTAGCGCAGGCGATAAGAAGAATGTAATTAATCATTACAACTATCAAGTATCTAACTCCAAGAGTAATGCTGGTCTTGCATACTTAGCCGCCGGTAAAGAGAAGGTCGCAATAGATCTTTGGAATGAAGCTGCTGAAAATCATGGGCACATAGAAGCTCGTTTTTACCCTGTTTTTAATCTTTGCAGATCCAATCCAACTGCAGCAATTGGGGTCTTGAAAAATTCTTTCACGAAAACTGAGTTGCAACATTTGATTGAAACTTGTGTCGAAGTTTCTGGTGAGGGTAAAGGCTGGTTTGCTAAGTGGGCTAAGGATGGCCTAGATATTTTGCAAAAAGTCTCTCAAGGCAAGAGGGCTAGTGTTAAAGGAGCTACCACAGCAGCTGCCGCAAGCAGTGCTGCCTACATGGCAGCAAAAAATGTTAACAAGTTTGTAAAAGACCAAATGGAAGAGTCTTTAGATGAAGGTGGGGAAGCTTTTGATTGGTTGCAGGATTTATTCTAGAAAGATTTGAAGTACCTTTGATAAATTAACTGGGGCTATTTAGATTTCACAATCATCGATGCAATAACACCAAACACACCAAAGACCAGTCCAATAACTGCCCAGAGAGGTGCGTTCAAATTCTTCTTCTTAGCTTGACCAAAAGCAACAAATGCACAAATGACCCAGAGTCCAACTATGAAAATTTCCACTTTTTGCTCCTTCGCTAATACTTACACCAAGAAAAGTATTCACTTTTCACCATAAAGGTATACTGTTGTATTAGTAAATACAACGGCAAAGCGCCCTTATTTTACTGAATTAATCTGTGTCAGACACGGGAAAGTCGGTTCGAATGCAAGGCTTTGGTGCATTATTATTTTTATGGGGAATGTTAGATTTTATAATGAGTCAGTCTGGCGTTGATGTTTACTACGACTGGTTGGGTATTTGGCTACCAGATTTAATCTATGATTACTCACATTGGATGGCTATGGCTCTAGGACTTACATTAGTTGGAGCTGGACAGAAAAAATAAGGTCTATTACTTAAATGCTCAAATTCTATTTAACTTTCTTCACGTAGCTTTCCATCGCATTTGTTTGCGACAATATCTTTTTAAGAATTGATCTAGTTTTTGATACTGATCCACTAGATATACTTTCTGAGAAATCAGAACTTAACTGATCCATTTGGGTTACTTGCTTGCTCCAAGTCTTTTGATACTTACTTGGTGGCACGAGTGATTGTAGCTGCCCAATATTAAAAGCGATCTCAGCAGCATTTCCTAAAAGTCGCCAGGATCCTCCTTTTTCAAGCGCACGTTGGGCATCCCCCACATCTTTCTTTAAATCTGCTAAATCCCCAAGCGCACTAGCCCGAAAATAAGTTGGTGAATCCGGAGTGGTAGTGGGTGAGGGTGAAGCTGCTATCGCACTGGGTATCAAAATATTCAGACTTACAAAGAGGATTACAGCTACTGATCCAATTTTACTAAAAAAGTTTACTATTTTCACTACAGAATATACTTGCCTAGGAACTTACTAAAAGATCTAACATCAAATTTGCTATTAAATTCAAACTTCACTTTTCCTAATCCACTAAACCATAGTTCTAGCTCAGCATCTAAGTCAAACACTCCAGCCGACTCCAGTGAAAAGGCTTGTACCTTGCTGTAAGGCAAAGATGTATAGTCTCTTTTTTTTCCGGTAATGCCTTGGACATTCACTGCAATAATTCTTCGATTTGTAAAAATAACCATATCTCGCAAACCCTTGAAGGCATTAAATATTTGCTCATCATCTACGAGTAAATCTCCAACTGTCTTTGACCCTTCCTCAGATGGAACTTCATGTAATTTAACAAAACTTGCATTCTTAAAATCAATCATTGCTTGGGCCTTTTTTCTTTAGAGTCTTCTACGATAACCAAATACATGGTAAGCAGCTTTTTATATCTAGAGGGTGTGAAATTATTTTTTTGATTCATTCTTACCTTTAGAAAGTCCCATTACTCCGGCAGAGATAAAGCCAATACCAATAAGCAAGAGCACAGTATTGGACCAATCCCATCCAATTGATGAACTATACCAAAAAGGTAAAATTAGACAGGGAGTTCCACAAACGAGATAAAACCAACTTAATTTTTGTTCTATCCCCTGTTCCTCTTCTTTGGAATAAGAGCGAACTTCGGGAATCCACTTCATTCTCTCGCTACATCCCCGGCAAAGAGCTACATCTTTTTCTACTCCTCTAGCAATACCTGCGCCCATATCAACATCACCAATTTCAAACCCTCTACCAATTCCAACTTGACCAACAACTCTTGGGGCAAAGTAGAAATCTTTAGAATCACAACGTGGACATTGCCAATAACCGGGAGTTATTTTGGGGCTCATACCAAATATTGTATACCTAAAAAGGTGTGGAGTGTATAGAATCAATCCTGAAAATTTTCTTGCTACTACTAATCAGTGGTTATAGACTAAGTGATCAGTTGATTCCTAAGAGGAGCAATGATGAGTCTTGAAAAACAGTATGACGAAATGGCAGATCGCTGGACATATATTGGTACCCGGCATCAGGTAGTAAAGGATAAATATGGCCTTGGCGAAGTTTGGCTAATGCCTCAATTTGTTGATTTAAAAGATGGCGGAGACACTTTTTGGCTTACCGTTCTCAGAAAAGGTGATGAATGGTACTTTCTTGGTGATACAAGTTTTATTCTTTTAGTTGACAATAAAAGATTCACAGGTGCTGGAAATTTGGTGAACAGTGAGATCACGCAAGAGGCAGCTTGGTTTGAGACCAAGGTTATATGCAACGAGGAGATTCATTGTGGAACAGACTCAGCGATAATGAAGTTAATAGCTAATTCGCAGAGTGCCAAGTTCAGGCTTAAGGACATTGATTTTATCTTGCCTCAAAGCTTTATCAATGAGGTTAAGGAGATTGTGGCTGACATCGAAGCCTCCGGTGGATATGGTGCCGAGTAAATGGTAGATTGTTCGTGTGTTTAATAGATTCATTTTGGTTTTCTAAATTGACAGAGGAATAGAAAGATGACTTTGAATCCTGCCAGTAATCCACAACATATACCATCGAATACAAATCTAAAGCTTGCCTCCTTTCAGCATCGGCTTGGGGCACTCTTTTTGGATGCTGCTTTAGCTTTAGTGACTCTCGGTATTGGGTGGATTATTTGGAGTTTAATTGTTTGGAGTGAGGGACAAACTCCAGCAAAAAAAATTCTTAAGATTAGGGTTTACTCAGTTGAATTGCAGCGTAGAGCAACCTGGGGGCATATGGCAGTTAGAGAATTTTTGGTGTATTTAACTTTAGGGATAATTTCTATACTTCTGGATTTAGTTACATTTGGAATAATTGGAACAGTTGGGTTAATCGCATGGTACATTTTTGAAATAGTTTTCTATTTTACCAAAAATAAGCGCACCCTTAGAGATATCCTGGTTAAAACATTGGTAGTTAACGAGTCCTAACCTCACTCACATCCAATCCCATCACTATCTCGATCTAATCTGTGTGGGTCACCGCCTATTCGGTAAACAGGTGCAAGTCCCATTGCTCTAATATCACCACAATCAAGGTCGGGTGGAAAAATTGGGATACAGTTTTTGTAATTTGGATCGCAATTACCATCTGTTGATGTTAAAGGAACACCAGAGTTATTATGATTTGATAGTCCAGTAGATAAGCCTACTGACGGATCAAGTATCGTATCTGCACAACCACCCCACAGGCCAATTTTATTTTCTTTTGCCAACTCTACAGCTGCCATTAGCTCTGCTGAATAATCACCCTTTTCTCCTTGATAAAAGTAAGGGGCTGCGGCTCCTCTCCTGACTAATTCAATATTTACGTTCATGTCGTTAAAAAACAAATATCTAAGTTCTCGATTATACTCATCTCTATCATCACTTGTAGAATCACTTTTAAGAGTTAAAGCCAAGTTTCCTAACTCTCCTTTAAAACTCGAAACCGTTCTAGTCTCTGGCATCTCTAGAATAGAAATTAATTCAAGCTTTGCCTCTTGTGCGTAACACTCACCTTCAGCTAACTCTGGTGTATCTATTTGCAATAAGCGTATCGTGCGGCCATCCTGCAATATCAGGGTATCACCATCAATTACTTCCCTTAATTGCAATTGAGAGTTTGAGCATCCAGATAGTAATAATGAGATCAAAGTCATTGATAAGACAAAGCAGGTCTTAAATTTTTTCACTCTATTCTAAGCCAGTCCAATTAACTGTTTCAACTAAATCATTCGCGCACTCATTATTAGGTGAATTTGAAACTAGCAATATACCAAAATTAGTTCGTTCATCCGGTCCATACCAGGTTTGAGTATTTGCAAATAACCCACGATCAAGTGCTTTTAAAATATCCATTACATTATTAAAAATCCAAACACCACACTCCCCGTCGTCGGATAAAACCACTCCTAAAGACTTGCTACCCGTTATGTCGTTGAAGGGGTCCACACTCCAACTCAGATTACTGTTTTGATTTAAGCGATTGAAAATCACTTCAGTAATTTCAGATTCCAAATACTCATCACCGCTAGAGTCTGATTCGGTTAGACCATTTAAATCAGACTTATCCAACGAAAATCCTTGGTTTTCACAATCCGATTCAGAGAACTGGATAGCGTACTCCCCGCTTGCATAATAGTGAGACATTACAGCCTCATCTTCTACGCCATTATTGGCAGCACGAGCATCAACGTAAGCCTGATATTCAGAAAAATAACTATTCTTAAGAACCTCGCATGGATGTTGCGCAGAACCATCGCTGCTGAAGGTGCCAGCAGAGCTGCACCCAGTTGTAAAAGTAAAAACTAATATGGGAATTACAAAAATTTTAAGGCGTATAAGTTGCATGGTTAGATTCAATAACGTACATATGTATCAAACTCCGCGCTTATAGTCTTGGACTTTATCTCTAATTATTTTTTCATAATTTGAACGAGCAATTTCTTTTTCTTCATCACTTCTTTTCAGAATTAAAATGTCCTCTTGTTGCAGGGGGCCTGTAATGTCCATTCTGACCACAATATCAAGGGGCAGGCGAGTTGACTCCCCATAACTATCAGCAAAAGTAGTTTCATTGATTGGAACTTTTGCCATCAGACGGTTTGGAGTAATAAAGATGGTTTTTGCCCGATCGTGATGGCCGGTTTGTCTTCCACTCTCAGAAAATGCAAGCGGACTAAGCGGAGTACGTGGTTTGTCAGTGTTTCCCATTGATGTTGCTAGAAAATCATCCCAAGCAAGCTTTCTGCTCGTTTCTAAGTCAAAATCTTCTGACTGGAATGTATCCAGGATGTCCGTTCTATTCTCCCGAACGGGCGGACGAGATTCTGCAATTGATTCAATTTGAACAATTTTCATCAAAGGAATCAATTGTTTCTTTGCAACTGATTTAAGCAACTCTGAGGTTGTAATTTTCTCCCTCAGAATAGCTCTTGGCCCACCCGGTGATATAGCAATATCCGCATCCAAAATTTCAACGTTTAAGCGATCACTGTTCATCCCCATCATTTCGCCAGCTGAGATAACCTGGTCTTCAAAAACCTTAGAGCGCCACCCTTTGGTTAAATATCGCTCAGCTGCACCACGTCTTAATCTAATTGATGAGGCAGCATCATCCTCTTGAGCTTGTGCAATTCGTAATGCAAATGGAAAATCATCTTGGGAAATTTCATTCAGATTATTCACTAACCATTTTTGGTCAATTTCCCATGGATTATGTAGGGCATTACCTAGGATTTCTAACCAATCCCTAACTTGTGGGTAAAGTACATCAAGTCGAGCTTGTTCGGTCCGGTAGTGTTGAACACTTTTAGAGATTTCCTCTAATTTCCAGAGTGAAATGGTTACGCTTCTTTCAAATTTAGACCATTCTCGATAATATTGAATTAGCAACGACATTAGTGTAAACAATAATAGGAATAAAGTTATAAAAATTATTTGCCACCTATTTGGAAAGCTTACGGAATTAACAAAACGAGATAACTCATTAAACTCCGGATAGTTTTGTGAAATGTTTGGTAAATAAAAGAAAAGTGATGCAATGGCGAGCAGAAGCGACCAATTAAAAAGTAGACTCCTATGAAAACGCTTTCGAATTTCTGCTAATCTGCCGGATTTAGGTATGTCTAACCTATCAATGTAATCTTGATATCCATTCAATCTATCTTGAACCTCTGATTTATTATTGGACATACGATTTAGAACTTTCCAAAGAAAGGACCCTTTTTGCTCAGATGTCCAACGGTGAAGTTCTTCTGTTGAATCTTGTTGTTTCTTGATTTGTTCGCTGAGTGAGACTGCTTCGGTAGCCAGTAATTGACGTGTTGCAAGCAATTTATCAATTTCGGCTTGATAATCTATTTCTGGAACTGTCTTTTGGTTTACTAGAGCTTCATCCACAGCTTCAATTTCAACATTGGCTAGATCTTCCTCGGAAGAGGAATCAACTTCTTCATGTAACTGCTCGTTAGTTGCATCATCTTCCAAAACTAAAGTTTCATTAACTAGTACACCAGCTATTTGAGCGCCCGTATCCTTAAATGCCTGGTCATCAAGAGTAACTTGCCTCTCATCTGTTGACTCCAATTCACTAACTTCTTTATCCATTACTTACCTCATTAATTTTAGGACTAAAAGAAGCTAATTTATTTTCATATTCCGCAATCATTGAATCAATTTCTACTGTCTTAGTTAAGTTCACATCGATTTTTGATTTAATTTCAGTGAGTTTATTGGTGCTTGCAGTCAATATTGATTCGGATTCTTCTAAATTTTCCCAACTAATTGTCTCAATACCTGTCTCGCTCTTAATTTCATCTCTTATCTCAAATTTATCCATGGGATTTTGAATAACCTGAGAAACTCGAGCGAAAACTGGAACTCGATTATCTTGCGCTACTAATTCAAACCGCGTTAGGTCTGATCCGTCTAACATTCCGAATACTAGGCGACGAATGTCCTTCCATAAATTTGCTGATGACTTTGTTAGTTGTTTTAAAAATGGGGTGACTAGCGCTTTCTTCGCTGCGTTCTCGGCTTGCACTAGAGTTTCTAATTCCTTTAACAGTAATTTGTCTCTCGAATCCATTGCATCTTCCTGAGAAATGCCAACGGTTGCTCGTCCTTCTTCGCCTTGGAATGTTCGGGTCAGTTTTCTCCCAATTAAACGTCTAAACCAAATCCACATCCACCAAGGAATAACTTTTAATTTATCCCAACTAAAAATTAAGAAACCTTTAATCTGAGTCCACTCAAACCATTTTTCTTTTTCGGGCACTTCCCCATCGCTAAGTGTATTAAAACTTAAACAACTATTTTCCAGTTTAAATACAATATCTACCATCCAATTTATATAAGCTTCTGCATTTTGATCATCTAAAACAAAAGTGTCTTTAATCATCACACCGGTTTGAGGATTAAAGAAATCTGAATTTGGATTAGAGATATCACTTAAAACCTGAGCTGTGATTCGCCTTGAGATTCCATCAGTCAATATCGCATTCACAAAAACTCGAGAGACCCAAAATTGACCGCGTTGCGAGCTTTCTCGCTCCAAAATATCAAATGGACTTTTAGCCACACCACTCCATAGACCACCAATACTTGCAGCATGCATAGCTGCGAATTTAGAAAACTTTTTATCACTCCTCACAAAAGCATCGCCAGCCCATGGTGACGACCTGTCCTCAGGTGAGGCAATGACATTCACATCCCAAGTTTCTTCTGCAGCAAGCTTGAATTCCCCTGCGTGCATTTGTGAAGGAGCAATGATCAAATTTGCTTTGAATAAGTTTGTTTTGAACTTTTTGTCACCGTCTCTTGCGCTAGGCAGAGGCAAAGTCCACTCCACATAATTTGCTAGCGTTGTTAAGCTTCTCTTTTGCTGCTCGTCCTGGGCAAACGAATCATTCAATACCCTGACCGCCACTAACCTTACTTGTTGAAACTCACCCCTTGCTAATTGATCAAATAAATCTACTTCAATAGTTTCTAGTACACCATCTTTATTTTTTCCACATACGAGTGACTTAATGTTTGCTGGCTGTAACTTTAGTTCCTCTATATTTTCTGGAAACACCCACAATGCATGATTAATCAATCCTTCTTCTGTCCATTTTTTCATTTCTTCGAAGACTGAGTCGTAAAGCTCTTTACTTGGAAAAAGTACAATTGATACTTTTCCTTCACTCCAAAGTGACTTCATGTATTTAAACGCCGCTTCTTTCTGCACGCATAGCGCTTATCGCCGATTTGAGACAATTGATGGCCTCCAATACATCCTCGCGAATTTCCCAAGTAATTGGATAAGAACGGACATCTTCACCAGGAGTTACTCTGACAACATCTTCTGCGTGCTCTTGCGCTTGTTGGTTTAAGTAATTCAAGATTACTTCTTTACGTTCTTCAATTGAAGCACTTGCGCTCCCGGCCCGTTCAGGTAATGGTACTGGCGCTGAATTGTCTGAAAGCGTTCCAGTCTGAACCCATTTGGTTAATTCAGGACAAATCTCATCAGGCTTGAACCCAAGATCCATTAATCGATGATAGGCCGATAATGGGTTTAATGAACCTTCTGCATTACACAAAATAATTGCTATAGACATTGATTTCAGTAGCGTTCCTGGGTAATCAAAAGGTGGCGTGAAGCCTTTATGCATTAGTGGGTGAGGAAAATTAGCTTTCTTATTTCCAGGTCCAGTCCAGACTGAAATTTCTGGGCCACGCATAATGTCATCTATCTTTGCCTCCAGGTGGCCGAGAATTTTTGCTACATACCAGCCACGAAGAATTGATGCCGCAACCTCTGGGGCCGCAGGTGTGCTTTCCCGAAGCGTTCTAGCACGGCGCCACTTTAAAAACGCTTCACGCTTTTCAGGTTCATTTCTACTTGCCAACCACTGTTGTGCAATTGGCTGCACTAAAGAATCCATAACCATTGGCTGGTAAGGGAATTTTTGCAGAGAGAAAATGTCAATATTTTGAGTGTTACTCTCGCGGAACCATCCATCAGAAGTTTTGTCGGTCCACATGTCATATTTCAGTAAAGTCTCTTTAATTGCTTTGTAGAGATCACTGCCGACCGGGAATGGAATCGCACCCACAACCGAACGCCTTTCGCCAAGCGATTTTCCATGTACAGTCATCAATAAGCCTGCATTTAGCTTTATAAGTGGCTCACTTGCAGCAACAGCTGCATCAAATTGCTCCCTAAACTTTCGGATACGTTCAGAGGTTTCCCCTCTATCTTTTCTTGTTTCAGACAAGTAAGACGCCATATCTTCGTTCAAGTAACCATAAAATGATGTGCCTTTGCGCTCCATCCACTTTAATGCCCGTTGCAAATACACGTTTGGATTAGAGCTAAAATCAAATTGAGCACTTTGTGCAGCCTGGGAACTATCTTTTCTGGAGCTCTTTGATGCTGGTATCCACTCCTGAATAACATCAAACAGTGCCCAGATGTTATCCGCTTCAAGATCAGCAAGCTCCAGGGAACCCATAAGTATTTCATCAATTACAACAACAAATGCATTGCCCTGACGGTCCTCTCTTACCGAACGCCTAATTTGTTCTGTGAATTCGGATGGAAATAGTTCAATATCAATCATTAAGCGTTCATTCGGAGCTGGGTTAAATCTTTTTGGCACATAAGGAGATTCAAAAGTTGGCCAACCTTGATATGCATTGTCTCTTCCATCGAGTTCTTGTGGTTCAAGTACCCTAGTAAGCAAAGCTTTTTCGCCACCAGAGACCGCAATTCGAAGTGAAGATATGTAGTTCTTAGATAGATCTTTTAACAATTCAGCTGCCAGTTCGCGTAAATCAGATTCAGCTCGCCAACCAAGAGCGTTCTTGCATTGATCAGCAGCACCTTGAACTGCAGGGTGATCGGGACGTAAGGATTCCTGGCCTTGAGCTTTTCTTAATTCTTGGCCAACATAATTTCCGACCTCTGCTGCATATCTTTTATAGGTATTGCTCTCTGAAATTAACTCATCGGCGATAACACTTAATTTCACCTCGAGACGTTGCAATAATTCAACTGTGACTTTTAAACCTTGCTGCGAAATGTATCGTGCGACTACTTTTAAAATATGGTTTGATTGATCAGTGACCCAAGCTCGTCCTTTTGAATTTCTTAAATTGGTCTCTTCATCTAACGCTCGCTCAATATATACTTGATAAAAATTCATTAATTTTTCGTGCCAACTAGAAAGTGACTGACCACCAGATTTATCTAATCCTTGCTGGGCATCTGAAAGTACTTGGTTTGTGAAGGATGCGTAAAGTAGATCTCTTGATTCAATTGGCCTAAGTGAATCAATTACATCATTACTATGCTCAGTTTCCTCGTTTAATTTCAGATCTTTAATGAAATCCAGCAAGCAAGCATCGGCTTTAAATGAGATCCATTCATCTTGGGTTTTAACTTTGAACTCAGGATCCTCTGCCTTATGCATATAAAGCATACGATCTATCGCTGATCGAGCTAACCGCTCCTGGGCGTACTGCATAAATCTATCTTTACCCAAGCTCACGCGGCCAAATCCAAGAGAGGAAAATGGGGGTGCCTGCCTATTTTCAACTTTCAATCGAGACAAGTCTGGAAGCTGATTTGCATCTACTGCTTCCTGATCTCGGTTTGCAATTGCATAAGCCAACATGTCATCTTGAACTTTGTCATCAGTCACCCAAGTTGAAAGACTTGCAGCAACCGCTAGATAAACCGCAGGTTGATCATCAAAATCAACTTTTGAATTTTGTCTTCCTACTACGTAAGTAAATGCTGGGCCTACACTGTATTCAATGGCATGAGAAGGTGAAACTAAACCCTGGCTCTTATAAAGAGCAGCAGTGCTTGCGGTAGGTGATTCAGCCCAAAGTCCAGCCATTGCTTCGCTCATCGCTGCTAATGCATTTGGTTCAACTCCACCTTTACCATCAATTTTAGAGAATACATCTGGTGCATAAAGAATTGAAAATATTTGATGTACCCAGGTTGAACTCGGCGCAGCACTTTTAATTGCCTCAGTAACATCAAGGTATTGGCCCGCTCCTGAACCTCCTGCAATAGATGAAACTACAATCACAATTGGGTCTGCTACACCAGCGCCCTCTTTGGTACCAAACAACGCTCCTATGGAATCTAATTGTCCTCGAGATTCAGCTGAATTCATTCTAGAAATTGCAGCGGCTGCTGCTTGTCGGACCTCTGATAATTTTGCTAAAACAATGGTCCTTCCAATTGCTCGGTATTGACCAGCACCAAGTCCAATAGGAATCTTTACTTCTTCTGCTGAAGGTAGCGGTTTTTCAACATCCGGCATTAACTCAGATGGAATTTTTCCAGGAAGTGCTACTGCTCCATAAGCTTGTTTATAAGCCGTTCCAGTTGTCACTAATCCTTGGTAATTATCAGCAGGTAAAAATGGAGCTGGGAAACTTGCACCATCTTGATTAGTTGGGCTATCAACGTGCAACATCTGCCAAGCTTTTGGCCACCCACCACGCCAACCGCGTTGGATCAGTTCTAATTCGAGAGCCTGTCGAAGTGCTCGCAGCGTTTTACCCCCAGAACCACCAACACCTACTAATAAAAAGGGTCTTAACATTTATTTGCCTCTCAGTAATTGAGTATGGGTGCAGTGTGCACTACTACACACCTTTCCCGCCAGGTGGTGGGGGTGGGAATGATCCGCCTGAACCAGGTGGTGGGGGTGGGAATGATCCGCCTGAACCAGGTGGTGGAGGTGGGAATGAAATTTGAGGATTTGGCTGAATGATTTGATCAGAAACCAGGTTTATATCTTTTTTCTTCAACTCTTTTTTCACTTTTTTATTCTGATTTTTAGCTAATTCAGCCTGTACTTTTGGTATCAAGGAAACAATCTGATTCCAGATACCTGGTGTAGTTGAAACTTTCATGAAACGTTCCATAAATTGGTTTTTGTTAGCAAGGTTATTTCTCTTATAAATTACTAGGTTTCCTGGAATGCTGGTCGCTGCACCAAGTGAAGTTAAATCTTTATCCAAAATCTCAATCGCCCAAACAGAATCAATATTTCCATGAATTGGGGCAATAGACCCACTTGCAAATCTTGAATTCAATGAAGCTGGAGGTGCCACCATTGTCACTAAGCGAGCACCCTCTCTTGCTTTCATTTCAAACCAAGGTGGTGGAAATACCAATTTAGAAACTTTTGCACTTAAGTCTCCAATAATTTCAGAATACCGCCTTGAGTCTGGTCTATCTGGAATGTACTTATAATCCTCTGGCTTAGGAGTTAAGGCAGAGCCATCAGATAAGAGGACGCCTTTCAATGAATCTACCTTGATCGGCCAGCTTGCGCGTTGAACATTTTGTCCAAGTGCAATTTTTGTGGTAGCCCAGGTTAGCAAATATATAAGAGCTAGCGGTAGGGCAATTCCAAGGAATAGGAGTAAAGCTTTAATGAAGCTCTCCCCAACTTTTGGACTTAATGTTTCAAACTCTAAAGGTGCATTTAATGTAAATTGTTTACCAACTTCAGAATCCGAGTAATAGATCACAGGTAACTCAGCCTGGACTTGTGCGTCAGCTGGTGTGCTATTTTTTACCGCAAAATCAATCTTCTTCGTTTCACCCTGGGATAGTAATAAACAGTCTGCCGAGTCAAGCCCAACTGGCTTGATCCACTCATAAGTTGCAGATCTATCAATAACGTCATTTACATAGGATGGTTGACTAA
>SXGQ01781581.1_pt1 | contig 15129 bp, 13 predicted proteins | sample 3178371 | NCBI WGS metagenome assembly SXGQ01 (sample SAMN11356859, study PRJNA531348) | freshwater metagenome | isolation source: freshwater sample F1-20 | place: China: Fuxian Lake, Yuxi | collected 2017-12-25
CACGGTGACCACCATGAACTTCTGCGGCAGCGTGAACGTGGTCGGCCTGCGCCGCAACGGCTTCACCCCCGAGCAGATCGACACGGTGCGCTGGATCTACCGCACGCTCTGCCTGTCCAAGAGCCTGCCGAGCTCGCGCGTAGCGGCCGTGCGCGAGCGCGCCGGCGATCCCCTGGTCGACGAGTACCTGCGCTTCATCGATGCCTCCAAGCGCGGCCTCTGCCTGCGCGGCGGCCGGCGCACCGGCGACGAGGGGTGAGGGTTGGGTGGTGGTCGGCGGTCGGCACGATGACCCAGACCTCGAACGACTTCCGCCGCTGAAGCAGCCAAGCACGGCCTGCTCCATCAGCGTGATGCGAAACACGGTCACGAGCTCGCTGCCCGCAGCTGACGACCGATCTCGTCATCCACTTCACGGGGATCCGGTACCAACGGTTCCCCGAAAGGTCGTCGCGGGATGTGATCGAATCCCATCGTCTGGGTCACCAGTCGGAGCACCTGGGCACCTCGGATGGTCGTGCGCTGCGAGGCCGACACCCTGTTCGTGTTGTGGTGCTCGGTCATGATCACCTCTACGCCCACCCCGCCGTCTTCGAATCCAATCCAGACGTCATTGCCCTCCGCGTGGATCCCGCCGGGGCCTGCAGGCGCACCTCAACGACGGCATTGGCGCGAACATCTTCGGCGTTCACGCCGGATCGATGTCGACGCTGCGCTCAACCACGCTCGTGGTTCCGGAAGCCGCAGTAATGAGTGCTACTTCGACGCAGTGTTCCGCCCTGCGCTAGCCGCCATCTTTCGCGCGCCGACCATCCCCTCGCCCGGGCATGCCACTGAAACGGGTGAACTCGCTCGCGTCAGCACGCTCGGCTCCTGCCGCGCGCCCGAGTCTTGGAACATCGCGTGTGCGATCTTCGGATGGCGTGTGGGGTGACAAACTCGCTCGAGAGCGTCTGGCCGATGCACGACAGCCAATCATCAGCCCGTGGTCACCAGCATCAAGAAAGGACCTTCATCAGCGACTCGTACGAGGCGCAGCGAAAAACACCATGTCCACGATGATGGGCTCGCGCGCCGCATTCAGCACCCGCATGGTGTACTTGCCTTCCAGCGGATCGTGGATCACCGCCGTGGCGAAGGGCTTGTCGCGATCATCTTTCGACACGATGTCGCCTTCCGGGTCCACGACCTCGATGTCAATATCGTTGCCCTGCACTTCGTCGCAGACCACCAGGAACGAGCGGAAGCTAGATGCATCGAAAGGCACCTCCTCACGGCCGCCTGGGGCAAGGTAGATCGACCGCATTTCTACTTCCCTGAAACCCTTGAACTCTTTGGAATCGCCAACAAGCTTCCGGTTTTCCACGAAAGGTGAGGATCTCGTGACGCCGACGAACTCAAACGGGTAGTTCGCGGCGTCGTCGGTCGTGAAGTTGATGGCGTACTTGCCGTGCCCATTCAACTCGACGGCGTGCCAAGTGATGTCGTTGTCGGTGACGCCCCCGATCTGCTCGAGTTCATCGCCGTCCGGGCCCGAGACGGAAAGTTCGAAACGCTTGGCGCGCGGGGAACGCACGCCGAACCACGCGATGGCGGGGTCGTCCTTGAAGGTGATCGTGTAGCCGTGGTCCTTGCCCTCAGATGTGTCGGTCTGGACATCGGCCCAGATCTCGAAGCCCCGAGCCTTCCACCAGCCGAGCGACGCCTCAAGAACGGTCGCGTCGGCCTCGTCTGACTTACCGGCATCGGGACGGGCACCGACCGCCGCATCGCCTGGGGCGTCCGACTCGGGACCGGTGAGTGTGGCGAACACCTCTTCGATGGGCTGCCTGCATTCCTCAGCCAACTGTGTCCACTCGTCAATCGCATTTTGGAGCGATGTCACTGACTCGCGCAATCGCTGACGAACCTTCAGCGGAAGGGCATCATCGTTGGCATCGATCTGCTGCGGATCGACTTGCAGCACATTGGCGTAGCAGACCAACAGGGCGGACATAGCCTTGGCGAGCGACTGCACCTTGGACCGATCGGCGTCCTGCCTCTCAAGCGCTGCGGCTGCCTTCAGTGCGGCATCGCATGATGGGCTGGCCGCCGCGATCAAGCCGATGACGCCGTTGGCGTGGGTCGCCATCAGTTCGCCGAAGGCAATGGCCCGATCGTCGGCGGAGAGCTTCTCGAACGACCTCCCGATGACCTCGGTGACCCACGTACCCATCGACTGGTCGCGATAGAGCCGCGCCATGACTGACTCGGCCTCGCCATCCTCGTCCAGCATCCAGAGCTCTAGGAGCTTTGTGTTCAGTGCCACTGCAGCACGGTTGCCACTGTCGTTGAAGGCTTTGTAGCGTTCGCGCGGCAGAGACACGTTCGTCGCCGCAACAGCGCCGAGGAGCCGGTCGAGCGCCTCCGCCAGCTCGATGGCCGAGCCGGTTTGCTTGACGGTCTCGGTCACGCCCTTCTCGTACGCCGCCATCACGCCGTCTGCGGACGTCGCCGAAGCGATAGCCTTCAGGTGCTTCGACGGATCAAATGGCTTCGGAAGCGCCGCAATCCCCCCTTTGCAGGTGAGGGCTTCTTCGATCACCCGGATCGGAAGGACGTAGCCCCAGCTGTTGCCTGCCCCGTCGGTCACGATGGAGACTGCCGTGGCGACGCCGATCACCGCTCCTGTCGAGTCGGTGACCGGCCCGCCTGATGAGCCCGGAGAGAGTGCAACGTCGGTGAAGTAGAAGATCTGGCCGCTGAGTGGGTCGGTGTAGTGCGCCGAAAGCAGTCCTTGCGACATGGTCGGTGTGGCGCTTCGGCCGATCGCGGGAAACCCGTGGGCCACCAGCGTGGTCCCGCGTGGCACGTGCTTGTTGCCTGGGATCTCGGCTGGCTTCAGTGCAAGGTTGACGCTCGATCTGGGAACCTCGATCACAGCGACGTCGAGCCTTGGGTGCTTATAGCGAACCGTTCCCTCGAAGGGATCGCCGAGTCCTACGGCGCCACTCCGGTCCTCCTTGACTGGCCGGAGCTTGACTTTGCTGCCCGTTGGAATGTCGTCAAGCACATGACGGTTGGTGATGACGTAGCCTTTGGAGAGATACTGGAATCCCGAGCCACTCTCCTCACCGGTTTCAATGTGCACGAGTGCGCTATCGACGGCGTTGGCGCTTGCCGCAGCGGTGCGAGCTTGCCCCTGCTGGCCCGAGGTCTTCGACTGGGGCAACAAGACCAACGGAATGGCAAGAAGGGTTGCAAGCACCATGGCATTCTCCGGAAGACAGGATGAGTCCGACCGAGGAAGCCTAACCAATTCAACATGATGGGGTCAATGACGAATTCCGAGCCTCGGCTGGTGGTAGTTTCGGCATGGCTCAGTCGAGGATCCCTGATTGGAGCCGTTGGCGTACGGTTCGTGCCTCCAGCACGGCTCGCTCGGCCCGCATTCTGATTGCGGCGACCTGTTCCTCGTACGCTCGAGCGCGCTGGCGCATGGCCTGAAGTGCCGACCGATCATTCCTTAGGATCTGGGCGTAAGCGGTCTTGCGTCTCGCCTCGTGTTGCTTCCGCCAGTCGCGCGGTATCGGTGGTGGTTGCAACTGCTCGACCTCCTGCTCGCGATGGCGCCGCCAACTCATCAGCCGAAGGGTGAGGTGCGGGCCGAAGCCCGGAATGCTCTGGATCGCGCGTTCATTGAGATCCGAAGCCACGTTGATCCCGTGAGAGCGCAGGATGCGCTTTCGTTCCTCGCCGATGTCTGCGATGCGTGCATCATCGAGCCGGAAGGACTTAAGCTTCTCCTGTCGCCACGCTGCCTGCCATGCTCGTTCGGGGCCCTCGATGGATCGGTCCAGATGGATGAACTTCTGTTGCCGGATCGATGCCATCTGAGGAATCGAGGCGAGTTCACCGCACGGATTGGGAAGTCTTGAAAGGTCTTGCCGGGCGGCCTCAAGCAAAACTTGGACATTTGAAACAGCAGTTGCCCAGTTGGAAGCAGCACGCAGCGCGGTCTTCGCCCTGGTGGGAGATCCTCCTGCCAACATCGGCAGAGCCAACCCGAGCAGGGCGGTGACAATACCTGCGATCGCCCCGGGTGCGGAGTCCTTGATCCCGTTGGCGACGATGAAGCCGATCGGGAAGGCGAGAAGAACGCCCGCGATTTGACGGCCCCGCCGCCTGCGGACCAGCGCTCGGGCTTGGGCGATTGGCATGTCTCCAAACTCGGTCAGACTTGCCTCTTCAACCGGGAACTCTGCAATCTCTGGACTCAGGATGGATCCCAGGAAATCCGTAAGGTCTCGTTCCAGTGCAGCGACCTCTTTGGCGAGCTGATCCTTCTCTTTGTCCGGGGTCACGTGAGCCGGATATGGATCCCTAGGAAGCGCGCAGAACGGACAGGTTGACAGCCTCGGCAAGTGGAAGTGGCGCGGATTCCCTGACGAGCACGTCTTCAGTGTCGCACCAAACTCACGCAGTGCAGCCGACCACTCGACCATGGTTGGGCGCTGGCTTGAGAGAAATGCCCTTTCGAAGAGGCTGGACAGTCCGCCGAGCATCGATGCATCAGCAACACCCGGGGGTGGCTTCATCATGCTCTTGCCATCTCGGCGGTAGGCGAAATCACGGAGCCGGATTCGCTCATGGATGTGGCACTCCGTGCCATCCTTGGGAACTCCAACGAACGGATGCCGACCGTTCATGAGAAGTTGGAACAACAGTACGGCGATGCCGAAGGCATCATGATTCGGATTGCGGTGAGTCACTCCGAATTGGGTGCCCTGCAGTTCCGGCGGCAAGAAGAGTTCTTTCGCAACGGGACAAGTGAACACTTCTCCATGAGTGGTCACTTGGAATGAGTCGGAATCAAGGAAGCAACTGCTTCCGTCCTCACGGATAAGGACGTTGCTCTCGTTGACGTCACCGATGACAAGTCCGGCAGCATGGATCTCGTGGGCTGCCTGGGTGAGTTTCAGGCCCACCACGACCAGATCCCGGAAACTGACCAACTTCCCTCGCCCTTCCCGCTCGACCGGGTGGATGAACTCATCAATTGGTCCCCTGGCGACTGCCAGCGGCATGATGAAGCCAGCCAAGTTGGCACCTTGGAAGACTAGGTCAATAGGCAGTGCAACGTGTCGCTGAAGATCGGGCATCGACCGAGAGAGTGCCATCAGTGCTCTGAGCTTTCGTTCGATTTCGTGCCCCTTGGGTGCTCCGTACAGCTTGACGACTCGATCCGCGACCCCCTTGATCCGATGGACTGATCCCTCGCCGCCCGCTCCGATGCGCTCTCCGGCCTCGATCAGGCATCCGCCGGCAAGCCGAAGGCTCATGGTGCCAAGATCCGCGCAGCCATGATGATGGACTTGTCATCATCCGTCCGTGCGTTGACTTGTTCATGGGACAGCAACGACTCCAGCAATTCGGAAGTGTCCGACCCAACGTAGCGATCGTCGAGAACACTCAAGAATCGTTCCACCGCAGGGGTGTGCGGAGCACTCTTGCGCAAATCGATCAGGACCGGCATCAATCCGTCTGATGTGAGCAGCACACGCTGGGGCTGTTTGTCGTCAAAGATCCTGACTTGGACCGCGTCCATGGCGTCTTCGTCGATGAGGAAGTTCGTCACGTTCAGCATGTCCTGATCGGGCAGGAATGCCAGCTCGAACCCTTTGCCGAAGTCGATGACGATGCTCCCGTCGCCGATTTGGGCCACCGTCGTGCCCTGTCCAGCCATCACGACGATCAATAGCGTGGATGCCCAGTCCCGAGGGCTGCATCCCGACTCACTGGCTTGGCATCGGACCTCCTCGCGAGCGTCGCGGAAGATCTCTCGGACGACGTCGGCAGTGAATGAGCTCGCACCGTACTGCTGAATGAACATCATGGCGCCATGGACTGCTGCAGAACAACTCGCTCTCGCGCCATCAGCCGCATGCGAGGCTGAACCTGCGCCGTCTGCCAAAGCCATAATGAGCACAGGCCCATCCATCGCATCAAAGTGCGAGTGCATGACGAAATCCTGGCAGGGCGTCCCAGAGGCATGGTGGGACGTACCTGCTTGACGAGCCTCAGCAATGCGCCACTGCGACGTCGGTGTCACAGCGAAATGTTGGTCCAGTCCGGAGGCGGCAACTTGATGCCGGATTGACCCGGCTGAGACTGCGAAACGACGCGTTGCGATGCACTGAGCCAAAGGAAGAACTTCGTGAAGTCAACGCCATCAAGACTCACCGGCGCAACCTTGGAACTGAGCTCCCCCAACTTGGACATGTTTGCACCACCTACACCGACCGAAAAGAAGGTGAACGCTGAAGTCTCGCCCGCTTGAACGGCGTCACAGGCGGAGCGCCATGTCGAGGCGCCATCTGTCGGTCCGCCGTCCGTGAAAAGCCAAAGCCATGGCCGATAATATGGAATGACTTTGTGCCTCAGTTCGCTCTTTCGCTGATCGAGCAGTTTGATGCCCTCGAGAATCGCGGCTCCCATGGGGGTCTCCCCACTGGTGGCCAGCGTGGGCGGCTCGAAGTGCCTCGCCTCAACAAAGGGTTGGACCACTTGCACCGTGCCCCCAAAGGTCACGAGGCAAATCTCGACTCGGCGCGACGTGAGCTTGTCCGAACGGATTGCTGCCTGGTAGGCCTTCAGCCCGTTGTTCAATTCGTCGATCGGCCTACCGCTCATGGATCCTGACACGTCGAGCAGGATCACGCAGGGAGCTCGAGGATCGGGATTGTCTGGAAGCTCAAGGGGATCTAGCCCAGGAAAGACGTTGGTGAAAGCACTGGAAGACATGCGGCTCCTCGGAGAAATGGATCAGTCTAGCTCAGTTGCCCATTATAGAACTGACGATCTCGACCGAATTGGCCGAAAGCCGTCGGGCTTCATGGTCGATCCGAGCCGATGCGTCGAGGCATGAGTCAGCACGGCGCTCTTCTAGGGTCGCCATTCCCTCTGCGATCCGACAGGCCTCTGCCGCAGCAAGGGACCTTGAGATGGGTTCCAGCGATTTCGACAGGGCTTGTAGTGCCGCTTCAGTTGCCGCAAACTGTGAGTTTGCATGTCGGAGCACTATCCCTATTGAGGTGTCGATGGGCAGCAGGCAGCGGCTGCGCAAGTTCGCTGTGGAAGCATCAGGGGCGCCGGCTTCGAGGTCGGCGGCACGGATACGAAAGGAACGGTACGCCGACTCAACGCGCTCCACGGCCGTTTGCGCATCTCGAACGCGGCGCAGGCACCATGCGCACTCGTCCTGAAGACTGCTCAAGACAAACCTCTCAGCGCCGAAGAGTTGAAATCAATGAGTACCGAGATTCGATCTTCGATGAGGCAAACGGCATCCCTGCACAGGCTGCATCCCTCTACTGCGGCGTTCGCAAGGTTGCGCCGATGGACCAGAGCCTCGTCGAGTAGACGCCGCGACGCATGGACTCGGACCGTCGCCTCCTCGGCAAGTTTCTGCGAGGTAAGTGCCTCACTCAGGGCATGGCCTGCCAGCCTCGTGAAGGCATCTGCGTGATCGCGTGCTCTGCACACCTCGGCTAGTGAATGGTCTGCCTTGGACATCGCCGCAACTGCAAATCGGTTTGCCTCGTACGCCAGAGTGCGGCAACGCTCGCACTCAGCAAGCCACGACTGGGCAGATTGCAGTTCGAGTCGTGCACGATTGAGTTCCTCCTCTGCTTCGTTGACATCATGACGAGCCTCGTCCACTTGCTGGCTGGCATGAGCCACGGCACGCTCGAGCCCTGAGCAGTCTCGGTACCGCGTTCGGTAGTTGCCGTTGCTGTCGCGGTCTTGCACGGGTTGACGGCACTGCTGCAGGCGGCTTTCGAGTTCGCTGAGCCGGTGTAGCGCATTGTTGTACGCAACCACGGCTTCATTCCGCAGAGACTCGGATCTCGAGACCCAAGCATGGGCCCTGCTCACGCGCTCTCTCGCCAGACGAGTCCGTTCAGACCAGCATTGGACAGCTTCGTCGGCCTTGTGCTTTGCATGCCTTGCCCCCGACTGGGTGGCACGGCTCAAGCGCTCGTGTTCATCCGTCCTTGCACTGCAGGAGGCCGCCATGCCAACGGCTGCTTGACCGGAGATGATGACCGACTTCGCCTCGTCCATGCACGAGTTGGCAACTCGCGTGACCCCAAGATGGAACTCAAGACAGTGGGAATGAAGTCGCTGCGCTGTACGGTCGGCATCATGGCCATCGTGCGACAGTCGCTCGGCTGTCTTCGCAAGGTCGTCCAAAATGAGGATGATCACGCGAGGATCGGTTGACATGGCAGTGGCGTCAAAGATCCCGGAGCTCACCCGGCGAATCGGCTTGTCTCAAATGTTCGATGCGATCATGAAGCATCTGAAGGATGGATTGGGTCGACTCAGCGTAGGTATCCATCGCGCCTGAAACGCCCTCCCAGACGTGGCGAAACTCCTCCGCTGCCCTGCCGCCATACACCTCATCCAATGCCCTCCATCGTTCCTGGAGATGTTTGAACTCCTCGTTGACCAAGGCTACATGGCGCCGGCCGCTGCGCTGGTAGTCCTCAAGGCCGAGCAGCAATCGTGACTGGTCGATCATCGCCCCCTCCCATGACCATGGAGGTATCTATCGATCTGCATGGCCTTTCTTTCGATGAAGTCCCGGAGGATCGGGCTTTCATGCTCGACGTATCGACGGAGACGATCCTCGAGAGGAGAATAGATGGAGTCATACTCACGCCGTGAGTTGTCCCTCCAAAGCGGATCGACGGCATCATGGGTACGACGCATGTCCCGCATGGATCCTTCGATTGAATCTTGGAACTTCCGCAAGGCACTTGCAAACTCCAGCAACCTCGGAAGCACTTCATCCATACTGTGATGGCCGCGTGAACCACGATGTACCATTAGGCATTCTCCTTAGGCATTTCGGTGGGCGCTTGAGCACCTTCAAGCGGTGCGTACGGCCTGAATCGACTAGACGAACTGGACTCCATGTCCATGCAGATCGCCATGCTGACGGGATCGTCGGGATGTTGCAGGGCGGCTCCGCGACGATTCCGGAACAAGGCGTATGAGTCATCTTCCGAAACCTGAAGACAGGCACGGTGCATGAATCGACCGATTTCCCGGCGCTCATCGAGCACCATGGAGAGTTGGCTAAGACTGGCAGCAGAGAGCACGACATGCATGCCGACGAGTGAACCTCCGTCCAGGACATCGCGCAGCGCCTGGCCGCATGGACCGTGGTTCGGCCGAAACGCATCCTGAGAACGATGAAGACTGGGAATCCGCTCGGGGTCGAGAATCACCAAGAGGCGCCTTGAAGCTTGCGGATTGACAGCTAAACCGCGAGCTCGAACTTCTTCGGCCGCCGACAGGATCGCATCATCAATGGCTGATGTGCCGCGATGGAGGTCCATATGAATGTCACGTGCACGTCGTGCCAGCCTCTGGATGGCAAGGAGTGCCGTCATCGTCGGATCCGAATCCTCCATCGGCGCGCAGAGGACATCAATGGCAAGGGAAGCTCGCTCGCTGCAAGCGATCGCGCCCACCAGTGCTCCGCAGAGCATCCCGAGCCGGGGACTCGATCGGCTTCCGATGAGAAGCAGGTGTTGTCCGACCGATCGTCGCAGAACGGCGTAGGCATGGTGGTGGACCGACAATCGTCGGCCGAGAGCCAGTGCAATCGGCAGGTCCGCCGATTGCCACGAGGGGATCCCGAGGCCCGGGCCGGTGGCAGGATCGAGTCGCGCAATGGTCTCGAGTTCAACGCGGTTCGGCCCGGAAGCCCGAGACAGCATCGAGGACAAGGCGATGTTGTCTCGTATCGCGGGTGCAACGTCCCCCCGTAGCACGATGGGTTGGGTTTCGGATCGAGCTGCATCCATCGAGCACATGGCTTCGATCAGCGCATCTCGACGTTGAGGCTCAAGGAGCGCAGCCCTACCCGCCATGGTTCGATCGTCTTGGCCTGAGTCGTTGAGGGCGAACTTTCCTGCTACATCGCACGACCTAATCAGGGCCTTGCCGATCGGCCCGAACTCGGTGAGGCCCATCACCTCATCCGGCTGGAGTTTCATGGCCATCTTGAGATGGATGTTTCCAAAGATGTCCTGCTGGTGCAGCATTCCGGGTGCTCCGAAGCGTTGGGATCCCAGGAACATGTGGATTCCTGCGCTGCGCCCCTGCTGCGCCAACCGCCGCATCAGATCTGAAGCGGTGCCCTCATCGTCATCGTCGAAGAGCTGTTGATACTCGTCCACCATGAGGACCAGCCGCGGCATGGGCTTCCCCGTGTTCCGTCGATACCGGGGGAGATCTTCCACTCCAACAGCCCGGAACGCCGCATTGCGTCGGGCCATCTCATCAACGAGGTCTTGGAGAACGCTTCGTGCAAGCTCCGGATGCGTGTTCAACGAGACCACGCGCGCATGAGGCAAGCGGCGGTATGGAAGAAACTCCGTGCCGAACTTCCCGTCGATCAGATACAGCCGCAATTCTTGCGGTGAGTACGTGCAAGACAGCCCCATGATCAGCACGTGATACAGAGTCGACTTTCCAGATCCGGGCATGCCCGCCAGCATGCCATGAGCACAGGTCCGGCCATCTCGTGCGCCGAACCAGGTCTCAACCACATCGTGCCCGCCTCGTAGGCCAATCGCTGTGCTGATGAGGTCCTGACTCGAGCCCTTCCACAGGTGGGCGTGGTCAGTCTGTACGAGTTCCTCGAATGGAATCGCAGTGGGGGCTCGCTCGGAGGCCTTGATCTGGTCGAACACCGATCGACGCAGCGATTCGGCGGGCATCAAGTCTGGAGTGAACTCGACCTGGCCACTGCGGGCCAGCCCGCCGTGGACCGTTACTTGAGCGAGGGCCTTGAAGTCATCCAAGCCCATGTCGCGCGGGAACTCATCATCCATGGAATGATGGATCAGCACGTAGCGTCCGGTTCGCGGCCCCGTGGCTGCGATGGACGCCAGGGTCTGGATCATCCGTCGGTCATATCCACGTGGGAATTGGGCCGCAACGATGAACTCGAACGATTCGCTCGCCAGTCGGCGATCCGGCAACTCGTGGAGTGCGGTACCCGCGTCAAGCAGGTCGCGATTGATCCGACGGATGTCGCCCTCGATCTCCAAAAGATCCTTCAGCAGGTCACCGGATGGGGGGCGCCCCTTGACGAACCGCTGGAACGGGAAGGAAGCCCCATTGCCCGCAGGGTCAATGAAGGTGAACGTGGCATGCGGCCCCATCATGGCGGCAAGCCGGATGATCGATCCCTGCAGCATCTCGAGCGCCCGTTCCGAATCCGAACCACGACCAGAGAAGAAGATGGTCCTCCCGCTCCCAATGAGTGGGGCAAGAACCGGCTCATCAGGCGCTGGGATCGCTTCCAAGAGCCTCTTGCCAAGGTTGCTCTTCGGCTCAGGGAGCGGGCGTTCGCGCCAACCAAGACGCAATACCGGGCTGACGTAGCAGTCGGCCCTTGGACCTTCTCCGGAAAGTCGCCACGTGCTCCACATGGGATCTGACCAGCCAGAGAGCAAAGACGGCAAACCATGATTTTCTTCTGCATCCAAACCCGATCGCATGTTTTCCAGTCGAAGTCGAAGTTCGTTGAGCTCTCTCTTGGCAGCGGCGCGAAGATCCCCCAGCGCGATCGATGCCTTGGCGTTGGCTGCTTCGGACTCGGCCCTCGTCTGCGTGAGCACTGCACGGGCATCGTTCACATCCTGTTGCGAATCGTCCACGCGCCGCTGAGCGGGAACTCGACCCAGCCAACAGAGCAAGGCATCGAGCAGCCTGGTCAGCCACTGGTCTTTCTGGGCGATGGCTTGAGCGAGCAGTTGTTCTGCTTGGGCCAGTTCCTGCTGTGCACGCTCCGCCGCAGCTCGCGTTCTGGTGACGATGTTGGCGAACTCGAGAGCACGATCAATCGAAGAGGAGAGAGATCCGGCCGCTGCGGTCGGTGTTGCATTGATTCCCAAGGCTGTGAGTTGCTGGTTCGCTCCCTCGCACGCATCGGCCACTGCAACGGCCTTCGCGACAAAGGACTGATACTCCCCGGCGCGACTTCGTCGGGCGTCTACAAGCGATGCAATGAACGAAACTCCCTTCAGCATGGAGATCTCCTCAGACGGCATGGTCCTGACTGGGTCGCTCTCATCGGTCCACCGCCTAGGAGAGTCGGTGCGTAGCAGATGCCCCTTGAGTGCACGAGACTACCGCAGCGAGCCGGTCCGTAGCCCATGGGGAACCTTGGCTCGGCCCGGCGCTCAACGTGCGACGCAAATCAAGTCAGGAACGGGGACAGCGCGGATCCGTCAGACAGAACCTAGGTTCACGGAACAGCGCTCGAGGCCATATGCCTGGACTTCACCCGCCCCCACAGCACCATCGCCCCAATCACGCCAAGGCCAGCGACTAGACCGGGAGGTACTCGGTAGCCGAGCGGGACATGGAGGTGCTCCTTCCCTCCGGCCTCAGCGAACACTTCTAGGAGCTCGCCCTCCAAGTCGTAATACGAATCACCAACGTAGAGCACGTGCCGACCATTCCATGTCCAAATGTCCAGCCAGAAGATGTCGAAGAAACCGTAGAGGTATCCGATTCGACTTCTCGCCACGTCAGGGTCCAACCCAGCAAGTCGATCCCGAACCGTACCGGGCAACGCGCCGAAGTCCTCAATGTGCTCCCCATGGCGCCAGACGATGAACCCCTTGGCGGCCTCGGCGACGCCGGTAAGTCCCAGCGCGAACAGAGATGCGGCCAGCCATATGACACCCTGACATCTAGCGTTACGCCTACACATGATTTGACCTCCGGAGCAAGCGCTACGGGCGGTCGCGAGCGGGCGCCTGCCCGACGTGATAAGCCGCCGTGCGCTAGACATTACCAACACTTCATCCGATGGCCTTCGAGTAACGGACCGAGTCAATGACTTTGAGACAGCTTTGGTCATACAGTCGCTGCCTGCGGCACGTGGTCTGCAGGTTCCTGCTCGGGCCGGCTGATCCGCACCCCGCCGGGCACGGCCTCGGCGACGGGCCTGCCCTAGACGAAGCGCTCCGGGTGCGTGGCCCATGCGCGGTCGAGGGCGCGCTGTCGCACTGCGCGCAACGCCAAGTGCCTTCCGGAGTGGACCTCCGCGGGGGAGGTCAGCTATCGGCCGACCTGCGCAGAGTTCGCTGCAATCGTCGCCTTCAACGCGTTAACAGACTCCTGAAAGATCCGGTAGTCATGAGGTATCGACTTGCTCGAAGGTCGAAACACACCCAGTTCAGAGAGCACCCATGACGCGTGCATGGCGGGACCAGCAAGCACAACTGAGAGATGATCCATGACTTTCGCTCGGAGGGAATCTTGCGGGAAGTCGGCAGCAAAACGAAGGCCACGATCAACTTCATCCCACCCGAAACGCTCGCGCATAGCCCCGAGCGATGCTGCGTCTGAAGTCGAGTGAATCAACGTGATGCCCAACCAGAACAAGCACTTGGATCGGGCGTGGTGCTCGGCGTCCCTGAGCTCATCGCCAGTCTCCTGATCCAGCCGCTGTTCAATTCGATCGTTGATGTCAGCCAACGGAACAGTCCCGCCGAATTCGGAGACTCGACTGAACTCCCAGAGTGCCCACAGTCGAAGTGGCAGGGCGGGGTGCGTCGCCTGAAGGCTCCATTGCTCCCCCTGCTCCGCCTCAAGTTGCTGCAGCAGCGTGGCCGAGTCGGCGCCGAGCAGCGCATCATCCAAGCCGGACGCGAGTTTCATGATCACGCGGGATGCGGTTGCAACACTGCGGGTCACGAGGAATCCGATTCTGTCACAGCTAATCTCCGCAGCGCGTTCTGCACGCCTGTGACGCATTACGGCCATTCGAATGGCATTCGGTCCTTCGGAAGACGGAGCCTGCCGAGCGGAGTGGCCAAATGCGATATGCGCGAGTTCGTGACCGAGCACGAAGTCGAGTTCCGTTCCACGGCAAATCCGAAGGAGCCCCGAGTGGACCTCGATGAACGATCGATCAGTATCTGCGGCCCAGATGGCTCTGGCGTTCACGTCTGGGTCCGAGACGACATAGACCTCGGGCATTCGGCCCAGTTCAAGACACTCTGCCACACGCTGCGCGCTTCGTGACAGGCTAGGCACTGTGCCTGATGTCACAAGCAGTCCGTGCGACCGGACCCGAGAGACCAAGGCCGCAGCACATTGCGCTGCGTGCTCTGCGAACTCGGGCTCGACAGCGACCGGGGAATCGGAAGGGAGTCGGTACTGCGTAATCCCTGGAATCAGTGGTGACAACTCCTCGATCATGACGTCAGGCTTCGTAGGCGAGCGATGAGAGCGAGCCGCTTGGTGGCTTCGTCCCGCTTGGCGGCATCGGGAAGCCCGACCCGGCCATTCCATTTCCCGTACTCGGCCGTCAGCCAAGCACTCAGTGCAGGCCCCCTAAGCCCAGCTGGAACCTGCAGGGCGCGGCGAAGCTCCGCCTCATTGGACTGCCCTCCCCCTGCTCCGGATCCTCTCGACTCGGAGGCGTACATGTCTACACGAACGAAACGCTCGATGATGCGGCGCTTGTCCGCGTCAGGTAGGCCCAACTTCTCCGCGCCACGATCAAGCATGGTCTGTTCGGCTGGCGCGATCGCCCCATCAGCTGCCGCAACTTGGACGGCAAACTCGAACGCCAGTTCACGCAGGCCGTCATCACTCTTGATGACCTGGGCGGCTTGGTCCAGCATGTTGATTGGCGTCGTTGTGCGGGCTGCCAGTGACTGCCGCGCATCGCGAAAGGCATTCTTGAACTCGGTCTTCGAATCACTGTCATCCTTGAGGTTGAAACGGTCGGCGAACAGCCGCTGGATCGTCTCGCCCTCGCGCTTATCGATCGTGCCATCACAGGCAGCTATGGCCAGAACGAATCTAGCTACGCCTAGCTTTGACTCGGTCTTGCGCTTGGCCGCCTCGAGATAGCCCATACTGGTCTCGTCGAGCGTGAAATCGTGATGCCACTGACCCAGCGGTCCAAACCGCGAGTCGAGAGCCACGGTTGCTCGGAGCTTTCGACGACCGCTACGGGCACAAACGACCAATGGCTCTGCCACAAATCCAACGTTGAAAACCTGCCAGTCCGTTCTACTGGCTTCGACCAGTGTCTGCTTC
>SXGQ01477479.1_pt1 | contig 15128 bp, 17 predicted proteins | sample 3178371 | NCBI WGS metagenome assembly SXGQ01 (sample SAMN11356859, study PRJNA531348) | freshwater metagenome | isolation source: freshwater sample F1-20 | place: China: Fuxian Lake, Yuxi | collected 2017-12-25
AGCTACGAATACGTGCGCCAGCACAACGAAGCGGTGAACCGCCTCGACTTCATCGAAGGCCGCGAAGAAATCACTGCTGACTACGCACCCGGTGAAGTGATCAACGTCACGCAACACGACGGCAGCGTACTGCGGCTGCGCAAACTATCCGCCGATCACGACCCCACCGACCGCATCAAGACCATGAACTACGTTCAGGAGCATGCGGCCAAAGGCGAAGTTGTAACCGGTTTGCTATATATTGATCCCAGTGCGGTGGATATGCATCAACATCTGAACACGGTGGCGACGCCGCTGAATCAGCTGACTGCGAAGGAATTGTGTCCCGGTTCCTCAACACTGGAGCGCATCAACGCAGGCTTGCGCTAGCGAAAAACGTAACCCATTGTTTTTAAACAACAATCCCGGCCATGCCGGGATTGTTGTCTGGGGCTGGAGAATACTGCTTGCGTCTTACCCGGTTATTTTTGCTTACCACCTGCGTGCTACTCACGCTGGTGTCTGTCATGCTCGTGCGATCGGTGATGCAGGAGTGGAACACGGTCAGCGCTGCCTTGCGCGGCCTGCGCGCGATGGAACTCACTGCGCTCGCCATGACCATTGCCGAAAAAGCGTCTTTCGAGCGTGGGCCATCTATCGCCGCCATGGGAGATACCGACGCGCCCACACCCGCCTTACAGGAGCGTCTGGCCAAGGCCCGTACTGTCAGTGACGCCGCGTTTGATGCCGCGTTAAAGGCACTGGAGTATTCCGCCCGCGACGAACACCGGGCCGCCATCGCCCAGATCGAGAAAGCACGCAGTGAACTCGCGCAGGCCCGGCAAAAGGTCTCCCGTATTGCCGCGTTACCGCATGCCGAGCGCACAGCGCCAGGCACCCGCTTCACGCGCGAACCCATCGACCAGATGTTTGGCGTAGTCGACATTGCGCTGGAAGCCGTAACCATTCTGTCAGCCGATGCCGAACGCGTGTATCCGGAACTCACGCAACCGCTGGTGGGCGCGCGGCTCGCGGCAGAATTGCGTGAATATGCAGGCCGTCTCGGCTCGCAGTTCACCAGCCCCATTGGCGCACGCCAACCGCTGGGCATCCAGGAACGGCGCGACATCCCGCGCATCATCGGGCGTATCGAAGAGTTGCGGCATCTCATTGAAGTACAGGCTCGAGCCAACGCGGCTGATGCGCGCGTCGCAGCAGCCATCGGCGAAATGAAATCTCGCTACTTCGGCATTGGCCTGCCCTTCATCAACAGCCTCACCGTGGCAGGCGAGGCGGGCGGCGACTACGGTATGAACCTCCCGGAATTCGTCGCCCGCTACGTGCCGGAAATGGCCTCAATCGTCACACTGCGCGAAACCATGTTCGAAACCGCGCGCACGGGCGCCGCCGCCAGTATTGCAAAAGCACGGCACAATTTGCACATCAATGCCGCCATTGGCGTGCTGGTACTGATGATTGAAATATCCGTGTTTTTGCTGATCCGCTGGCGCGTGCTGATGCCGTTGTTGGCCAGTACGAAAGCCGTCGTCGCCATCGCGGCTGGCAAGCTCGACGCGCCGCTACGCGTCACCACGCGCACTGACGAAATCGGCGACATGCAGCGGGCGGTAAACGAACTTCGGCACACCAGCGCCGAAAAGCAGCGGCTGGAACGCGAACGTGAACAATTGATCGAAAAACTACAGTTGCATTCAAGCACGGATTTCCTGACCAACCTGCTCAATCGCCGCGCTTTTACCGAGCGCGTCGCCCAGCAGCTAGCCATCGCGCGGCGCAGCAACTGGCCGGTATCGCTGATCATGTTCGATCTGGATCATTTCAAGCGGGTAAACGACCGTTATGGGCACGCCAGCGGCGACATCGTGCTGGCGGGCGTCGCCGAAATCGCCTCACGGGAATTCCGCGCTGCCGATACCCTGGCGCGACACGGAGGCGAAGAGTTTATTGCCTTGCTGGTCAATTGCGGCGAGGCCGACGCCCGCGCGTTCGCAGAACGCCTGCGTGAATCCATTGCGGCCGCGAAGTTCGCCGCGGAAGATGGCACCGAGATCACTATCACCGCGAGCTTCGGCATCGCCAGCGCCCCGGCGTCCGCCGTGAATGATTTCAACGCCTTTTCCAATGCCGCTGATCAAGCCCTCTACCGCGCCAAGAACCAAGGACGCAACTGCGTGGTTTCAGGCGTGGCGTAAACCCCCCGCCCCTCTTTCCCTCGAAGTCACCACGGTGTAACCTTCCCCCATTCAGTTACCGGGAGAAGAGCATGAGCACGCGTCGCACCACATTGCCCGCGGAAACCACCGCGCAATCACTACGTACCATGGATAACGTCACCGCCCTCAGCCCACACCTTACGCGGCGCCGGTTTTTGGCTCGCGGCGCGTCGGTCGCAGGAATTGCCGCTGGCGGCATCGCCACCGGTGCCGCCGCACAGGAAGTGCCTGCGTGGATGAAAACGCCTGGCGCGCCTATGCGCGCATATGGTACGCCGTCAAGTTATGAAAAGGCCGTGCAACGGCCATCGGCCTCGGGTTATGCCAAGGTCTCGCCCGCCACCGGCAGTTCGCGCACGCCGCATCAGTCGCTTGAAGGTACGATCACACCGAGCGGGTTGCATTTCGAGCGCCATCACAATGGCGTACCGGATATCGATCCGGCAAAACACGAACTGCTAATTCACGGGCTGGTAAACCGGCCGCTGATGTTTAACCTTGCGACACTGTCGCGTTACCCAATGATTTCCCGTACTTACTTTGTCGAGTGCGCGGGCAACAGCGGCGGGAATTCCCAGGCCAAGCCGCCACAGGGCACCGCCGGTGCACTACACGGTCTGGCTTCTACCAGCGAGTGGACGGGCATTCCGCTGTCTCTGCTGCTGAATGAAGCAGGACTTGCCGGCGGCGCGCAGTGGGTCATCGCGGAGGGTGCGGATTCTGCCGCCATGGTGCGCAGCGTACCGCTCGCCAAGTGCATGGACGACGCGATGGTGGCGCTGTATCAAAACGGCGAACGGGTTCGTCCGGAACAGGGTTACCCGATGCGGCTGTTGCTGCCCGGCTGGGAAGGCACTATGTGCGTGAAATGCCTGCGCCGCCTCAAGGTAACAGACGGACCGGCGCATTCCAAGGACGAAACGTCGAAGTATTCCGACTTGCAGCCCGACGGCAAGGCGCGGCAGTTCACCTTTGAACTCGGCGTGAAGTCCCTCATCACCTTTCCCTCGTTCGGCACCAGGCTTGACCGCCACGGACTGTATGAACTCACTGGCCTTGCATGGTCTGGCGCGGGGCGCATCAGCCGTGTCGAAATTTCCGAGGATGCGGGCAAGACCTGGCGTGATGCAACGCTGCAGGGGCCGATCCATACCAAGAGCTTCACGCGCTTTCGCCTGCCATGGGAATGGAACGGTAACGCCGTGGTACTGCAAAGCCGTGCCATCGACGAAAAAGGCCATGTGCAGCCGACGCGGCAGGCGTTTACCTCGCAGTACATCGCGGGCATGAACTACCACAACCATTACATTCAATCATGGGCGATCGCCGCCGACGGGAGCATCAGTAATGTTCATGTATAAGAAAAATATCGCGGGCGGGCTGTTGCTGGCAACATTGGTTGCGGGTTGCGCAACGCCGGAAAACACCAGCTCAGCGAATACACCCGCGCGCGGCCTTAACTTGGGCGCTACGCCCACTGCAGCGCAGCTCGCCGCCATGGACACCAGCATACCGCCCAGCGGCGCGGGCCTGCCCGCCGGCAGCGGTACGGTGGCGCAGGGTGCGAAAGTTTACGTGGCGAAATGCGAAAGCTGTCACGGCCCCAAAGGTGTCGGCAAACCGGCTGACGCACTGGTCGGCGGCATCGGCTCTCTCACGTCCGGCAAACCCATGCGCACGGTGGGCAGCTATTGGCCTTACGCCACCACGTTCTTTGATTACGTGCGCCGCGCCATGCCCACCAACGCGCCTTTTACGCTCACCGACGACGAAGTTTACGCAGTCACCGCTTACGTGCTGAATCTCAACGGCATTGTGCCCGAGTCCGCAGTGATGAACGCACAAACCTTGCCGCAGGTGAAAATGCCCAATCGCGACGGGTTTATCGACTACTCGAAGAAATAGCCGGCCCAAGCCCGCTCATGGCGCTGAAACTCCGCAAACTGTCTTACGCACTCGGCGCGGAAATCTGCGACATGAATGTGGCGGAGCCGATGAGCGAAACACAATTCGGTGAAATCTATCAGGCGTTTCTCGACAACGGCATTCTGCTGTTCCGTGGTCAGGACATCACGCGCGAGCAGCATATCGAATTCAGCCGCCGCTTCGGTGAACTCGATAAACACGAATCGCTGCCGCGCGACCGTCATCCGAAGTATCCCGAATTGCTGCTGGTGACCAACGAACCGAACGCGGATGGCACGCCGTCCAATTCGCGTTACACCGGCCGCTCGTGGCATTCGGACATGTCATTCACGCCGGTGCCGTCGCTCGGTTCGCTGCTGAAAAGTTACGCCGTACCCGAGGTCGGCGGCGATACGCTGTTCGCCAACATGACCCTCGCTTACGACACGCTGTCGGACGGCATGAAAAAACTCATCGCCGATTTGCACGGCATTCAACTGTCCGGCACGCGCAAAATCAACCATGCGCCCACTGGTCTGGAGCGTCTCGCAGAACAGAAAAAACTCAATCCTCCGATTGCGCAGCCAGTGGTGCGCACGCACCCTGAAACCGGCAAAAAAGCGCTTTATCTTGGCGACAAGGTCAAACGCTTCGACGGCATGACCGAGGAAGAAAGCCAGCCGCTGATCAAGTACCTCAACGCCCACGCCACGCAGCCTGAATTTTTGTATCGCCACCAATGGCGCAAGAACGACATCGTGGTATGGGACAACCGTTGCACCCAGCATCAGGCGCTGGGCGATTTCGACGAAACGCAGTTGCGGCACATGGAACGTACGACGGTGCTCGGCACGCCGTCGGGTTATGTGGTGGCGGCAGGATAGCGATGATCGCATCGGCAAAGTACGGTTGGTCTACGGTAGTGTTGGTGACGCTCGCAACGGGTACGCAGGCGGACGCCGCCGCAGTCGATTACCCCAACCGCCCGCTACGCATCATCGTGCCGTTCACCGCCGGTGGCGGCACCGACATCCTGGCGCGCATGATCGGCAAGCATCTTACAGACACCTGGGGACAGCAGGCGGTGGTGGATAATCGCAGCGGCGCCAATGGCGTGATTGCGGCAGAGTTGGCTGCGAAAGCCAATCCTGACGGCCATACTTTATTGATGGTGGCGATTGGCCACGCGCTCAATCCGCTGCTGCAAAAGAAATTGCCGTATGACACCGAGCGTGATTTTCAGCCGGTGAGCATGACCGCGCTATTGCCGCTGCTGTTGGCGGTGCATCCTACGGTAAAGGCCAATAATACGCAGGAGCTGATCGCGCTGGCCCGCGGCAGCGCCAAGCCGCTGCCGTACGCGTCCGGCGGAATCGGCTCGTCGCAGCATCTGGCGACGGAATTGTTGATCAACATGACGAAAATCAAGTTGACGCATGTGCCGTACAAAGGTGGCGCGCCGGGGCTTGTCGATTTGCTGGCGGGCCAGGTTCAGCTCATGATCACCAGCATTTTGTCGGTCACGCCGCACAGCCGCGCCGGGCGGTTGCGTGTGCTGGGCATCGCCACCGCAAAACGCAGCGCTATGCTGCCGGACATTCCCACCATCGCCGAAGGTGGCGTGCCCGGTTATGAATCCATCGCGTGATACGGGTTGGTCGCGCCCGCCGGCATCCCCGCGCCGGTACTCGACAAACTCGCCGCTGAAGTGATCAAGGGCACAAAATCCAAAGACACGCACGACGCATTGATCAAGCAGGGCGCCGAACCCGTCGGCAACGGGCCCAGGGAATTCACCGCGTTCATCAAAGCCGAGGCCACCAAGTACGCTCGCGTGATCCGCGCGGCGGGCATCATGGCTGAATGACAGCCATATTGTAAGTAATTGTTTTTATTGAATAAATTTTAATTTCTTTAACGAAAATTCCTCATGGCGCAAGGCATCTGGGCCACGGGGTATGACCTTCCGAACGGCTCGCGCGAGCGCGTCCTTGCTTGGACGCACGAGACCTACTGTCCATGGCTGCGCGTGCAACCCGGTTACATCTGGTCGGCGCACTACTGCTACACCGGTGGCGGCCCGCAGATGGAGCAGGTCAAGGCCACCGCCGTCGGGCACACACAGGACGCCATCGGCACCGGCAATCAATATTTGCTGCTGGTGGGCGGCCTGTCAGCGCACACCTTTTTCAAACCGTCGATCCAGGACATGGCGCTGCCTGCTGGGTTCGATGCCATGCTGGCGGAGCGCGTGGGCACACGCACAGCGGTGTTCACGGTGGAGGCCGCTGTCAACGGCCCGGAGCCGCGCGAGTTTGGGCCAGACACCGGGCCGGGCCCGGCAATCCAGATGGGCAGCTTTCGCATGCGTACGCCCGAGGAAGAATTCGATCTCGGCCGCTGGTATGCGCAATACCGGCTGCCGTTCATGGCGCAACTCGCTGGCTGCATCGCGACGCGCAAATTAAGCGGCGTCGCAGGCTGGGCCAAGCACAGCGTCTTGTATGAATTCACCTCGCTGGCAGCGCGTCTCAAACATTTTGAAGAACCACACGAAGCGCTGGCGCTCGACCGCACGCGTTGGGAATCACAGGTGATCGCAGGCACCGTGCACGCACCGGGTTCGCCGTTTATTGGGGAACGGATTTGGCCGTCAGTCGAATAATCACCACTCACGCAAGAACCGCTTGCGCCGTGGCCGCGCTGTTCATACAGACTGGTGCGGTGGCTCAGGCACAAGATTACCCCTCACGCCCGCTGCGCCTGATCGTGCCGTTTCCGCCCGGCGGCGGCGCGGACTTTCTCGCCCGCGTGATCGGCCCACGTATCACCGAAAGCTGGGGCCATTCGGTCATCGTCGACAATCGCGGTGGCGGCTCCGGCATTATTGGCGTGGAAATCGCCGCGCGCGCCGCGGCCGATGGCCACACGCTGCTGTTCGGCGACGTGGGTACGCTGAGCATCAACCCGTATATCTTTTCAAAATTGCCGTACGATCCGGCGCGCGATTTTCACGCCATCACCAAGATCACCGACAATCCGCTCACCTGTGCCGCCCATCCCGCACTGCGCGTCAACAACCTCAAGGAACTGGTCGCCGCCGCAAAAAATAAAACCGACATTCGTTACGCCTCGGCAGGCACCGGCAGCATGACCCATCTGGCCGCCGAACTCCTGGGGCGCCGCGCGGGCGTCAACTTTACTCACGTGCCGTACAAGGGCGGCGGCCTCGCGTTGAATGCCGTGCTGGCAAATCAGGTGAACCTGGTGTGCATGACCACGCCGGGCGTGAAGCCTCATGTGCAGGCCGGGCGCCTCACCGCACTCGCCATGTCCACCGCGCAGCGCTCGCCCGCGATGCCGGATTTGCCCACAGTGGCGGAGCAGGGCTTTCCGGGCTATGAATCAACACAATGGGTGGGGCTACTCACGCCGCGCGGCACGCCGCCCAAGGTACTCGCCCGGCTGCACGGCGAATTCGTGCGCGTGCTTAATCTGCCCGAAGTGCGCGAGCGCCTCGCGAGCGCGGGTGCAGAGCCCGTAGGCAACACGCCGGCGGCGTTCGTAGCGCAAATCCGCAACGACGGTGAAAAATACGGCAGGCTGGCGGCGGAGCTGGGAATCAGGCTCGACTAAAGCGCCAGCCTAACCCGCACGCACATCCGAACGCGTGTAGCGCTGCGCGCCAGCGCAGGAAGGTAATCAGTGTCGTACTCGTCATTGAAATCGTCTTCTGCAACGGAGAAATTGGACCCCGCAGCCCTGATGCCCGTGGCGCCCGCCATGACGCCCTTTTCATAACTATTTGTTTTTATTGATTATTGTTATTGGTGCAAGCCTGTGGCCACTATCTTGTCCCGAACCCTTTACTTGCGCACACCCGGCGTCTCCACTTTCAGTCCCTGTGCACGCCACGCCAGAAACAATTCCAAATCCAGCAAATCCTGCGAACCCGACGCGGGCATCTCGGCGCGCACGCCAAAGAAACACGCGCGCAACCGCCGGTGCAGCGAGCCCATGGTCTGCCATTCGAGCCGGTACGCGGGATACGGATTGCTGTGGCCCTGGCTGACCGTGTCGTTCAACAACTTGCGCCCGAAGTTGCGGTCGTGGCAATGCGTGCAGGCCAGATTCATCTGCCCCATTCGCGTAGAAAACATATCGCGGCCGCGTTCGAAATTGCGGCGATTCTGTGCGTCAATCGTCACGTTCACCGCCTGACCTCGCGATTGCAGACCCACATACGCCGTCAGCGCCAGCAGTTCATCCGAATCGTAACGCAGAGGCTCGGCTTGCTGGTTCTGCGTGCGGCATTGGTTGACGCGGCCCTCGATGTTGGTGAGCTGTGCCGTGCCCGGATCGACCTTGGGATACTTTGCCGACACGCCTTTCATGCGGGTGCGCGCATCCTGATGGCAGCTCGCGCAGGATTTTTGGCTCGTGCCCGCCGGTTCGTTCCACAGTTTTTCGCCGCGTGTCGTCCACAGCATTGCCGGGCTGGAGAAATCATCCTGGTACAGCGCCCGCACCTCGGCGCCGGAAAATTCGAGGCCGGATTTGAGCGGGTCGGGACGAAAGGGTTGGGCAGCAAAAGCACTGATTGATGCCAGTGTCAGCAACAGCAGTTGAAACCGTCGCATCATGCCGTAACCGTAATAGGCGAACTCGCCGCGCCCTTCTCACCGCGATCATCCACCCAGGAAAATTCAATATTGCCGCTGTCTTGGGCGATGATGTAAAACTGCAGGTACGGATTGGCGGCAATGCCCGACCCCATTTCCGCGCGGACTACCTCGCTGCCGTTATAACGGCAAAGCAGCGTATGCACAGTGTTCTTGGGAATCACCTTGCCGTTGTTATCCATGCGAAACCCAGTTTCCATCGGATGCTGGATCGCTATACGCAGCTCCACCAATTCACCCCGTTTGGCGGTGGGTGGCACCAGAATGCGGGCGACCGTCATATGAAGCCGCTCAAGTGGGGTCCGTCGCGTCCAGACACGCGGTTTCGGTGACCACCACATCCGCCGATGCCGCCCAGAACCCGCCATCCGACATTTGCGCTACCGCCACCACGTACTGCGCACCGGACAGACGGATGCGCGTGGTCAGCGTGGCGCGCCCGGTAGCGGGCGAAAAGCCAATTTTCGCGATGACGGGACGCGGGTTTTTCTCCGACAGCAGATACAGCGTGCGCACATGGTCAGCCGGGGTCATCGGGCTGTCCACGGTCACCGTCAACGGCACCAGATGCCCGTTTTCGGCCAGGTGCGGAATCTCGAGTTTGACGCGCGCTTCGCGCACCGGCGCGCCGCGGGTGATTTCCTTCAGCACCGGAACCAGCTCCAGCAGCGGCGGTCGTGCGGCAGGGGGCAATTGCGCCTGCGCCGCCAAGGGGACCAGTGGCAACAGTGAGCCGCCCGCGATGCCGGTCAATAGGCGGCGGCGTGTGTGGCGTTTGGCGATGTGATTCATTGCAGTGTCTGCAAATAGGCTATCACATCTTCGATCTGCGTCGCGCTTAACACCGGCTTGCCACGCAGGTTTTCGGCGACGCGATTCAGCCCCTGCACACGGTAATAAGCGGGCATGATGGATTCGCGGTTAAACGCCAGCGGATCAACAATGCGCGCGCGCATCTGCGGTGCCGTGAGCCGCTTGCCGATGCCCGACAGCGGCGGCGCGAGATTGCCGAAAAATCGCTCGCCGGTTTCAGGGGCAGCATGACACAGAATGCAATTGGCCTCGCGGCTCACCAGCACCTTGCGGCCGCGTTCGGCGTCGGGGGCGTCGGTGGTCAGGGGCTCGCGGATTTCGCCGTTCGCCAACGTATACCGGACGCCCTCACCCGCCTGCGGGTTGGATAGGGCACAGCCTGCGATCAGCGCCGCCGTCAGCAAAACCGTCATCGTTCCCCGCAGGGTGTTTCGCGCCATCAAGCCGGTGGTATACGCCACAGATAAATGGTGGTTGATACCACGTATTCGGTTTTCTCCGGCTTCCAGTCCCCCATGTCGAACGCGTGCGACACAATGCGCGTGCCAGGCTTTAACTCCTTCATCAGTTTGGGACGCAGTTTGAGATTCAGGCGCGTCAGCAGAAACAGCGTCACCACGGTGGCTTCGCTGATGTCGGCTTCGAATAAATCGCCTTCAATAAATCGCACGCGCTGCTCGGAGCCGGTACGCTTTGCAAGCTCGCGCGCCTCTTTTATGCGCTGCGGATCAATATCGATGCCCACACCGCGCGCACCGAACTGTTGCGCCGCGGTCACCACAAAGCGCCCGTCGCCACAGCCCAGGTCGTAGACAACGTCCTTGCTCGTCACCTCGGCGAGCTTCAGCATTTGCGTAACGATCTGAAAATCCGTCGGCACAAAAATCACGTCGGGTGTGCGCTGCGCAAGCGCCCTCACCGTACCCAACAAACCCGCTGTACCCACCAGTCCCGCCGTACTCAAGAATTGTCTGCGTTGCATCATCGCCTCCGCTAAAATACCGAACGTATTATGCCTTAGGCTCGTCAAAAATAAACGCAATAAAAACAATTACTTACACTCTCAGAAGGCAGTGTCATGTCCCATCCAATCCGGCTCTGGTCGATACTCGGCAATTCGCAAAAGCTCGACGGCGGCGCGATGTTCGGCAATGCGCCGCGCGCACTGTGGTCGCGCTGGATCCAACCCGACGAGCAAAATCGCGTGCCCCTGGCGTGCCGAGCGCTGCTGGCGACGGGCCTGGGTGACGATGGCAACATGACCGTCTTGTTTGAAACCGGCATCGGCGCGTTCTTTGAACCGAAATTGAAAGACCGCTATGGCGTGGTGGAAAGCGAGCACGTGCTGCTCGATTCGCTCGCACAAGCCGGCTTCAAGCACGATGACATCGACGCGGTTGTGCTGTCACACCTGCATTTCGACCACGTCGGCGGCCTGCTCGCACCGTGGCAGGCGGGGACGGCGCCCACACTATTGTTTCCCAAAGCGAAAATTATTGTTGGGCGTGAAAGCTGGGAGCGTGCGCTCAAGCCCCATCCTCGCGACCGCGCCTCGTTCATTCCTGAAGTGCCGGACCTGTTACGGGCAACAGGCCGGCTGGAAATCATCGACGGCGACGCTTCGCCGACGCTGGGCGCAAGAGTACGCTTTGAATACAGCCACGGCCATACGCCTGGCTTGCTGGTCGCCACCATTACGAATGGCAACGGACGCGGCGTGTCGTTCTGCAGCGACATGATTCCCGGCCGCCCGTGGGTGCATGTGCCAATTACCATGGGCTACGACCGCTATCCCGAAATGCTGATCGACGAAAAAACGCGTTTCCTCGAAGACAAATTCACGCGCGGCGGATGGCTGTTTTTCACCCATGATCCGGTGTGTGCGATGGCGTCGATCACGCGCGATGGCAACCGCTACGGCACGGCAGAGGAAATGGCGGAACTCGCCGGGCTGGCGTGTTGAATTTTCTACGAAAATTTCTGATGAAGAAAAACCTGAAACACGTCACCGCGTGCGTATTGTTGACCCAGGCAGCATGGGCCACCGCGCAAACGTATCCCACCAAACCCATCCGCATCATTGTGCCCTTCGGCGCGGGCACGCAAAGTGATGTGCTGGGGCGTCTCATCGGACAAAAACTTACCGAAACGTTAGGCCAGCTGGTGATTGTCGAAAATCGCCCCGGCGCGGGTGCCATACTCGGGACCGAGCTTGCCGCGAAAGCCGTACCCGACGGCTATACGCTGACCGTCAACGGTACCGGCGCGCTGGCGATCAATCCCGGGCTGTATCCCAAGCTGCCGTATGACCCGATTCGCGATTTCGCGCCGGTGACGCGATTGGTGACAGTGACGCAAACGCTGGTGGTCAACCCTTCCTTTGCCGCGAAAACGGTGAAAGCGATGGTCGGCATCGCCAAAGCCCGGCCCGGGGAATTGAATTACGCCACCTTCGGCGCCGGCTCGGTCAATCACTTGACCACAGCGATGCTGCAAAACGCTGCCAGCATCAAACTCGGCAACAACGTGTCGTTTCGCGGCAGCGCCGATTCCAACATACAGGTGATGAGCGGCGAATTGCCGATGATGTTCGATTCAATGACCTCGGTGTTGCCGCATATCAAATCGGGCAAACTGCGCGGGTTGGCGGTGTCCACTGCCACGCGTTCGCTGTTCGTGCCGGATCTGCCCACCATCGCCGAGTCGGGCTATCCCGGCTTTGAGGTGGCGGGCTGGACCGGCGTCCTCGCCCCGGCAAAAACCCCCGATGTCATCCTGGACAAGCTCAACAACGAACTCCTCGCCGCGCTTAAAAAGCCGGAGGTGCGCGATTTGTTCAACACCCTCGCCTTTCAGGCCGCAGGCGAATCCCGCGAGGAATTCCGCCGCTACATGGTGACTGAACTGGCCAAGTGGGCCAAGGCGGTGAAAGATTCGGGGACGAAGATTGATTGATGGCTTCTACAAGATTGCCGTTGTATGGCATGGCGCTGCATTAGATTGTGGCCTTACTGGCTTCATTCGCCAACCTTGAGGCGCTGGAGGGATTACCGGCTACAGCGTGGCTTAGCGTTTTAGGAGCGGCAAGCTATGGCGTCCGCACCCCGTGCGAACGGGCGTGAATAACAGCGGTACGTTTCTGTAGATACGCAGTATTTGCGCCCGGGCCATATCGGCGCGGACTGGGTGTCATCGCCGCGAGTCGTGCGGCCTGCAGGGGTGACAAACCCGCTGCAGTGCCGCCAAAGTGGTAGCGCGCAGCAGCCTCCGCGCCATACACGCCTTCGCCCCATTCGATTACATTAAGATAAATTTCAAATATGCGTTGCTTGGACATCAGGGCTTCGAGCATCACCGCGACCACCGCCTCCTGCCCCTTGCGCCACCACGTGCGCTTGCCGGAGAAAAACAGATTTTTCGCCAATTGCTGCGTGATGGTGGAACCGCCGGCGACGATACCGCCTTCGCGCCGGTTGCGCGCCCACGCTTGCTGGATGCCGTCCCAGTCAAAGCCGTGGTGGCTGAGAAATTTGGCATCCTCGGCAGCGATCAGCGAACGCTTCAGGTGCGGCGAGATTTTTTGATAAGGCACCCACTGGTGGCGCAGCTTGGCGTTGGGATTGTCTTCGCGCAAAATTTCCAGACGCGCGCGCATGAACGCCGTGGACGCGGGGTTGAATTTCACCCAGTAAGCCACGTTCGCAAAAAACCAGAACTGCACCAGGATCAGCGCACACGCCGCCAGCAGAAAAAATCGAAATGTCAATAAAATCAAATACTTAAATGCACGCACTAAAACGTGCGGCGGCTTACCGGAATTACCGCGTGCCACGCAAAGCCGCCATCACCGGCGCCGTGGCAGGCCGCACACCGCGCCAGATCACAAAGGATTCAGCCGCCTGTTCCACCAGCATGCCCAAGCCGTCAACCACTGCCGCACCGCGCGCCTGCGCGTATTGCATGAACGGTGTGGTCTTGCCGTAGACCATGTCGTAGGCCAGCGCGCCGGGCGCAAACAGTTCCGCCGGCAGTGCGGGCATTTCACCGCTCAACCCGGCGGAGGTGGCGTTAATCACCACATCAAATTGCCGGCCGGCCAGTGCGCCGTAGGCACTCGCGGAAAATTCACAACGGCCTCGCGCCGCCGCGAAGCGTTGCACCAGCACCTCGGCTTTGCTCACCGTGCGATTGACGATCACCAGCGCAAGCGGCGCTTCTTCCAGCAGCGGTCCCACCACGCCGAACGACGCGCCGCCCGCGCCCAGCAGCAAAATTCTCTGGCCACGCAATGCGTGTCCAAGATTCACCGTGATATCGCGTGTGAGCCCGGCGCCGTCGGTGTTGTCGCCTTCAACGCCTGTTGCTTTGAAAGCCAGCACATTCACAGCACCAGCCTGCCGCGCGCGCGCGCTGTGACGGGTGGCAAACTCAAAAGCCTCGTGCTTGAACGGTAAGGTGATGTTTAGCCCCTTGCCGCCCGCTGCCTGAAACGCGCGCACGGTTTCAGAGAACGCGCCGATCTCGCAGAATATTCTGTTGTACGTTACGTCCTGTGAAGTCGCGCGCGCGAACGCCGCATGAATTTCAGGCGATTTGCTGTGCGCGACGGGATTGCCAATGACGGCGTACGTATCAGTCATGTGGCAATTGTAGTGCAGGCCACGCACGCGGGTGCAGCGGCTATTCGGTTTCGATGCGATCCGCGGTGGTAAAGCGCCACGTGCGGCTGATGTCAAGGATGTCGTATTCCCGCGCGAGGTCAGCCGGAAATGCCGGATAAGGCGCACCCAGACGCACGATGCGTATCGCTGCGTCGTCCAGTACTTTGTGGCCGGACGAACGGCGCACTTCGACGTTTTCAAGCGTGCCGTTGGAGCGTATCGATACAATCAGCAGCAGGCTGCCGTAGATTTTTTTCTCGCGCGCGGCCTGCGGATAGTTGGCTTCGCCCAGCCGCTCGATGCGGACTCGCCAGTCCTCGACATAGCGCGTAGGCCTATGTTCAGTAGCCGAAGCGCCGATGGCGTGTCGCCGCGGCCGTTTCTGATACGTGTCCCACTGCTGTGCGATTTCTGCTTCCAGCCGTTGAATGTTGAGTTTGCGTTGCGCGTCCGCCAGCGTCGGCGCAGTGGGCGCATCGGGTGGTTGCTGCTCGGGCCGTACGGCTTGCGCGGGGCCTGAGGCGGCAGCAAACGTGGACCTTTGCCGCGTCATCAACTGGCGCACTTCCTGTTCCAGTTGTTCGACACGTTTTCGCGCGACCGTCACATCATTCGACGTCGGATCGTTACGCACCGCCGGCAGCGGGCTCTTCGCACGGCGGTCAGCGTCGGTGTTGCCGCCACCATCCAGATTGTGCTGCGCCAGCGCCTGCGCTTTGAGTGGCTTGCCCTTGCTCTTGGCGTTGACCAGAATCACGTCCAGCGGCTTTTCGTTGCTGACGGTTTTTTTCTCGGGAAGCGTAAACGTCACCAGACTGATGATAATCAGATGTAACAACATCGAGCCCGCCAGC
>SXGQ01550302.1_pt1 | contig 15126 bp, 12 predicted proteins | sample 3178371 | NCBI WGS metagenome assembly SXGQ01 (sample SAMN11356859, study PRJNA531348) | freshwater metagenome | isolation source: freshwater sample F1-20 | place: China: Fuxian Lake, Yuxi | collected 2017-12-25
CGTCTATCCTGGCGCGACCGAAGAAGATTGCGTGCCGGTGCTCGAACGGGTGTCCGGCCTGAAATTCAACGAAGATTTCTATGCGGGCTATAGCCCCGAGCGCATCAATCCGGGCGACAAGGTGCATCGCGTCAGCACCATCAAGAAGGTGACGTCCGGTTCGACGCCCGAGGTGGCCGATCTGGTTGATGCCATCTACGGTCAGATCATCACGGCTGGTACGCATAAGGCTGCCAGCATCCGCGTCGCCGAAGCTGCCAAGGTGATCGAAAACACCCAGCGGGACGTCAATATTGCGCTCATGAACGAGCTCAGCCTGATCTTCCATCGCCTGGGCATCGACACCCTGGAGGTGCTGCAGGCCGCAGGCACCAAATGGAACTTCCTGCCGTTCCGACCGGGTCTGGTGGGCGGGCACTGTATCGGCGTGGATCCCTACTACCTGACGCACAAGGCCCAGGAAGTGGGCTACCACCCCGAGGTCATTCTGGCGGGACGCCACATCAACGACAGCATGGCCAGCCATGTGGCTGACGACACGGTCAAGCTCATGCTGCACAAGAACAAGCCGGTGCTGGGCAGCCGGGTGCTGGTGCTGGGCCTGACCTTCAAGGAGAACTGTCCGGACCTGCGCAACACCAAGGTGGTGGACATCGTGGCGGCACTGCGTGCCTACAACACCGAGGTCGATGTGTACGACCCCTGGATCGACGTGGACGAAGCCCGCGAAGAGTACGGCCTCGATTGCCTGCGCCAAGCTCCGGCCCAGGGCCGTTATGCGGCCATCGTGCTGGCGGTCGGGCATCGGGAATTCGCCGAGTGGGGCGAAGCCGGCATCAAGGCCTTCGGCGAACCCAATGCGGTGCTTTACGACGTCAAGGGCCTGCTGCCGCTGGGCGCAGCCGACGGCCGTCTGTGAAAGACCCGACCCACATGAGCGCCTACACCGAACTGCAAAGCAGGCTGGCAGCCAAGCCCAGGACCTGGCTGATCACCGGCGTGGCCGGCTTCATCGGCAGCAACCTGCTGGAAACCCTCCTGCGGCTTGACCAGAAGGTGGTGGGGCTGGACAGTTTTGCCACCGGCTATCAGCACAACCTGGACGAGGTTCAGCCCTTGGTGAAGCCGGAGCAATGGGCGCGCTTTCGTTTGGTGCGCGGAGACATCCGGGAGCTGAAGGACTGCCAGGCAGCCATGCGCTGGGATGCGCAGACTCCCGTCAACCATGTTCTGCATCAGGCTGCGCTGGGCAGCGTGCCGCGCAGCATCGCCGACCCGATTGCCACCAACGCCGCCAACATCACCGGCTTTCTGAACATGCTGGTTGCAGCGCGCGATGCACAGGTGCAGAGCTTCACCTATGCCGCCAGCAGCAGCACCTACGGCGATCACCCCGATCTGCCCAAGGTGGAAGACCGCATCGGCAACCCCCTGAGCCCGTATGCCGTGACGAAATACGTCAACGAGCTGTACGCCCAGGTCTTCGCGCGCAACTACGGTTTCCGTTGCATCGGGTTGCGCTACTTCAATGTGTTCGGCCCCCGGCAGGATCCGAACGGGGCTTATGCCGCCGTCATCCCCAAATGGACGGCCTCATTGCTGTGCGACGAGCCCGTCCATATCAACGGAGACGGCGAGACCAGCCGCGACTTCTGCTTTGTGGCCAACGCGGTGCAGGCCAACCTGCTCGCTGCCATGGCTCCCACACAGGAGGCACGAGATCAGGTCTACAACGTGGCCGTCGGCGACCGCACCACCCTCAACGATCTGTTCCGCTTTATCCGCGACGGCCTAGCCACCACCCACCCCGAGCTTGCGGGCGTGCAGCCCGTGCACCGCGACTTCCGACCCGGCGATGTCCGCCACAGCCTGGCGGATGTGGGCAAGGCCCGCCGACTGCTCGGCTACGAACCCAGCCACACGCTGGGCCAAGGGCTTCAGGTTGCGTTGCCTTGGTACGTGAGTCAGACCGCCTGAGCTGGCTGCCACTGTCAGCCATCACGCATGAAAAGGCAACTGCTTCTCGTCTCCCTGTTGACCGGGCTGTCTCAACTCGCGGCGTTTTTCAAACTGTGGTTCATCGCTCGTGTTTTCGGCGTCAGCAGTGATCTGGACGGATACAACCTCGCGCTCATTGCGCCCACGCTGATTTCTGGAGTGCTAGCAGGCCTTCTTCAGACTGGACTGTTTCCGGTTCGATCCAAGATCCACAAAGAGAACAACCCTTCCAAAGTCGAGTCGTTCGAACGTACCGTGTGGTGGGTGTACGCAGGGCTGGGCGCAGTCCTTGCGGTCGCGTTGTTTGGTCTATCAGGCTGGCTCGGACGAGTTGTGGTTCCGGAACAGCAGTCAGCGACGCTCACAGCCTTCATGACAGTGATGCCGATTGCTGCCTGCTTGGTTGCAATCGGTATGGTGACTGATTGCACCGGCTACATACTGGCCATGCGGGGAAGCTTCCTCACCGCAGCCTGTGCCCCGATAGCAAACGGAATATTGGGTGGGCTCATACTTGCGTTCTGGCCCGACAAAGGGCTTGGCAGCCTTGTCTGGGGAACAGTAGGGGGCGCCACCCTTCAACTTCTCATCTGCGTGTATGGACTCAAGCTGACATCGATTCGGCTATTCGGGCCGATGTCGTGGCGCGACCATCGGGCGATCAAAGAAATAGGAGCACTGGGTGTGTGGGTCCTACCAGGGGTTGTTTTTTCAAATCTGGCCGTTTCACTACCACCCATTTGGGCAGCTGAATTTGGCGAAGGCGCGGTTTCCGCCTTTGGATATGCATCGCGCCTTCACTCCTCAGCCGTCCAGTTGCTGATCATGGCCAGTTCGACATTGATACTCGCACGATTCTCGGAACTCGTCGCCTCCGGCGATACTTTAGAAGTCAACAGGCTTTTGCGAAAGGCCGCCCTCGCGTCCATGGTGCTTGGTGCCATCGCTGTCTTGGGTGTGGCAGGAGCCGGAGAGAATGTCTTGAAACTTCTCTTCAGCGGCAAATTTGATGCTGCCGCAGCAGAGCAAGTCACGAGTTTGTGGACATTGCTATCCTTCGGACTGGGTTTCAGCTTGCTGGGAAATGTATTTGCCAAGCTGTGGCAAGCACAATCACGCCCCAAGTTGCTATCCGTTATGGCAGGAGCCAGTTTCATCACATTGTGCGCAAGCTTTTTATTACTGAAGAATGTCACAGATGAGCAAGCAATCGCTGCGGCACTGGCCTTATCGAATCTGTCTGTAGTGCTTTTGGGCTTTAAATTTCTCAAAATCCCAACCGCCTCTCTTTGACATCCATCAATCCCGATACGCCACGGTCTGTATGAATACTGGAACCTCGCCCGACCTTATCGAAGTTGTTTGTCCGCTTTGCAGCTCCGGGCAATCAAGGCATCTCTTCACGACAAAAGACTATCTGTTCGCAATCAGCGACCATCAGTTTGGCATCAGAAAATGTACGGACTGTGGTTGTGGCTTTCTAAGCCCGAGGCCCACTCAAGCAGATATTGGGCGCTACTACCCGGAAGCTTTCTATTGGGCATGGGAAGGCGCCGAAGGGAAGCTGTCTTGGGAAGAGATCATTCGAAGAAGAGAGAAGCAGCTGTCGGCTAAAAGGGTTTGGCTTGATGGGATGGCCCCGGGAAAGCTACTGGATGTCGGAGCGCAAAAGGGCGAGTTTCTTTGGTTCATGCAGCGTGCAGGCTGGGACGTGCAAGGCGTGGAGATGGATTCAAAGGTTCCCAACCCTGGGGGAATGCCCGTTCACTACGGAGACTTCTTGGCCATGGATTTTGGCGACGAGAAGTTCGATGCCATCACCATCTGGGCGGTCTTGGAGCATGTGTACAAACCTGCGCTGTTCATTGAAAAAGCGTCAGCGCTGCTCAAACCGGGAGGGAGGCTGGTTGTGCTCGTGACCAACCTTCACTCGATCCAGGCAAGGTGTTACCAAGCGGATGACTACCCGCGCCATCTGACCCTGTTCACGAGAAAGAGCATCGCGCTTCTTTGCCGCCGGCACCACTTCCTGCTGGACAAAGTTGTCACGGATCAGAAGATTTTTGGAGGCACATTGAATGGAGGCCTGCTGTACGGAGTCAAGCGCCTTTTCGGATACCCGCAATCCGAGGCACTGCGAGAGTGGAAACAGCTGGAGGATCCCGATTTGTTCTGGTGCAAGTGGCGAGGCAAGCCTTCAACAGTCGTCCGCATTGTGAGCAAACTAGACAGGCTCATCTCGTACCCAGTCGAGCGGTTGCTTGACCGGCTCGGATTCGGGTTTATCATCACATTCAGCGCAACGCGCAGCCCCGTGGAGAGTCGCAATGTCTGAGCGCTGGAAAGAGTACTTCGATGGCCACAAGGCTTTCGATGCGAACTGGCTGCAGTCAGCGGTTCCGCACTGGGGTTTCCACGAAACCTTATACGGCAACATCCAACGTTACTGTCCACGGGGGGGGCGAATTCTCGACGTCGGATGCGGACCAGGATGGTCTGCAATGTACTTGGCTGCACAAGGCTATGCGTCTACAGGCATAGATAACGAAGCAAGTCTTATTGAACTCGCCCGACGTAAAGCATCAAGAGTAGGAAGCCCTGCAAAATTTGAGGTTGCTGACGCGTTTGACCTCTCTGCTTACCACGGCAAGTTTGATCTGGCCTTTTCTTGCGGAGTGCTGGAGCATTTCGACAGAGAGATAACAATCCAGTTGCTGGCGGAACAGGCCAGATGCGCACAGTACGTGATCATTCAGATCCCGACTAGCTACACCGCCTATGCGGGTGGTATCACGGATGAAAGAATCTATTCAGTCAGCGAACTGGTCAAGATCGTCAAGGATTCTGGAATGACTGTGGAATCGACCTTCGGGTACGGCGAATTGAGTGCCACCCCAATCCACAGATTTCTCAGGCTTGGCCTCCCAAGGGCGTTATGGCGTATGGCGCAGAACGCAGGATACGCATACGCCATTGCGGCAGTTGGACGGTCATGATCGATCAGGAATCCGATCTAGGGTGGAATAACCGGTCACCAACAGATCCGACATGAAAATCCTTTACGTCATCGGCTCCATGGAGGTGGGTGGTGCCGAGCAGCATCTGTTGCGGGTGGCCGGAGCGCTGGCAGCGCGTGGGTGGCAACCCACAGTGTTTGCGCTGAATCCCAAAGGGCCGCTGACTTCGGTTTTCGAGGCGGCGGGGGTGCCGGTGCGGGGCGTGTCGCTCCCAGCGGCATGGGTCCGCTGGCTTCGACATCCGCGGGTGATTGCATGGACCGGGCTGCTGGCTTCGATGTTCCTGCTGGTGTGGACCTACTGGCGGTTGCGACCCCGGGTGGCGCATTTCTTTCTGCCAGCGGCCTACATCGTGGGGGGTACGGCCTCGCTGCTCGCGCCGCGACTGCTGCGGGTGATGAGCCGACGCAGCCTCAACCACTACCAGGCCAAGCACCGGCTGTTTCGCCGTATCGAGCTGTGGCTGCACGCGCGCATGGATCTGGTGTGCGGCAACTCAGCTGCCGTAGTCCGCGATCTCCAGTCCGAAGGTGTTGCCCAGGATCGATTGCGCCTCATCTACAACGGCATCGAGCCCCGTCGTTTCCAGGCGAAGCGCAGCCGTGCGGATGTTCGAGCCGAACTCGGCATTCAGGACACCGCCGTGGTGATGGTGATGGTGGCCAACCTCATCCCCTACAAAGGCCATGCCGATTTGGTGCAGGCCCTGGGTGGGGTGGAGGCTTCGCTGCCTTCAGACTGGGTATGTGTGTGCGTGGGGCGGGACGATGGCATTGGCGCATCGCTCATGGAGCAGGCACGCTCTGCCGGCATAGGAGATCACTTTCGCTTTACCGGGTCGCGTCAAGATGTGCCCGATCTGTTGGCCGCCGCCGACGTAGGAATGCTGTGCTCGCACGAAGAGGGGTTTTCGAATGCGGTGATCGAGGGCATGGTCAGCGGGCTACCTATGGTGGTCACCGATGTGGGCGGCAACGCTGAAGCGGTGTTGCACGGCCAGACTGGGCTGGTGGTGCCGGCGCGCAACCCAGATCTCCTGGGTACAGCGCTGCTGCAGCTCTGCAGCGACGCAGACCAACGTAGCCAGATGGGCCTTGCCGGGCGCCAACGGGTACTGGATCATTTTTCGATGGAGGCGTGCGTGGCGAACTACGAGGCCTTGTACCGCCAGCAACTGCTGCCAACACCGGTTAACTGACCAGCTGCCAGTTACGCCAACGTTCATAAAAACACAAGGGAGTTTCAACAGCATGTGCGGAATTGCCGGCGAGCTGCGCAGCCATCCTCTGGCGCAGCAAGAGCACCTGCACGCCATGGGCCGAGCCATTGCCCACCGGGGGCCGGATGCGGCCGATGTATGGACCGACACAGCCGCAGGCATCGGCCTGGTGCACCGTCGGCTGGCCATCGTGGACTTGACTCCGGCCGGACAGCAACCCATGCAGTCTGCCTCCGGCCGGTTCGTCATGGTCTTCAATGGCGAGATATACAACCACGTTGCCCTGCGTGAGCAACTCAACGCCACTGGGCGGGCGCCCCACTGGCGGGGTCACTCCGATTCGGAGACCTTGCTCGCCGGAATTGACGCCTGGGGACTTCAGACCACGCTGCAGCGCTGCGTGGGCATGTTTGCCATCGCCCTGTGGGACCGCGAGCAAGGCATGCTCAGCCTCGCACGCGACCGTCTGGGCGAGAAGCCGCTGTACTTTGGCTGGCAGGCAAGCGGCCAGGAAAGCGTCTTTCTGTTCGGGTCGGAACTCAAGGCCCTAAAGGCGCATCCGGCGTTCGAAGGGCGTATCAATCGCCAGGCTCTCACACTATTCATGCGGCACAACTATGTGCCCACGCCCTACTCCATTTACGAGGGCATCCAGAAGCTGCAGCCCGGCTGCCTGGTGGAGGTATCGTTGTCTCGACGTGAGCCGCGTCTGCTACGTTACTGGTCTGCAGTGGAGCTGGTTAGCAATGGTCAGGCCGATAGGGCACAGGAGTGGACGCCACTAGCGGCGGTGGATGAGCTGGAATCGATGCTGAACAAGGCAGTGGCAGGGGAGATGATGGCCGACGTGCCGCTGGGCGCGTTTCTGTCGGGGGGCATCGATTCATCTACCATCGTGGCGCTCATGCAGAAACAGTCGTCCCGACCCGTCAAGACCTTCACCATCGGCTTCCACGAGAAGGGCTACAACGAAGCCGAGCACGCCAAGGCGGTGGCCCGCCACCTGGGCACCGAACACACCGAGCTGTATGTGACGCCTGAAGAGGCAATGGCGGTGATACCTCTTCTACCGTCTATGTATGACGAACCTTTTTCAGATTCGTCGCAGATTCCGACATACCTTGTTTCGGCGTTGGCTCGCCAGTATGTGACCGTCTCGCTGTCGGGTGATGCTGGGGATGAGTTGTTCAGCGGCTACACCCGGTATGGTGTGGCTTCGGGTTTATGGCAGAAACTGTCGCGAATTCCGCGCCCCCTACGCTGGGCAGCGGCCCATGCCATCGCCGCTATACCACCCGCCACATGGACAGCAATGGGCCAGCGTCTGCCCATTGAAGCATTGAAGCAGCGGCTGGGGGATCGCTTGCACAAGGGTGCAGGCATCCTGGGCAACCAGAGCATCGATGCTCTGTACCGCAGCCTGGTGTCGCATTGGGACTTGCCCGGAGAGGTGGTGCTGCAGGGACAAGAGCCGCCCACGCTCCTGGCTGGCAACGCTCCCGACCTTGGCTCGGTGGATGCCGTGGAACGCATGATGGCCCTGGACCTCATGACCTATCTGCCCGATGACATCCTGGTCAAGGTCGACCGAGCTGCCATGGCCGTCAGCCTGGAAACCCGTGTGCCCATGCTGGACCACCGGGTGGTGGAGTTTGCCTGGCGGCTGCCGCAGAACCTGAAGCAGCGCGACGGCGTGGGCAAGTGGGTGTTGCGTCAGGTGCTGTACCGGCATGTGCCCCAAGCGCTGATGGACAGGCCCAAGATGGGTTTCGGCATCCCGATCGACAGCTGGCTGCGTGGGCCACTGCGCGACTGGGCGGAATCGCTGCTCGCGCCCGACCGACTTCAGCGCGAAGGGTACTTGCGGGTACTTCCCATACGGAAAAAGTGGGAGGAGCATCTGAGTGGTCAGCGTAATTGGGCGTACCACCTTTGGGATGTGCTCATGTTTCAGGCTTGGTTAGACAATCAATAAAACTTCGATTGAGTATGAATTTGCTTGCTGTAGTTGGATTGGCATCCACATCATTTAGTTTGGTAGTGCTAGCTGCATGGTTCCTGGCTCCCCTGAAAGAGAGACGCACGGTTCTCTTGCTCGTCATGCTCGGTTTGGTTGTCGCCGCCTCAAAAATCTGGGTCGTTCAACAAATGCCTCAGTGGCACGACATCAAACCCGACGCGATTACCTATGACCTCAATGCTAAGGCCTTTGCAGAGCATTGGAGTGGGAATGCTGCTGCAGGCGAGCGCTATAACCTTCGTGGTCTCCTTGCGTTTCATGCGGCCGGCGTTTATGGTGCAGAATGGATGCCCGGCGCCAGTCTGACCTTCGCATCTGTGACCGGCTCGCAGGAATGGCTTTTCACTGGGTATATCGCACTTTGGTATTGGCTGGGCGACGCAACGCAAGCCGTTGTGATATGGAGTAATGCTCTATGGGCTGCATTTTTTCCGGCCGTAGCCTTCGGTATTGCTCACTCCCTAGGCGCAAGTCGGCGCGTTTCGCTGGTAGCGGCTGGACTCGCGCTGCTCGATCCCTCTGCCGGTGTTAATGCTTCCTGGCTGCTCAAAGATACTCTTGCCGGCTTTCTAGCTCTCGCGGCGCTTTGGGCGCTATTGGCGTATTTGCGTGATGGTGGTAAAGCAAGGCTTTTTACAGCTGTATTGGCATTGGGGGGATTGGCTGGCGTTCGGTTTGTTGCCTTTATTGCGCTGCTAATCTCAGCATTGCTGATATCTCTTTGGTTGCTATTTAAAAAGAGAAGTCGTGGTCTTGGTTGGGTAATTGTTGGAGTTGTGTTTTCTGCATGGATGATCAACGGTCTTGTCGCGCAGGCTCCACATATCAGTCTAGCTGGCGGGTTTCTAAGTGTTATCAATATAATCGTTCAAACCCCCACACCTGTAACGGGGGGCATTGACGTACTGCGCTCAAACCTAGGGGACGCCTCTGCCGACGAGAGTGTGCTGTCATGGAAACGTGATTTGGCTGAAAAGCCTGTGTACTCTGTTGTCCGGTCGGCAGCACGTACATTGTTTGCCCCTTATCCGTGGGTTGCCATTTCGCCTGGTCCCAATTGGTTTTCGTTCAGCGAGCTTTACTACCCTGGTGTCGTATTGTGGATATGCTGCCTACCTGCAATATTTGCAGCATTGGTGCGAGGTCTTATGCAGCGTCATCTTGGTTTTTGGCTTACTGCGTTTTTCCTCTCTGCCTTATTGGCAGCTTATACCATCTGGTTGGGGGAGTGGAGCACGAGGCAACGTGTGTTCGCGCTGCCCGCTTTTTTTGCCTTGGCTGCACTAGGATGGACTGGTTTGATAACAAGGATTTTCAGGGGGCGTACTGCTGCTACCCTTGGGTCAAAGCCGAGAAGATAATAAATGTTACTTCTGGTTTATACGATGGTGAAATCAAGGCCGTTCTGTAGTGGAGTTTATGCGGAGCTTGCCTAGAGGCGTCAGTCTCGATTACATAACCTGCTATCGACATAAAGCGTTGATTCTTCTGTTCGTCGTCAACATCCCTGAATTTTTTCTGTCGCATCGACTGCCCTTGGCAATCGGGGCTAGAAATGCAGGGTTTACTGTGCACATCGCAACTGGGCCTGGCCCTGCTTGCAAAGAGATAACCAAGTTGGGGTTTGAGCACCACCTTTTGCCCATTTCCCGAAGCGGGCGCAACCCGTTTGCCGAACTCAGAACCTTGTGGGAACTTTATCGGCTGATGCGAACGATCAGGCCTGACCTTGTTCACTTGGTAACCATCAAGCCCGTGTTGTATGGAGGTTTGATGGCCAGGCTTTCTGGTGTGCCTGCTATGGTGGCTGCCATTTCTGGATTGGGAACTGTGTTTGTTGACCACAACCAGACGCGTTCTTGGATGCGCCGTGGTGTTGAGTGGCTGTATCGGCTCGCATTGGGCCACCCGAACGCGAAGGTAATCTTTCAAAACCCCGATGATCGCGCAGCACTGACCGATATGGGCGCTGTGAGCAATGACAAAACAGCACTCATCAGAGGGTCGGGGGTTTCTCTTGCTTCCTGTTCAATACGACCAGAACCAGAAGGTGTACCGGTGGTTTCGTTTGCTGCCCGTCTTTTGGAAGACAAGGGCGTGAGGGAGTTCGTTGACGCGGCTCGACTGTTGATGCAACGAGGTGTTAAGGCGCGATTTTGGCTTGCCGGATCGTCGGACCCCGGCAATCTCACCTCAGTCTCGGAAGATGTTCTCTCTCAGTGGAGCAAAGAGGGGGTAGTGGAGGTTCTCGGGTATCAAAGTGACATCCCCAATCTTTTTGCCAACTCGAACATCGTTGTTTTGCCGTCATACCGTGAGGGATTGCCCAAAGTACTCATCGAGGCCGCGGCTTGTGGTCGATCCGTTGTGACCACCGATGTTCCTGGCTGTCGCGATGCCATTGAGCCAGAGTCGACGGGCCTTTTAGTTCCCGTTCGGGACTCTTCAGGCTTGGCAGATGCCATTCAATTCTTGATTGAGAACCCAGAGAGGCGCAAGCGGATGGGCGTATCCGGAAGAGCCTTGGCCGAGCGCGAATTCGCCATTGAGAAGGTGGTGGATGCCCACTTGGCGATTTATCAAGAACTGACGAACGGGATGCACCAGTGAGCAGCGGTCTACTCGTCACAGGAGGCACAGGCTTTTTGGGACAGGCTTTGCTGCATAAGTTACTGGTCTCTGGTCGCCGCCCCTTGATTGCTGCCGTTCGGCGAAATAAAACAGAGTTCCCTGCCGAGGTCATGGTTGAGTGGGTAGGTGAACTGAGTTCAAGTACTGACTGGAATGCCTGTTTGCAGGGGGTCGGTGCTGTCATCCACTGCGCTGCCCGTGCGCACATCATGAAAGATGAAATTGGCGATCCCTTGCTTGAATACCGCCGGGTCAATGTCCAAGGTACGCTGGCCTTGGCTAGGCAAGCAGCAAAGGCGGGTGTGCGCCGCTTTGTTTACATCAGTTCGATAAAAGTAAACGGCGAGCACACCTCATCCAACATTCCCTTTCGTGCCGAAGATATCCCGGCGCCCGAAGATGCTTACGGGGTCTCGAAACTCGAGGCTGAGCAGGGCCTGTTTGCGCTGGCGCGCAAAACAGGTATGGAGGTGGTCATCATCCGGTCTCCACTGGTCTACGGTCCGGGAGTAAAAGGTAATTTTGCCTCTATGGTGCGCTGGGTGCGCAAAGGAATGCCACTGCCGCTAGGCGCTTTGCATAACAAACGTTCGCTGGTTGCTCTGGAGAATTTGGTGGATTTCATCGCCTTGTGCGCAGACCCTGATCTGTCGCCTCGTGCAGCGAATGAAGTATTCTTGATTTCGGATGGTGAAGACGTTTCTACGCCTGAGCTTTTACGTAAGGTAGCTAATGCTTACAGCGTTGCCCCCCGTTTATTGCCGATACCGGTCGTCTGGATTCAGTTTGTAGCCCGATTAGTGGGCAAGCAAGCAATAGCGGACCGGTTGTTAGGTTCTTTGGTGGTCGATAGCTCCAAAGCCCGAGACTTTCTTGGTTGGAAACCTGTGGTTTCGATGGATGAGCAACTAAAAAGAATGGCGCAGCATGACGCGCGTATTTGATGTGCTGTTGTCTTTCTTTGGATTGGTCACAGGGACGCCTATCTTGGTTCTACTGTGGATACTGGGTTGGCTGGACACTGGGTCACCACTGTTCCGGCAGGAACGAGTCGGTCGTTATCAAAGGCCGTTCACTTTAGTGAAGTTCCGCACCATGAGGCTAGATACAGCATCGGTTGCCACTCACTTGGCTGATGCGTCAGCGGTGACCAAGCTGGGGCGTTTCTTGCGCCGATCTAAGCTGGATGAGCTGCCTCAACTTTGGAACGTGCTGAAGGGCGAGATGAGCCTGGTGGGTCCTCGGCCGTGCTTGTTAAGTCAGAGCGAATTGATCGCTGAGCGTCAATTGCGTGGTGTTTTTAACGCTCGCCCAGGGATTACCGGCCTCGCGCAGATCAATAATATTGATATGTCAACTCCTACGCTTCTTGCTGACACAGATGCGCTGATGCTGAGGGAAATGAGCTTAAGAGCTTATTTCTCTCTGATCTTTAAAACAGTGACGGGATCTGGCAGTGGCGATCGAATCAAACGCTGATTGCTCAAGGCATGCAACGCTATTGGTAACAAGCTGGTGCATCCAACACACATGAAAGCATGAATAAACCATTCGCTGGCTTCACTGCTCCGTTGCTGTCCATGCCACGTCCCGCCAAGCGGTTGGTGGTCATGACTGCCGACAGTGCCATTTGCATACTCGCCACATGGATCGCCTTCTATCTCCGCTTGGGCGACTTCATCAGCATATCGGCTAACGAGCACTGGTCAATCGGTTTGCTCTGGGCAAGCGTCGTATCAATTTTGCTCGCAATTCCCATCTTCATCGCCAGCGGTCTTTATCGGGCCATTTTCCGTTACAGCGGTTGGTCCGCCATCGCTGCTGTGGCCCGTGCAGTGGCAGTTTATGCACTTGTTTATTTTGTGGTGTTCACGGTCGTCGGCGTGCAGGAGGTGCCTCGCACCGTCGGCATTATTCAGCCATTGCTGTTGGTCATGTTTGTGGCCACATCGCGCGGACTGGCACGTCTGTGGTTGGGCGAGCAGTATCACCAGATTCTGAAACGTGCTTCACGCCCCAAGGTGCTCATTTACGGCGCAGGCCAAACAGGTCGTCAATTGGCCATGGCCTTGGCTAATAGCCCCGAAATGCAGCTTGCCGGTTTTCTGGATGACGATGACCGCTTGCACGGGCATGTGTTGAACGGGTTGCCCATTTATGCGCCAGACGATCTCAAAGAGCTAGCCGGTGAATTGACGGTCAGCGACGTTCTACTGGCCATGCCCAGTTTGGGGCGAAAGCGCCGCAATCAGATTTTGGACAGCATACGCGCTGCGCATGTGTCGGTTCGTACATTGCCCAGCGTGGTTGATTTGGCGCAAGGTAAAGTCAGCGTGGCCGATCTTCGCGAACTGGATATTGACGACCTGCTGGGTCGCGAACCGGTTAGCCCCAATCATATTTTGCTGGCAAAAAATATCGTCGGAAAAGTGGTGCTGGTAACAGGTGCGGGCGGTTCAATCGGTAGTGAACTCTGCAGGCAGATAATGGCGGTGGGGCCATCACGGTTGTTGTTGATAGAGCAAAGTGAATTTGCTCTTTACGCCATTCATCAAGAGCTTGAACAAAAGAAGGCTGTTGATCATTCGTGTTGCGAATTGTTTCCCTTGTTGGCCTCGGTACAAGATGCTGAGCGCTTGCACGAAATAATGTCCACGTGGCAGCCAGCCACGGTGTATCACGCCGCCGCATACAAGCATGTGCCTCTTGTTGAGCATAACCCCGCCGAGGGTATAAAAAACAATGTGCTGGGAACACTGCGCACAGCGCAGGCCGCGCTTGATAACGCGGTGTCCGATTTTGTTCTGGTCAGCACCGACAAATCAGTGCGGCCCACCAACATCATGGGTGCCAGCAAGCGCCTGGCTGAGATGTGTTTGCAGGCGCTTGCCGCGCGGTCTGCAAGCACGCGTTTCAGCATGGTACGTTTTGGTAATGTATTGGGCTCTTCAGGTTCAGTGGTGCCAAGGTTTCGTCAGCAGATACGCGAAGGTGGCCCCATTACGCTGACTCACCCTGACATAACCCGCTATTTCATGACCATTCCCGAAGCAGCCCAGTTGGTTATTCAGGCCGGGGCAATGGCTAGGGGCGGAGATGTTTTTGTGTTGGACATGGGCGAGTCCGTTCGCATTATCGACCTTGCCCGCCGTATGATTGAATTGTCCGGGCTGACTGTGCGCGACGCAGACAACCCCGATGGTGATATTGAAATTGAAGTGTCCGGTTTGCGACCGGGCGAAAAGTTGTTTGAGGAACTGCTGATCGGCGATAATCCCGAGCCTACCAACCATGCCCGCATCATGAAAGCGCATGAAGAGTTTCTGGCGTGGGACGTATTGCAAAACAAGCTGCAGGCGCTGGATGTGGCGCTTGGCTTGAATGACGTGGGGCTTATCCGGTCGCTCATGCAGCAACTGGTCAGCGGATTCGTGCCCAGCAGCGACATAGTGGATTTGGTGCATTTGGAGCAGGAAGCCGAGGCGGACAGGACTGGGGTGGTTGGTTGAGCGTGGCTGGTTGACTATGGTTGTCTAGTCCCTCACTCTTGCACAGTTGTTTCCAGTTACACGTTTCGCGAAACCCGTGCAGGGTTTCCTGTCACCACCACATTGGCCGGTACGTCTTTCGTTACGACGCTGCCAGCGCCGATCATCGCATTTTCCCCTATTGTGATGCCTGGCAGAATAGTCGCATTTGCGCCGATCGAAGCCCCTTTTTTGACCACTGTTCTCGGAAATTGTTGCGGGTATTGTTTGGAGCGGGGGAATGGGTCGTTGGTAAAAGTGACGTTTGGGCCTATGAAAACATCGTCCTCCAGTGTGATGCCGTCCCACAACTGCACACCACATTTCACGGTTACCCGGTCACCAAGCAGTACATCATTTTCAATGAAACAGTGTGAGCAGATGTTGCAGTCCTCTCCAATGCGAGCGCCCTTCAATACCACTACAAATTGCCAAATTTTTGTGTTGTTACCGATGTGCTCACTTTGAACGTCACTGAGAGAGTGAATCATGCTGGTTTTCCTTGTCTTTCAATATTGTTTGCACCATCAGTTTTGCAAATGATATTTGAGAGGCTCTTGTTGTATTTCTGACTGATCTTGCCCCGATCTGACGGACAGTTTTTGGCTTGAATCTCAAGCCATGATAGCGGCCTTTTGGCCAGTATCGAGAGGGTTATCCACCGGCGGCGTGGCGCTTGCCACGCAGGCGCCGACGGTGGTTAACCCGGTCTCA
>SXGQ01035726.1_pt1 | contig 15124 bp, 8 predicted proteins | sample 3178371 | NCBI WGS metagenome assembly SXGQ01 (sample SAMN11356859, study PRJNA531348) | freshwater metagenome | isolation source: freshwater sample F1-20 | place: China: Fuxian Lake, Yuxi | collected 2017-12-25
ATCGGGGATGTCCATCGCGACGCGCTGGGCCATCTGCTCGCGGGTCCAACCGACGGCTGCAGCGCGTGTCATGGGTAGGTCACCCCTGCTGCGACGAGCTCGGATTCGTGCGCGGGCTCAGCAACCTCGACGACGCGTTTGACAAAGATTCCGGGGGTGACGACCGCTTCGGGGTCGAGCCCGCCGGGGGCCACGATGCGCCGGACCTGGACGATGGCGGTGTTGGCGGCCATGGCCATTATGGGCCCGAAGTTGCGTGCGGTCTTGTGGTAGACGACGTTGCCGAGGGTATCGGCGGCTCGGCCCTTGATGAGCGCGAAGTCGGCGCGAAGCGCGTGCTCGAGGAGGTACGGGCGGCCGTCGAAGGTGCGGGTTTCCTTGCCTTCAGCGAGCGGGGTGCCGACGGCGGCGGGTGTGTAGAAGGCGGGGATGCCCTCCCCGCCGGCGCGGATGCGTTCGGCGAGGGTTCCCTGCGGCGTGAGCTCGAGCTCGCACCTGCCGGAGCGATAGAGCTCGGGGAAGACGGTTGAGTTGGCGGTGCGCGGGAACGAGCAGATTACCTTGCGGACGCGACCGGCCTTGAAGAGGGCCGCGAGGCCCACCTCGCCGCTGCCGCAGTTGTTGCTGATGACCGTCAGATCGCGGGCGCCCTGATCGATGAGGGCGTGGATCAACTCGATGGGGCTCCCGGCCTCGCCGAAGCCGCCGACCATGACCGCAGCGCCGTCGAATACATCCGCGACCGCCTCGTGCGCGGTGGAGCAGGCTTTGTCGATCATGTCGGGTCTGTCCTTGACGTGCTCCGTCGGTTCACACGCAGCCCGAGCGAGCGACCTGCATGACGGGCAGCGGCGTGAACGAGGACTTCTTGACACGGCTGTAGTCGTAGAGGCCCGCCTCGTCGAAGAGGACGCGGTCTTCGTACCCGTCGAACCACAGGGCTTCGGGGTTTCGTCCGACGATGCAGACCTTGCCGGCATCGGGGGCGGACCCGGCGTTGCGGAGGATCTTCAGGATGACGACACCGTTCTCTGAGCCCTTGAGCCCGGCGATCGGCCGGTCGGTGACCGCGGCGACCTCGGTCTTGCCCTTGTAGTGGGTGATCGAGAGCCTGGCGTGCTTCTCGACGCCGCTGAGGCCCTTCTGGGACTCGTTGAGGATCTGCCATGCACGCTCGATGGGGATGTTGAAGGCCTTGTACGCGACGATGTCGCGGCCGCAGAAGAAGTAATGGTTGTTGCCGCCGGCGCGCTTGAACTCGCGCTGGAGGATGCGGAGGGCATCGGGATCGTCGTTGATGCCCTTGATGATCGGCGCCTGGTTCTCGACGCTGAGCCAGCCGCGGGAGACGAGGCCGCGCATGGCTTCGCCGGTCGCGGGGACCCACTGCTTGAAGCCCTGGGCGTCCTCGACGTAGTTGCCATCCTCATCCTTCTGGAGGATCTCGTCGGGGTGCTCAAAGTGCAGCATCATGTGGAGCCCGACCTGCGGGTAGGTCTCGTGGAAGCGGTCGAGCATGCCGAGGAAGGCGCTGTCGAAGCGTGCGGGGAAGAACGCCATTTCCTTGGTGCCGATGCGGATGGACTCGACGCCGGCTTCGGCGAGCGCCGCCAGCCACGCCGCGATTTTGCGGTTGTTGAGCACCATCGGATCGCCGCCGGAGAGGAGGATCTCGCGGAGCTTCTCGCGGCCGGTCTCGGGGTGGCGGCCGCCGTTGGCCTGGACCAGCGCGTTGTGGGCCTTGATGTAGGCCACGACCTCGGGGATCTGGGCGAGGCCCTTCTTGGCGACGGTGCCGTCCTGTCGCTTGATCTCTTTGCGCGCGATCAGCTCCTCGCGGTAGCAGAATCGGCAGTGTGCCGAGCAGGTGGAGATGACGTACATCAGCCCCATCTCGTACTTGTGGAGCAGCCCTTCGACGGGGCTGTAGTCCATCTGGTGTCCGGGGTCTTCCGAGCCCGACAGGTCGGTGGTTTCGTCGGGGCTGGCTTTCACGAGGCGCTGGAGCGGCGGACTGCGCCGGGCCAGTTCGTAGTAGTGGCGCGTGACCTTGACGGGCATGCGCTCCTCGACATCCCGCTGCGTGCCCTTGAGCACGCGCAACTGGACAACCTCTTCCGGGCTGTAGAAGTCGTGCATGTCCTTGGGCGCCTTGTCGTCGAAGAACGGCGCCAGGCCGTTGATGATCTCGCGCTTGTAGGTCGGATCCTCAACGGTGCTCAGGAACGCTTCCTCGCGTGGCGAGGGAGAGTGAGTGTCCATGCTCGTGTTGCTCCATGCTGCGGAACGCGCGGGAGTCGGGATCAGCTTGAAGTGTATGACCTTTCTGGACCGCTGCACAGCCTTTCCCGCGATCATCCAAGACGTGGGCATCGGTCTCCGCCGAGAATTCCATCGAATGGATCGGGGGCCGACGTCAGGGGGAACTTGAAGCCCGAATCGCTCAGTCGCACCGAGTTATCGTGAACCACGAGGCGTCGGCGTGGCGGGCGGATGTTCGCCCCGGGGTTGGGGTCGTCTGGCGGGGTGGCCCGGCGGACACAGGCCGGGCCTGAGGGGCGGGCGCCGGGGTTGGTTGCCCGCTCCCGCCCCCTGCTACCATCCGCCCCATGATCGACCTGAAGGCACTGCGGGAGGACCCTGAGCGAGTCCGGATCGGCGCCCAGCGCAAGGGGGTGTCGGTGGACATTGACCGGCTGCTGGAGCTGGACACCCGGCGCCGGGCCCTGCAGACCGAGCAGGAGACCCTCAAGGCCGAGCAGAACCGGCTGGCCAAGGAGTCCGGCCCGCGGATCGGGCAGCTCATGGGCAAGCTCAAGGCGGCCTCGGGGATCGACCGGGCGGCGATGGAGGCGGAGGTCGAGGAGCTGCGGCGGAAGCCGGCGGAGCTCAAGGACCAGATCAAGGCCCTGGAGGACCGGATCGCGAGCGTGGACCCAGACCTGCAGGCGCTGCTGCTCCAAGTGCCGCTGCCGCCGGACCCGGATGTGCCGGTAGGGACCTCCAGCGACGACAACGTCCAGATCCGGACGTGGCACCCCACTGCCATTGACCCGGCCAAGGGGTTTGAGGCGTGCCGCGGCTTTGCGCCACGGACGCACCTGGAGCTGGTCGAGAGCCTGGGGCTGGTGGACTTTGCGCGGGGCGTGAAGATGGCGGGGTCGCGGAGCTACGTGCTGACGGGCGACGGGATGCGTCTGCATCAGGCGGTGCTGCGGTACGCCTTTGACTTCATCACGCTCAAGCACGGCTTCCGGGCGACGAGTGTGCCGGTGGTGGTGCGCGAGGAGTGCATGATCGGCACGGGGTTCTTCCCGGCGGGTCGAGAGCAGACGTACACGATCGACGAGACGGGTCGGGGCGAGGCGCACGACCTGTTTCTGACGGGGACCGGCGAGGTGGGGCTGATGGGGCTGCACGCCGACGAGATCCTGGAGGAGGGGTCGCTCCCGCTGAAGTACGCAACGGTGAGCACGTGCTTCCGGCGCGAGGCGGGTGCGGCGGGGCGTGACACGGCGGGGCTGTACCGGATCCACCAGTTCGACAAGGTGGAGCAGGTGGTGATCTGCAGAGCCGACGAGGCCGAGAGCCGGCGCTGGCACGCGGCGATGATCGGGATCGTCGAGGAGTTGTTGCAGAGCCTGGAGCTCCCCTACCGCCTGCTGCAGTGCTGCACGGGCGACCTTGGGGTCAAGAACGCGGACATGATTGATGTCGAGTGCTGGATGCCCGGGCGCGGCGATCCGGGCGCTGATGGGCGGCCCAAGGGGGCGTACGGCGAGACGCACTCGGCGAGCCGGCTGTACGACTTCCAGTGCCGGCGTCTGAACATGCGGTACCGGGGCCATGGGGCGGGCGAGAAGACGGTGTACTGCCACTCGCTGAACAACACGGTGCTGGCGAGCCCGCGGATCCTGATCCCGATCCTTGAGATCCATCAGAACGCCGACGGGAGCGTGACGGTTCCGGCCGTGCTCCGCCCGTACATGGGCGGGTCCGAGCGGATCGGCTGATCCGGGTCCGGGGCTGCTGCGCGACATGGCGATCGATCAATGAACAAGGGCCGCGGGAGATCCCGCGGCCCTTGTGGTTGTACACGGTGATGCCGGATCAGCGCCGGAGACGGCCGAGGATGATCGAGAGGTCGGCGGCGTCGATGCGCCCGTCGTGATTGATATCGCCGCGGGTGTCGAATGCGGTCTGGCCGTCGACGGTGCCGAAGGCCCCGAGCATGATGGTCAGGCGCTCCATCGGGGTCGGGATGGCACGCGAGGACGAGGCTGCGGAGTTGACCCAGTCGAGGCGCCACGCGACGCCGAACTCGACGTTGCCGTCGGCGAGGTTGTTGAAGAGGTCGTACTCGGTGTTCCGCCAGATCACGCGAAGGACGCGGGGTCCTGCTCCGACGCGGGGGCCGGTGAGGTAGATGTGCTCGACATTATTGAAGGTCGAGACGGACGCGGCTGCGGGCACAGCGCCGTCAACCACATCGCCGAACTCGTCGCAGGGCATGAGGAGGAGGTCGAGGTTCTCGAGTTCGAGGTGGGTGAGCTCCGAGAGGCGGGGCTCGTCAAGGTTGGTGAAGTCCGGCGCGTTGAGGCGTGCGGTGCGGTTCCAGGCGAGCGTCGCGGTGAAGATGTCGCCGTCAGCGAGGGCGGTGTCGAACCAGTAGTCGAGCCAGCCGGTGGTGACGGTGTTTCCGCCGGTCTGACGGATGACGCGGGCGCCGACGTTGCCGTGATCCCAGCCCATGCTGGTGACGCGCTGCGTGGTGATTTCGGCGGGCGGGCGGGTAGGCTCGCTGCCGCCGCCACCACCGCCGCCGCCGGGTCGGCGCACGGGCACGCGGGGTCCGGGGTCTTCGCCGACGGGGCCTGTGCCGCCGCCACCGAGGTCGGGGTTGGTGATCGGGGCCATCCGGTTGAAGATCGGCGGCTCGAAGGATTCGGCAAGGCGAAGGCGACGGGCCAGCGCGAGCGGGCTGAGCGTCTGCTGCGTCGCGCCCGATCCGTCCTCGTCGTAGTCGCCGGGGAGGGTCATCGGGATGCCGGGGAAGGGCGGCGCGGGGGGCTCGTCGGGGATCCGGATCGTGGGGACGGCCGGATCGGTCGCGGCGACGTCGCGTGTGGCGGCGGTCTGCGGCTGGAAGACGGTGACGCCGCCGAACTCGAAGACGACGGTGTTGGCGGGGACGCCCTTGTGGTAGATCTCGAAGCTGCGCTGGAGGTTCATGACGCCGGCGCCCTGCGCGTAGTCGAGGGGCTGGACGGTGGTGGCAACCTCGCGTGTGAAGGGATCTTCTTCAAGATCGCGGCCATCGCGCTGATCCTGGGGCTTGCCTGGGAAGCCGTTGTTGGACCAGCCGGGGAGCTTGACCGCGCCGGTCATCAGCACGGCCCGCATGACCAGGGGATCGATGGAGTAGCCGTTGGCGAGGCCGACATCCTGCAACAGCGCCACGCCGCCCGAGACCACGGGGGCCGAGAAGCTGGTGCCATCGGCGGAAGAGAAGAACGCGTTGTCGATCGGAACGGGAGTGTTCGGATCGAACGGGATGGGCGGCATCCAAGGCAGACCGAGCGAGCTCGTGGGCTGGTTGCCCGGATCGAGGCACTCGTTCTCCGGGAAGTTCTCGTCGTCTCGGCGCATGCCCCAGTCGACCTGACCGGTGCCCACGGCGAGGATGTCAACGCCGGGTCGTGCGTCGAGCTGCAGGGTGAAGTTCGACCAGTTCAATGAGTCGACCGGTCCCTTGGAGGAGAATGCGGGGACGTTGGCCAGGGGCAACTGACGCTCGGGGGGTGTGCCGCCGCCGCCACCGGGACCGGTGCCGAACCCGGGGAGGGTGGGCACGCCTTCGTTGGCGAGGTCGCCGCCGATGGTGGTGTGGTGCTGGCGGACAAGAGCCCGGAGCTGCTCCGGTGAGTAGGCGTCCCCGAACTCGCGCTGGAGGATGTAGATCAGCGGGTCGGTGGGGTCGCCGCCGCCGCCGTCGTCGGGCGGATCGGGGTTGTTGGGGTCCTCACGCTCGGGGAGAGGCAGGGCGCGTCCGACCGCGCCGACGGAGATGCCGTTGAAGCCGTTGGCGGGTGAGCTGACGGTTCGGGCGCCGCGGAAGGGCGTTCCGGTGCGGGTTGTGCCACCGGACTCATCGCAGGTGCCGACGTTGTCCGTGCCGCCGTCGTTACCCGCGGAACTGACCACGGTGACGTTGTACATCTCGGCGATGGCGTCGAACCAGAGGGTGCTGGTGCCTTCGCCGATGGGCGAGCCGCCGCCCCAGCTGTTGTTGATGACAGTGACGGGGCGCGGGACACCTGCGAGCGCCCCGAAGTTGGGATCGCAGAGGGAGAAGAGGGCGTACTGGAGCGCTTCGCGTCCCAGGACGAAGCCGCGATCACCCGGGAAGTTGTAATACGAAACGCTGGCGGAGATGACCGGCACCTCGGGGGCGGTCCCTTGAAACTGCGTGTCGCCCGAGCCGAACGCGACACCCGCCGCGGCGCCGGCGGCGCCGGTGGGGTGGCCGTCGGTGTTGCGCTGGGCGGGATTGATGCCGTCCCAGTCGATGAACGGGATGCCTCGACCGGTGAAGACGACGTGGTCGGGGTTGACGTGAACGTTCTCGACGTTGGCGTAGTACGCGCGAGTTCCCGTGTACGGGGCAAACGGATCGAAGTAGGGATCAGACTGAGGGAGCGCCGAGAAGTCGGTGTAGATCGGGGTCGCGGCGTGGCCGGTGGGGCCGGCAAAGGGGCCGCCGAAGGGATTGACGGTGACCACGGGGAACACGACCGGCGCGGTGGTGGGGCTGCCGAACACGTCTCCGACGGCCGCCGCGAGGCCCATGCCCTGTGACAGGCTGCGATCGAAGTTCACGGAGAGGTTGTAGAGCTGGGACTCGGTGAGCGACGCGCCGGTGCCCCGCACCACGATGAAGTAGGTGCCGGCGGAAGTGATCGCCTGAGTGAAGCTCTCGACCTCTCCCAGGGCGCTCTCGTTGATGAAGCCGGCGGGGAACATCTGGCCGGGCACGAGGATCGAGTTGCCGGCGGAGTCGAACAGGCCGAGCTGGAGGTCGAAGATCTGGCTGGAGTCAATGGGCGAGCTGGTGCAGACGCCGCCGCCGCTGAGGGGGCCGGAGTTGTAGACAAAGCCGGAAGGAGCGGCGGTGACGAACATCCGGACGTCGGTCGGGCCGCTGAAGTTGACCCGGAAGATGTCGACGTCGGTCGGGCTGTCGATGCTCAGGTTGTGGAGCTGGTTGTTGTTGTTGCCGTTGGGGATGAAGGGAATGAGGCTGGAGCCCGCGATCGTGAGATCGTTGTTGGGCTCCAGGCGATCGCCGTAGAACTTCTGGACGCCGCGGATGTCGTCGTGGCGGAGCCCCAGGAATCCCAGGTTGAGGGTGGGCTCCATGAGCTTGGTGCCGTCCTCGGGGCAGACCGAGAGGAGTCCGATGGCGTTGCCGACGACGCGGGCCATGGCGTTGTCGAAGAACCGGAAGTTGTTGGCGGGGTCGGACCAGTTTTCGGCGGAGTCCAGGACGATGTCGCCGGTGCCTCCGGGGCCCGAGGAGAAGGCGATCACCACGCCGCCGGGGCCGTCGATGGGCCGCATGGCGATGCGGATGTCGCCGCGCTCGACGGTGGTGTCGCCGCCGAGGGGTCCGGCATCACCCCATGAGTTGCGATCGTCCCAGTTGTCAACGGCGGGGTTGTCGTCGGGGCCGGTGGGGGTCAGGCGGCGGCGGAACTCGAAGTTCACGCCCGAGACAGCGCCCCATCGGTCGAAGGCCTCAGCGATCATGGACTGCCACGCGGCCCGGTCGTCGGTGTTTGGGTCGCCGTCGTTGAACAGCTGGTCCATGCGGGTGAACAGGATGTTGGGTCCGTCGACGTCGCCGGGGATGCCGGCCTGTGAGGGGACCACGACGCCGTCGCGGATGAAGCTGAAGGCGACTGTGCGTCGGAGGTCGAGCGTCCACGCGGCGCCGGCGATGTACCGTTCGCCTGGATAGGCGCGGAGCCACGCGTCGTGCACTGCGTCGACGTACGCCTGAGGGGTGCCCGGCGCGAAGGTGAACTGCGCCTGGGCCGCGCCCGCGGAGCAGAGCGCTGCGCCGAGCGTGATTGCCAACCGTCCGATCCTTGAACCGCTGATCATCATGAACCCCGCCTCTCTTGCAGGAGCGTCGGCCGTCGCCGCCGCTGTCCCGACCCTGGCTGTGCGTGCGGTGCTCCCCTGTTGAGCGACCCGAACGCCTGTACCGCTACCGACAACCGACAGGAACCCGAGTGATGTGCCGGACGCACGCGCTTGACCGGCTCGCTTGAGCGATTCGACCGATCCTGGCGCGTGGCGCCTTGACCGTTGACTGGATCCGAGAACGCACCGACCCAGTTTCGACGAACATCAACCGCTCTGGTTCCTGCTGGTTTGCTCTGGCCCCATCCTTGGGTGCCCACGCCGGTCCCATCCATTGGCCCGGACTACACCATCCGCGCCGGCCCGCGTCCATACGAACGCGGACCAAGCCGGTTCCCCCACTCTGCCTGAACATCCTAACCCGAGAACGACCCCGAGGAACTGTCGACGGGTCAGTTGCCCAAAGAAATCCGGGGCGCATAAACCGCGCCATGGCCAGCGGTTCCGAGGATTCTGGGGGGTTGCGTGGCGGGGGTGGTCCCTTCGGCCAACGGGCGCGGCTGAGGGGAGCCGAAGGGTCGCCTGGCCGGGGTCGACGCGTTGCCCAGATTGCCAGGTCGGTGCAGTTGACTGGTATCTGAGAACCCGAATTGCCCCATCCGCCGCTGGCGGCTACTCTTGCCCCACAACTTGGACGGGGCGTAGCGCAGCTTGGTTAGCGCGTTTGACTGGGGGTCAAAAGGTCGGAGGTTCGAATCCTCTCGCCCCGATTTGCTGGAAGTTCTGCTGAACACTTGCGTTAGCGTGCCTCCCGGAGGCCGGACGACCTGCGGGATGTATCGCTCACCCGCCAAATGCGAGTCGGCGGTCTGGCCTCGGTTGTCGCCGTGAGTGCTGGAAGGGATCTGTGTACGCTGGGCTTCAATGGCTCACCCCGAACGCCCCAGGCCGGCCCGATCACCCTATGAGAGTTCCCTGCGGTACGACGTCTCGCGTATCCACGCGGCGGCGCTGTACTGCTCGGACGGCCGTGTCGGCGAGCACTTTGATGACTTTCTGACCAACGGCCTGTCCCTCCCCCGCTACGACCGCGTGTGCCTTCCGGGGGGGCCGGCGTGCCTGGCGGGGCACCCGCAGGCGCACCTTGAAGAGGGCGGCGTGGTGGACGAGCTGCAGTTCCTCGTGCAGGTGCACAAGCTCAAGCGGATCGTCCTGATCGCGCATTCGGGGTGCGCGTTCTATGCGACCCGGCTGGAGTTGAAGGAGCCGCGGATGGAGCTGGTGCAGAAGGCGGACCTGGTGCGCGCGGCGGCGTACGCCCACCGGGTGACGGGGCTGGACGCCATCGAGGCGTACTTTGCCCGGCTGACCGAGGGGCGCGTGATCTTTGAGCCCGTCGACGCGTAAGCGGCTTGTCGGGGGCGGGTGCGTCAGCTTGAAACTATGGGCTTGAAGCCGCCGTAGCTCATCCGCTTGACGTCAAAGGGCATCCCGCCGGCGTTCATCTGACGAATCATGCGCGGGTCGGCCATAACCTTGGCGTTGACTGAGTCGCGGTGCTTGCGGCTCTTGTAGACGATCCACGAGAAGACGACGGACTCGCCGGGCTTGGGCTTGACCAGCTTGGGGAAGGGCCTGCCCATGGGGATGTCCAGGTCGTCGCCGAGGCACTCGTGGTAGGCCAGCGCGCCGTGGTCCATCCAGACCTTGCGCGCGATCCGTGCCAGCCGCTTGTACTGGGGGAGGTTCTTCGTGGGGACCGGAAGAACGAAGCCATCAACGTACGGCATGTGTTGCTCCTTGGAGGAGTCGAGATGTTGGACCTGAGGCTTCCCCTGAGGGTACCACACGGTCCGCCGGAAGCCGGTGTGGGCGGCTTGCGGAGGCGGACACGCGTGGCGGAGCAATGAAAAGGCGGGGAGGCACGTGGGTGCCTCCCCGCCGAGTGTGCGTGCGCCGGATCTGTGCGCCGCGTGGTTGCTTACTGGCAGCCGAAGTTGCTCAGCAGGACCGAGAGGTCGGCGCCGTCGACGTTGCCGCTGTTGTTGAAGTCAGCACCGGTGCCGGGGGCGACGGCCTGACCGAACTGGCTCAGCAGCACCGAGAGGTCGGCGCCGTTGACCTGGCAGTCGCCGTTGGCATCGCCCTGGCCGCGGACGCAGTTGCAGGGCGGGGCGCAGGGATCGGCAGCGCCGTTGGCGATGGCGAGGTCGTTGGCGGTGACGACTCCGTCGCCGTCGAAGTCGCCCTGGGCCCAGCCGCCGGGCTGGCCGAGGTTGGCGGTGACGGTGGCGATGTCGGTGGCGTTCACCACGCCGTCGAGGTTGGCATCACCGAAGCTGGTGCCGAGGATGCCGGTCACGAGTTCGCAGACGTCGGCCTGATCAATGACCAGGTCGCCGTTGATGTCGGCTGAGAGGTCGCCGCTGACGGCCTCGTTCAGATCGGACCAGTTGAGGGCCCCGTCGGTGACGGCGGGGTTGGTCTTGAACTGGGCGTAGACGTAGTCGATGTCGAGGTTGTTGACGGCGCCGTCAGCGAGGCCTGGGGCGAAGCCGCGGGTGTTGTTGAGGCCGTTGAGACCGATGATGTCGCCGCGGGAGTCACCGGCCTGGTAGGCGGCGCCGGTGGCGAGGGTGGTGCCGAAGAAGTTGACGTTGCCGATCACCGAGAGCGAGGCGTTGTCGACGGCGGTGAAGGCGGCCTTGCGGTCGAGAATGCGGGTGACCTGATCGACGCCCAGGCCGTCGGCCCAGTAGCGGACGTCGTCGTCGTTGAAGCTGCCGTCGTTGTTGTAATCACCGAGGACTTCGATGATCGCGTCGGAGCCGGGGGCGCCGGCGATGGGGCCCGAACCATTGGGGGCCAGCCAGACAGGACCGCCGTTGCGGCTGTGCCAGGCAGAGACCATCTGCACGGCGTCGGTGATGTCGCGGGCGCCGTCGCCGTTGAAGTCGCCGGAGATGCGGTTGCGAGCGGTCAGCAGGCTGGTGTAGGTGATCTGGACGCCGGCCTGATTGATGTAGCGGTCGCCGGCGGGGACCAGGGCCTGATCGCTGTAGGTCGCGGCGAGCTGCTGGCGGACGGGGACGCGGCCGTTGAGGCTCACGGTGCCGAAGCTGGCCAGTCGGGCGGCGTTGATGTTGAGGATGTTGTTGGGATCGCTGCTGATGAAGTTGGCCAGGGCGGGGTTGTAGTCGGGGTTGGCGATCAGATTGCAGGGGTCGATCGGATCGTTGATGTTCTGCTTGGCGCCGTTGAGGATGAACTGGGTGGCGGAGAACTCGCCGGGGGTGCCGAAGTTGATGGGGTCGGCCGGGGTGCTGATGAAGGCCGCGACAGAGCGGGTGAAGTTGTTGAGGTAGGCGGCGGCCTGCTGGTTGGGCATCTGGGGGAAGCCGTTGTTGTCACCGCCGTCGGCGACGGGCTCGGCGCGGGGGTCGCCAAAGTGGGCGATGATGGCCGGGCCACCAATGACGTAGTTGTTGATGCCGAAGCTGAGGAATCCGGCGAGGGTCGGGCGAGCGAAAACGGCGCTTCCCGCGAGATCGTTGCGGACGGCGGCGACCTCGCGTTCGCCGTCGAGGAGCCAGCTGCCCGAGCCCGAGCCGGTGAAGCCGCGCTCGACGCCGATATAGCCGACACCCAGGCGGGTGTTGATAAGCGAGGCCTCGACGCCCGAGTTGCCGCCCTTGTTGGAGGGCTGGTAGTTGGGGCCGGCCTGGTGCTGGTTGTTGGTGTTGGAGAGGCCGCCGAGGTTGTCGCCGTTGCCCCAGCTGGGATCGATGCAGATGGAGTTCATGTAGCCGGCACGGGTGCCCGAGCCGGAGTCGCGGGTGACGACCATCAGGTTCTCACCGGTGGGCATACGGCCAGCGACGAAGAGGTGACGGAGGTCGGTGTAGGTGAGCTCGCGGATGCCGGTGCCGAAGTTCACGATCGTGCCGATGGGGGCGAAGAAGAGCTGGGTCTCGAAGATGGTGTTGTCGTCGGCCGCGCCGGGGTTGGCGGGATCGAAGAGAACCGCGCCGCCGGTGAGGCTGGCGAGCTTGTTGGTGAAGCCGGCGCCGGTGGTGCTGCCGTCCTTGGCGACGGAGACGCGGGGGTTGTCGCCGTAGCCCGGCTGGCCGGGGAGCAGCGAGAAGTCGGCCGAACCGCCGCCGGAGATGACGGCCCAGCGGGTGGGGACGTCGACGGGGGCGAGGTCGATGCGGACGCCGCCGTCAGCGGGGTTGTTGGGGTTGACCAACGCGGTCGCGGTGGTGTTGTTGGTGAAGCCGCCGACAATGCCGCCCATGGGCAGGCCCGCCGAGCGAACCAGCCACGCGCCGGGATTGCCGAGGTTGGCGATCGCCTGGATGGCGGGGCTGACGGTGTTGTCGCGGAGGAGCTGGCGATTGGTGAAGATCTTGCTGGCCAGCGAGGAGTGGAGGTCGGGGCGGGGATTCGGGACCGGGCTGTCTACGCCGTTCTGGTTGGTGACGAACGTACGCCCGAAGTCGATCAGTTCCTGGAGGCCGCGGATCGAGCCGGTGGCGCGGTACTGGACGACCCACCAGAGGTTGGCGGGGTAGGGGTTGGAGAGGCTGCCGGTGGCGAGCTGCTCGACGCCGGTGCCGAGGATGGCGGCGGTGCCGTCACCGTCGACATCGAGGTAGTCGTTCGTCGAGGCGGGAGCCTGGACGAAGTTTTCCAGCAGGGTGGCGCCGGCGATGTTGATGACAAAGGGACGCTCGGCGGGGTTGCCGATGGGGGCGGCCGACGTGCTCGCGACCGAAAGGGCCGCGCCGCAGGCGCCCATGATCAGACCGATCCTGGACTTGGTGCTCATGTTCGTCTCTTCTCCGATTGATTCGAACGCTTCGCAAAGCCCGCGGGGGAACGTCCCGCCCCGGACTGTCGTGAACCTGTTGGGTGTCGCCCACCGAGGGGGACTGAGTTCAGCGCGAGGTCACAGCCCCGGCTTTACACCTTCTTGATGCGATACACACGATGTCTTGACACGCCGCCGCCCTGCGGCGTCCACCAACCGATCAGTCGGTGATGATGTTGCGGTTCACATCGACACCGCTGCCGCCGTCGATGCTGTAGAAGCGGTCGCCCCACTCGCGGTCTTTGACCGTGTCGAGGACGTGCTTCTTCTCGACGTGGCCGTCGACGTAGACGAAGTGGGCGGTGCCGCCGTAGTCGCGCCAGTTGCCGCCGGGCCAGCGGCGGCCGACGGCGTTGAGCGTGGTGTCGGTGCCGGTGTCGGCGATCATGCCTTCGCCCTGCTCGTTGGCGCGGCGGAACATCTCAAGCGAGGGGTAGGCGAAGCTGGGGAAGCCCTGGCGGATCGGCTCGCTGTAGACGTTGGCGCCGGATGAGAGTCCGACGAAGGGGGTCACAGGGCGGTGGCTCTTGGAGATGTTGCCCTGAGCGATCGAACGCCAGTTGGCGAACTCGTGGAACTCGGTGGCGAGGACGGTCTTGCCCGGGGCGCGGACGACAGACTGCTTGACGAGCACGTTCTTGCGCCGGCCGTCGGAGGAGTCGAACTTGTTGCGGGGGAAGATGGCGGCGTTGCCGGTGAAGGCGACGCGCTTGGCCTGGCGGTCACGGGGCGTGGTGGCGCCGGCGGTCTGGCCCAGGTCGTTCTCCTGCCACGCTTCCCAGTCGCGGGTGTCGGCGCCGGGGTTGGAGGCGGGCGCGCCGCCGTTGAGCGTGGCGGGCGAGGTGAAGGCTTCTTCGGCGACGCCGTCGCTGGCGTCGTCGCCGAGCAGGGCGTAGGACCAGTGGACGTAGCCGTTGGCGGGGTTGGGGTTGCTGGCCTTCTGATCGACGGGGCGCCAGGTGCCACCGCTCTCCTTCGCGCCGTAGACGTAGGACGGCGGGTAGTACTCGCTGGAGGCCCCGTATGCGGCGACGCCCTGGGCGACAGACCTGAGGTTGTTGGCAACCTGGATGGCGCGGGCCGTCTCGCGGGCCTTGCCGAGCGCCGGGAGCAGCACGCCGATGAGCAGCGCGATGATCGCGACGACGACGAGGAGTTCGATGAGGGTGAAACCGCGCGGTCGCTGGACGGTTGTCATGATGTGTCTGCTCCGAGGCGTGGATGGATCGCCGATTGTCACGTGCGGGCAGGCTAGAGATCGAGTGTGAAGCCCGGGTTCAGACTCCGCCAATTCACCGATCAATGCGGGCGTGCGCGGCCGCACACCGACATGCACGACATTCGCAACTGCGTGTGAAGATCAATCACGCCAGCGCGTGAAATGCGCGTGCGAACATGGCTGTATGGATTTGTTTGTTACGACAGCGTGTGGATCGCGCTCAGAATCGCGCTGCGGCGTTCGGGAGGACCCGGCCGGGCCCGGGCCCATTGGCCGGGTCGGTGGGGCCGCGGGAAGGGCAGGACGGCCCCGACTCGAGCGTGGCCATGTGGGGTCGGGGACGTACCGGGGGGTCTGCCGGGGGGCGATGGCCCACTTTGGGCGGGGGTTTAGACGTAGGCGGGCTGGGTTTGGGCCGAGGGTTGGGTGGTTCGGCTTGCGGCGGGGGCGACTGCGCGGTTAGACTTTGTGGTCATCGGCCTTGGTCGGGGGCCGGCCTTTCCTTTGGGCACCTGTGCCCGGAGGTTCGGCGTCGTACAGAACTCTTTTCCTATGCTGGAGTTCCGAACACTCCAGCGCACCCAAGCGGCCTTTGCAGGAGGCTGAGGGTGGTGCTGCTGATCTCGATTCGCCAACAGGCGGTCGGGGTCGGGTGTCACCCCTCACCGACCCATCCTTCTGCCGGACCCGCTGCAAGGATCGATCGTCATGGCTACCTCGCTCGTGAAAGACCTGATCGAAGCCGGCATCCACTTCGGCCAGCGCGCCAGCAACTGGAACCCGAAGATGGAGCGCTTCATCTACGGGAAGCGCAACAGCATCCACATCATCGACATCAAGGAGACGATCAAGGGTCTCCTCCTGGCCAAGCGGTTCATCGCCAG
>SXGQ01094192.1_pt1 | contig 15122 bp, 15 predicted proteins | sample 3178371 | NCBI WGS metagenome assembly SXGQ01 (sample SAMN11356859, study PRJNA531348) | freshwater metagenome | isolation source: freshwater sample F1-20 | place: China: Fuxian Lake, Yuxi | collected 2017-12-25
AAGATATGCCAGTGCTGGCTTGACCATCACCATGTCAGCACCTTGCTCAATATCTGCTTCAACTTCGGTGAGAGCCTCACGGGCGTTGCGCCAATCTTGTTGATAGCCCTTGCGATCTCCACCACCAACGATTTGCACATCGACTGCATCACGGAAAGGTCCATAGAGACCCGATGCGTATTTTGCCGAGTACGCAAGAATTGAAGTTTCGGTGTGGCCGGCACCGTCCAGTGCAGATCTAATGACGCCAACTTGTCCATCCATCATTCCGCTTGGCGCGACAATGTGTGCACCAGCATGGGCCTGAGCAATTGCCACTTTGGCATAAATCTCAAGTGTCTTGTCATTGTCGACAGAGCCGTGCCCATCAAGAATTCCACAGTGACCGTGGCTGGTATATTCGTCGACGCACAAGTCAGACATCAACACCACTCGGTCTCCAAGGTCTGAACGTAAATCCCTAAGCGCTAGTTGCACGATACCGTTCGGGTCGAAGGCACCAGAACCGATCTCGTCTTTCTTGGCTGGCACACCAAACAAAATGACCGACTTAATTCCGAGATCAGCAAGCTGACGAACTTCTTCACGCAAACTTGCTCGCGAATGTTGCACGACACCCGGAAGAGATGTGATGGGGATCGGTGAATCAATTCCTTCGCGCACGAACAATGGTGCGACGAGATCATTGACATCTAGATGCGTCTCAGCGACGAGATCGCGCAATGCCTGAGTGCGGCGCAATCGGCGCGGGCGTGACACGGGGAAGCGTGCGGACATCACCCCAGCCTACGGTCGGCAAGTACTTAACGACTCGCCAGCGCCTCGACTGTTGCGGAGACGACACCCTTCCACGACTGCTCGGTCGCTACGACCACATCGGGGATACCTAACTCACTGAGTGCACTCGCGGTCATCGGCCCCATCGCGACCACAACCTTGGGCATGGTGACGCCAAAAACTTCGTGCCAGGCGCGCGCCGACGAAGCCGACGCAAAAGTTATGGCATCTGCTTGCAAGATTTCACCACTACGGTCGCGAGTCGGGGCGATGGAAACAGTGCGATAGGTGGTGACTCGATCGACTGTCCAGCCTTTGCCACGCGCCGCAACTTCAAAGTCGGTGCCTGCCGATTCGGCAACAGCCAAAAGAATACGTCCCCGCCCCGTTGGGAAACTTTCACCCAGTGACCGACCGGTTTGCACATTCGGTATCAAGTCGGCGCCGCCTACTGCTTCGGCTGTTGCTGTGCCCACTGCGGCAATCTTGAAATGTCGCGGTGATGCACCGAGTAGAGCGATCGCATCACGAAACCGATGCGCCCCTTCTGGTGATGTCACGACAACCCAGTCGTACTGCTCAATGTTATTAATTGCCGTTTGTAAATCGTGATCACCATCACCGGTCGCAACCGTTGTGGTGACAGGAATTTCTAGAACCGTTGCTCCAGCCTCAATCAACAATGAGGTCAACCCACCAGCGCGGTCGGCGGCGCGCGTCACAATGATGGTTTGACCAGCAAGAATTTGCGAGTCAAATGCCATGTCTCAACCAGCGACAGCGTTTCGGGCGACTTGCGCCGCACGACGCGAGGCAACAAGTAGATCGTCGTGCGATGCTGATTGACCAGTTGTCACTGTCGCGAAATGATGCTTTATTCCATTATCTGACGAGAGATACACCAACATCTTGTTGCCATCGTCGTACGCACCAACAGGAAGAGAGCAACCACTTCCAAGTTCAGCAAGAAATGCTCGCTCGTGTTCAACGGCTTGACGAGATGGCGCATCATCGATGGCGGCGAGGATAGTTCTCATGTTGTCATCGTCCATACGACACTCAATCGCGACACAACCTTGACCAACAGCCGGAACCATCACATCAACAGAGATGTATTCGTTGATTCGCTCGGTCCAGCCCAAAATTTCAAGTGCGGCAGCAGCCATCACAATTGATCCACCGGCTGGAATCTTTTCAAGACGTGTCGGAATATTGCCGCGTAGTTCAACGAAATGAAGATCGGGGCGCACGGCAGACAATTGCGCACGGCGACGCACTGAACCAGTTGCTACTGTTGCGCCACTAGCTAAATCGGTCAGTGATCGACCAACAAGAACGTCGCGAGGATCACGTCTTTGACCAAAGGCACCAATACACAGACCATCAGCCGGCGTGGACGGGAGATCTTTGGCGCTATGAACTGCGATGTCGGCACGGCCAGCCAAAACAGCGGCTTGAACTTCTTTGACAAACACGCCTTGTCCGCCAATGGTGTGCAATGGAACATCTTTTTGTTGGTCGCCGGTCGTGTCGACAAAAACTAATTCGACCGACAATCCGGGGTGGGCCGCTTCAAGTAAGTCAGCAATTGCTGTTGATTGAGTGCGAGCTTGCGCTGAACTACGAGTGGCGATACGAAGGACGCTCATCGTGCCACTGCGATCATTATGAAAGATCGAAGAGATCGCGAACTGCCGCAGAGTTGCGCTCGCCACGTGGTGTGCCGGCGTCATCTTTGAGACGTACCGACATGTCATGCAGCAACTTGGCCACAATGCCTTTGGTGACTGCGTCAACAGCATCTTGTTGCTCGGGTGTCAACGATGACAATTTTTTGTTCTGCCGCTCAATTTCGGCGGCGCGCACTGCTTCGGCACGTTCGTGCAATTGCGCAACCAACGGTGCTGCTTGACGAGCCGTCGTTTCCATATTGAAACGCTCGATCTCTTGCACGATGATGTTACGAACTGCCAACGCTTCAGTTGCACGCTGCGCTTGACCTCGCGCGGCCCAATCGCGCAAGTTGTCGAGATCGAGCAAAGTCACAGCATCAATGTTTGCGACATCAGAATCAACGTCGCGCGGCACTGCGATATCAACAATAAACAATGGACGCTCGGGGCGCTGCAGCATCGCATTCTTCACCATGTCTGCATCAATAACAGTTGAACCAGCACCGGTACACGTCACGACAACATCGGCCTCAACGAGCGATTCAGCCAATCGGTAGAACTCGGTCACCGAACCAGAAACACGATCGGCAAGAGCTTGTGCTTTCGCGATTGTTCGGTTGGTGACAAGAACTTGACCAACGCCAGAATCGGCCAGTGCAACAGTGACGCCTTCGCCCATGTCGCCAGCACCAACAACAAGAACGGTCATCCCGTCGATGGCACCAAGACTTTCGCGAGCCATATCAACAGCTGCATGGCTGACACTTGCCGTGTGACGTCCGATAGATGTTTCGGTCCGAGCGCGCTTACCGGTTTCGATCGCGTGGCGGAACAAGAGATTTAAAGTTGAGAGCGCACCACCTTCACGTTGTGAACGTTCCCAGGCAATGCGCACTTGACCAAGAATTTCACTTTCACCAAGCACTGCCGAATCAAGACCAGAGGCGACTTCAAAAAGATGGCTGATGGCAGCATCGTCATGCTGGCTGTACACGTGCGGAATCAATTCGTCGGCCGAGAAGCCACCCAGATCGCAAAAGAAATCGCGCAAGTCGCCGTAGGCGCCATGGAACTTTTCTGCGACCGCATACACCTCGGTGCGGTTGCATGTCGACAACACCACGACTTCGCGGATGTTGGGTCGCGACATCAGGCCATGCACGGTCTTGGCAATTGCGTCGTCGGCAATAGTGACCCGCTCAAGAAGGGCGAGGGGCCCAGTACGGTGATTCACCCCGAAGACGACGATCGACACAGTGATTACCTTATTCCCTAAGACCTTTTGAGGTACCTACGCGCACAGAATCTTGGTCGACTTCTTGACTACGCCGAAGCGCTCTTGGACGAAACAATGGCGGCCTGGCGAGTCTGACGTTGCTGCTCGTGATAACTCAGAATTTGTAATTCGAGGGCTAAATCGACCGTTCGGACGTGAATTCCGAAGGGAAGAGTCAAAACAACGGGTGAAAAGTTCAAAATACTCGTGATTCCGGCTTTCACCAGACGGTCGGCGGCGTCTTGAGCAGCATCGGCCGGAACCGCCACTACCCCGATCGCTACTTGACGCGACGCGACGACCTGTGGGAGTTCGTCGATGTGGCGTACCCGCACCCCACCCACAACTCCGCCAATTTTGGCTGGGTCGATATCGACGACTCCGGCCACAGGGAATCCCTTTTGCCCAAACCCGCCATAGCCCGACAAAGCTTGTCCCAAATTGCCGGCGCCCACGATGACGACAGGCCATTCATGATTCAGACCAAGTTCTCGTTCAATCTGGAAGACCAAATAGCGCACTTCGTATCCGATGCCACGGGTTCCGTAGCTTCCGAGATAACTCAAGTCTTTGCGAACTTTCGCCGCGTTCACTGCCGCAAGTTCGGCAAGTTGTTCGGAGGAAATTCCAGTTATTTCGTTTTCAACGAGATCGTGAAGTATCCGCAGATAAATCGGCAATCGCGCGACAGTGGCATCAGGAATTCGGCGTCGGGGGCGTTCGGCCATACCGAAAACGCTACGCGTCACCACGACAGATGACGAACTCTCGTCACGCAAACCTGTTGATAAACGATGGTCATCGGTCACCGCTATCATCACAGTTCGCACGACGCCCACTCAATTGATGCTCGCTCTGCTCTAACCTCAGGTTGTGACCCTGAATGCTGCTCTCGCTGCCGCTGCAACATTGGTGGCTCTCGCTTTCAGCATTTCCACTTTTGATCGCTGGTTACGCCGACGACGACCGCACGACGGTGCGTGGAGTTTTTCACTTCTCCTGTTCGCTCTCGGATCTGTGGCGCTCTGGTGGGCCGAGGCACGCGGTTGGAGTCTTGGTTCATTCCGAGTTTTTTTCTTAGCAGGCGCAGTGCTCAACGTTCCGTGGTTAGCACTCGGCACGGTTTATCTGTTGTTTGGTCATCGAGTCGGACACATCACGAAACTATGGCTCATCGGATTATCTGGCGCAGCTGTCGGAGTCGTCCTCATTGCTCCAACAAAATCTCGTGATCTTGGTCAATTGGCGATGCCACAAGGAAGTGAACTCTTCGGAGTTGCACCACGAGTCTTTGCCGCAGTCGGATCTGGTGTCGCGGCACTGGTGATCATCGGTGGTGCTGTGTGGTCAATCATTCGTGTCATCCGTGGTCGTATTCCTGCAGTCGGCGAAGCACAGCGACACATCACCAGTTCTCGACGACATGCCGCCAGTAATTCACTGATTGCAATCGGAACCTTGGTGTTGTCGGGGAGCGGAACATTGGCCGGTCGCATGGGCGAAGACCGAGCGTTCGCCATCACCTTGCTCGTCGGCGTCGTTGTGCTCTTTAGCGGTTTCCTTGTTGCTTCAACTCAACCAAAATCGATGAAAGACAAACGGATTACAAACGCATTAGCGAAATGAATCCCGCAACAAAGATCGCACCTAACAAAATTGCAACTGACAATGTGGTAGCTGGACGCATGGCTTCACCTTAGCGATTATGGGGTGGGGCGCAAAGCCACTGGAGTTGAGAGGGCTGGTTCATCGCCGCCGGGTTGCAAAGTGACTTGCTGACCTTCACCCAAACCCAACTGTTCAGTTGCAGACCCACTATCAACTGCGACACACAACAAACCTGACGAATCAATCACCAAGCCGGCTGCACCTTGACCCATCTCGGCAAATGATTGGGCAACGACGAAGTTGCGCGTGGTGTCACCAAATGAAACTCGCACGCGCTGAACAGGCGCAGCCCACGAAGTTTCAAGATCATCAAGGCTCACATTGAGTTGACAATTACCGAATCGATCGACCCAGAGCACTTCACACTCAAATCCGCCGTTCTCTTCGCGCGGTATCGGAACAATGCCCGGCAGCAACAACGACGGATCAATTTCGGTACCGACATCAAAAAGGTCTTCGCCATTCGCTAACAACGCAGCAATTGGTGCAAATACATCGCGCGCCACAAACGTGGTGCCTGGCGTTGCTAGGTGTAACTCATCACGATCAAGCACGACTGCACGTTCGGCACCGCCAGCAAGTGCAACTCCTGGTGCCAACACTCCGTTATCGGGACCAATGAATATTCCGGCACCGCCAGCCACTTCAATCGCAACAAGTCGACGTTCACTACTTGCACCTGGATCAACTGCGGCAATCACAATTCCTTCGGTTAGATACGGAACAGCTCGCGCTAAAGACAACGACGCACCACGAGTATCAAAAGGTGCAATGCCATGAGTGAGATCAATCACGACTACATGCGGAGCTGATTCACGAATGACGGCCTTCACGACACCAACGTGCTCTGACTCATAACCTAAGTCCGATAAAAACGACATGGTGTCATAGGTGCGACTCACGAACGACAGTGTGTCAGTGGATCACCAAAAAAGTGCGATCAAGACGTGGCCTGAGAACTTGGCCAGAGAATGCGACAGGGCCGGTGTCAACCCCCCGATGACACCGGCCCAGTCGGCGCTGCTCTTTCGAGCGCGACTCCCAGCTCTTCAGCTAGTGGTCATGTGACCTGAGACATACCCTAGACCCGCTTTCCACCAAATGTGAAAATTTGCGCAGAGATTTTTTCCAGAGAATTCCCGCCTGATTTCGGGGGTTTCCACCAATCTTTTATCGGTTGCCCAACTCACGACTGCGATCAGTCGCGGCTTGAACCGCCTGAATGAAGGCAGCCCGCACAGCCTCGGTTTCAAGCACCGAAACCCCAGCTGCCGTGGTCCCGCCGGGCGAAGTCACGCTGGCCCGCAGATCAGCAGGTGCCTCGCCTTGGGCCAGCAATTTCGCTGAACCGACAAATAGTTGGCGCACCAAAGTTTCAGCCGTTGCCCGAGGCAATCCCGACGCCACTCCAGCGTCCATGAGGGCTTCGGCAACCAAGAACAGATAGGCCGGACCACTGCCCGCCAGGCCCGTCACCACATCAAGTTGAGTCTCAGGAACGCGAACAACCAGACCCACCGAACCGAGTACGGCCTCGGCCCAAGCAATATCGACCTCGTTGGAATGTGCCCCACCAGCAATTGCCGAAGCACCCTCGCCGACTAATGCCGGCGTATTGGGCATCGCTCGAATCACTGCAACGCCAGCTCCACACGCGGCCTCAAGAGTTTTGATCGTGACACCAGCGGCGATCGATAAAACCCGAGTCGCTCCAGCTGTCACGGCTGATTGTGCAGCAGCAGGAACATCAGGTGGCTTCACCGCAATCACGGCCGAACCGCACGGAGTAATCAGCGGAGAAATCGTGACACCGGGGAACAGCGTGGTGAGTTGTTCACGACGAGCCGCAATGACTTCGACGATCACCAATTCAGTTGCTGCCACGAAACCCGAAGTCAACAGACCGCCCGCTAAAGCTGCGCCCATATTGCCGCCACCGATAATGGCCAGAGTTGAAGAACCCGAGGTGTTGCTCATACCTTCACGCTAACCCGATTGATGGTCTCGCCGATGCCGACTTCCCAATCTGCACCGACGAGACGACTGCAGTGTGGCAAGTCCCCTAGCCGTGACGGCGATTACTGGTTCTTGAAACGCGAGGCAAAACCAATCGACAACAATGGTCGGAAGCATTGCTCGACGTGGGCGTATAGCGATCCCACGATGCGATCAAGTTCCGATTCGGCAAGACCAGATAGTGGCAACTCGCCACGTAAATACACGGCGTCTTCGAGACCTAGTGAAAAGTGCGCACCAATCAACTTGTCGTTGCGGCGTAACAAGTTCTCGTTGAACTCGGCAATGTTCTCTTCGGGTGCGGGCATCACGTACGTCTCGTAACGCAAGGTGCGTTGACCAAGTGTGAGCCACACCGTGATGAAATCTTTGGTATCACCCTTCATGCGCACATACCAACGCGCGCGATACGCCGGATCGGGGTCGCCATGATCAATCGCCAAAATCACATCGTCGCCCAATTTCATTTTGGCTAACCATTCATCGATCTGACGCTCGATGACAGCTAGTGACGGATCGTTAAAGAGATCGCTCACGAGCAGTTCACGAGGGCGCGCGAAGTGATGTCGGTATACACGCGGCGCAAACGCGCGGCGGCAAAGCTCCAGGTGTAACGACGACCACGCTCTGCAGCTGCGATGCTCATCGCTGACGCCAATGCTGGATTCTTCAACAATTCGGCAGTGTATTGAGCAAACATGTTTGGATCGCGATCGGCAACTAGGTAACCGGTGAGTCCATGATCGACAAGTGACAACAATCCACCAACTGCATTAGCAATCACTGGAGTTCCGCATGCCGCAGCTTCAAGAGCGACGAGTCCGAAACTTTCAGAGCGACTTGGTACCCACACTGCGTCCGCAGCGCGGTAATACGTTGACAACATGTGATGCGCCTGTGGTTCTACGAAATGAACCTGTTGAGTCAGACCAAGTTCGTCAATCAATGCATTCACGCGGGCAACTTCGGTGTCACCTTGCAGGCCACTCGCGCCGCCGACGACATAAAGCGAAGCATCGCGACGATTCAACGCAGCCAAAGCGCGAACCGCGACATCAATACCTTTAAGCGGCTGAATGCGACCAACGAATAACAACACCGGTCCCTCACCCATACCTAAAGCAAAACGCGCGCCGCGCTTATCGCCAGGTGTAAAGAAAGCGTGTTCAACGCCAGGCGCGACAATTTCAACAAGCCCTGGCGGGTTGCCGTACAAACGACGGAACTGATCTTCTTCTTCGTCGCAACTCACACAAATCGCGTCAGCACAACCAATGATTTGTGCTTCGGCGCGTTCGCGCCGTTCGGGTTCGGGGTCGCCGCCCTCGGCCTTGACCCGAGCCAGAGTATGAAAAGTCGTGACTAAAGGAATATCAAGTTCGTGCTTGATCGAATGTCCGGCAACTCCCGACAACCAATAATTGGCATGCACGACATCGGCCGCGTGAGCATGGCGAATATCGTCCAAGACAAAATCGGTGAAGGTCGGCACCATGCCCTCAAGTTCTTCTTTCGGCAAATCAAATCGACCAGCTGGCACATGAACCACGCGATGGTTCGGCTCAACCAAAACTTCTCGGGGCAATCCACTGCGCCACTCACGCGTATAGGTAGTCACTTCGACACCAGCGTGGGCAAGACCCGCCACGAGTTCGCGCACGTATACGTTCATACCGCCCGAATCACCAACGCCTGGCTGAGCCAAAGGCGAGGTGTGGAAAGAGAGCATGGCTACACGCGTCACAGAAGATGAAAACTATCGGTGGTCGACCGACTTTGCCTGAACGTGCCCCAAGAAGGGACTTAAGTTGATGGCGCTAGTTCTGTAAAAGGGTGTCAACCGAGGCATCGCCGTCGCGGTAACGACGTACTAATTCGGCGGTCAGGGCATCAATACGATCAAACAACTGCCGACGAATATCAGACTGATTGGTCTCAAACGCCTTCAAACCTGACTCCAGTGCCTGCAAACCCGCGTCATCAAGATCGGCCATATTGTCAAAGCCCAATTGATCGCACAGTGCATCAAACTCGGTGAGCAATGGATGATCGGCACTCACATCGGTGTCGCGGGGCGGACGAGCCGAGCCCGTACTGGGTGCTGGACCCACGCCTGAGCGAACGATCTCGGCAACCGAAACTTCCCCCGTACCGTCGGCCTTATGTTGACGAACTGCAGTGACGAGGTCGACGCGACCTTGGGCTAAGCGACGCACAAACGACACAGCGTCTTCGTGTTGACGTAGCGCATCACGTTCGGCGCGTAAATCGGGCAACGATAACGCCGCCGGATCACCAGATGGTAGAACTCCTATATTCGATGGCATATTCATTGGCATCCTCCAGACACAGGTGGCAAAACCGCTACTTCATCTTTATCGCTGACGGGAGTCGAAGTAGGCACCGCTTCGCCATTCACCCAAATTCGACAGGTTGGTAGCAAGTTGGCAAAGTTTTGACCATAACGAGCAGTCGCATTGGCAATCACTTCTTCAACCGTTGCGCCGTCAACCGTATCGCTTGAAGTTCCGGCCACTTCACGGGCTTGAGCAAAGAGACGCAGAGTTGCCACCTCGCCGAGCGTACCCGCACTACCCTCGTGGGTTGTGCCAGCCGAACCCGTCAACCAACTTCGTACGCGAATCTTGGTTCTGCGACATGGTCAAAGCACGTGGAACGCCAGTGGTCGTTGGCAAGGCCAGGCCGACCCGCCTCTCACCGCCCACGGTCTCGAACAAGCCCGCCTCGCCGGTGGGCTGATCGCTACCGAATGCCCCACTTTTGACGTCATTGTCACGAGCGATCTTGAACGAGCTCGAGTGACAGGACAAACCATTGCCTCGATCATCGGTTGTTCGGCCCACCGACTTGACCCACGTTGGCAAGAGAATGATGCCGGCGAATGGCAGGGCCTGACCCAAGCCGAGATTCGTACCCAATGGCCGGGGTACCTTGAGGCCGATCGCCGTCCGCCCAATTTTGAATCGATTGAGTCAACGACCTCACGTGCCCAGGCGGCACTTGACGACATCGTTGCCAAAAATGCTGGTGGTTGTGTCCTCGTCATTTCTCACGGCGGTGTTTTACGTCTCATGCACGAACACCTCGGCGGCGGCGAGCAACGCTTTCCTAACTTGGCAGGTTCGTGGTTTGAGCACACGCCCACCGACGGTTGGAAATGCGGGTCGTTGTTGTTCCCGTTGCAACTCATTGCTGATGAACTGCGCAATACCGGTGCTGTCGAATGAGCGACATGACCAGCAACACCGAATCAGGAAATTCTGAACTCAAACTTTTTGACGACTCCCCCATCCGAACAGAACCTTTTCAAGTTGAGGTCGTTCGTTCAAAGAAACGCCGTCGTTCCGTCAGTGCCCAAATGCACGGCGACATCTTGCGCGTTTCAATTCCGAGTTGGATGAGCAAAACCGAAGAAGCCACCAATGTCGCCGAAATGGTGCGCCGCTTCAAACGAAAAATCGCCACACAAGAAGTCGATCTCACCGAACGCGCGCGAATTCTTGCCAAGCGTTACTCGTTACATACTCCAAACGATATTGAATGGGCCGAAAATCTCACATCGGTGTGGGGACTTTGTACACCGTCAACAAAAAGCATTCGTCTGTCAACTCGCCTTGTTGGATTTCCTTCGTGGGTTCTTGATTACGTAATCGTTCACGAATTAGCGCACCTACATGTATCGGGGCACGGTCCAGATTTTTGGGAAATCACTCGCCGCTACGAAAAGACCGAACGCGCTATTGGTTACCTGATCGCCAAAGCAGGCGACAACGAAACGGATCTTGATTGAACATCCACAAAAATAGTTATTTTGCCGATCGGTTCCTTGACGACTCGTATTCTGAAGAGACGCGCCGCCATGTCACGACGCTCACCATTGCGCGACTGACATCAAACGCGTGTTTCCGCTACGCACCTCCATTTCTTGCGAGCATCTCGGATGATTTTCAGATCAGTCTGTCGCGCCTTGGCTTAGCGCTCATGATTACCGAAATTGCCATGGGTATCTCACCTGTGCTTGGTCGATTCGTTGACCGAATGCATCGCCGGACCGCAATGGCCGGTGGACTGCTGGCAATTTCTGGAGCAGCAACGATTGCCGCAGCGAGTCCATCAGTGTGGATTTTCGTACTTGGCATGTTGCTCATCGCGGTTGCCAAGTTCATTTTCGATATTGGTCTCGCGTCATGGGTCAACGATCACGTTGAATACGAAAAACGTGGCCGGGTCATTGGCTTCACCGAGACATCGTGGGCGCTTGGCCTCTTGATTGGCGTGACGGCGATGGGCCTTGTCGCTTCAGCAACTTCGTGGCGTTGGGGCTACGCAGTTGGTGCAATCAGCGTCGCCGTTCTGGCAATCGTTGTCATGACTCGGCTTGATGGTCACGATGTTGCAGGATCGCAACGTTCAAAAGACACCACCAAGTACCCAATGCCGCGCAATGGTTATTGGATTTTCGCTGCGATGTTTTTCTTAATGGCTGCCAGTCAGACATTGTTCGTCACATTTGGTTCGTGGCTCGAAGACGAATTTGGTTTCACCGAAGCCGGCATTTCGGCAGTTGTCTTTGGTCTTGGCGCCTTCGAACTTTTGGCGTCAGTCACCAGTGCGCGACGTACAGACACTTGGGGTAAAGAACGCAGCACCATTTTTGGTGCATTACTCATCTTGCCCGCAGGGCTCTTGCTCACGGTTGGTCACAACAACGCAATCATCGGCCTGATTTTGTTGGGGATTTACTTGCTCGGCTTTGAGTTCTCCATTGTGAGCATGTTGCCGTTATCAGCAAATCTCATTCCGTCGTCACCAGGTCGAGGCCTTGGCATTGTGTTAGCCGGCGGAACTTTGGGTCGAGCCAGTATGTCTCTGATCGGTACTGCGGCCTACGACAAGTTTGGCATCAATGTTCCGGCGTTCATCGGCGCTATCTGTGCCGCCGGAATGATTGGGTGCATCGTTGCTTATGGACGCACCACACAAAGTCCTGCTTGATTAACCGCGATAGCCATTCGTAATTGGTAGGCGACGATCTTTACCAAACGCTTTTTCAGAGACGCGCACACCTGGGGGGCATTGACGACGCTTGTATTCATTGATGTCAACGAGTCGCGCAATACGCCGCACGATGTCTTCGGGATGGCCGAGTTCAATGATTTCTGCAGCGGTGCGATCTTGCTCGACATACAACGCCAAGATCGGATCAAGCACGTCGTACGGCGGCAAACTCTGATCGTCGCGTTGATCGGGACGTAGTTCAGCTGATGGTGGTTTCGTGAGCACTGCTTCGGGAATGATCTCGCGACCGGCACGTTGATTGACGTACCGACTCAAACCAAACACATCGGTCTTCAACAAATCTCTAATGACTGCGTAGCCACCAACAGAGTCGCCGTAAATCGTGAAGTAGCCAACTGCGAGCTCGCTCTTGTTGCCAGTCGTCAAAACCATCCAACCAAACTTGTTTGATAACGCCATCAAAATCTGTCCGCGGCAACGGCTTTGTAAGTTTTCTTCGGTCAGATCTGCAGCCCTACCTTCAAAGCTTGGTGCGAGCATCGACAAGTACGCCTCAAACACTGGCTCGATTGAAATCGTGCGACAGTCAATACCAAGCGCTTCGGCTAATGCATAGGCATCGGTCTTTGAACCATCCGATGAATAACGCGATGGCATTGCCACACCGTGAACATGTTCGGCACCTAATGCATCAACAGCGACAGCAGCAACAATTGATGAGTCAATTCCGCCCGACAAACCAATCACGACATCGGTGAACTTGTTCTTACGCACATAGTCGCGCGTTCCTAACACCAACGCTCCGTACATTTCGGCGTAACGATCACTGATTGGTGCAACAGTGGCGACTTGGGGTGCATCAATGTTGATCTCAACGACTGTCAATCCACTTTCAAATTGTGCAGAGCGACTCAACAAAGTTCCGTCAGCTGCAAACACCATTGATGAACCATCAAAGACTAATTCGTCTTGTCCACCAACTTGATTGACGTACACAATCGCGCATTTGTTATCGGTAGCACGGGTGCGCAACATTTCTTCACGCTCTTGCAACTTTCCACTATGAAACGGCGAGCCATTGATATTGATGTTGAGTTGTGCACCGTCTCGCGCTTGCTGCTGCACCGGACCATCGGCACGCCAGATGTCTTCACAAATTGACACTGCACACTTCACTCCACCGACTTCAAAAAGATGATGTGCACCAGTGCCAGGTTCAAAGGTGCGCTCTTCATCGAACACGTCGTAGTTCGGTAATAGACGTTTGTGATACACGTGTTGGATAGAGCCGTTCACGCACACCGCAGCGGCGTTATAGATAACGGGTCGACCCGAGGCCACCTGATTGCCTACGCCTGCATCAACAAAACCGATCACAGCAACACATGATCCGGTCATCTTGGCGAGGTCATCAACAACAATGCGGTTGTCGCGTACAAAACCTGGCTTCAACACCAAGTCTTCAGGTGGGTAACCCGTCACCGACAGTTCAGTAAACGCCACGATGTCGCACTTCGCTGCAACAGCTTGCGCATACAGGTCGGCAATCAATGCTCGATTACCTGCCAAGTCGCCCACGGTGGGGTTCATCTGAGCCAAGCCGACGCGCAAAGTTGCCACATCTGTGAGGCTAACCGCACCGCCAGTGTGGGCGTTCGGAAGGTTTGCGGTTACCGTTACTTCTGCGGTTTGAGTTCGTTGTTGCGCCGTGAACCAAAGAGGGTTCACACAGCGTTCACAATTGGGCAACGACCGAGAAATGCCCCCCTGCGAACCTTTCGCTGCCCCGTACAACTAACCCGGCATCGCCGGACCAAATCCCTGGAGGACCAAGTGGCCTATCAAGCCGAATACATCTGGATCGACGGCACCGAGCCGACACCGTTGCTCCGTTCAAAGACCAAGATCTTGGCGGACGACGTCACCGCTCCTCCGGCCTGGGGTTTCGACGGTTCGTCAACCAATCAGGCATCAGGCGACAAGTCTGACTGCGCCTTGATTCCTGTCTTCACCTGTCCCGACCCCATCCGTGGTGGCGACAACATTCTTGTTATGTGTGAAGTCACGTCGGCAACCACCGGCAAGCCCCACGCGACCAACACCCGTGCTGCGTGCGCCAAGGCCGCCAAAAAGTACGCCGCTGATGAAATGATCTTCGGCATCGAGCAGGAATACACCATGCTTCGTCCCGATGGTCGCCCGCTCGGCTTCCCCGCCGGTGGCGGATTCCCCGAACCGCAGGGTCCGTACTACTGCGGCGTCGGCACCGGCCGCGTCATTGGTCGCGAGATCATTGAAGAGCACACCCAGGCTTGCCTCGATGCTGGTCTCATGATCGAAGGCACCAACGCCGAAGTCATGCCCGGTCAGTGGGAATTCCAGATTGGCGCCGCTGACGCCCTCACCGTGAGCGACCACATGCATGTTGCTCGCTGGTTGTTGCACCGCATCGCCGAAGATTACGACGTAGTCATCTCGTTGGCAGCCAAGCCACAAAAGGGTGACTGGAACGGAGCTGGTGCTCACACCAACTTCTCGACCAAGGCCATGCGTAATGACAAGGACATGAAGGCCATCACCGCCGCATGTAACGCCATCGGCAAGAAGGTCATGGAGCACGTCACCAATTACGGTCACGACATCGAAAGCCGCCTCACCGGCAAGCACGAGAC
>SXGQ01281719.1_pt1 | contig 15122 bp, 17 predicted proteins | sample 3178371 | NCBI WGS metagenome assembly SXGQ01 (sample SAMN11356859, study PRJNA531348) | freshwater metagenome | isolation source: freshwater sample F1-20 | place: China: Fuxian Lake, Yuxi | collected 2017-12-25
GTGGGCGCCCGGCTGGGCGGTGGTCATTCATCGCGGTCGTCGTTCCGGTCGCGTCTTTCGGACACCGCTGTGGGCTTTCCGTCGGGGCGACACCTACGTCATAGCCCTGACTTACGGAGCGGGCGCGGACTGGGTACGCAACGTCATCGCGGCAGGCGGATGCGAGTTGGAGAGTGGGGGAAAGCATTACGAACTCGCCGCCCCTCAGGTCTACCGCGACGACGGTGCTGTCGACATGCCGCCGGCCATCCGGTTCATGCTCCGCAGAGTGATCAAAGCGCCGGAGTTCCTGCGACTGAACATCGCGGGCGAACTGAAAGGCTCGCCATGACAGCGGAATCCCGCGACTTACGACGGATCACACTGTCGAGCTTGGCGGGCACGACGGTCGAGTACTACGACTTCCTCCTGTACGCGACGATGACGGCGTTGGTGTTCGACCGGTTGTTCTTCCCGGGGTCGGACCCGTCGGCGGCGGCGGTGGCCGCGTTCGGAACACTGGCTGCCGGCTACGTCGCGCGTCCGCTGGGCGGAATCCTGTTCGGCCACTTGGGTGATCGGTTGGGCCGAAAACGCACCCTCGTCGCGACGATGACCCTGATGGGAGTGGCGAGTTTTCTCATCGGCTGCCTGCCCACCTACGAGACGATCGGCCGCGCCGCACCCGTCTTATTAGTGCTGCTTAGGGTCGGTCAGGGAATCGCGGTGGGGGGAGAATGGGGCGGGGCGACACTGATGGTCGCCGAGCACGCCCGGCCATCGGACCGTGGGCGCTGGAACGGCATTGTGCAGACGGGCTCGGCTATCGGCGGTCTGCTCTCGACAATCGTGGTCATGGCGCTGGCGGGACTGTCCGATGAGGCACTGATGTCGTGGGGCTGGCGGGTGCCGTTCCTGCTCAGCGCCGGACTGCTGGTGATCGGGCTGTACGTACGTTCCGGGGTCGCGGAAAGCCCGGTGTTCGTCCAAGCCATGGAGTCCGCCACGGGCGGGGGGACTTCGATCCCGCTGATGTCGGTGCTGCGACGTCCCGGGGCCCTGCTGCTCACCTGCGCCATCGGGATCGGATCCTTCGGGCTGACCGGTTTGTTGAGCACCTATATGGTCAGCTACACCCGCAACCTCGGCTACACGACCTCGGCGAACCTCTCCTCGAAGCTGTGGGGTGGTGTCGCGGTGCTCATCGCCATCCCGGCTTTCGCCGCGCTGTCGGACCGGCTTGGCCGACGCAGGGTGATGCTGGCCGGTGCTGTCGCCATCGTGCTGTACGCCTATCCGATGTACGCGCTGGTCGACAGCCTGTCGACCCCGCGTCTGATCGTCGCGGTCGTCATCGGGCAGATCATCCAGGCGGCGATGTACGGGCCGCTGGGGGCGATGTTGGCGGAGATGTTCGATACCGGGGTGCGCTACACGGGGATGTCCCTGGGCTACCAGTTGGCTGCGCTGATCGGCGCCGGGTTCACACCCCTGTTGGCGAGCAGCCTGCTCACAGCAGGACCGCGGAGCACGCCTCTGGTGCTCATCGCCGTGGGCTGCGGCGTCGTGACGATCGCGGCTCTGCTGTTCACCCGTGAGACAGCCGGCCGGGATCTGGCCGACCCGGTTCGCGCCGAGGGATCGGTGTAGCGCCGGTCCGCGGCTGCCCTTAAAACGTCACAGTGACGATATGGCGACCGCGGCACGGTAGGGGGTGCGACAGGGGTTCGAGCGATGCAGCCGGGCCCTGGCTGGGTCACACGGGAGGCGTTCGGCCAGCTGCCATCGAGTGAGCAGATTTGCAGGGCTTTACTCGCAAAACGGCTGAGCGTCAGTGCGCACTCAACGTTGAAGGCGCAAGAGGCGGTGGCCGAAAGCGCGCTTCGCGGCGAGTAGTCGGTGGGTCGGTTGATGTCACGACTGATCGTGCTGCCGGCATTTCCCCACGTCCAATAAAGTGCCGATAAGCCACATTATGTCAAGTAAAACTGACCGGACTGACCTGGTGATATCCCCCCGCGCTCTTACAGATCGAGCACAAATCTCAGGGCTTGACCAATGGCTTGTAGTCGTTCCGGGCCGACCATCCCGTGGCGGGATGACAGTCGCTCGACAGAGACGACCCGCAGTTGGTCGCAGCGGGCATACGTGATGCGATCCAGTCCGCTATCGCCCGGCTCAAGTTCGACATGGCTGCGCAGACCGTACCCAACGGTCGTGACCGGCACGACGACCACGAGCCCGCCGGGACCGTTGTTGAGAATATCGACCGATACCACGACCGCTGGCCGGCGAAAGGCCGGCTCGTGTCCCAGCGGCCGGCCGAGGTCGACGCTGTAGACCTCCCCCCGCCAGATCAATCCAGCGCATCCCACTCGTGTCGCTCCGTCACGTATTTTTCCCACAGTTCGGGGTCGTTACGCAGGCGCTGGTAGTCCCCGTTTAGTCCTCTGAGGAACTCCTGGCGTTCCAAGGCATTGATGGCATCGTGCACGACATCGACGACAGCAGATTGACGTGCCTTCGCCAGGGATTGGAGGCGCTCCGAGTCGGGTCGGCGAACCCGGACGGTTGTGGTGGTTTCTGCTGCCATGGCGTCATTGTAGACGAAATGTAGACAACTTGGCGGGTAACGGACACTCAGAGATTTGTACGTTTCCGAAACGACTCCCCCGCGGAATTAGGTGCAGTCAATGCTCAAAGTCAACGGCGCCGCAGCGTCGTCTCGTGATCAGTCGAGATCGAAGGCGTTGCGAATCGCCGTTGCCAGCAATTCCTCCTGATCGGGAAGAAAGAATCCAATCTGGCGTCCCAGGGCCGCAACTGGGATGGTGGCAATGTTGTCGACGCTCACAACGGAGTCCTTCTCGAGCCCGTTACGCACGCCTACGGGAACTTCGGTCGACAAACCGCGAACTGTTGCGGTGATCGGTGCGACGGTGACTCTGGTGAGGTGCGGCCGAACGAGTTCCCGCGTCAGGATCAGGACCGGCCGAGCCTTATCGAGTTGGGCGATGTGAATCGGCCTCAATCGACGTCCAGTTCGAAGGTCGACGTGTGAGCGGCTAGCGCATCGAAATCATCGTCGGCCTTGGCCGGCCCGGCAAGAATCGCCGCATCGCGGGCGGCGATGAGCCGGCGTCGCTCACGTTCCAGAGCTTTGAGTACGAACGAGGCGCGGCTCTCGGCGTTTCGCCGCTCGACTTCGCGGTCAATGAATTCGACGACTTCGTCCGGAAGTCGAACGGCGATCTGCTTGCTCACAGCGCAATGGTACCGATATGGGATGCGATCCACTACCGCTTATGGGGTAGCTGGTCAAGGCGCGAGGGTGACTCCACGTTTATGCGCCTCGCCCGCGAGGGCGGAGTTAATTGTCGCGAGCGCCGCCCACTGGTGGATCGCCACATCGAGGACGCAACAATCCGGCAACTTCAGTCCTGTGCTCACACGAAGTTCGGCGAGCCGCAACGGTTCGTCGTCGTCGGTCGGCGCCGGCACGATTCCGGCGGCCAGGAGATCGTTGCGCATCGACGCGCCCTGTCCTGGATCATGGCCGCGGCACCTCTGGCAGAATCCACGCATGCGCAAACTCGCACGCCGTGGAACCTTCGCAATCTTTTCGGCCGTTCCTCTCGTTGCTGCGGCGTCGCTGTTCGGCGCCGGGATCGGTTCGGCGGAGCCGCTGAATTGCATCAATGGACAATTCTGGGATCCGATCACCAACACCTGTCAGACGCCGCAACCGGCGGAAGACTGTGGGCCCGGTCAGTACTGGAACGCGTTGTCCAATGTGTGCCGGCCACTGGGTCAGCTGTAGCATGCGGCGCTCTCACCATCGCGAGCGTTTCGGTCCCTATGGCGGCGGCGGAATTGCGGCAGGGTTTGCACCAATACTGGAGGCGCACCACTCCGCAGTGGTTTTCACCGTGCCGCCGAGAGCGTCCGCGATGAGTTGTGCTTCTTCTCGGGTCTGGATATCCGTCGTCCAGTAGGTACCGATGGCCCTGGGGTCGGGGTCGGCTGACTGATTGGCGCACCGCGCGGCCCACCAGATCTGCAAACCCTCGGCCGAGTCCCAGACATCGACCTGGTACCAGCCGGTCGCGGTGTAGCACTCGATGGTGGCGAAAGGATTTGAGCCGTCGTCCATGGTCCGGGTGCCGATGCTGTTGTCGCCACACTGGAGGCCGGCGGCAACGAGCTTGTTCTTGACGACTGACGGATCCGCGGCCAGGCTCTCGGAGCTTGCCGAGGCGCAGGTGAGTGCAGCTGTTGCCCCCATCGCGGCAACGACGGCCAACACCCTTAGAGACCAGCTGAGCATCGTTGTTCCCTCTATTCCGACGACGATGTCGTGGTCGGATCATAGTGCCGGCCGCCGGGAGCGACATCACTTCTTAGACGCCGCACCACCGAGCGCTTTGTCGACCACAATCGTTGGGTGACCACTCCCCTGCATGCCGCGGTCAGCCTCACCGGGCTGCTCGGACTGCTCGGGCTGATCACGTTTGCCAAACCGGTCGACCCGGGCGCCCCCGGGGCGCGGGTGCGCGTGCTCGGTCTGCTGGGCCTGCTCGGCTTGGCCGGATTCGTCCTGCCGGTACTCAGTCCGTTCGGCGCCTTCGGGGCGTTCGGTCTTTGGGGCCACCAGAACAGGGCACTGCGCGCCTTGGCCCATCTTGGCTTTCTCGCCCCCATCGGCGTGCTGTTTCTCATGGTGACCTGATGGGTTGCGGCAGCGGGGAATCAGCGAACCCTGCCCGGCCGTACGGGTTACGGTGTTGGGTAATCGCCACTTCTCAGGATTGATCGACACATGAGCAACTCCTCAATTGGTGCTCGTCGGCCGGGAGCGATCCATCCCGGGACGCGAACCGAGACCTTCCTTCCGCCGCCAGCGCTGCGCGACGGGGTGATCTGCGTGATCCACCGCGATACCCGGGATTGTCGGCTGGATCCGTTGCAGGGATTCACCTATGGAACCGCGACGCCGAATATGGCCATCGCGTGGTACTGGCAAGGCCAGCCCGAACAGCTACGGTCCTGGGTGCCTGACGACACCTCGGCCGCCCGGACACCCGTCGAAGGCCCGATCCGGATTGTTGGCGGCAGCACACGTCCGTGGATCCACTTCAGCGATCAGCCCTACAACATGCTGATCGCGGTGTTCCGTCCCGACGCCATGCGAAAGTGGTTCGATCTGGACCCGCAGGCGTGGCAGGACCGCGCCGCCTCTCTCGACGACCTCGACACCGACGTTCCCTGGGCTTCATGGGCACGGCAGATTCAGGCTGCCGGGGAGCCCCGAACCGCGCTTCCCCTGCTCTTCGAGGGCCTGTTGACCGGCCGGGCCGGGTGTGCCGGTGCCCCGCCTTCGCCACTGACCTCGACTCAATGGCTCGACCACGTCACCACCTCATGCCGGACCGGTGGGCCGGCGGGCTCGGCGCGGACCGCACAACGCCGGGTCAAACAGCAACTCGGGGTTTCCGAACGGCAGGCCCGTAAACTCGCCCGACTGGAGAGCCTCACCATCTCGGCGGCCGACCGCCTGTTAGCGAACCGAGCCCACTCCATGGCCGATTTGGCCTCGCAGGCCGCGTTCTATGACCAGGCGCACATGAGTCGTGACATGCGCAGCGCATCGGGCTTCGCCGCATCGGAAGCCATGCGGCGCGGCCTCTCGGACGAAAGCTTCTGGCTCATCCGCGCCTTCTACAGCATCTTCTTCAAGTCGCTGGTGCGAAAGCCTCTGCAAGCCGGGCTTTTTCGGCGCTGAGCTAACACGGGCCACCCAGCACGGGATCCGGTCGGCATCCATTGCCCTGCAAGTTGATCGTGTCCGACCCGGGCAAACTGCCGTAAGCGCTGAACAGGCTTGTCGCCTCAAAGCCGAGCCACTCGGATGTTGGGCACAGGCGTCCAGCACAGGCCGTGTACTTGTTGCCCACGTTATCGACCTGAATCAGGACGGTGGTGTAGGCGTCGTCGGCGTCGGGGCCAAAGCCACCGCAGCCAGCCAGGCCCCAGGGATCACCACAGCCGTAACCTGAATCGAAAACCAGGGAGCCGTAGTTGTTGCTCGCGAAGTTGTAGGTGAACTGGAAGTCCATGGTCGCCCCTGGCGCAAGGGTGGCCGCCTGGAGCGCAGCGGGGTCGGAAATCCCGGCTCCGGCCGTCGGCGGGGCGGTGTACGGCGAGCTATAGCCGTCGCCGGTATTGGCACCTTGGTAGTACAAGGTCGTCTGGCTGCCGTTGAAGACATGGAACGTCTCCAGCACTGGTCCGAAGATGCCACCGAGTTCCTCCTCCGACCGCGCGCCGCTGACCGTGATGGTCGTGCTTGTCCCGTCGGCCCTGTTCAGGTCGAGGAGATCCAGGGGTTTGCCGAGGACGCCCTGCAGCCAAGAACCGGTGGAATCCAAGGCCTTCACCGTGAAGCTGTCGGTGCCCGTGAACCCTTTGGCGTCCGGTGTGTAGGTGTAGGTGCCATCAGAAGCGACTTGTACGGCTCCTTGTCGAGGCGCACTGGTCACCACGAAGTTCACCGTGTCCGCGGTCGGGTCGAAGGCCACGATCTTGCCGTTGATCGGCCCGGCGGCGGTCGCGCTCGTCGTCTGCACGGCCTTGACGGTCGGCAGTTCATTGAAGAAGGTGCGGCGCACCAGAACGAGTGCTCCCTCGATTAATTGGATAACGCCGTTCTGCGGCAGGGTCTGCAGCCAACGGGCAGAGGAATCGAAGAAGTCGTTCACTGCCGCTCGGGCTGGCCTCACGAGGGTCTGATTCTGGGGACTCTGCGTTCGTGTCGGCGTCGAAGCTGCGCTGAGCTCCGCTGATTCCGACAGTCCTACCGGAGCCGTTGCACTCGGGAGGCTGGGGGTGTCGCCGGGGCTCGCAGCGAGAAGCGGCGCTGCGATCGCCTCGCGCGAACGTGACACCCGGGCCGAGCTCGCCTTGATGGCGTCGGTCCGAGGGGGCGAGACCGTCGACGCCGCCGCGACCGGCGCCGCCGGAGAGCCGCCGGAATGCCGGGGCCGCGCCACCCCAGCCGGCGAGACTACCGCGCCGGCGGTTCCCCTCGGCTGAGTCACACTTTCGCCACGCAACCCCGCCCCGGCGCGGGCCCTGCCCGGCGAAGCGCCAGGCCCACGACGAACCGCGCCAGCGGCCTCCGCGTCGGCCGACGTCGCATCTACCCGCGACGTCCGGTGAGCCCCACCGCTGGCATCGTCCTCAGCCGCTGCTACAGGCGCACCCCACAGCAGCCCCGCCGCGACCACCGAACCAGCACACACCCGCGCCGACACTGCCCCATGACCTGAACTCGACATCCGACACTCCCGAATCGAAGACGACACCGCCGACATCGGCGGCGCCTACCTGAGCAGACCAGGGCTGACCACACCCTGTCTTGTACCGAAACGACACCGTCCTCAGGGGCTAGCACCTTGCCGCCGCATTCGGCCAGCTGGCACAACCTCCCCGCGGCTCGGTGTCGGAATAGCAACTCCCGCAGAGGGTTTCGCACAGAAATGATCGCCGATACGGCGGGCAGGTCGATATTGACGTGCCCCGCGACCGGAGCCGCACGTTCGAACCGGTCGCGGTGGCCAAGCGCGAGCGGCGGACCACCGAAGTTAACGCTTACGCGCCAGGAAGCACGCCGTACTGGTCGACGGGACCGGGATGGTCAGCGGCTAAGGCGTTGCCGCCCGAACCGGCAGGTCGAGGCGGACGTCGGAGATCTTGATCGCGCCGAGCGCCCCGAGGTTGGAGTAGGGCAGACCGTAGATCTCCCCGACCGGCAGCCCGGTCGGGTTGAGGACCGGTGTCGAGGCCCCGATCTGAAGCGACAGGGTGTCGGTCTCGGCGCCGGGGGCGGTGTAGGCGATGTCGTTGAGCGCGATGGTGACGGTGCGGGGCCGGCCGTCGAGGGTGACCGGCACCGGCGTGACGATTTGGCCCACGACGTAGGGGAAGGGGGTGCTGGTGTCGACCACGCTGGCGTACACCGCGCTGCCAGTGCCCAGGCCGTGGTAGGTGAAGCTCAGGGTGGGTGACCCGACGACCTGGCTGCCCGGCGGCGGGGTCAGCGGGATCCGCAGGCTTCCGCCGAGCAGCGGCACGATGCCCAGCACCCCGCCGGAGTCGGTGGCGGTGTAGGGCTGCGGCTGATTGAAGCCGGGGTCATAGGGCATCAGCGACGAGAAGTGGTAGGTGCCAGCCTGGTCGAACCACTGGAACCGGGGTATGGCGTCGGCCGGGGTTCCGCTGTCGGCCACATACTGATCCAGCCAGCGCAGGGTGTCACCCATGACCACCGACGTCTGGCCGGACAGGCCGGGATTGTTGCAGCCGCCCGGGCCGGGCGTATGCCCACCGCAGAACCAGATCATCTTGACCGGGGTGCCGTACGGGTTGGCCTCGATCGCCATCGCAGTGTCCACGGCCTGCCGCAGTGGCACCAGCGAATCCACCGTGCCCTGGATCAGCAAGGTCGGGGCACTCACCTGTGCCAGCAACGCGGTGGGGCCGGCCGATCCCAGGAACGCCTGTGACGTCTGGCTCAGCCAGCCCAGTGCCGTGCCGGTCGCGAACGCGGCCAGCCCCTGCGAGTTCAGTCGCAGCACCGGCCACTGCCACCCGTTGGCGTGCGCAGCGCGCGGGCCGAGCGAGTTCGCCTGGGCGAGTTCGGAGAGGAAAACCAGCCCGTACAGGGTGGAGAACTGCTTCCCCGGATAGATCGCGGTGTTCAACGAGTTCCAGGTGATGGCCGGCACGGTGGCTCTGATCCGCGGGTCGGTGGCGGCGACGTTGAGTTGGATCGCCCCGCCGCCGGAACCGCCGGCCGATCCGACCAGCGGGACCCCGCTGGAATCGGTCTTGATCTGCGCCACAGCGGGATTGGCCGGGGTGGTGGTCCAGTCGATGATCGCCGATATGTCGCGGCCCTCGAAGAACGGGCTGTAGAACTGCCACTGCCCGCCGGAGGCGAACGTGCCGCGGCTGTCCCAGGTGATCACGTTGAAGCCCCCGCCGCCGGAATAGACCCCGGGGAAGGCGTCGTCGCGGAACACCTTGATGCCGGGCACGGGGGCGGTCCCGGTCAGGGGTGGGGAGTACTGGTTGTACAGGGTGTCCGGGTCGGTGTAGCCGATCGAGAACAGTCCCGCGTTGAGCAGAACAGTCGGGGCCGACGTCACCGAACCGGTCGCGACGTTGGTGGCCGGGAAGTAGTTGACCCGGATCGGGGTGCCGTCGAAGGAGATCACGGTGTCGGTGAAGGCGGTCGGTCGGCCCGCGGCCAGACCGGCCGGGGTCTCTGCGAAGGTCACCACCTGTGAGGTGCCGATCAGCGGCGCCAGGAGTGTGCTCACGATCGGGGTCGATCGGGTCGCGGAGAGCAGAGACGACGCCAGCGCCCCGATCAGCGGCAGGCCGGTGAGGAAGGCATCGAACGGGGTGACCTCGGTGACGGCGATCTGGAAGCTCTCGATGGTGCCCGGATTGGTCAGCGCCACCGCCGCGGGCAAGTAGGTGAACTCGCCCTGCGAGCCGAAGATCGGTGTGCTGGTGTTGGGGTCGGACGCGAGACTGCCACCCAGGCTCGGCGCGGAGACCTGCGAGAACCTCAGCGGCAGCGTCGAGGTGGCGCCAAGCGTGCCGCGCAGCAGACCGGCATCCCACTCCACCGTGGGGGCGAGGGCGATCGGCCCCGCCGCCGCGGTCTGGTCGTTGCCTGACGCTGCGGCCACCGGCGGCGCAGCGGAATCAGCCGACGCTGCGGATGTCCGAGCCGTGTGCGGTTGCCCGGTTGTCGCCGCCCCGGGAACGGCGCGAGGTGTCGTCGCCGGCCTCGTCAGATGGGCGCGGTCTCGGCCGCCGGCATCGTTTGCTTTGGCGGGGTTCGGCGGTGTCAGCTTGGAGAAAGGCGACGCGGTTGACGCGCGCTGGGATGGACGCCGTGCAGTCACCGCCCGGGGACCGGCTGACACAGGGCTGTTCGCCGCGGATTCGACATCGCCGCCACCGGTGTCCGCCCATGCCCGCCCCTGCGTTTGCGGCACCGTCACCGACAACCCGAGCGCGATGATGACACCACCCAACCCGGCAGCGGCACCCATTCTGGACGCCCATGGACCGCAACTCATACGCCGTGGGTACCGCGTGGACCGCGGGGCTGTCTTGTATCGAAACGACAACCGATGCCACGAACACCCCACCTCCGGTCTGTCGCTTCGATACAAGGCCCTGGTCGCACGCCAGCGCGGTTCGGTGCGACGCCCCGGGATCGCCGACCTGTAGCGTGTCGTCCGTGAATTCCCCCCGTGTCTCCCCCGCCCTTGTCCTGCTTTCCGGTGCGGCCGCGCTTGTTCTGACGTTGTCGGCCTGTGGCTCCAAGACGGAGGACGCGGCGGGGCCCTCTGTCGCCTCGTCGGCCGAGTCGTCCATCGCCAAGGCGGCCGCCGACGGATGTCCCTCCACGGCGCCCACCGATGCCGGGACACCGCAGTGGACGCTGCCGGGTGCAACCGGCAGCGTTGCGGTGACCGGGTCCACCGACACCGCCGCACCGGTCGTGACCGTGGAGGCCCCGTTCAGCGTGACCGAGACCCAGGTGAAGACCTTGAGCGCCGGCGACGGTCCGGTCGTGGCGCCCACGGCGACGGTGTCGGTCTGCTACATGGGCGTCAACGGGCGCGACGGTTCGGTGTTCGACAGCAGCTACGAGCGCGGCGAGCCGGCGCAGTTCCCGCTCGACGGGGTGGTGCCCGGGTTCCAGAAGGCCATCTCGGGACAGAAGGTCGGCTCGACAGTGGCGGTCGCCATGACCTCGGCCGACGGCTACCCCAACGGTCAGCCCCGCGCCGGCATCGAGGCCGGCGACTCACTCATCTTCGCGATCAAGATTCTCGGCGCAAACTGAGACGATGACATTGCGCCATCCGCTTCTGGCCCTCCTCGTCGTCCTCGGCATCCTGGTCAGCGGGTGCGGCAATTCCACATCCGGCTCGGATGCCACCACCTCCCCCAGCGCTCCCGAGGTGACCTTGACCGTCTACAGCGCCGGCGGTCTCGGTGCCTGGTACCAGAGCCGGTTCGAGGATTTCACCAAAGAGACCGGCATCAAGGTCGACCTGGTGGAGGCCGGCTCGGGTGAAGTGGTGTCGCGCGTTCAGGACCCGGAGTCGACGGCCGATCTCCTGGTCGTGCTGCCCCCGTTCATCCAGAAGGCCGCCCGGGCGGGTCTGCTGCAACCCAGCGACGCCGACGTCACCGGGATCACCTCACAGGTGGTCGGCCCCGCCGCCCTCTACGTCCCCATCGTCAACAACGCGCTGGGTTTCATCGCCAACCCAGCAGCCGATCCACCTCCGGTCACCTGGGACGACCTGCTCAACCCGGCGCTGAAGGGCAAACTTCAGTACTCCACGCCGGGTGAGGCCGGTGACGGCACGGCGATGCTGCTGCTGCTGCAGCACCTGATGGGCAACCAGGCCGCCCTGGACTACCTGGTGAGACTCCAGTCGAACAATGTCGGCCCGTCCCCCTCCACCAGCGCGCTCCAGCCGAAGGTCAGCAGCGGCGAACTACTGGTCGCCAACGGCGACGTCCAGATGAACCTCGCGTCGATCAAGAACGACAACTCGGCGTTCTCCGTCTTCTTCCCGGCGATGCCCGACGGCAGCCGAACCACCATCTCGATCCCCTATGTCGCCGGCGTGACGCTCAACGCCCCCCACCCCGCGGAGGCCAAGAAACTACTGGCCTACCTGATCTCCGAAGCGGTGCAGAAGACCGTGGCAACCGAGGCCTTCGGCATTCCGGTGCTCGATGCGGTCGCCCGTGAGACCGCGGGTGACACCGGGGAGATGACGCCCACCGGACTGCTGAAAGACGTGACGGTGTGGGTTCCCGAGTGGACCGCGGTGCTCGCCGATATCGACGCCGACGTCGCCGCCTATCGCGGAGCGGTCGGCCGCTGACCGGAGGCGTCACGCCGGTGAGAAGCTCCCGTGGAAACCCTGCGGGATGTGGTGGGTGAGTTGAGCGGTGGCGACCGGCCCCCGATCGAGGTCCTTGGCGTCGAGGATGACAAGCCGTGAGGTGTGCCGATCGGCCTGGTATTCCACTGACAGCAGCCAGCCGTCGTCCTCGTCGGTCGAGCCCGGCCGCGGCGTGAACACCGGCTCGCAGAAGCTGTTGCCGGGCGTCGTTGCCACGTAGGCGGTTTCGGAGCTGTCGGCGAGATCGAGCTTGGTGATGCCGTCGTAGAGCGTGCCCAGGGTGTGCTTGGTGTTGTAGTAGGCGAACCGGTGCGGACGACCTTCGCGGTCAGGGTGGTGTCGCGGGAACTCGCAGGTCCGGTCGGTGAGTTGCGTCCGGATCACCCGATCGGTGGCGGTGATGCGAAAGCGGGTGAACTCCGAGGACACGTGATCCATTGGGCTGGTCCGGAACCTGGCGATGCAGTCCAGCAGGTCCCCGTTGGGGTAGGTGATGACATCGAGCACCACGTCACCACGATCGTCGTAGGCGTTGCTGAGATGGAACTGCAGGACCGCGTCGTGCTCGATGCGACGGATCGGACCACCGTCCCTGGGAATCAGGACGAAGGAACTGCCACGTTCCGGCCGATAGTGTATCCCGTCGCCGAATGACCTCAGCCCCAGCGCAATCGGGATCCCGTCGGGGATGATCGGCGAGATGAGGAACACCAGGTACCGCTCGGTGATCGCGAAGTCATGCACCATCGCCACATAGGGCAGCGACAGGGATCGGTAGTGCTTGAGCCTGCCTCCGCGGTCGGTCCGGTAGACCCGCAGGTGCGGGGTCGGGATGAACTCGACGCCGAAGTTGAACATCTCACCGCTGCTCGGACAGAAGCACGGATGCGCGGAATATGTTCCCATCCAACGGAGTTCGCCCCCGAAACGGCGCAGACCCCGGGTCTCCAGGGTCTCGGGGTCCACTTCGTGCGGTGGGCCGCCCTCCCACAGCGCATAGAGATGGCCGGCGTGCTCGACAACGTTGGTGTTCGCCAGGTTCGGCGGTAGCCGGCCCACGTTGGCCAGCCATCCCCCGGTGGCGTCGGTCCCGAGATGGCGGGTCCCGCCCTTGCCCCGGAAATGCTGGGTGCGGACGTAGCGGTTGCGGTAGTGCACCGTACCGGCCCGCATGGTGAACGCCGAGATCATGCCGTCGCCGTCGAAGAGGTGATGCAACTGCCGGCCGGTGTGGTCCACCCACCGGCCCGGACCGTTGCGGTAGAGCGTTCCGGCGAGGTCGTCGGGGATACTCCCCTTGACCGCCCCCTGCCCATCGGTGACGTCATTGATGATGTCGTAGTCGTACTCAGTGTCCTGGGCTTCGCTCACACCGAGGCTGCGCAGGTCAACGGGATCCATCCTCGCCAGTCGGTCTCTTGCCCGGTCGCACTCGAGGGCATCCAGGGAGTCCAGATAGGCCCGCAGGCCGGGCAGGTCGGTGAGGTCAGGCCTCACGACGGCGGGAGCGGAGCGAGCCACGGGCCCTCCTCGGGAGCGGAACTATTGAACCGGGCAGGCGTACTGTCGGGCGACGTCCAGCAACCGCTGCTGTGCCCCGGGGCCGACAACCCCCTGGGCGATCATCTCCCACCCGATGAACCCTGGTATGCCGCCTTCGCACGCCTGGTGGGCCACCCGCCATGCGGTGTCCGGGTTGAGGTTGAAGCCGTTGCGCGCCAGGCCCTGCATGTAGGCGTCGAACTCGGGGGTGCCCTGGTCGGGGACTGCGCCTGCGACGCCTGCCAGACACACCGCCGCGATCAGCGTCGACGCGAGAGTGGTGATCAGACGTCCCACGATCGTCCCCCTTTGCGGATCAGGCAATTCCAGGTTCGCACAATCCGGCGACACCCGCGGCCGGAACGTGCCCCGGATCAGGAGGCGCGTACCCGGGTTCCGGCCGCCCCGGCCACGATCCGGTCGATATCGGCCAGCGACCCGATCACCGCCTCCTTGCCGGTGATGGTGGCGAACTCGCAGGCCGCGGCGACCTTGGGTCCCATCGATCCGGCCGGCAGGTCCATGTCGGCGATCTCGCCGACGGTGACCGATCCCAGCTTCGCCTGCTCCGGCGTGCCCCAACCGGTGTACACCGCGTCGACGTCCGTGGCGATGACTAGCAGGTCGGCATCGAGTTCCCGGGCGAGCAGCGACGCCGCAAGGTCCTTGTCGATCACCACCTCGACACCGCGAAGCTTGCCGTCCTCGCCGTACATCGTGGGGATTCCGCCGCCACCGGCGCAGATCACGATGCAGCCCTGCTCCACCAGGGTGCGGATCGGTCGGATCTCGAAGATGCGCTTCGGCCGCGGGCTGGGTACCACCCGACGGAATTTGTCGCCGTCGGGTGCGATGGACCAGCCGTTCTCCGCGGCGAGGCGTTCCGCGGAGTCCTTGTCATAGACCGGACCGATCGGCTTGGTCGGATTCTGGAAGGCGGGGTCTGCAGGGTCGACCTCGATCATGGTCAGCAGCGTCGCGAACGGCTGCTCGAACGGCAGGATATTGCCCAGTTCCTGCTCGATGACATAACCGATCATCGCCTCGGTCTCGGCCCCGAGCACGTCGAGCGGGTACGGTTCGACCGCCGTGTAGGCGGCGCTCTGCAGTGCGAGCAGGCCGACCTGAGGCCCATTGCCGTGCGCGATGACGATCTCGTTTCCCGGCGCCACAAACGCGATGCGTTCGGTCGCCAGGCGGATGTTGGCCCGCTGGTTCTCCGCGGTCATCGGCTGGCCGCGCTGCAGCAGAGCGTTGCCCCCCAGGGCGATCACGATCCTCATCGCGACCCTCCCCTAAGCCAGCGAGGAGACGAGGACGGCCTTAATGGTGTGCATCCGGTTCTCGGCCTGCTCGAAGCAGATGTTGGCCGGGCTCTCGAACACGTCGTCGGTGACCTCGATGCCGTTCGTCAACTCCGGGTACTGCGCGGCGATCTGCGCGCCGACCTTGGTCTCGGAGTTGTGGAACGCCGGATGGTCGTCGCGCACACGATGGAATGGGCGAACCAAGATCTGGCCACACCAACATTGTTGATGACTTTGTTTGATGTGTGGGTATTGAAATCTGAATCTTTGAAACAACTCA
>SXGQ01401900.1_pt1 | contig 15118 bp, 8 predicted proteins | sample 3178371 | NCBI WGS metagenome assembly SXGQ01 (sample SAMN11356859, study PRJNA531348) | freshwater metagenome | isolation source: freshwater sample F1-20 | place: China: Fuxian Lake, Yuxi | collected 2017-12-25
GGACCTTGAGGACCTTCTACGCCTTGTGGACCCTGTGGACCAGTTACACCTTGTGGTCCTTGTGGACCTTGTGGACCAGCAACACCTTGTGGACCTTGAGGACCTTGTGGACCAGTAGCACCAGCAGTTCCCTGTGGACCCTGTGGACCTTGAGGACCTTCTACGCCTTGTGGACCCTGTGGACCAGTTACACCTTGTGGTCCTTGTGGACCTTGTGGACCAGTTACACCTTGTGGTCCTTGTGGACCTTGTGGTCCCTGCGGACCCTGTGGACCAAGATTGCTGATATTAATTGTACCAGCCATTAACGAATGATATTGGCAAACGTAATATAATGTGTTTGGTGCATTGTATGCAACTTCAAATATTATTTGTCCAACTTGCGCACCATTATTTGTTACACCAGTATTGTAAATATTTCCAGAACTGTAAGCGCCAGAAACAGTTTGAATCCAGAAAGGATGCCCTGATGCATTTACATCAAAAACATAAGTGAAACCACGAAGCAATGTAAGAGTTGGATTGTTTGAGCCATCAATTACATAAGCACTTGCACCACTATTTGTTACATCAAATGTTCTTGCGCCAGTCAAACCTTGTGGACCCTGCGGACCCTGTGGTCCTTGAGGACCAGTCACACCTTGTGGACCTTGAGGACCTTGTGGACCCTGCGGACCAGTGACACCCTGTGGACCCTGAGGACCTTGAGGACCTGGAACGTCTGAAACGCCTGATGGACCCTGTGGTCCTTGAGGACCTTGTGGACCAGTATTACCTGTGACGCCTTGCGGACCTTGTGGACCTTGTGGACCAACTTCACCAGTTGAACCAATACTTCCTTGTGGTCCTTGTGGACCTTGCGGACCTGAATCACCAAGTGCACCTTGTGGTCCTGTTGGTCCTTGTGGACCCTGCGGTCCTTGAGGACCAGTCACACCTTGTGGACCTTGAGGACCAGTTCCACCCTGCGCTCCTTGTGGACCTTGCGGACCAGCAACACCCTGTGGACCCTGTGGTCCAGTTTCACCTTGTGCGCCTTGAGGACCTTGTGGTCCCAATCCACCCTGTGGTCCTTGTGGACCCTGTGGACCTTGTGGACCAACTGCACCAACTGCACCAGCAAGGTTGATTTCCCATGAAGTGTATGTGCCCGATCCAACTGAACCTTGTGATGTGAATACAAGTTGACCATTACCAGTAGCATATGAATCAACAATTGCATTCATATAGTTTGTACTATTATTTGCAACTTTAATAATTTGAGTTGCAGAATATGCTAAACCTGTGTCGACAGTTATTGTGAATTGTCCAGAACTTGCAATGGTGATTGAATTTGTGCTGGTTGTTTGATATTCATCTCCAACTGGACCTTGCGGACCTTGAGGACCTTGAGGACCTTGTGGACCAGCAACACCTTGTGGACCTTGAGGACCCTGTGGTCCAGCAACACCTTGAGGACCTTGTGAACCAGCAACACCTTGTGGACCTTGAGGACCCTGAGGACCTTGTGGACCTTCAACACCTTGTGGACCTTGAGGACCTTGCGGACCAGCAACACCCTGTGGTCCTTGTGGTCCAGCGACACCTTGTGGTCCCTGTGGACCTTGAGGACCTTGAGGACCTGCAGCACCTTGTGGACCTTGTGGTCCAGTGACACCTTGTGGTCCCTGTGGACCTTGAGGACCTGCAGCACCTTGTGGACCTTGTGGTCCAGCGACACCTTGTGGTCCCTGTGGACCTTGAGGACCTGCAGCACCTTGTGGACCTTGCGGACCTTGTGGACCAGTGTCACCTTTATCACCAGTGCGAACAAAAGTGATTGTGACATTCGTCAAGTTACTTAATGATGTGACACCTGTAACATGAATCGATGGAACAGAAAAATATCCGCTAGAGTGAGTGTGTGATCCATTGATTACAAAGAAAGCAAACTCTAATGTATTTGCGGAATTAGCAACCTTGAACGTACCCTTGGTTGCTGATGTTGAGTCATCAATTGTTTGTAGATAATTGTATACATTCGCAGCATTTGCATCTGTTTCATGAATGTATAGAGTGGTAACACTTGTAAATGTTACGTTGTCAAATTTAAGATTGCCAGCACCTGGATCTGTATTTGCAGTATTTGTGAGATAGATGTAATCAAACGTTGCACCGCCAAATTCACCAGTGTCACCCTTTGGTCCTTGTGGACCCTGTGGACCTTGTGGACCATTAACACCTGAAGGACCTGATGGACCTTGTGGACCAGGAACATTTGATACGCCAGATGGACCTTGTGGACCAACCTCACCAGTTGAACCAATACCACCTTGTGCACCAGTTGGACCTTGCGGACCTTGTGGACCCTGTGGACCAATTGTTCCTTGTGGACCTTGAGGACCAGCAACACCCTGTGGACCTTGCGGACCTTGTGGTCCAGCAACGCCTTGCGATCCTTGTGGACCCTGTGGACCTTGTGGACCAGTATTACCTGTTGTGCCTTGCGGTCCTTGTGGTCCAGCAGAACCAGTGGCACCTTGTGGTCCTTGTGGACCTGCAGAACCCTGTGGACCTTGTGGACCAGCTGAACCTGCAGCACCCTGTGGTCCTTGTGGTCCTTGTGGACCGCCTGGAGGACCTGAAGGACCTGCTGCGCCAGAAGGACCTGTTGGACCTGATGGTCCTTGTGGACCAGTTAATCCTGTTGAGCCTCGACCAGTTGAAACTTTAATTGTCGCCATTATTTCGTAACCTGCGGATTAACTGTAATGATGCCTTCAACAACACGTGAAGTAACATTCGAAGTGTCTATCTGTTTTACGTCAAATAGGTAACGTCCAGCCTTAATATTTGTTGTATTTGCGGCAGCGAGGCTTAAAGCCACATTTCCATTCGCTGCATTTGTGATGGTCACTACTAAATTAGAAGTAACTCTTGAAGAATAGTATGACTTTCGAATTGAAGAGGTGAAAGTGTACCCTGTAATATTAATAGGAGAACTATTGGCTTCAGTGAGGTCAATATCGACATTAAATGTCGTTCCCTGATCCATGTTTAATTCTACAAATTGCGCCATTTATGAAACCCTATTTTATTGCTCTATTTATAAATTGGGGATTCCACAGAGCATTTCGTGTAATTTAAATTTCTTCTATAATAATCGCCGTAACAGGTGAAGATCCTGCTAAAATCGTATGAGTCACGCTGTTTCCTGCTGGATAGAAGAATGTAGAGGTCTTGGAAGGTGATGAAAGAACGGTTCCATTATAGGTGCAATCTGAACCAAAAATGAAAACATGAGTTTTATTATTTGTCACTTTTTCAATTTGTTCGTTAACAATTTTCGCAGCCTGAAATGTACACTGAGAGGATGTTAAATTTTGCATCTGAGCCCACATTACATTCATTCCAGACGATACGACGATATGAACAGACTTAAAATAATCCCAAGTATCAATATAATTTGACCATTTGTTCGAATATGGATTCTCAGTATTAATTAATGTTCCGTCGTGATATAAAATCGGAACAGAACCTTGTAAGACAACAAGATAGTTGTTCGAATTTGATGGAACATATTGAAATTCAGAATTTACATTAAAAACAATTGAGCAACCAGTTTCAGTGCTACAATTTGCAGAATCATAAGTTCTAAAATTGATACTTGAATCCATTTTTTACTCTTTGTTAGGCACTTCCCAATCGTTTTCTGCCTGGGATTTAAGATGACGAGAAATTGCCCGCTCCTCTAATTTTCTATTTATATAATCAACTCCAGAGTATTTTCGGAACGATTCTAATTGATTTTCGTCTAAAGAGTAGATATAATCACTCAATTCTTTCTCAGATCTATTTTGATTCATTCGAATTCTATTGGCGTCAATTACTGGATTTACAGTTTGTTTGCTCTCATGATTTGCAGAGCGAAGATAATGATATGTTTTTGCCTTTCTCATATGATAGATTGAGTATCCTTTCAAGAAAGAAGTTATAACAAGCATTTGTTCTTCGCCTTCGAAGTAAATGTTCGTATTGTAACCAACTTCTTTTATCCACTTCGTCGGAGCAAAAAAGTTCCCTGCGCAAATATGTCTTGATGGACCAACAACATCTCTTGCTGGAATCCATGGACCATGAGCGTGCAATCTCATATTTTTATCAAACTGATAATATCCTAATTCAACTGATATGTCTTCAGTTAGAGTATACTTTTTAATCTTAAATTTATCATTATCTGAATTCTCAAGATCAAAGTTTTTAGTGCCGCATGTAAGCAATACTTTATCATGACCTGCAAGTTTACATCCTTGCATATAATCCAACATTAAAAAATGATCCCAGTCTTTATCAAAGAGCATATGAGAGTCAATCTGATACTGAAACTCTTCATCATAAATTTGCATTGCATTGATGGCTCTAGCCCAAACTACACCATCTGAATACTCAGGATCAATTCTTTTATATCTTACTCGAGACTTATCATTCAACAGATGTGGACATTTCTTTAATAGACTGTCCTCAAGCGAAGTTTGCTCAAATACACCATATACTATTTTGTTTCTGCCCGACTCATTTTGCATGAGACTCTCTAAAGTCGGAGCAAGAAGTTTGTCTCTGTATGAACAGATGTTTACAAAAATAGTTTTCATGTTTGTTTAAACAACTTAAATCGTTTTTTGATCATATAATATTTGCGATAGAAGTTTTTCTCATGAATCCACTTAATCATTTTATGGTAATCGTTTTCTTCTGTTGTTGCAGGACCATATGATGCCACAATATCTTTATTCGTTATGAATGGAACAATATGAATTAGTGGATCACCCGCTTTGATTTCAACTTCGCATGGTCGCTTTGGTGAGCACAAGAAATTAATCGTTGTGAACCCATTGAAGTCAACAACTCCTGGATAAACGTAAAGATCATCTAGAAAATTAGAATGATAGAAAGCAGGCAATATTAAACATGAAACATTCTTAGAAGAATATATTTTCCATGCACCTGGGAAATTTAAGATTTCATGGACGATACCGTTTACCTCAAACAATCCATCAGCAATATCTTTTGACATTGGAAGTGGTTGTTTGGCAACAGAACCTCTTTTTTCTGCTTCATCCATGCCTCTAGATCCAACAATGCCTACTGTTCCTGCTTTGTTTGCTTTTATATGAATATTCGACCAAGCAGGAATAATATATCCAAGTCTAGAGTAATCATACATTCCAGGACAGTTTGGGAAACGATACTCACCATATTTGTTTTCTTGAAATTCTTTTAATGGTTTTAGATCTTTTGCTAATACTGGAGGATAATGTGGATAAACAGTACCCTCTAGAATATCTGCAAATTTAAAATCAATTTCATCTTTTTTAAACCAATTAAACATAATTAATCTCTCTTTCTCAACTTATAGGTGTAGTAGTGCGTTTGTAAATTTTGTATCTTTTGAATTTTACTGACGCGATCAAAATCTTCTTTTGACATATCTCTCACGTTTGGTTTTCGCGGGAAAGAATTTCGCTTTACTGGTATCACAGTAACTAATGGTGTTCCAGCAGGAATATTCACATCAGCGTCGTACATTTTTAATATTGCTGGGAAGTTCACCTCTTTTGGATAAACATCAGTGTCAACAAAACCTGTGAGACAAGTAAACGGTTGATCGAAATGATTAAATGGAGACGTGAACAGCGTTGACCATCCTGGCGCTGTTTTGATAATCCAAGGATTTATAAATTTTAACGCATCGCCATGTTTAATGCCGAGTTTATGTTGCCCACCCAACTGAACTGAAGAATGAAATTCACACAATTTCATTCCAGGAGGATTTGTAACAGCAATTTGAGTATTATTATGATTGCTACGAATGTGAAGATCAGCAGCAAGAGGAATTGTATACCCTAATGACATCGCGTCTAATAAAGGCAAGCATTTTTTTGCAGTCATGTTTCGATTACCAAACATGTCTCTTTCTTCGTCAGGCTCATCGCACACTGGAGAAAGATCTTTAAACCAATCTGGCAAGTATTTGACAGCAGGTCTTGGTTCTGGAATGATGCCTTTCAGATCAGGATGGCAATAAAATTCGATAATATCATTGCCCCAAAATTTAAACAATTTCGAAAATTTCATACTATAGTTCCATATTAACCGTGTCTTTCGCCCATGACCCAACAGACTAATGATTTACGAACGCCTTTGGTCACTGGTTGAACTCTATGTGGCATCCACGAAGCAAAATAAATGATATCACCCTTTTGCGGTTTAATTGTCACAGGATTTGCAACATCACCTTGAACGATGATTTGAAATTCACCGCCTTCATATTCATCAGCATCAGTTAGTATTACACTTGCACTAATTTTTCTTTCAAATTTTGCGTAAGTGTTTCCAGAATCAATGTGCCAATCATAATGCTGTTTTGTTTTTGCTTTATACACTGTGTATTGGAAATCATGAAACCAATCAATGTCATATAAAAAGTGATCATAATTGACCATTGAGGTAATGTGAGCAAACTTTTGAAAGAGCCAATCAGATTTTGGATCATGTGAAACCCACATGACATCGCTATCTCGCGTTTTCTTGTTTACAATGCCTTTGTTATTGGGTCCACCGACACTACCTTTTTCGAATTTGATCAAGTCTTCAAGATCATTGATTCGATCAACTTCCTCTGGACTAAATGCGGCGGTGGCTACACAAAATTGATTTAATTGACGTGTGTAGCGTGGAATCTGAAATGGCATAATTCACCTCTATAATTGCGAATTAATGATATATTTGATATTATAACTTATTTATTCGAGTTTAATAGTTATTTCTCCACCCGTTGGCACAACAACAGGATACGTTGCATTATCTGGATATGTGTAATAACTAATAACAGTCTCATTAATGAATGGCGCAGTTCCTGGGCTACCATCAAATCCAGATAAATCAATAGGACCACCTGGGAATGTCACACCAAGAACATTTGTTGATAAACCAGCAATACCAGGAGCATATGTACTTGCTGGCTGATTTGCAATCGGTTGATTTGCAATTGGATACACAACGTTATAGTTTGTGTTCCAAGTTGCTGCTGGCTGATTCGCAATCGGATATGCTACGTTATAATTAGTATTCCAATTTGTATTCCAAGCATTTACAGGTTGGTTTGCAGTTGGATATGCAACGCTATAGTTCGTATTCCAGTTTGTATTCCAAGCATTGACTGGGCGATTTGCTTCAGGATACGCAACATTGTAATTTGTGTTCCAGTTTGGGTTATTTCCTGAACCTTGACATTGATAATTTACGTTGACAACGTTATCATTTTCTGTATATTGATACGGTCCAGGGCAAAAGAATAGATTACCATTTCTATTTTCATTATATACACCTTTGAACGTGTTATTATAAATGTTAATATACTGATTCCAGAAGAAATTCGTTGGAGGATTGTAGTTTGCAATCGGTTGATTGGCAACTGGATACGCTACGTTGTAATTCACGCTCCAAGCAGATGCTGGTTGGTTTGCAATCGGCTGATTAGCAACTGGATATGCTACGTTGTAGTTTGTTGACCATGTACTTGCTGGCTGATTTGCAATCGGTTGATTGGCAACTGGATATGCTATGTTGTAATTGGTATTCCAAGTTGCTGCAGGACGGTTTGCGATTGGATATGCAACGTTATAGTTCGTATTCCAATTGGTGTTCCAAGCGATGGCAGTTGGAGCATTTCCTGCTCCACCGCGACCACTTACGGTTCCCAAATAACGACCGTAATCGATCGTTTTATTGCCTGGAGAGTTGAACGTTTGAGTACCGCGAGAGGGTCCAGGCAACCATGTTTTTACGAAATCTGAACTTTTTGGCATTTTCCTACAGTACCAACTTTATGTATCAGCCTTATTTATCTTAATTCGAAATGGTCAATTAGTGCAATTTAGATTCAAGATTTGAAATTTGCTGTTTCAAATTATTTATTTCTATATTTTGATTTTGAATAAGTTTAAGCATTGGTGCAATTAACTTAGAATAATGAACCCCACGAAGTTCATTAGATCCATCTGACATTTGATCATAGAACACTAATTTGTCATTTACTTGTTCAACATCTTCTGCAATTAATCCATATTCTAGCTCTGAATAGACTTCTTCTGTATAATTCCCATCTTCGTCTTTAATTCTACGATTAAATGTCACAGGATCAAGTTGTAACAGCCAATCAACATCCGATAACGATTCTATATTTTTCTTAGAATCACGATTAGATGAAACGTAACCAATTAATCCTGTGTCATCAACGAATAAATCTCTGTTAGTTGCTCCAACTGTCGTGCTATATGTAGTTGAACTTATAATATTTCCTGTAATATTAGCATTCCCGCTTACATGCAATTTTGAAGTTGGAGATGCTACATTAATACCAAGATTACCACCAGTATCTAATGTTAGTTGATCAGATCCAGAATTATTCGTTTGCCATGTAAAATATCCACCAGATAATGTAGAATATGTGACTTTTCCAGAACTTGATGATATTGTTGAAATCCAACCATACGAAACTGTTGGATCGTCTTGCCTAAATGTTAATCCTCTAATGTGTAGATTAGATAATGGTGAAGTAACACCAACACCAACCTGAGCACTTGTAGCATTTGCAAAGAAAGTGCTCGTTCCGAATGCTAATAGATTTTGATTTAAATTGAATGTTAGGTTAGCGGAACCACCAGTTGTTCCATTATTATTGAATAGAATTTGAGTATTTGATCCGCCAATAGGACCCTGTGGACCCTGTGGACCCTGTGGTCCAGTAGCAGAAATAGCAGAAGTGTTTACAGAAAATGTGACATTCGCTCGTTTATTTGTTGTGTTCGCAGAAACCGAAACGTTTATAGTAGCACTGTTATTAAAATTAATGTTAGCATTAGCGTATGCAAGTGTGTTATTTGCATAAACAGCAACAAGATTTCCAGCAGCATTAGCAACAGTGTATGCATCGTTGGCTATACTTGCCCATACATTGCTTCCACCGCTCCATCCAGTATGCACCCACTCATATGTATCCGAACCAGGAGTTTCTAGTATGAAACGATCATTTGGAAATCCGAATGTAGTTGTTGTTGGTGCTGCAGAACCTTGTATAACTCTAAATCCACGATATGTGCTAGATGTATATCCGAAATCAGTTGTGACTGAAGCATTAGACACATTAGCATAACAATTTTTGTGTTTAAATATTCCAGCCGCATCACTCGTTAAAATATGCATCCATTTTTGAGCAGTGTTACCCTGTTGCATATTATCAACAGTAAGTTCCCATCCACTTGCATCAGCATTATCTTGATAGATTGGGGTTACTGCATCAATAATTGTATCTCGAACTACTGTCGTACCACCTCTTTGATACACACCAGTATCATATCCAGAATAAAATTGACATCCATCAACAATTAATGTATTGTTACTGGATCTGACATTATAAAGTGATGTGATTCCATTTGCTGTGTCTGCTGCTTGAACAGAATCCAAGAAAAATTCACAATCTTGATATGTGACTTTATTGTTTGTTCCCCAGTAAATATACTGCCCATAAGTTTTTGCACCAGAGGAAGATGTGTTGCGCTGCTGAATAATCTGACAGTTTTCAAATTTCAATAATCCAGGCTCTACAATTCTATTATGTGATGTATCTTGTTCACCAAGAACTAAACGACTGTTTGTGATTACAACATTACCAGTATTAGCACCACCGATGGTGATGCCATATGGTCTTGCAGGAGAACCTGATCCTGGCAAACCACCAATCTCAGTAGTGATGTTATCAAGAGTGGCAATCATACCTTGACCACTCAAATCAAATCCGTATTGTGTGTAGATATTTGTGAAGTTTAGATTTGAAGAATACAAACTGTTATAACCAGCACCATCAATTTCAATATCGATTCTTGATAATTGGTCTCCAGAACCAGAAGCGTGGATATTTGTACCTTTAACGATGGAATAACCACCAGTGACTACTACGCTTCCTCTGAAACAGTTTCTAAAAATACAATCTGAAATTTCAAGATTGACATTAGTATAAACAGAAACTGCATCTGCAACAGTATTCTCAAATACACATCCTTGAATAATTGATCTTAATCTTCCAGGATTTGTTGTGTCAGCAGAAAGAAAGATCATATGATCATGTTCTTTCTCATAATTTACGAATGGTGTTTGGTTTGAACTGTTACCATCAAAATATAAATCACGCCAGATAACTGGTTTACTATCAACAGACGAAGTATATGCAGAACCTGTGATAGTAAACATTCTGGAAAATGATACACTTGCTGCAATTTTAAATAGTTTAGAATTGCCGCCCTCACCTTGGAAAGTGATTCCTGGTTGATAATTTAATACAGAAAGATTATATGTGCCTTCTGGGAAATAAACTACGCCGCCACCCAATGTGTTAGCATAATTGATTGCATCTTGAACTGCGATTGTATCATTCGCTGCGCCATCACCAAGAGCGCCGAAATCTTTAACGCTAATCCAACCTTCTCGAAGTCTAGATTGAATTGTTCGTGAGACAGCATTCGTTCCACCTTGTAAAAATGTGATAGCAGAACTGTTTACTGTTAAATCAATATTCGCTCGTTTATTAGTAGTGTTTGCAGTAACAGAAACATTAATTGTTGATGTATTATTGAAGTTTATGTTCGCGTTTGCATAAACAAGTGAATTATTTGCATATACTGCAACTAAATTTGCTGATGTTGTGTCTGTTGGACCCTGTGGACCTTGAGGACCTTGAGGTCCAGTTCCCTGTGGTCCTTGAGGACCCTGTGGACCAGGAGGTAATGCACTTTCGAGAACTGTTTGGATGCTGAATGTCATTTAATTTTTTTATAGTTAATTATTATATGTAGCAGACCAACGGAAGAAATCATTATATGGACCCTGCGGACCAGTATTCCATGTTGCTGGACTATTATATGTAATAGCACCAGAAGTATCTCGAAAAAGACTCATTGTTGTCGCACCATTTCCTGCGTGCTGCAAAAATCCTTGATATATTGTTCCACCACGATTCATGTATATTATACCACCAGCAAAAATTCCATATGAAAATATTGCATGCGGAAGTGATATACTCAAACCACCAGTACCAAAACTTACCGTATCATTAATTGCTAATTCAGCCACAATTGTTGTAGTTGCACCTTTACGATAAAAACGACCAGTTGTAGTTAATGCACCTGATGTGGCTGTATTAGATGGTGCAGTTCCGCCAGATGTAAATGTTACTGTGTAACTTTGCTCCCACGCATCAAGAAGATTTCTAGGGTATCCACTATTATCAACAATAGGCAAATTATTATAACTGTTTCCTTGAACCGCAGTATTATCTACACCAGCGTCAACATAAACTTGCGGATTGATGTCACAACCTACTAAAGTATGGTTCGCGCCTTTGATATTAAGTCGAGGTGCATTTGAAATTCTACATGCAGAAACAAATACCGCTCTTGAATTTGTGCTATAGAATAACCATGCCAAGAAACTTCCAGTAATGTATGTACTATTTGAACCACCAAATGAGAATGATGGCGATCCTTCAGTTTCAATATTCACAAATTTCCTTGGTGTGGCACCTGATGATGCAGAATCTTGTATTTGAATTGCGCAATATGCTTCGCTGCGTTCTCGTGCAACTCCATTACCAGTTGGCGTGGTGCTATTTTTAACAAATGATACACCAACTGTCGCACTCGCTGCTCCAATAGAAGTCCAATTAGTTGTTCCGACTGTAACAATCGTGTATTGCTTACCTTCAGTAGTTGAAGTTGCATTTATTTCTGCTGCAGCGGCGCGTTGTGATGCAATCAAATCAATTATAGAACTTTGAGAACCTGCATCAACCTCAAAATACAAACACGCATCATTAAAATCTGTTATTTTACAATTAAAGATAGTTTGTCCACCATTAGTGCTGAGAATCTTTATTCCTTTACCAGCACTAGTGTATGTTGCACCTTGACCTTGAAGCCAAATGTGAGAAATTCTAGCATTACTGCCCATGGTGATCATGTCACCATTAAATGCTTTTTGAAGTTTAGTGGCGTCTCTTCCAGCGCCAACTAAACTTGTATCGTTCGGAATTGTAAATGCTGAGCCAATTTTATAAGTTCCAGGTGGAACATAAACTGATGTTGAAGCAGTCAATGCATCATTAAATGCGTTTCTTGAATCAGCAACACCAGTTGGATCTGCTCCATAATCAATAACATTGACCATTTCTCTCAGTTTTGCTTGAATAGTTCTAGTTACTGCACCAGTTCCAGCAGGAACAAACGTGATCCCAGATCCGTTTGCTGTAAACTCTACATTTGCAAACTTATTTGAGGTGCATGCAGTAACTGATACATTTACAGTTGCTGTATTATTGAAGTTGACGTTTGCATTAGCATATCTGAGAGAACTATTTGCATATACAGCAACAAGGTTTGCAGCAAGATTGGCTTGTGCATAAGCGCCACCTAATTGTGATTCTGCAATAAAACTACGCCATCTCTCGAACCAAATACCACTCACTCTTATAAATGATACAAAATGATTAGAACTTGTTCCAACTATATTGGAACCATTGTACATTCTAATCTTTGCATCATCGTGAGCAATTGTTGTATTCACAGAGAGTCTTACAACAATAACTTGACCATCAACACCATCATCAAAATATGTGATGCTTGTTGGACTTGAATATGCTGCTGTTGAAACATAATCCAAATAAGCAACACTTGGCGTTGCATCATTAGAGAATGCATACGCTGATTCTGTGTTATTCAATCCAACGTTGTTTATAATTTGATAGAAATGCTTTCTTCCGTATTTGAAACTATAATACCCAACACCTTCCTCACCCTTTGCGAATACATTGTTCATACAAACTGTATCACGAAGAGCAGGTGGTGTTGTGTCAGTTGCTTTCGAATCTAGTTCTAATTGATAGTTTGGTGAAGTTCCAGAAACAATATTACCAATAATTTTTGTATTAGCAAGAGGAACTGTTCCTGCTGTATCTTGAACTTGATTTAAGAAAATCGCAGGAACACTACTTACTGGATAAACAATATTATTAATAATGCTTACATTTGCAGATCCAGTGGTGCTTGCCCAATTGTCTCCAACAGCACCGCTTCGATTATATGCTCTTGATGCTGGATTTGTTTCACCAGTTTCATTCCACGAACTTTCAACACCAATATATGCTCGAGCGGCTGTACCATCACAAATATTGTCTATGAACTCATTAGCGTCGCAATGAACTGCAGTGTACAAGTGATATTGTGGACTATCAGTTTCTGATTTTGTTTTATTCCCAATGAATGTATTATACTTACATCCAACATACGCCTGAATTAATCCTTCACCAGAAGCAACATTTGAATATATTTCATTATTTTCAATTAAATTATATTCTGATCCATATGCAAAATGAATAGAAGCAGATGTTGAGAATTGGCAAATGTTTCCGATAATACTATTTCTTTTACTTGTATGATCAACAGAAATATTTCTTACGTTATACTTTATAATATTATCAGAAATTTTATTGTCATCAGCAGCGATCAAACTTATGCCATAATAACCACCCTGAATCTTATTTCCCATAATCACATTATTAAATGATCTATAGGTTGATCCTGCTGCAGTTCTGGTTGCTTTCCAATATGCTGTTACACTAGCGTATGGGCTGATTAATAAATCACTTTCGGTTGGACCAATTTCAATACCTTGGCATGATCCTGCAGGGCTTGATGTGGTTCCTGTTATGATGTTATTGATAATTGAATTGTTCGAACTGTTAATAGCATCTGCTGGAACAACACGCATTAATATGCCAGTTCTATGCGTGAATGGAATACCGTAAATATTATTATTTAAAATTTGAACATCATTTGGCGTGAATCCCCAGATAACAGGATCACTACCTTGTTGTGAGTTCACGTCGATATTCAATCCTGAAATTTCACATTTCGAAACTCTTGTCGATACACCCAGTTTAATTGATGCAGATGTTGTTCCATACTTGATTGTTCCACCAAATCCAATCAAACCTTTTACACCGTTATTGATTGATATTGAGCTGTCAATTTTAAATGTTCCAGCAGGAACAATTACATAGCATCCTGCCGATGCTGCATAATCTAATGCTTCTTGGAATTGTGCGGCGCAATCAGTGGCGCCAGTGCTATCAGCGCTGAAATCTGTTAAACTTACAAATTCTCTTAACTTACTTTGAACTGTACGAGCATCAGCACCAGTTCCAGCAGGCAGATAAGTTATGCCAGAACCATTCGCAGTAAATTCAATATTTGCTCTTTTGTTTGTTGTATGTTGAGTGACTAAAACATTAACCGTAGCGGTATTATTAAAGTTTACATTGGCATTTGCGTAGACTAAAGAATTGTTTGCGTATATGGCAACAAGATTTGCTGATTCTGTGTCTGTTGGTCCTTGAGGACCTTGTGGACCAGCAACACCTTGCGGACCTTGCGGACCAGTTCCCTGCGGTCCTTGAGGTCCTTGTGGACCTCTAGCACCAGTTGTTGCAGTGACATCCCATGTATTACCAGAATAAATTAATTCTACAGTGACACCTTTCAAATCAATTATCATATTGTCAGAAATGCCTTCAATTGTAGAACCATTTCTGTCAATCGTTAAATTGTTTGCAGCAAAATTGGCACCGTCAGTGATTTGAATATAATCACCAGCCAAAGGAGAGATAGGTAATGTAATTGTGAAGGAACCTGCAGATGTATTTGCAATAATTCTATCGTTATTTGCTGCTGTATAATTTGCTGTCTTTACAATCCAACCTTTAAGTGTTCCTTGCGGACCTTGTGGACCTTGTGGTCCCTGAGGACCAGTAGCACCAGCAGTTCCCTGTGGACCTTGTGGACCTTGTGGACCAGCAGCACCAGCAGTTCCCTGTGGACCTTGTGGTCCCTGAGGACCAGTAGCACCAGCAGTTCCCTGTGGACCTTGTGGACCTTGTGGACCAGTAGCACCAGCAGTTCCCTGTGGACCTTGTGGACCTTGAGGACCTTGAGGACCTCCAGGTGGTCCAGATGGTCCTTGTGGTCCTTGA
>SXGQ01750514.1_pt1 | contig 15118 bp, 14 predicted proteins | sample 3178371 | NCBI WGS metagenome assembly SXGQ01 (sample SAMN11356859, study PRJNA531348) | freshwater metagenome | isolation source: freshwater sample F1-20 | place: China: Fuxian Lake, Yuxi | collected 2017-12-25
AGTTCGTCACACCATTAACATGTGGCAGAAAACTCTCGGCAACGATTGCGACTCGCACCGTCAAAAAGTAGGAACCGTTAGTTAAAAAACGGCTTACCTCAGGTAACGGCAGTCAATATATAAGTTGAATGCACCGTGAATTCAGGCGACTAATCAGCCACCGGCACTATATTCTTAGCGAGTTTCCTAGGAGGGGATCATGAATCTTGATTTCAATAAGGTATTGCCAGAAGCGCCTGAGATTTTTGGCGGCCCGCAACTTATCCGTGTTGCGTTGTTTCTGATTTTGTTCGTCATGGTGGCGCGTAGTTGCGTCCACCTGTTTGCATCGGACGGTGGAGCTCAAAGGATTGCTGGTGTGGATACTTCTGTTGTAGGAGGAAACAACATCATCGCAATGTTTCATCAATGGGGGGCGATACAGCTCTTGCTGGCCGCGATTTTGGTAGTTCTGTTTTTTCGGTATCCAGGGTTCACCCCACTCATATTGCTGGTTGTTGCCCTAGACCCAGTTTTGCGTTTTGTCGCCAGTCGAAAAATGAAACTGACATCCACAAGAACTCCTCCCGGAGCGGCCTTAAACGGCATTGCTTTCGTGGTCCTAATGCTGCTCTTTTTTATCTCTATTAAGAGGTGACAACTCCAATGCAAGACGTAATCTCAGCATCTGTCTGCCGCTAGTAACCTCTACATAAATGACGCAAGATGTTGTTGACTTACTTAACTACATTTCGCACCGTTGAGAGCCTCCGTGGGGGTGGTGCGATATTCGCAAATCCACAACAGACTGCGTTTGGTCCGACTCGATTGGGCTGCGTGGAACGCTTAATTGCTTTTCTTGGAACGCGTATTGAACTGTTTTTAAAGGCGCACTAAGCGTTGGCTTACGACTCTTGGCAATAATCGCGTGTGGGGCCGAGGTTATGTAGAAGACAAGAATCAAGGTGACAAATCAAATTGCAGAAGTATTTTCTTTTGGGCACACTTGACTTGTGGAATTCATGAGTAGTGACGAAGACGCTTGGTCTCAGCACTATTCGGAAGAGAGAAAGCGAACTAAAAGATTTAAAAAATCGATTCGTGAAGGTGAGAAAAAGCGACAACGCGATAAAAATACGGCTGAACTAAAAGCGTTTGGGTTAATCTGCGGGTTCGCCGTTTTGATGTCTATTGCTTTTATTGACAACGTAGATCCAGATACGGCGATACTTGAACCTGTAGCTAAGTTGCCCGTGGGTCAACTTGAATTTTGTGTTCCGTCTAAAGATCTCGATTATGAGAACGCCGACTTTTCTGGTTCAGATTTGTCGCGGGCAAACCTTTGTAGCGCAAACTTAAACTTCGCTAACTTCGACAATTCAAATCTGCAGGGCGCAAACTTGCGTGATGCTAATTTGCGTGGCGCAAGTTTGACTCTTTCAGATCTACGCGGCGCATATCTTTTGCGCGCTGATATGCATAGTGCTGACTTAACTCAGGCGAATTTAGAGTCTTCGACCTTAATTCGTGCGACTCTGATTTGGGCCGAGCTATCGGGATCGAATCTGCGTCAAGCGAATATGAACAGCGTCGACTTGCGGAATGCCAATCTCACCAACGCCAATCTCACCAACGCCGACCTTCGTCGAGCCACAGCCACATATGCGAATTTAACTGGCGCAAATTTTGCATATGCGAATTTTGTCAATGCAGATTTACGGAAAGCGAACTTATCCCACGCTAATTTGTCATACGCAGATTTGAGTGGGGCTAATTTGCGGGGCGCGAATTTATCGGGTGCTAATTTGCGGGGCGCCAACCTCTATCAATCAGAGGTCAGTTGCACGGCCCTGGAATTTGAACCCGATAGTTTTCCTGGAGTGGACTTGACTGTGACTAAAAGTAAGTGGGTCTATGGTGATGATTGCTCAGGGTAGAAAATTTAGCGTTTGTAAACAATGTGGAATGTTTCTGCTGGCATCAACGAGTGTGGGTTTTAGACTCTGATGTGTGTGGTGGTTGCTTTTTCTTTTACCACTGGCCATTACGCCTTTAGGTCTCACATTGTTGGTGCTGGCTTTAATACTTTGGTTGTTTTATACCAGATCCTTTGGATGGCTTTTAATTTTAATATTAGTAATTGTTGCTTTAGTCGACTAGCTGATTAACCGAGGGCAGTGTCAATAGGGCACAATTGGTTTATGACCGAAACACTTTCTTATGTACTGCAGGACGACGGCGTCGTTCGAGAGTGGGGTTATGACACCGAGGGCTCTGGGAGTGGTGATCTCGTTGGTGGCCTAGTACTTATGGCAATCATTCTGGGAATAGTCAGCCAGCTCGCCAAAAGGAGTGAGCGCAAACAAGAAAAAAGAGCAAGAGAAAAAACCCAGAAAGCTAGGGTCAAAAAATTGAGAATATGCAAAAAGAGCATATTGAGTGGGTTTAAAGTCAAATCCAAAAAAGTGATGACGAAAGTTAGTTTTGCTAACACGTAGTTCCAATAGAGCACTCTTGGGTTATAACTTTGCTGGTGGATGGCTGTCTGGCGCAAAAATGCCAGACGGAACTTTGCATCGGTAGAAATTGTTTTATAAACAAGTGACTAAGAATTCGATCTAGGGCCAAGTACGTATGAGCAATTTGGCGGGTCACTCAGTCGAGAGTCGCTGGCATGGTCCGGACTGGACACTTACTTTTGACGGTTTCACCTACCTTCTGACAACACCTACTGGTGACCGCACACTTTCCCCAACGCAGGATGCTCCTCTCGTTGTGCGTTGGTCGTGGTTCAGACGATTCCTTCATTTTGGTTCAGAGCGTCTAGTTCGGCTTTCAGGACTCAATAAATCAGAGATTGCGAGGCTTGTCCTGGCAGTCGATCTTGCGGAAGCAGTTCGGTGGTCTCAGTCAATTAGCGATGTGCTTAACAACGCAGCAGCATTGCAACGGTGGATCCCCAGAGAGACAACTGATGATCTCATCCGACGACGACCAACGAATTCTAAAGTGGAACGTCTGGAGAGGTCGGACTTTGCTTCGCTTCTTTCCGAAGCAGAGTCCATGGCGCTAGGACGACTCCGACTTGACATTGAGAAGCACATCGCAGAAGCGAATGAGTTTGTCCGTCTCGCTGAACTCATAACTCAACGGTCTTTCTTCGATCGGATTGAGAGTCAGCCACTCACTGAGGAACAGGCGAATGCGGTGATTGCTTTCGATAATCGTGTCCAAGTTGTTGCAGCAGCGGGGTCTGGAAAGACTTCCGTCATGGTGGCCCGCGCGGCCTATGCGGTTCACCGAAGCTTCGTTGCACCAGAGCGGATCCTGCTACTTGCGTTCAATAAAGCAGCTGCTGAGGAATTGCAGCAGCGAGTTCAGCAGCGTCTCGCAAGCGCGGGAATCGACGCAGAGAATATCCGAGCTGCGACGTTCCATTCGTTCGGTCTTGACGTAATCGGTAAGTCAACTGGTGCCCGGCCTCGTCCTGCACCATGGCTCGATAATGGACGCGACCTCGACGTTATTCAGGAGATTGTCGATCGTCTTCGCGAATCATCGGCCGACTTTCGCTACAAGTGGGATTTATTCCGACTTTTATTTGCCAATCTCGCTTCTACTCCAGAGGGAGGGGATCACGATCACTACGACCGAGAGACTCGAGAGACCGGGTTTCGGACATTTGACGGAAAGTACGTTCGAAGCCACGGCGAGCGCCTTGTCGCAAACTGGCTCTACCTCAACGGCGTGAACTACGAGTATGAGCGTCCATATGTGCATCGCACAGCGTCGCCCGATCACTCGCAGTACAGACCAGACTTTTACTATCCAGCTGCCGATTTATGGCACGAGCATTGGGCCCTCGACCGTGACGGTAATCCTCCGGCGATCTTTCACGGCTACGCAGAAGGAATTGTCTGGAAGCGCGAGACTCATCGCAGATTTGGAACAAAACTGATTGAAACAACTTGGGCTGATGTCGTCCACGGATCAGGACTTGCGGATCTTGAAGCCCAATTGCATCAACACGGAATTGCAACAGACTGGAACCCAGACCGGCCTATTGATGAACGTCAAGTAATTCGGCACGAACAAATCTGCCGTTTAATTCGCACATTCATGACCCACATTAAATCCGGCAAGATTGAAACAACTGCCTGTGAAAACCGGTTGCTGACATCACACAGACATCTTGCTGGTACCCGCACTTCTCTTTTCCTCAATATTTATTGGCCGATTCAACAAGAGTGGGATCGACGACTTCGGGAAGGGGAGTTCGTTGATTTCGAGGACATGCTTTCGATTGCGGCTGACATCCTTGAGAACGACGAGTATGAAACACCGTATGACTTGGTACTTGTTGATGAGCTCCAGGACGCGAGCCAAGCACGGGCACGTCTCATACACGGACTGACGAAAAATCCGGGCAAGTTTCTTCTCGCCGTTGGTGATGATTGGCAGTCGATCAACCGTTTCGCCGGGGCAGATATCTCGGTAATGACTGACTTCCACAAGATGTTTGGTCCTGGACCTCGTCTCGAGCTGACAACAACTTTCCGATGCACACAACGCATCTGCGATGTATCAAGTGAGTTCGTTAGCAAGAACCCAAAACAACTCCGAAAAAAGGTCAATTCTGTCCACGCTGACCGAGGTGAAAAGATTCAAATTATCTGCGACAGTAATCCGTCGCATGCGCTCCAACAGTACCTATTGAGGTTGTCAAGAGAGATTGAAGCTGACAAAATTTTCACTGGTCGGTCTAGCGAAGCGACTGTTGATGTGCTTGGACGTTACCGCTACGACAAGGAGTTGATGCCAAAAGAGCGTCCCAAGAATCTTGAGGTCACGTTTCGGACGGTTCATGGCGCCAAAGGATTGGAGGCAGATTACATCGTTATCGCTAACGCAAAGTCTGGAATCTACGGTTTCCCAAGCACAATCGCTGATGATCCTGTTCTCGACCTCGCCATGTCTGAGGGCGATATTTATGAACATGCAGAAGAACGAAGATTATTTTATGTCGCCCTTACTAGGGCTCGTCGAAGTGTTGTCGTGATAACTCCAACTGGTCTCGAGTCTCCATTCGTAATCGAGCTGAATGAAAGTGCTGACGTTGAACGCATCAGTGGAGATGGTGACAAAATTTCCGATCTCAAGATTTGCGACGTCTGCGGACAGGGAACACTGGTAGCCCGCCAAGGCCCATACGGGCAATTCTTAGGTTGCTCGCGCTTTCCTGCATGTCGCGGTCCGAAGAAAGAAAAGCACTCCAAGTCACCGAGGCGATCACCAGCTCGACAGCAACACTATTCTCGGCGCCGGCGCAGGTATCGATGAATCCAACGATGGACATAGCAAACCTAGAAGAACATGTAAGGGCGTTTTTCGTCGGCGCTCTAGTTATGTGGCTTGGTTTAGATTTTGCTTCAAAGAGACGAGTCAAGGAAACCGAGAAGACCAAGAACGATCAGAATCTGCCGGACTGACTAACAAAACCAAAACAGAACGTCGAATTTTTTGATTTAGAGATTTAACTTGACGAATTCGCTCGGCAGACGGGGTATCTGTATACCTAGCATGTCGCTTCGGTTGTGACACACAACTTTTACTTCTTACTTTTGCAGCGACTTTTTTCACTCATGAGGCCCTTGGTGATAACAGCACCCCATATGCTAAGTTGGTGTTAGAGAATAAAATTTTAGAACTGTAAACCACTTCGAGCTTGAGGGGAGCCAAATGCTAAGAAGATAACTAGGAGGAAAATTTTGGCTTCAAATGACAGTGAATACCTTAATAAACAAGCAATTTTAGACCTAAGCGACAAACTGCTGGCTTTGGCAGCGTCAATCAAGGAATCCGTACTTGCGGAATCATCGCCTGTCGATGTGGTGACAACCACAGGCACCCTCTTGAACTGTGGCCGCTTGATGCTCGAGCACTACGGCAACCTGATTCACGAGGTGCCCGAGGATCGCAAATTCCCGATTGGTTTTTCACGTGGATGATCCGAGCCTTTCAATGCTGTGCGAGCCTAAGAACGCAGCACCCACACGGCAGAATGGGTGGGTGAGTCAGATCCCCGTTGGTCAAGAAAGTCTTGTTAAATCCAAACAGCGTGTTGCCGACCACGGTGAGGTTTTCACGCCGAGTTGGATGGTTGAAGACATGCTTAATTTGGTTAAGGATGAGTCTGAGCGGATTGATTCACGTTTTCTTGAGCCGGCTTGTGGTGACGGTAACTTTCTTAAAGTTGTGTTGCGACGCAAGTTAGCGACAGTCGAATCGCGTTACGGCAAATCTGAATTTGAGCGAAACCATTACGCGCTTTTCAGTTTGATGTGCATTTACGGTATTGAGCTCCTTGGAGACAATGTTCAGCAATGCCGTGAAAATTTACTTGATATTTTCGCAAAGCATTTGAAAGTTGATATTGAAAGTGTTTGGCATAGGGCAGCGAGTGTCGTTTTGGCTGCAAATGTAATTCACGGCGACGCACTGACTTTGAAAACACCGAAAAGCGAGCCCATTCAGTTTCCAGAGTGGAGTTACTTGGGTGGCGGTAAGTTTCAACGTCGAGATTTCAGATATGACACTCTCACCCAAATTTCATTGGGTGGCATTTTCGACTCTGGTGAGAAACATGAAATTTTTGCGCCCACCAAAACTCATCAACCAATGACAGTTCAGGAATTAGCAGCATGATTAAAGCACCCTTTCAATTAGCGGGTCACAACCCAGATGTTTTGACCTGTATTGCGAATCTCTCAAACGATGAGGTTTTCACACCACCCGAATTCGCGAACCGGATGCTTGACTCACTCGAACAGTCTTGGGCCAGTAGCAACAATGGTGAAAGTATTTGGGCCAATAAGGAAGTTACATTCCTTGACCCGTGCACTAAGTCGGGTGTGTTCTTGCGGGAGATCGTGAAGCGCCTGAATAGTGGTCTCACAGGCGAGATTCCAGACCTAACCGAACGTGTCAACCACATTCTCACCAAGCAAGTTTTCGGCATTGGCATTACTCAACTTACGAGCCTTCTAGCAAGACGAAGTCTTTATTGCTCCAAAAACGCAAAATCCAAATATTCAATTGCGCGAGAATTCGAAACTAATGAAGGCAATATTTGGTTTGAGCGAACCGAGCACATTTGGGTAAATGGCAAATGCAAATTCTGTAGCGCGAGCAAGGGCGAATATGCGAGAACTGATGAGTTAGAAACTCATGCCTACGCATTCATCCATAGTGAGAATATCAAGAAGCAACTTTCAGAAATGTTTGGAGCAAAAATGCAATTTGACGTAATTATTGGTAATCCGCCCTACCAGCTGAGCGATGGTGGATTTGGGACCAGCGCAATTCCGATTTATCAAAACTTCGTCGAGCAAGCTAAAAATCTCGAGCCGCGGTTCCTGACTATGGTAGTTCCAGCGCGATGGTTTTCAGGAGGTCGAGGACTAGACAAATTCCGGGAAACGATGCTAAACGACAACCGGCTCCGCACAATCGATGATTTTCCTGATTCAAATGACGTGTTTCCCGGCACCCAAATTAAAGGTGGAGTCTGCTTTTTCCTTTGGGACCGAGATAATCGTGGTTTAGTGCAAGTCACGACGCATTCACAAGGTCAAAGAAAGTTATCGGTACAGCGTCCTCTCTTGGAACCTGGTGTCGAGGTATTCATTCGGTACAACGAAGGTGTCGGTATTGTGCAAAAAGTTTTTGACGACACGAATAAAGCCTCTGAATTAAGCAATCATCAAAAAATAGCTTCAAACGACACTTTTTCTAATCTTGTTAGCCCGCAGAGACCCTTTGGTCTACGAACTTTTTACAAAGGAAAGAAGATTAGGGGCACTAAAGATCTCTTGCTGTTTGAAAATGGTGGCACTGGTTTTGTTCCGCGGAGCGAGATTATTGTTGGAATGGAACTCATCGACTCTTGGAAAGTATTTATTCCAGCTGCAGGAAGTGGTAGTGATTCCTTTCCTCACCCAATTTTGGGCAGGCCTTTCATTGGGCACCCCGGAAGTGTCTGCACAGAGACTTACCTTTGTCTTGGGCCGCTAAATTCAGAAATTGAAGCAAACAACCTACGCACACTCCTTGCAACCAAGTTTTTGCGTTTCCTTGTACTACTGCATAAGCCAACCCAACACGTTTCTAGATCGGCATTTACTTTTGTCCCCAAGTTCGACCTAAATGTGAAATGGACAGACGAAAAGCTATACAAAAAGTATGGTCTTACGAAAGACGAGGTTGCTTTTATTGAAAGCATGATTCGGCCGATGGATTTAGACGGTGAGTAGCTCCATTGATGAGCTTCTTCCGGTTAAGCCGGTAGTTCGACTTCGTATTTACGCGTGGTCAACGACGGAGATCAAGAAGTATGCAGGTTGTTTGAAAGTTGGTCAGACTACCCAAAAAGATGTCAATGTTCGAATCAAGCAGTCTCAGGGCGTTGCGCAGGTTAGTTACACACTCGAGGTTGATGAGCTGGCTGAGTGTGAAAACGGCACAACTTTTCGGGACAGTGCAGTTCGTGAGCGATTAAAGCAGAAGGGCTTCGCAAACCCTGAAGGTGAGTGGATGCGATGCTCCGCCAATGATGTAAAAGTAGCAATTGATGAGTTGCGCACAGGAAAGGCGGTTGTTGGTTCGCATACCGAAGATTTCAAGATGCGTGCCGAGCAAGTGGCTGCAGTTAAGAAAACTGCAGATTATTACACGTCTGTTTGGGCTGACAACAAGAAGGCTGTACCACGTTTTTTGTGGAATGCAAAGATGCGGTTCGGTAAAACTTTCGCTTCTTATCACTTGGCTAAAAAGCTTGAAGCAAAGAAAATTTTGGTTGTCACGTTCAAGCCTGCGGTTGAAGACGCATGGCAAGTTGATCTAGAGTCGCATAAAGATTTTGTTGGTTGGCAGTATTTCTCGAAATCATCTGGTGTTGACCCAACTAAAGCAGACAAATCGTGCCCGCTTGTCTATTTTGGTTCTTTTCAAGATTTGTTAGGTCGTGACAAAGCAACGGGAACTATCAAAGCCAAAAATGAGTGGTTGCACGAGACCAATTGGGATTTAGTGATTTTTGATGAATATCACTTTGGCGCATGGCGTGACAGCGCGAAGGAGCTCTTCGAAGGCGAAGATGTAGACGAAGCGAAAAAAGAGGTCGCTAACGAATATGGTCAGGTTTTAGATGACTTTGAAGAAAAACTCGATGAATTAAGTGGCTCAGAAGACGACTTTCTGCCGATCACAACCAAGGCTTATCTGTATCTTTCGGGTACACCGTTTAAAGCCTTGGCAACTGGCGAGTTCATTGAAGAGCAGATTTTCAACTGGACATACACCGACGAGCAGCGTGCCAAGCAAGCCTTTGCCCAGAAATATCCCGATAAATGGAACCCTTATGCGGCGTTGCCTGAGATGCGCCTGCTCACATACAAAATGCCCGATGAGATCGTTGCGATCGCTCAAATGGGTGAATTCAACGAGTTTGATCTCAACACATTTTTTGAAGCGACCGGCACTGGTAAAGCTGCAACTTTTAAATACAAAGACGATGTTCAAAAGTGGTTAGAAATCATCCGAGGCAATTATCTGCCAGGTCAGATCGACGCTATGAAAATGGGTCGCCGACCGCCGTTTCCATACTCTGATGTTCGACTCTTGCCGTATATGCAGCATTCGTTTTGGTTTTTGCCGAACGTGGCTGCCTGCCATGCCATGGCCAATTTGCTCAAAGAAAAGCACAATGTTTTTTGGCATGACTATGACGTGTTGACAGTTGCAGGCACGGGTGCTGGCATCGGCTTAGAAGCGTTGCCGCCGGTACGAAAAGCACTTGGCAATGGATTCGACACAAAAACAATCACGCTTTCATGCGGCAAACTCACAACCGGTGTAACGGTGCCGCAGTGGTCATCAATTTTGATGTTGAGAAACTTAAAATCACCTGAAACCTATTTTCAAGCAGCGTTTCGTGTGCAGTCGCCATGGTCAATAAAGAACCCGAATGGTGATAACCCGAACGAAGAAGTAATCGTGAAGCCAGCTTGCTTCGTGTTTGACTTTGCGCCGACACGGGCATTGCGTCAAATCTCTGATTATGGTGCGGGTCTTTCACCAGAGACAGCAAACCCAGAGACAGCAGTAGAAGAACTAGTCAAGTTCTTGCCAGTTCTTGCCTATGACGGCTCGAACATGACACAAATTGATGCAGGGGGCATTCTCGATATAGCTCTGGCAGGAACTTCTGCAACATTGTTGGCCCGCAAATGGGAGTCCGCGATTTTAGTCAATGTCGACAACGACACCCTGAAAAGAATTATTGCGAACAAGGCAGCGATGGAAGCAATCATGAATATCGAAGGCTTTCGAGCACTTGGTAGTTCAATTTTTGAGACGGTGGTGAACAAGAGCGAGGATGTTCGTGACACTAAGAAAGAAAAAGGTGACAAGATCTCTGATAAGAAGAAACGTGAACTGACCGAAGCAGAAAAAGAATACAAGTCCAAACGAAAATTGATACAAGAAAAGCTAATTAAGTTCGCTACTCGAATCCCTGCATTCATGTATCTCACCGATTTTCGAGAAAACACACTAAAAGATGTAATCACCAAGCTTGAGCCAGAACTATTTAAAGCTGTAACCGGTCTCACAGTCAAAGACTTTGATCTTCTTGTCTCGCTTGGGGTGTTTAACGCAACGCATATGAATCAAGCAGTATTTGCATTTCGTCGATATGAGGACTCATCGTTGTCGTATACCGGCATAGATTCGCATCCAAAACTGCGAAAGATAGGACTTTACGACACCGTTATTGCCGCCGAGGAAGTTACCGAAGATTTAAAGAATAAATTCGAGGAGAGCTCTTTGCCGAAAGCAATATCGAAGAAAAAAGCGAAGAAAAAAGCGAAGAAAAAGCGTCACCACTAGATCTTGGCGATCCGCGCAACTTGGGATCACCTCAGCAAATTCGAGTTATAGACGGTCAGTCTCTCGAGCCCACCGTTCGACATCCCGCCAATCCCAAAGCAATATCCCAATAAGTTCAACTATCGGCCTAGGGAACTCGGGGTAGCGACGGCGCCAGTCGTGTATTAGGTGGGGCCTTTTTACGCCCAAACGTTCAGCAATTTCGGCTGCACCGACCAGATAGTCAAGATCGAGTTTCCGCCCCATGGGACCATATTAGGAAATACCTGCTGTAGATGTTGCGATAGGTCTTACGCACCCCTATGCTTGCGATAGATAATACGCAAACTCAGGAGGTCGTATGGCAGAAAAATTGGCGGATTTGGTGGTTCCCACGGCGGAGCCGTTGGGGTTCCGGCAGGGGTGGGGTATTGCTGCTTCAACCCTTATTCGTGAGGGGCTTCCGGTTGATATGGAAGGGCTGACGATAAGTCAGAGTGAAATCAACGCCGTTTTAAGTTGTGGCTTGATGTGGCAGGTCAAAGAGGTCACGCCTAGTGAGCCCGATGATGTGTATTTCTTGCGACGTGCACTTTTTGTGAAGGTGACCCGAGAATTTATCGAAGCCGCCGTGATCGGAAAGTCGACTAAACCTATGCAATTCGTTCGCGACTTTTTGGACACAGAAGCGAACTTCGACCCCTTGACAAACGTTTGGCTCTTTTTGCAAAAAAAGCGTGAAAGAATCGAATTAAGAGCAAGTTTGGTCGAGGCCATCGTGGACTTGCTCGATTCGTGGCCGAATATTCTGGACGGTACTCAGGTCGCTACTGGTCCAGTGATCGAAGATGTGGCGATTGGTGATGCGGTGTTTTCCGTTGACACCGTGGACTTGACCGTTGGCGAGCATCGCGAGGACAAAGAGGTCAATTTGGCGGGCGCGGTGTTGGTTCGCTTCATGCCACACTTTCCAAACCACAAGGACTTAGAGGACATGGCGCTGGGTGCCTTGGTCCATGGCATTGCTACGGGGTGTCCGCCGAGCCGTCTTGTTGTATGGGGACTGCAGTCTCATATGGGTCTTGGTTTGGATGTGACACGGGAATTAATGGATAAGGCCCTCGCTAACACTCAGCTGGCAATCAAGAAAATCACCGACATAAGAAATGACAGGGGAATCACCGTTGCAGGTGGCGAGCACTGTTTGGATTGCCCTTTAAATAGGTCTTGTGACCTGAGTGTGGGCGATGAATACCCGTTCTGACTTGGGCATCTTTCTGCATCTCGGGCAAAAAAAGGGCCTTGAGGTACCCTGCCGCGTTACAAATCCACGTAATAGTTATCGTCACCATGATCACCCCCCAGCGATTATTGGTGCCGACCCACGGCGCCCAACATTCGTTGCTCAACTCACGCGCTTTGGATGGGACTGCGGCATGGCGGGCCGACTTGACCCTGCACCACTTTTTGGGACAGTCGGCTTTGGAGTTTTGGCATCACATTTCAACTTTGCATGGTTTCTGTGCGGTCTACATGAAAAGTGACGAACAACTCGAGCTTCAAAAACTTGTCGACGTTCTTCCGAGCGTGTTATCCGTCCGCTATTCGTCTGACGGCGGCACATCGGCGAAGTGCATCAAAATTGCTCGCCAATTTTTTGCGGTACTTAACCATTTCGGAGTCGAACATTTGTCAGATATAACACCGGAACATCTAGATGATTTTTATTGGATGCCATCAAAGCGACGCAGTTATCAGGAACCGTCATCGGCGACTGCGGCCAACAGACAGTGGGCTGTGCGCGCAATTTTCGCGGTATTGAGAGAAATGGGTTTATGGAGTGGTGGCGATATTTCCGGTGACACTATTGCTCGCGAGTACGGGCGATCGAGTCGGCCAGCGACAATGGAAGAACTACGACAGATACAAGTCGCGTCACACAATGTGTTGATTCCAAACGGCGATGAACTGCTTGTCGCCTTGGCGCTATGTGGTGGAAGTGCAAGCGAGATCGCTGCTGTATGTGCCGAAGACATTGATCTTGTTTCACACATGATTCGGTTCTCCGGCACAGGCCAACGGTTGAACCAAATTGACGAGTGGTCATTTGACGTTTTGAAAGAAGCGGCTATAAAAATTCCAGAAACCATACCGATGGTTGTGCGACCTGGGCTTACGTCAGATAGAGCAGCGCATTCGGTGACTGTGCGTCTTAACCGGCTGATAACTCTGGCTGGGTTTTCAACCAAAGACGAACTCACGGCGGCTTCGATTCGTCTTGGCGCCGCGCGCGCATTGCTGGAAACCGATGGACTAGAAACCGCGGCAATATTTCTGGGTAATCAATCACTTGACGCCACCGCTAGAGCGTTGCGATACGAATGGTGGGTGCGTATTTAAGTGACGTCTCACAGAAGTCCTCGACCGCACCGCAAACGAGCCATAGGTATCGATCCAGTCTCGTTGTCGTCATTGCGTTTGCGGACAGGCGATACCACCGAAGCTGACCGGACGGATGGTTTTTCTGGTGCGCGAGAAGTTCGGGCGCCACGCCATCGCACCAGATGGACAGAACCCTTGAAGATGTCGCCTTTAGATTTTGCTGAAATCTACGTAAGTTTGGCCTTCATGTGGGACATAGCAAACGAATACGAGGAAGTGTTAAGAGAACAGCACAAAGTAGGAAGAAATCGTGAATGCAAAGTGGCTGACGTGATCTTGTACCAACTTTTAGAAAACGATCTTTTGTCTTCACGCAGAGTTGAGCGCTTTCTGCATGATAAGCGCAACTGGAAAGTTATCGCTGACGCCATCAAAAAAAGTTGGCCCGACAACCCCGAGCGAAGGCTAAGTGATGAACCGCCAACAAGGTTCCAGTTCATGCGCCTTCGTGATGCGTTATATAAAAAAATTCCTGACTTCCACGATGACTACAGAAGTAAGGTGCGTACGGCGGCTGTTAAAGCTGCTCGCCACATCGGTTGTGGCCAAGCAAAAGACTCAATTACACATCCATCCAAGCAAAACATGATCATGGGTGACGCCACTTGGGAACTATCGCACTTCAACGGAGTCGCAAATCGAACCTACATTGATGAAGAAACTGGAGAGATTTTTAAGGGGCGTAGCGACCCAGACGCAACATCGTTTCATAATGAAGGTTCACCGCCAGGTAACTATTTAGTGTCTGCGCTCGTTCGCACTGAGCACCCTCATGAACGCATAATTTTAGATTCGCAGTACAAACCAGATGGAATCGGTGATGGCACAGTTTTCACCGACATGGCCCTCAATTTGTTTAAACCATTAGGGATGGTTCGAGGTGTTATCTACGACATGGCGCTTAAGGCGTCAGACCAGGACCGTGTCGGTTCAACTGGCCGTCACGTGTTGTGTAAGGTCCCACACACAAAAAGTGGCAAGTTACGGAGTGAGGTATTGGGCGAGTGCGAATTCAAATCCAGTGAAAAAACTTTCACCGAAGTAGTGACTGCGATTGACGGCTGCCCAACGATAATTGTGGCAAACGCGGAAGGCGAAAAAATTGTGCTGCCACTTACGCGCAAGCAGACAAAACTGCGTGACACCACGATGTATAACTTTTTTGAAATACCAGACCTCCCATTGGTGCCACTATCAAAGCGTCGTGCGACGACAATGATCAGAGCGTTTAGCTCACACAGTGACCTTGTCGCGAACAAGCCCCGACCCAGATACTTGAGATCAATCCCCTTGAACGACCCAGACTTCACCCGTCTATATGGATTGCGCGAAGATACCGAGTCAATGCACAACGACTACAAATCGAGACTCGTTAACCGCCGCGCACGCACAGTCGGTCTCGACCGGCGGCAGATGGACATTCGCGGATACCAGTTGCACCAAATGATCGTCGCATTAGCCGCATGGTCAAACAGAACTGGCGGCGATGTGAGCGAATTTTTTGGCCAGTGGGAACCACCCGAGCAAGCCAAAAAGCATCGAGCTGCCTAAATCACGACATTCATATAGATAAGTAGGGAAGAGCCTTGCCCCAATGCGTTTTAGGGCGTTGAATTTTGACTATCGCAAAATCTAGTAACTAATTTCGTATTACTTTCTGGGCTTTGATCCTCTAAGTAGCCTTACAAACGACGGCGCAAACTGTGTTGGTTTATTTCGCACCACATTTCGCACCGTCGAGAGCCTCCGTAGCTCAGTGGATAGAGCGACG
>SXGQ01280708.1_pt1 | contig 15109 bp, 8 predicted proteins | sample 3178371 | NCBI WGS metagenome assembly SXGQ01 (sample SAMN11356859, study PRJNA531348) | freshwater metagenome | isolation source: freshwater sample F1-20 | place: China: Fuxian Lake, Yuxi | collected 2017-12-25
GACTTTTCGGCCAATCCGGGGAAGCCGAACGCATTTGGGCTGTTGCAGAGTGCTGCAAATTCTGTGCAGCCCGGCAAACGACCGCTCAGCAGCATGACTCCGACACTGCTGGTTCGGGACGGGCGGGCGGTGCGGGCTGTCGGAGCATCAGGGGGGCCTCGGATTATTTCAGCGACTGTGCAGAATCTGCTGAATCAGGAGTTGTGGGGAATGTCGCCATCAGCGGCCGTCTCTGCGGCTCGTTTTCACCACCAGTGGGCTCCCAACGAATTGCTGCTGGAGGCTGAACTGAAGAAACGTGTGGGAGAGGAATTGGAGCAGCGCGGACATCAGGTGCGGCAATCCGGAGGACTGGCAGCAACTCAGGGAGCTGCACGGGATGCCGACGGGACACTGCAGGGCGGCAGCGATCCGAGGAAAAACGGTCAGCCTGCCGGATTCGATTTGGAAAAATGAGGATTCCGGGTAAGGTTGGGGTGGAGCGGGAGGGGAGTTTCTGGAAAGCTGCGTTGCTGAGGAGGTCTTTATCTGCAGTTCGCGGCGTCAAGAGGGGCCTATGGAGGCTAAAGCAAGAAAAATCCACCGGCACGAGTTTGTTTTTCAACAAAACTTTCCGGACCGGTATTTTCGATAAGTGACAAGTTGAAGGAACAGCCGTAGATACCGTCAGGCGAAGTATGTGATCGCCGGCGGGCAGGGACTCCGTCATCGGAGGATTTTTCCTGCTGCGGGTTTAAGGAAAGACGATGTCCGGGGTATCACAGCAGGAACTTGAAGGCTGGCAGAGTCCGGCAAAGCCCAAAGTTCGCTCCCGCGCGGAAGCGAATGCTGCTGGTTTGCCTGCCATTTCCGATGTGTCACTGCAGTCGCGTGTGCAGGTGCCCGGGAGGAATTTGCAGGATTCGCGGGGTGTTTTGGGGAATCCTGAGTTTCGAGTGCCGACGGGGATTCCGTGGTCGCACCGTGTGCGGGCATTCTTTGGCCGACCGCTGCGGGCCCGGCTGGCTCGTGGCCGTCGACGATTTCTGCGTCGTGCGGCGGTGAATTGTCAGGCGCTGCAGCAGCGAGTGCTGCAGGATCTGTTGAAGCTGAATTCCGGATCGGCGTTTGCCAGGGATTTCGGTCTGACACCCGGTATGACGGTGCAGCAGTTGCGCGATCAGGTGCCAATCAGCGATTATGAACTGTACCGTCCCTACGTGGATCGTATGCTGCGGGGTGAAACGAGTGCGCTGCTGGGGCGTCGCAATCGCCTGCTGATGTTTGCCATGACCAGTGGTACGACGTCTTCGTCGAAGTACATTCCGGTTACCAGTCGCTTTCTGGCGGATTATCGTGCCGGCTGGCAGATGTGGGGAATTGAACTGTACCGAACGGTGCCAGGGCTGCCGGATCTGAATGTGGTGCAGATTGCCAGCAGTCATTGTCGTTCGCTGACTCCGGCCGGTACTCCCTGCGGCAACATCAGTGGTCTGGTGGCTTCGATGCAGAGTCCGCTTGTGCGGTCACTGTATACGATTCCGGCAGCTGTTGCCGACATTTCTGATGCGGATCTGAAGCGTCGGCTGATTCTGTCGCTGGCTTACGGTGACCCGCATGTCGGGATGTTTGTGACGGCCAATCCCAGCACTCTGCTGCAGTTGTTTGAGAGCGTGCAGAGGAATCCCGAACAGCTTCTGCGGGACCTGCACGACGGGCTGGGCAGTGAGGTCACTGTGCCGGGCTCGGCCGGCCGACGTCTGAAGGCTGCGGTCCGCTCCAAAGCAGATCGCAGTCGGCATCTGCAGCAGCTGCTGCGGGCGTATGGTCAGTTGGCGCCCCGCGATGTCTGGCCCAATCTGCAGGTGATGGCCTGCTGGACAGGTGGCAGTGCGTCAGCCTACATCAGTCGGCTGCGTGAAATCTGCGAGGGTATCACCATTTGTGATCATGGCCTGCATGCCAGCGAAGGTCGCATGACCATGCCACTCGCGGCCGAAACATCTGCCGGCATGCTGGAAATCGGGACTCACTTTTTTGAATTTCTGCCGGTGGAAAAGGCAGATTCCCCCGATCCGCACGTTCTGAGTGCCTGGGAGCTGACTCCCGGTCGCGAATACTACATTCTGCTGACCACCAGTTCGGGATTCTATCGGTACAACATCCGCGATGTTGTACGCTGTACCGGGTTCCACGGGGATGCTCCGTTGCTCGAGTTTCTGCACAAAGGTGCACACATCTCCAGCATCACGGGCGAAAAGATCTCTGAATCTCAGGTCGTCGAAGCTGTGCGAGCCGCTCAGGCGGACAGCGGACTATGCACGACACAATTCACTATGACCCCTGAATGGCTCGACCAGCCTGGATACACCCTGTACGTTGACCTGCGACGTCACACGGAATCCACCCAATTGGAACGCTTCGCATCTTTGGTCGAACAGCAGCTCTGCAGTCGCAACGAGGAATACCGCGAGAAGCGGCAGACTGGTCGACTTGGCGCCATCCGTATGCGGGCTCTGCCCGAATCTGCATGGCAAACTCTGCAGCAGACTCGGCTGAAAAAATCGGGTGGCAGTGCAGAGCAATACAAGCACCCATGCCTGATGCCGGATCCCGAGTTTCGCAGCGTGTTCCTGCAGGCCTGCGGACTTGCCGGGGAGCCGTTTCGACAGACACATCTGTAACATCGACTGTGGCCCGGAGCTGAGAAAGTCCACGATGATTTTTTCACACCGCATCAGACTGCTGCTGTCTTGTCTGTATCTTCTGGCTCACACAATTGGTCATACCACACAGCACCAAAGTTTTCTCGCAGGTATTCACTGAAATCGCCAGTCATGCGTGGCCTGCAGCCGAAGCCAAAATCGTCAGCCGGACGGTATACGACTTGCCAGGAGGTCGCGGGTCAGGGGCTGACCGCATTCGCTGCGGAGCGCACATTTGGTTTGAATACACAGTGGATGGCGTCACGTTTTCGGGAAATTCAGTCGTTGCTGACGAAACCGAAGTTGCTGTCTCCCGAAGAGAACTGGAGCAACGGTTCGCCGTGGGAACAACACTGCGGGTGCACTATCGTCCCGGCGAACCTTATCGGCACATCCAGGTCCCTGGCCTCCGTTGGACCACGTTTCTGGATGTCATGCTGGTTTGTGTGAATTTTTTGGGCGTCGGTATGGTGTTCAGTTCGCTGGTGAAATCGTTCCGGAAGTACAGCGGGGCTGGTGATGGGGCCACCGCGTCGCCGTCAGGTGCCGCGTCAGGGCCAGCAGCGACTGCCTGACGGTGCCTCTGGCGTGCCGTGTGTTTCAGTTCCCCTGCGGCTCTTCGAGATCGCCCGCCATCACCACATACAGACGCTCAGGTTTCAAGTGCTTCCGCAGTGCGGCATTGACCTGTTCCACCGTCAGTTGCCGGATCTGCTGGTCGGTTCGCTCTGCAAACAGCATGTCGCGTCCCACAAACGCGTACACTTCCAGCATTCCCGCGAGGGCCGCTTCATTTGATCGCTGCACCTGCTGCTCCTGCAGAAATCCGCTTTTCGCTGCCTCCAGTTCGGCGTCTGTGATGCCATCCTTCAGCAGGCGTGCCAGTTCCTCGCGAATCGCTGTATCCACTTTTCGCACATTCTGCGGGTTTGAGATCGCGAAGATGAAGAATGCGGTCCGACGGTCCACAGCCGAGGGCTGAAGGCCTGACTGAATCCCATAAGATAATCCCTCATTCTGGCGAACGCGATCACCCAGTCGGGAACTGAGTCCGCCGCTTCCCAGGATAAAGTTGCCGATTTCCAAAGCGGCAAAATCCGGATCGTCATCGCGCACCGGCAGGGTCATCATACCGATCCATGCTGCGTTGGCCTTGTCGGGAGTTTTGATGAATTCGACGCTGCCCGCTGTGTTATCCACATGCAACCTCGGCAAACGCTCGAATTCGACTTTGGAAGTCCACCCGCCTGTCAGCTCCTGCACCGACGCGGTGACTGCCGCAGCATCGAAGTCTCCAAGGACCGTCAATTCCCCTGTCGAGCCGGCCAGCAGTGATGACCAGACCTGCTTCACCTGTTCCAGCTGCACTGATTTCAGACGCTCCACCTGTTCGGTCAGCGGGGCTTCGTGACGGGGATCCGCGGGTGAGTAGGGTGAAATCTTCCGGGTGGCGGCCGAGAATGCCAGCGCGACCGGATCCGACACCTGCTGGCCAATTGCGGCCAGCTGTTCTTCCCGCAGCAGTTCCATTTCGTCGGCTGGAAAGGCAGGGTTTCTGAGCACATCCCGCAGCAGGTTCAGCACCGGCGGCAGGTTTTCGCGGGATACCTGAATGCGGGCGGTCAGTGTTCCCGGAGCCCCGCTAAGGCTCATACGGGCCCGGTAGGTATTCAATTCGTCGGAGATGTCCTGACGGCTGCGATTTTCCGTGCCGCGCATCAGCAGTTCCGGCAGCAGTTCTGCTGCGAGTCCGAGATTTTCCAGAGCCTGCAGGTTGCCGTACCTCAGGGTTAACTGCAGGGTGGCCATACTGCCGCGAGTTTTCTTTGGCAGCAGCGTCACTTTCAGGCCGCTTTCCAGCCTTGAACGTTGCAGCTTCGCTTCGATTGCCTGCGGCGCCGCATCAAATTCCTCACCCTGTGCGACTGCCGCGCGACCACGATAGTCGTTCAGCAGTTCAGCGAGGTCGGGCGTGGGGGGAATCACTGCTCGTTCAGGTGCCTTTGTCGGCTCGAAGACTCCTGCTGTTCGGTTTGTGCGAACGAGATACTGTCTGGCCACCCGATTGACGTCGGCAGCGGTGACTGCTTCGAGGCGATCTCTGTGCAGAAAGAACAGTCGCCAGTCCCCCTGGGCCGCCCATTCGCTGAGTTCAATGGCGACCTGCTGTGAGTTGGCCATCTGCAGTTCGCGGGATTTCAGCAGTTCGGCCTTCGCCCGGTCCGTTTCTTCTGCCGTGAACTCCTGCTCTGCGGTGGTCTCAACGGTTTCGACAAGTGACTGCAGCAGCGTTGTTCCGTCGGTGCCTTCTGCCGCGTCAGCGCCGAACATGAGCGCACCCGGATCGTGCAGGGCGAAGGAGAAGCCGTAGCAGGTGGCTGCGAGGCGCCGGCGTACGAGCCCTTCATACAGTCGCCCGGCCGGCTCGCTGGCCATCACGGTTGCCAGCACATCGACTGCGGCGTAATCCGGATGGGCTCCGGCCGGGATGTGATACAGCAAAGCTGCCGAGGGAACATCACCCACACGACGCACAGTCACCATCCGTTCGCCATCCTGGGCGGGCTCCTCCGTGTAGGTCCGATCCAGTTCGCGAGTCGGTTTGGGCAGAGCACCGAAGTACTTGAGAATGAGCGACATGGCCTGCTTCGAGTCAAAGCGACCGGCCACCACCAGCATCGCGTTATCGGGCTGGTAGAAACGCTGATAGAACTTGCGGAGGCGATCCACAGGAACTCGCATGATGTCGGCCTGATTGCCGATTGTGGACTGGCCGTAGTTGTGCCATTCGAAGGCGGCAGCCATCACTCGTTCCATCAGCACGTTCTGGGGACTGTTCTCGCCACTTTCGAATTCATTTCGCACGACGGTCATTTCGGACGCCAGGTCCTCGGCCCGGATCAGGCTGTTCACCATCCGGTCGGCTTCCATCTGCAGGGCGAATTCCAGATTCTCGTCCCCGGCGGGCAGTGTTTCGTAGTAGTTTGTGCGATCGAGCCATGTGGTGCCGTTGAAGTCCGCACCACGTTTCTTCAGTTCCGCGGGGATTTGGGGAAACGTCGGCGTGCCTTTGAAAACCATGTGCTCAAGCAGGTGAGCCATACCTGCTTCGCCATAACCCTCGTGCCGTGAGCCGGCAAAGATTGTCAGATTCACCGTCACTTTGGGGCTGGAGTTGTCCGGGAACAGCAGCACCTGCAGGCCGTTTTCCAGCCGGTACTCCGAAATACCCTCGACGGATCGCAGTACGGCCGGCTCGTCGGCAGAGACGCCGGATACCGTGCTGGCCCCCGCCAGAACAGCCAACACGCCAAAAATTGCTCGGAGGTTCATTTGGGGATCTTTCTGCGGCAAATGGTACGGCAAAGTGCGGGGATTGTAGCACTGCCGTTCGTTCCGGAAAGTCCACTGAAAGCTGGCAGCCTCCGGTCCCTTCCTGCCTCCCAGCCTGCACACTCCGCAAACCCGCTGGCGACCGGCCTGAATCCAGCCTCGGAATCGGCCCGGTCAGTAGCCCGCGACACCCCCAATTCGCTAGAATGAGGGCCTTAATCGGACTTCGCCTGCACGGTCCGTGTCTGCCAGACTCTCGATGTGAAGGGGTCACCTCTGTGGTTCATCAAGTTCGCTGCTGCCTGTCGCTGCTTGTGCTGCACCTGTGTTTCGTGCAATTCGCCACTGCCAGTGCGCAGGAAAACTGGCCCCGATTTCGCGGAGCGGACGGCCTGGGCGTCAGTTCACAAAGTGGTGTCCCGGTAACCTGGGATTCCAGTCAGCCGACATGGAAAGTTCAGCTGCCCAACATCGGCCACTCGTCGCCGGTGATCTGGGGCAATCACCTGTTTGTAACCTCCGCCACAGACGGTGGCAGTGAGCGATTCATCCACTGCTGCGACGCAGACTCCGGAGCATTGCTCTGGAGTGCTTCGTTCAAAATGGAGGCCAGTCGCAAGCATCAGAAGAACAGCTGGGCGTCCAGTACTCCTGCGACAGACGGCCGCATTGTCTGCTGCCTGTTCGCTGATGCGTCGCGACTGGTGGCAAAGGCGTGGGACTTCAGCGGCAGCGATGTCTGGTCGGTGGATCTTGGATCCTATGAAAGTGAGCACAACCTCGGAGTTTCTGCCATCATCGAAGACGGACTGGTGATCATAGCCAATGATCAGGTCGGTCCCAGTTCCTTCATTGCTCTTGAGGCAGCCACCGGAAAAGTGGCGTGGAAGACCGAGCGACTCCCCGGGAAAACCTCCTACAGCACTCCCACCGTGGCTCCCGACGGGGCTGGTGGCAGGCAGATTGTCACGGTCAGCGAATCGGGTGGTGTCAGCGGGATTGATCTGAGGACCGGCAAACAGCACTGGCAGACTCCGAAACTGCCCATGCGGACTGTTGCTTCGCCGATCGTTGTGGACGGTCTGGCTTTTGCGACCTGCGGTGAGGGTGGCAACGGCAAGTATTTCGCGGCGGTTCGCACGGGCCTGGATGTGCCGGCGGATCAGCGCATTGCGTGGGAGCGCAAAACCATGCTGCCCTACGTTCCGTGTCTGATTCGGCGGGAGGATCTGTTGTTCCTGTGGGGCGACAAAGGCATTATGGTGTGTCTGGAGGCTGCCACCGGCAATGAAGTCTGGTCTGAACGCATTGACGGGCAGTACAGCGGTTCCCCGATTCTGATCGAGGATCGCATTTACTGCGTCACTGAAGATGGGATCGTGGTTGTCCTCCAGGCTGCTCGGCAGTTCCGGGAACTGGGACGTACTCCGCTAGGCGACGATTGCCACTCCACTCCGGCCGTGGCCAACGGCCATCTGTATTTCCACACCTTCAGGCACGTCATTGCTGTCAAAGCAGCGGACTGACGACGACTCGTTCCCGCTCGCGACTGAAACAACCTGCTCTGCTGCCGTCCGCCGCAACGGCTGCTGAGACCGCAGCGGCTGACTGAAAACTGAAAACTGACCACGAAAAATGAAAAAGGACCTGTCCAATGTCAGGAGAATGGCCGGGCGGACCGTGTTCGCAGTGCGGCGAAGAGATGCCTCCCCGACTGGTTCACTGCCGATCGTGTCGGGCGCTGCTGAATTCTGAACTCACGGAAGACAGCATCGAAATTCCCAGCTTCTTTGCCTTGCCGGAGATCAGTGTGACAGCATCAGCCTCCCCTCGCGGTCACTACGTCAGTTGTCCCGGATGTTTGCAGGAACTGCGAATTCACGGCAAATACAAGGGTCTCAGGGTCCAGTGCAAGCACTGCCAGCATGCGTTTCCGTATGACACGACGGTGGATATTCGAGCCGTCTACATGGGTTGTCCGCACTGCCAGCAGGAGATCCGTGCGGGGTTGAAATACATCGGTCACAAGGTGGCCTGCAAGCATTGTGGTGGTCATTTGCAGTTGCAGGCAGAACCGAGCTGATTCATCACCTTCGCGATTTCCAAATCTGAATTCCCCTCGGAATTTCTCCAGGATTCTCAATCCGCCGTCGAAGCAGAGCAGAACTTCTGCCATGCAAGGAACTCCAAAATGAGCAACGGCGCCGCGCCGGTGATTGAAACGTCAGGTCTGAGCAAGACCTGGCGGTCCGGTATCTTCAAGCGTACTCGCTTCCAGGCTTTGGATAACGTGACCCTCGAGGTGCCTCAGGGGACTGTTTACGGTCTGCTGGGTCCCAACGGTGCGGGGAAAACGACACTCATCAAGATTCTCCTGGGGATCATTTCGCGAACTGCGGGGACGGCATCGGTGTTTGGCTGCCCGGCCGGTTCGATGGCGGCTCGTCGGCAGATCGGTTACCTGCCGGAAAATCACCGACTGCCGCGGCACCTGTCCGCGAATACGGCCCTGGAGTACTACGGCAGCCTCAGCGGCATGACCATGTCACAGATTCGGGCTGCTCGCCCGTTGCTGCTGGAGCAGGTTGGACTGAAGGGGCGTGAGCGTGAGCGGGTGTCGGGCTACTCCAAAGGGATGCTGCAGCGACTCGGGCTGGCTCAGGCCATGCTGCACAAGCCCAAACTGATCGTGCTGGACGAACCCACCGACGGTGTGGATCCGGTCGGGCGTCGTGAAATTCGGGATGTGCTGCGGCAGCTGGCAGCGGAGGGACACACCATTTTCCTGAACAGCCACCTGCTTCAGGAAATCGAACTGATCTGCACTCAGGTGGCCATTCTGAACAAAGGCCGGCTGCTGCGGACGGGCACCGTTCAGGAGCTCACCAAAGCCATTAAGGGGGCTCCACTGCAGCTTCAGTTGTTTGGTGACCGCACTGCGATTGAGCAGGTGATGGCTCCCTGGCCTGCGGCGACGCTGCGGGAAGCTGCGCCTGGCGCCTGCGAAATTGAAGTTCCGATCACGGATCAGCAGGAGGCAGACAGACTTGTTGATGGTCTCCGGGAACGCGGTATCAGCATCTTCCGGATGGCTCGTCGCGAACGCACTCTGGAAGAGGTCTTTATGACAATCGTAGGGGAGGCTTCCCGATGAGAGCGTGTCTGGCAATTCTGAAAGACGCCTTTCGCGAAGCCGCAGCCTCGCGAATTCTCTGGCTGGCACTGGGAGCCATAGCGCTGGTGCTGGCTGCGCTGGCTCCCATGGGACTCAAATCGGTTCCCAGTACGCGACTGCGTCCTTTTGAACTGGTTGACGCGGAAGGGCTGCTGAAGTCACTGCAGCAGGCAGCTTCCGAAGCGGCGGGTCCGGCGCACCATATCTGGACGCAGCTGGCCCCGAAAACTCAGGAGACCGTCCGCGGACTGACGCCGCCCGGTCCCGAGGCCAATGCACGAGACACCCGACGATTTCAAAGCCGCGTCATCGAGGCCGTCAACGAGGTGCTGGACAGGGAAGACTTTTACGACCCTGGGAAGTGGCAGTCCGAAACGTGGCAACAGGCCAGTATTGACGCAGAGCTGCGAAGTGCCGATCCAGCTGGACTGACCAAACCGCAGCGTGCGGCTCGCAACCTGAAACGTCTGGCCGCTGCGTTCCCGGATGCCATCGACATCCAGGATGAGAAATCGCTGGAATTGTCGTACGGCAGCATGACTCTGTTCGGCCCGCTGCGGCTGCCACCCAGTCAGACGGATGATCTGATCAATGAGATTATCATTGGTGTGCTGACTGTGTTTCTCGGCTTCTTCGGCGTATTCGGTTCGCTGCTGGTGACCGCTTCCATCATTCCCCGTACATTTGAGCCCGGTGAGATCTCCCTTTTGCTCAGCAAACCTGTCCGTCGCATCACAATTTACCTGACACGGTTTGCGGGCGGCTGTATTTTCACGCTGCTGTGTGCCGCTGAACTGGTTACGGGGACCTGGCTGCTGCTGGGGATGCGGTTTGGGCTGTGGCGTATTGAACTGCTGCTGTGTATCCCGCTGTATGTGTTCCTTTTCGCTATTTATTATTCCGTCAGTGCACTGGCCGGAGCCGTGTGGCGCAACGCGATTGTCAGTCTGATCCTGGTTGTGCTGTTTTGGATTGTGCAGACGACCGCCGGGGTTGTTAATGGATTCATGGCCGATGCGTGGCTGCCAGGGCAGCAGATCGAAGATGTCACGTTTGCCGGAGACCAGGTCTTTGCTGTTGACGGTTCGCGCTCAGTGCTCCGCTGGAACCCCGCACTGTCGGACTGGCAGCCCATCATGATGCAGGAAAACCCGGGAGCCGCTCAGCTGCTTGGAATGCTGGCTGGCGGGCGTCGCTATGGACTGGCCGTTTCGCCTGACGGGCGTCGTGTTCATACCCTGCAGGTGGATTTTGGTCGCTTTGGTCAGGCCGGAGCCGCGACGCTGATTCGTGGCGAAGCGGATGAATTCGCCCGGGAAGCAATGGCGGGTACTCCCGAGGCGGTATTTGGGATCTACAGCGATTCCAGCGGAGCCCTGATTCTGCCGGGACTGCGCAACGTGCACCTGTACGAGGGTGTCAGTGCTGATCAGCCGGATGCGCGGCAATGGCTGCGCGGGATGCTGGGGAATGTGGTCCCGGCCGGCAGTCGTTGCTTCAGGACATTGAGCACCGGACGTCGCGATGTGTTGCGGCCTGATGCTGCGGTGGCGTTCAGCCGTGCCGATGCTTCGATTGTCTCGTGGGATCAGGGGCGTGTGTCCCGACTGCAGCGATTGCCTGACGGGACGTACCAGCAGGCTGCAGTGCGGGAGATTACAAAGGACCTGTCTGCGGTGATTGCGGCTGCACCCGGTCGCATTCTGGTGGCACAGTCTGATGCTGTGATTCGCATTCTCGATGAACAGCTCAACGAACTGGAACAGTTGGTTCTGCCGACGACCGAAAAGCCGAAGCGATGTGAAATTGCTCAGGATGGCAGTCGCGGCGCTGTGCTCACACATTCCGGGAAAATCTTCCTGTGGAACCCCGGCAGCCTGCAGCCGCTTCGCACGGGTGGTGGCACGCGATTCGCGTCAGTCAGTTTTCTTCCCGACGGTCGGCTCACTGTTTCCGAACGCCGCACACTGAGGGTGCTTGATCCCGTCACCGGACAGGCGGATGCTCGACAGTATGCGGGGCAGCAGGCCTGGCCCTACGCCCTCTACGACTACCTTGTCCGGCCTCTGTATCGAGTCTTTCCCAAACCGTCGGAACTTGACTATGCTGTGCGTTACCTGGTGACGGGGGAAACCAGCGTGCGGATTGATGACGGGCAGGGCACATCTTCCCAGGACAATCTCGAGGACAAGCGAATTGTCTTTGATCCATGGAGTTCGCTCTGGAGCAACCTGGCGTTTATTGCTGTGATGCTGGGCTGTGGTTGTCTGTACCTGATTCGTTCGGATTTCTGATGCGTATGTGTCAGCCGCACTGCATTCCCTGCTGCTGCGGCGGCAGCAGTTCTGGAGTGCTGGTCAGGCGGAGCTTTGCTGATGACAGGCGGTGACACACTGATTCTGGACGACGCGGGGCGTGAGCAGTCTCGTCTGCTCAGCCTGCAGGGTGTCCGACCGCCTGCTGACGTGCCAGGTTATTCATTTGTTCGACGTCTGGGCATGGGAGCTTTTGGCGTTGTCTGGCTGGCGCGTGAGGATCGGACCGGGCGAATGGTGGCGATCAAGTTTTACCCGCGTCAGCGTGGTATGAACTGGACACTGCTCAGCCGTGAAGTTGAAAAGCTGGCCGCCGTATACACCTCGCACCACATTGTGCGACTGCTGGACGTTGGTTGGACTGCTGATCCGCCGTATTTTGTCATGGAGTATGTTGAGGGTGGCTCGCTGGGGGCGAGGCTGTCCGGCGCGCGTCTTTCGACTGACGAGGCTGTGCGAATTGCGAGGGAAATCTGCAGTGCCCTTGTGGATGCCCACGGTGCCGGGGTGCTCCACTGTGACCTCAAGCCGGACAATGTGCTGCTGGATGGGCAGGGGCGAGTCCGGCTGTGCGATTTCGGCCAGGCGCGGATGTCGCATGAACACAGTCCTGCGCTGGGGACCCTGTATTACATGGCTCCCGAACAGGCCGACCTTGAATCGCTGCCGGACGCGCGCTGGGATGTTTACGCTGTCGGAGCGATTCTGTACCAGATGCTGACCGGGTCTCCACCGCATCGCGATGCGGACGTCGAACGTGGTTTGCAGCAGTCTGCCAGTCTTGAGGAGCGATTGGCGACCTATCGTCGGTTGGTGACAGCGGCCGGCCATGTTGGCAGCCATCGCGGGATCCCGGGCATCGATGTTCGGCTGGCGGAGATTCTCGAACGCTGCCTTGCCGTGGACAGTACCCGCCGCTTTCCGAATGCTCAGGCCGTTCTTGACGCACTGGCAGCTCGTGATCGCCAGCGTTCACGCCGTCCACTGCTGCTGGTCGGCTTTCTCGTGCCGCTGCTGCTGACCGCGGCCCTGCTGCCGATTCTGGGTTACGCACTGTCACGCAACCGAGATGCGGCCGAACTGCAGATGACTGAGCGGGCGCTGGAGAGCGATGCCCTGTCAGCTCGTCTGCAGGCTGCGGCGCTGGAGGATGAACTGCGGCAGCGTCTGCAGGAACTGGAGACAATTGCAGCAGCTGACGACCTGCGGCGCGAGCTTGAGGCGGTCATGCAGCGACCGCTGGCCGAGGTGATCACAGAGGTGCGGGCTGCCGCAGAAGCGGACGTGGCGAGCAGACCTCGCTGGATGCAGTTGCTGGATGCGGCGTGGCAGCGTGCGCGGGAGGCTGCTGTCACCGGAAACCGCGGTGATGATACCAGTTGGTTTGTCACGGCAGTCGATGGCACTCAGATCTGGAGGCGCGAGTACAGCGAACGCACGATTGGAGAGAATTTTGCGTGGCGTGATTACTTTCACGGGCAGGGTGTTGATTTCGAACGCGGTCAGCAGCCTCAGGGCCTGACACCTCTGAAACAGCCACATGTCAGTGCGGCTTACAAAAGCACGACGACAGACAGGCAAACTGTGGCTCTCAGCGTGCCGCTGTTTGCCGCTGACGGTGCCATCATCGGCGTGTTCGCTCGAACTGTGCATCTGGGGGATCTGCAGGCCAGGCTGCGTGGTCGCATGTCGGCCGAAGGGCAGGGCAGTGTCGAACGTGTTATCGCTCTCGCCGAGGTGCGGGATGCCGACGAAGTGCGACTGCTGGACCATCCCTGCCTCACAGAGCAGTTTCTCAGAATTCAGGAAGACGAGGCCCGGGACGAAGCTCTGTTTCGCGAACTGATCCTCGATGCTGACGCCTCAGCAAGCATTCGGCAACTGCTGCAGAGTTCCGGTGAGCCGACTGAGGCACGGCTCAGGCTCTACCTTGACCCTGTGGGCAGGATCCGGTCACCGGCAGCACAGCCCTATGCCGGCGACTGGATGGCCGCTGTGGCTCCCGTTCAAGGGACCCGCTGGGCTGTGATCGTTCAGGAACGTCGTTCCGGAGTGCTCGAACCGATACTGCAGATGGAACGAAACGCCCGCAGGCAGTTGGCGCTGGCTGCGGCTGCCGCTGCGGGGCTGATCGTGCTGGGATGGATGTTTGTCTGGCACGCGGTGACCGGGAAGCGAGGCTGAAGATGTGGATTAAGTTCTGCGGGGCGACCCGACCGGAGGACGCTGTTGCCGTGGTGCAGGCCGGGGCCGATGCCCTCGGACTCAATTTCTTTCCCGGCTCAAAGCGATATGTCGCACCTGAGCATGCCAGGGGTTTGGCAGAAGCTGCTCGTGCTGCAGTCAACAGCTCACAGGAGGCAGCCGGCAGTCCACAGCTGGCTCAGGGGTGTCTGATTGTGGGAGTTTTCGTGAACGCCGAGCCGGCGCACATCCGAGACACAGTGCATTGTGTCGGGTTGGATGCCGTGCAGTTGCACGGTGACGAAACAGTTGAGGAGGTGCGTGAGATCCGCCGACTGCTGCCGCAGACTCTGCTGATCCGAGCTCTGCGGGCCTCCGGCGATCGACTGCCTGAGTTGCTGGCGGAAATTGAGCAGTTGCAGAGTTCCGGGGCCGTTGATGCACTGCTGCTCGATGCATTCGTCCCGGGCCATTTTGGCGGAACCGGAGCCCGTCTGGAATCTGCTGTCTTCACCGCGTGCCAGCAGCAAACGTCCCTGCCCCTGATTCTGGCGGGGGGCCTGGACCCGGAAAATGTTGCTGCGGCAGTTCGGATTTTCCAGCCCTTCGGTGTCGACGCTGCCGGCGGGGTGGAGAACCAGCCAGGGCATAAAAATGCGGGAAAAATGAGGGTTTTTGTCGATGCGGCATGGACCGGATGCACCGGGACGCCGGTCCGTCAGGTGTTGCGCCGGATGCCTCCGCCACGTCTCTGATTGTCACTGCCGCTCTCAGGTTGCTCGGGAACCACGTTCCCACCCGCTGTGATCCGCGAGAACCTCGGGGAATCAACTGGCCGAAAGACACACTTTTGTCCATCATGCACACCTGACAACCCGCCGTCACGTCAGCAGCATCCCATAAAGGACTCCCACAGATGGTTTTCAGAACCGCCGCACGCGCTCTTGGCATCGGAATGGTTTTGTCCCTGTCCTGCGGTGCAGTTTCCGCAGATGACTGGCCGCAGTGGATGGGGCCTCAGCGTGACAACGTCTGGCGTGAAGACGGGCTGCTGGAAAAGTTTCCTGCAGGCGGGCCGAAGGTTTTGTGGAGCACACCGGTGGCTGGTGGCTACTCCGGACCGGCTGTGTCGGGCGGCAAGGTCTGTATTACCGACTACGTCACGGCAGACAACGTCAAGGTGGACAACTTCGATCGACGTGAGTTTTCCGGTACTGAACGCATTCATTGCCTTGATGAAGCCACAGGCAAAGTCCTCTGGACTCACGAATACCCCGTAAAATACTCAATTTCCTATCCTGCAGGTCCGCGTTGCACACCGGTCATGCATGAGGGTCTGGTTTACGCGCTGGGTGCTGAGGGGCACCTGTTCTGCCTCAGCACGGACAGCGGGAAAGTTGTGTGGTCGCATGACCTGA